>FLOH01000059.1_pt1 | contig 350110 bp, 275 predicted proteins | sample 756751 | NCBI WGS metagenome assembly FLOH01 (sample SAMEA4026879, study PRJEB14308) | marine metagenome | biome: coastal water; material: water | depth 74 m | reverse complement strand
CGTCGGCAGCGTCAGATGTGTATAAGAGACAGTTCGCTTGCATTAACGTGATGGTTGCTTCATCCAACGCCGCCACCGTGCCATGCAAACCACCCGCCGTGACCACTTGATCACCTTTGCTGATGCTCGTTTGAAAACTCTCACGCTGCTTCTTGCGCTTGCTCTCTGGCCTGATCACAAACAAGTACATAAAGACAAAGAGCATCGCCAGCATAATCCAAAAGCCATTGGAGCTTGCTGACGGGGTTTCTTTGGCCGCGCCGGAGGCAGGATCTACCTGGCCAACTTCAGCTTGTAATGCGGGCTTGGCGGGCGCACCTTCCTCGGCAAAGGAGATGGCAGCGCGTTCGCCTTCTTGGAAGGTCAGAGTGATTTCGTGGTAGTCTCGCATGATTCGGTCGCTTGCGCGATAATGACCGAGCATTCTAACGTGCAAACACCCAAATGAGTACCGAACGTGTTCTAGTTGCCCTATCCGGGGGAGTCGATTCCAGTGTGGCCGCGCTGTTGCTGCAGCAGCAGGGCTATGACGTCGTCGGCGTGTTCCTGCGCAATGGGGTGGAGAAACCCGCCAGCGGCCCCAGCAACAAGCAGGGCTGCTGTTCGGTGGAGGATTCCCGCGACGCCGCCCTGGTTGCCGACAAGTTGGGCATTCCGTTTCATGCCGTAGATATGGAGACGGAATTCGAAGGGATTATGGATTATTTTGCCCACGCATATCGCCTCGGCAAAACTCCGAATCCCTGCGTGATTTGCAATCGCGATATCAAGTTTGGCGCCATGTGGAAACTTGCCGATTCCATCGGCGCCAAGTACTTGGCTACTGGCCATTACGCACGCGTCGTCCAAGGTGCTGCAGGGGCGGAATTGCACCGCGGTTTGGATCCACACAAAGATCAGTCTTATGTGCTGTTTCCAATCGGTCCAGAGCGCCTCGCGCGCGTTTTATTGCCGGTTGGAGAGCTGCAAAAATCACGCACGCGGCAACTGGCAGCCGCCGCCGGCATGCCGGTTTTTAATAAGCCTGACAGCGTGGAAATTTGTTTTGTGCCGAGTGGCGACTACCGCGAATTGTTACGCGCGCGCGGTGGCCTTGGCTTGCCTGGCCGCATTCTTGATACTTCGGGCAAACAGCTCGCGCTTCATGATGGCCATGCCGGCTTTACTCGCGGACAACGGCGTGGACTAGGTTTTGCAGCAAGTCAGCCCATGTATGTTGTGGATATCAACCCGCAAAATGGCGACGTGTTAGTGGGACCACGCCAAGCCACCGGCTGCCGCAGCGCCATGGTCACGGGCTTTCAGACTTTTGCCTTTGAACTCCCGCAGCAATCCGAGTGGCTCGATGTTACGGCCCAGTTTCGCAGCACACCCGGCGGAATCCCCGCACAAATTCAACGTCGTGAGGGCGATTTCATAGAAGTCCGCTTTGCACAAGCTGCCGAAAGTGTGAATCCTGGGCAGGGGCTTGCCGTCTACCAGGGTGACCGTTTGCTCGGTGGTGGGTGGATTGATACCACCGAGTTAGAGTGCGGTTTTCAGGTTTGAAAGCTAGAAAGTCCGTGTATCCAGGCGGTAGTCAGCGCTTATGACTTGTTGCGAGGCGCCGCGCTGCTTACTGTGGCAGAGCCGTCTATGCCTTCCCTTCCACATGACTGACCTACACTTCTGCAACTTCTGTGATCAATCGGTACCGATTGGCAAACTCGATAGCGGCGAAGCCATTCGCCATGGTGGGCGCGTGGTTTGTCCCACCTGCTGCGATACCCTCTCCATGGCCACCCGCGGCCAATCTGGCCATAAGCGTGGTGGATGGCTTGGAATATTCATCGGCCTCATTGGCTGGGCTGGCCTCGCTTTCCTCTATCTGCAGCAAGATAGCGCGCAAAACAATGGCGTCACCAATCTAAATGCGGCGGTGATGCAACTATCCGAAGCCAACACATTGCAAGACAGCACTTTTGCACAGTTTCGCAGCCGCAACGAGGAGCAGTTGGACGAGTTCAAAGCAATTGTGCAACAAGGTTTTTCCACTTCGTATCAACAGATCGCCGGGCTCGATGAAGCGCTTACCAAGGTACGCGGCCAAGTGGATCGTTTAGAAGGGCTCGCGGATGGCCAAGCTGGCTTGGAACAAGAAACCCAAGCGTTGCGCACCCAAATGCAAATCACCGAAGATAGCGTGCGTGAAGTGCGCAAAGGGTTAGAATTTTTGCGCGATGGTTTCGCCGATCTGGAACGCAAAATGGTGGTTGCCACGGCCGCGCCACCAGCAGAAAGCGGTTTATCCACTGAAGTTCAGGCGCTCCTCAAAAACCTGAAAGCCGATGATCCGTTAACTCGCGTCGCGGCGATTGAAGAACTTGGCAAACACCAAGACCCAGCATTGATTCCCTACGTGGAACCCATGCTGCAAGACCCCTACGAGATGAATCGTTTTTACGCGGCTTTCACTTTAGGTGAATGGCAAGCGATGGCGTCGGTACCGGCTTTGATTGAAGCCCTCGACGATGACTTCGCGTTTGTTGCTGACGCCGTGAATGAAGCTTTGATCAACATCTCTAAAGAAGACATGGGGTTCGATTCCAAAGGCAGTGCTGCCGATCGCAAAAAGTCGATCAGCCGGTGGCAAGCCTGGTGGAAAAAGAACTCTGAGTAACGACCCACAATGAAAACCATAAAAACTCTCATCTTTTTCGCTGCAGCCGCCGTTTTGGTGTCCTGCACTGCCGGCCCGAAGCAACTACAGCGTTCTGTCGATGACTGGGACCAAGAGTTCTACGTCGAAGACCCCCTGTTGAATGGTGTGCTGCATGTCATTCCTGTCATCCCTCTGATTGAAGTGGTTGCCATTATCGGCGATAGCCTCATCGTCAATCCGTGGTACTTCTGGTCCGAGGATGTTTGGGATAAGCAAGGCACCAACTTCAATCACGCCACCGTGTCTGATGCCGATGGGCACCTTGACAGCTTGGCACAGAAGCCCAACAAGGGCTTCATGAAGAAGTAAGCACGCACATTGATGGGGGCGCGGTTGTAGAATCCCGCCCCCAAGCGTGGCCTCATCCCGGCCACCCCTACCCCGAAATCAATGAAAGTCACCGTAGTTGGAGCCGGATTTGTCGGCATGACCTGTGCCCAGCGCCTTGCTGAACAGGAAGTCGCAGAACAGATTGTGCTAATCGATGTCCTCGAGGGCCGCCCACAGGGCATCGCACTCGACATCAACCAGGCCGCTGCTATTGAGGGTTACCAAGCTCTCGTTGTCGGCACCAATAAGCCAGAGGACACCTACGGGTCCGATTTATTCATCATGACTGCGGGGCTGCCTCGCAAACCAGGAATGGATCGCTCGGATTTGGTCGAAGTCAACGGCAAGATTATCAATGCGGTTGCTGCCTACATTAAGGCTGGTTCGCCCGAAGCGCGTGTCATCGTAGTTTCCAACCCACTCGATACCATGGTGTATTTGATGGCCGCGAAGCTTGGTTTCGACAAAGGCCGCGTGGTTGGAATGGCGGGCGTTTTAGATAGCGCGCGGATGGCATTCTTCATCTCGGAGAAAAACCGAGGCGGCGTGAAAGACACGCGCTGCATGGTGCTTGGTGGCCACGGTGATTCGATGGTGCCGGTGCCACAGTTCAGCACCGTGGATGGTGTTTCGATTCAAGCCTTGCTGCCTGAAGACGAAATCAATGCCATCAACCAGCGCACCAAAACCGGGGGCGCCGAGATTGTCAATCTGCTGAAGACTGGCTCGGCCTTTTATGCACCTTCCGCTGCTGCCGTGGCGATGGCCAAATCCATCTTGCGCAACGAAAACCGTCTGCTGCCCACCGCAGCCTTCTTAGATGGCCAGTACGGTCTGAAAGACATCTACATGGGTGTGCCGTGTGTGCTGGGTAAAAATGGTGTGGAGCGTATCGTCGAACTGGAACTGGATGATGCTTCGCGCCAAAGCTTGCATACTTCCGCCGATGCGATTCGCGCCGATTTAAATTCGTTGCGCGAAAAAGGTTTGCTGTAATAGCATTCGCATGATCAAACGCCCGTCTTCAAAAACCAAGGTTCTCGCTACTTTGGGGCCAGCTTGTAGCAGTCCCAAAATTATTCGAGAGATGATGAAGGTGGGCGTGAACGCCTTCCGCCTCAACATGAGTCACGGCGACGTGGAAAGTCGTACGCAAATGATTGCTGCGGTGAAAAAAGCGCGCGCCGATCTTGGCATTGCCATTACGATTATGGCCGATTTGCGCGGGCCGCGTATTCGCCTGGGGCGGCTGGAGTCAAAAATTTCGCTGCAGCGGGGCAGCAAGATTGCCATCAAAGCTGCAACCAAAATGGGCCGCGATGGCGTTTTGCCGGTGGACTATCCGCGCTTGCTGCGCGATTTGAAAGTTGGCAACCGGGTGTTGATTCGGGATGGACGCATTGCCCTGAAAGTCCTTGCTTTTGAGGCCAACATAGTGCTTTGCCGGGTGCTCACGGGTGGGGAAGTGAGTTCCAACCAGGGCGTCAATCTGCCTGATAGTGTGGTTTCCGCTCCAGCCTTATCGGCCAAAGATCGTGCCGATATTTTATTTGCTGTGGAACACGAATTGGATTGGCTAGCCCTTAGTTTTGTCCGTTCTGCTGCAGATATCAAGGCTGTCCGTCGCCAGTTGGAAAAGCATCACTTTGATATGCCCATCGTGGCCAAAATTGAGCATCCGCTGGGTATTCAAAACCTCGCAGAGATTATGGATACCGCCAATGGCATTATGGTCGCACGCGGCGACTTGGCGGTGGAAATGGGGCACTCCGTCGTGCCCACGCTGCAAAAGCGCATGATTCGCATGGCGCTTGAGCACAGTCTGCCGGTGATTGTGGCCACGCAAATGCTCGAAAGTATGATTGACGCACCGCAGCCAACGCGTGCGGAAGTATCCGACGTTGCCAACGCCGTAATTGATGGCGCGGATTGTGTCATGCTGTCCGGCGAAACGGCAGTGGGGCAATATCCAGTAGAAACTTGCCGCTTTATGAAAGAGATTGCCATGACCACCGAGGGGCTGCAATTCCAGGATAATTGGCGTTTGCGGCCCAGTATTGAGCCCCATGGCGGACAACAAGCCGGTAGCCCCGAAATGGCCACCGTGAAAGCCGCCGTATGCGCTGCGGAGAATTCCAAGGCCAAGCTCATTCTCGCCTTTACGGAGTCCGGGCGTTCCGCTAGACTTGTCGGTTCGTTCCGCGGTCAAGCTCCCATTGTGGCGCTCACGACTAATGATCGAAGTTACCACCGGATGTCCCTCATGTGGGGAGTGCGGCCCGGAATGCTCACCAAAGTAGACCGGATTCGAGAAATGCACCGCTTTGCGGCGCGCTATCTTGAAAAGCATCACGTTTTGCGTCCAGATCAGTTTCTGGTTTCTTTAACTGGCACTTTTGCGGTTTCTGGAGCTACCAACACCGTCCGTCTCATCCGCTTCCATCAGCTCGTCTAGGCGAGCCTCATAAAGAAAACCAGTGAAAGGCCGCAAGACCAAGATTCGCAAGTCCAACGTAAAGCGTAACAAGTACGGCTTTCGTTCCCGCTCCAAGACCGCAGGTGGGCGCAGTGTGATCGCTCGCAAGCGCCGTAGGCACGGCAAATTTGTCAGCCCTGCGTAAACGCAGCGGATGGCGTCTTGGGGGCGAGCTACGGAACAGGATTCCGTTCACCCATGCCCCGGAACTGGTTTCAGTTCCTAGGCGCACGGAGCCAGGCGCCCCGTGCGTCTAATTTATCTGCTAGCTCACGCAACTGAGCCGGAGTCATCTCCGCGATGATTTCCAAACCGCCCGGGTGCAAGCGCAGCAAGCGAATCACATCGCGACGCATAGCCGCTTTGACAATCTCCGATTGCGAGGAAAGAGCCGTTGCGGGATCTTCCTCAGCAGTGGCTTCTTCGACTACCCGCATATATTTGTGCGCCACGGTGAGCAGTTCTGGGTTCGTTTTCACTGCACTGCGCGCATTGCTTAAAGGTGTTGCTGCGCTTGGTTGGCTGAAAAAGAACCTCACCACCACCGTGTTGCCTTGTTTCACAGACTCCAACTTGGCCTTGATTTGCACGCCGGAATCACCTCCCGGGGCAAGTCCTTGCAGTTTCCCATTCCAATTATGCAGCGAAAGATCCGTGTCCAGATAGTTGGCTTGTTGGGCTTGAGGAGCGGAAGGAGCAAGATGACCGCCATGTGTAGGCCGCGCGCCGGTGGCGGCAACCTTGCGCAAGGCATGGTTCTGGACTGGAGTGGACGGTGGGAGCGGTAGAACCTTGGTGGCACTTGCTGCATCTAATTCTTGAGCCACCGCGGGCTCCAAGAGTTCCACCGGGAAAGTAGGCTGATCCGATTTCTTGGCGCTCCCGGCCTGCTTGGCCAACGGGAACTCCACATTGCCAAAATCATTCAAAAAATCGAGAGGCGGCACTTCATCGCCCATCAAAAAATTTGTGGAGCCAACGAGATGGGAGGCAGGAGTAATGGGGGTGGGCAAAGCGTCACTGGGCGCGGGCACCATTTCTTCACCCTTGCCATCACGGCCTATAGCCAGCTTATCTCCCTTGGATGTTGCTCCTGCAAAGAAGTTGCTAAGGAAAGAAAAGGTTAGGAGGATAATTCCAATCCAAACCAGGACAAAATTGGGGCGTTGAGGGGCAAGGCTCATCAGTTTGGGGACGGGGTCAAGGGAGGGAAGGTTCCAAAAAGAACGGAAGACCCTTTCCGGCTTTCTATCGCCATCGTAACCTATTCGGTTTCCAGCAAACGGAATACCCCATGAAAGTTCACGAATACCAAGGAAAGGAAGTGCTGGAACGCTACGGCGTCCGCACACAACGTGGCATCGTCGTCGATACCCCAGAGCAGGCTCATGCGGCTTTCGCACAGCTAGGGGGCGATTTAGCGGTGGTTAAGGCCCAAATTCACGCCGGAGGTCGCGGCAAGGGTGGTGGCGTCAAACTCGTGAAAAGCGCTCAGGAAGCCGCTGACGTCACCAAAAAGATGCTCGGCATGATGCTCAAAACGCACCAAACCGGCCCTGAAGGGCAGATGGTGCGCAAGGTTTTTATCTGTGAAGGCCTGGATTTAGCACGCGAACTTTACGTGGGCATCGCGCTGGACCGCTCCCTTGGCAAGCCGGTTTTGATGGTCAGTGCGGAAGGCGGCATGGAAATCGAAACCCTCGCTGTAGAACGCCCGGAAGCGCTGCTCAAATTGGCGTTCGACCCACTGATGGGTTTGCAGGCGCACCAAGCCCGGCGCGCGGCATTCTTTCTGGGGCTAGACGGCGCGTTAAGGAAGAAGGCCGTGCCGTTTTTGATGGCGTTGGCAAAAGCTTACATCGACCTAGATTGTGAGATTGCGGAGATTAATCCATTGGTCATCACCGAGGACCAAGAAATCGTGGCCTTGGATGCCAAGATGAATTTTGACTCGAATGCCTTGTACCGGCATCCAGATATTGCCGCCATGCGCGACGAAAGCGAGGAAGATCCAAAGGAAGTTGCGGCATCCAAATTTGATTTGAACTACATCGCTTTGGATGGATCGATTGGCTGCATGGTGAATGGTGCAGGTTTGGCGATGGCCACCATGGATACGATTCAACAACACGGCGCAGCACCGGCGAACTTCTTGGATGTAGGTGGTGCGGCAACAGAAGAAAACATCACCGAAGCCTTCCGGATTATTCTTTCCGACCCCAACGTAAAAGGTATTTTGGTGAACATTTTTGGCGGCATCATGAAGTGCGACATTGTCGCGCGTGGTGTGATTGGCGCAGCGCGTGCGGTTGATTTGCACGTACCGTTGGTGGTTCGCCTCGAAGGAACCAATGTGCAAGAAGGTCGCGCGCTGCTGCAATCAAGCGGGCTCAACATCACCCCGGCATCTTCGCTAGACGAAGGCGCCACTCTCATTTGTCAGGCTGTGCAAGCCGGAGTCTAGGAATAGCAACATGGCCATCTTCATTACCGCCGCCACCAAAGTCATTTGTCAGGGCTTCACGGGCAAAAACGGCACCTTTCACAGCGAGCAAGCGCTTGCCTACGGCACCCAATTAGTCGGTGGCGTCACCCCTGGCAAAGGCGGGGAACTGCATTTGGGTTTGCCCGTGTTTAACACCGTCGCCGATGCTGTTGCTGCCACCGGGGCCGAAGCAAGTGTCATCTACGTGCCCGCGCCATTCGCTGCGGACTCGATTCTGGAAGCCGCCGATGCCGGCATCAAACTGATTGTGTGCATCACCGAAGGTATTCCGGTGATGGATATGCTGAAGGTGAAAGCTGCGATCAAAGATTCCGGCGCGCGTTTGATTGGCCCGAACTGCCCAGGAGTGATTACTCCTGGAAAAGAGCAGGGCTGCAAAATCGGCATCATGCCGGCGTATATTCATAATCCCGGCAGCGTCGGCATTGTCAGCCGCTCGGGTACTTTAACTTACGAAGCCGTGTGGCAAGTCACCCAGGAAGGATTAGGCCAATCGACTTGCGTTGGCATTGGCGGCGACCCAATCCCTGGCACCAATTTTGTGGATGTGCTGCGCGCTTTCCAAGACGATCCCGAAACGGATTCCATCATCATGATTGGCGAGATTGGTGGCACCGCCGAAGAGGAAGCTGCGGAGTTCATCAAGAATTACGTGACCAAGCCGGTGGTTGGTTTTATTGCCGGTCGGACCGCACCTCCAGGCAAGCGTATGGGCCACGCAGGCGCCATCATTTCTGGTGGCAGTGGCACCGCGGATTCAAAGATCGCCGCCTTAGAAGCTGCGGGAGTGTGGGTTTCGCCTACCCCTTCGGACCTCGGCACGACTTTGGTGGCGCTGCGTAAAGATCGCGGGCTTTCTTAGCACGATTGTGGATGCGGAATCGGCAAGCTATTCCTTCCGGCATCCACGCACTGGGGAGTGGGCGCATAATCTCGCCCACTCCGTGCAGGAAGAATCCTGGCAAACCTATTTAAAACCCGCGTGGGATTTTCTCTGCAATCACCCTGCACCGATTCTGCGCGTCGTCGAAGTGGGCTTCGGCCGTGGCTTTAATATCGCCGAATTATTACGGCGCTTCAGCCTCGAACTGCCGTTCAAGAAGTTAGAAGTGGTGGCTTTTGAGCCTTTCCCAGAACAGCTCGAACCGTGGCCAGATATTCCAAAACCCCTGGTGGACTGGATGCCCTGGTGGGGGAAATCAGCCGGGTTCTTTGCTGACCCGGAAGGCCACTGGAAAGTCCAAATCCACACCCAAGTAGCGCAACAAATTGATTTTTGGCCCGAGCAAGAAATCCATCTGGTGATTTTGGATCTGTTTTCGCCCGCGCGGCACCCCGAGCAATGGCAGGAACCCTTGATCTCCACGATGAGCGCTAAAATCGCTGCAGGTGGCCAATTATGCAGCTATACCGTCGCCCGTTCGGTGCGCGAGCGACTGTCAAACCTTGGCTGGCAGTGCCACGTCCGCAGCGAAACGAACCGCCGTGATACCTTGCACGCCGTTTTCCAAGCAGAACTCTCTCCTGGCGATGCTAGAATGTAACATGAAGGACGCATCATGAACCTGACTCTCCGTCATTACGCGCTGTTACCGATCCTCGCTCTCACCCTGCCTAGCTGCATGCTCGGTGGGCCGGAGATTATGATCATTGCTTTGGTGGTCGTGCTGCTCTTTGGCGGCGCAAAACTGCCACAACTCATGCGCGGCATGGGCTCGGGTATCAATGAGTTCAAGAAAGGCCTAAAAGAGGGCGATCCGGATTCAGATACAGATGCCGCCAAAAAGGGCGACGACGAGAACGACGTCACCTCAAAAGACTAAGGTCGATTGTGGGTAAGTCCATGGACTGCTGTCCCTCCTTCGAGTGGACAGGCATCCTGCTCGCCGGAGGCAAGTCCACGCGGATGGGGGTTGATAAACGCCATCTTGCGTTGCGCTGCCTCAACCAGCAAAGCTTGATGGAAAATGCAGGCCAGCTGCTGGCAAGTCTTTGCGCAGAGCGCTTGGTGCTGGTGCCTACACTTGCTGAGCTCAATCTGCCGGTGGGATTTTCCCCGCTCGCCGATGGTTGCCCTGGCCAAGGTCCACTGCAGGCTTTAAGTGATAGTTTGCTGCGCATCCACACTGCCTATGCGCTAGTGATTCCCGTGGATATGCCAAACCTGCGAGCTGACCAGCTGTTGCCCTGGATGCACAGCATGACCCAACCTGATTTCGGCGGTCTTGCCCGTTTTGTACTCGACTCCCGCCAACGCCCAACTTTCCCACTCATCGCCAAGCAAGAATTCGCCGCACCGTTGGCTGCTGAAGTGGCCAAAGGGCAAGTAAGATTGTTCCCGGCCTTACGTGCCGCCGGTGCGGATGCAACCTCACCGGATTGGCAGCTAGCTCATGGCAGTGGCTTCGATCCTCTCCTGAACCTCAATCATCCCGCTGACATCGAAACTTTAGAATCGGGTTTCCCCCCCGCGTGTGCATGAATCCTGGAACCTCCACGACCGATACTTTGCAAGTGTTGTTGTCATCCGTTCAATCTGATTTGGACCAGGTGGAGGCGTGGTTAGAGCAACGCATGCTCGGCGGTCCCGCCGCACTTGCACCACTCTTGCAATACGTCGCGCGCTTCCGTGGCAAACGTTTGCGCGCCGCTTATGTGTTGATGATTGCAAAAGCTTGCGGCGGTGTACGCCCTGAGCATATTGAGGTTGCTGGTATCGTCGAGATGATTCATGCCGCGACTTTGATTCACGATGACCTCCTCGATGAAGCGGTGCAACGCCGCCAGCTAGATTGTGTGCATGTGGAGTGGGGGCCGCACACCGCTGTGCTGCTTGGCGATTGGGTATACAGTCAAGCATTCCTAGCAAGCACTCATATGGCAGATCAAGAATGCTCGCGGGTTCTTGCTGCAGCCACCAGCCGCGTTTGCGAAGGAGAGATGTTCCAAAATCTCACGCGCTGCAACTTTCACCTCAATGAGAGCGATTATTTTTTGCAGGTGGATGGCAAAACGGCAGCTTTGTTCGAAGCAGGCGGGCAGTTAGCGGCCTACTACGCCAAAGCCTCCAAGGTCCAGCAAAGCGCCGCTGCACGCCACGGTTTGCTGTCTGGCCGCGCCTTTCAAGTTGTCGATGACCTACTCGATATCGAGGGCGATGAAACGCAAGTAGGAAAATCCTTGGGCACCGATTGGGCCCATGGAAAAATGACTCTGCCAATTATTCGGTTGCGCGAATCACTGCCCACGGCCGCCCGCAAGAGCTTGGAGCAGAGTTTCCAAAGTGATAGCTCGCGTGAAGACTTACGCACTGGCCCATTTGCCGATGCACTGGCTAGAGCAGTATGCGTTTGCCGCACCGATATTGATGCCATGCTAGAAGAAGCCGCCAGTCAACTCGATGTTTTGCCAGAGCGTTCGATTGCTGCGGAATTAAGTCAACTCACACGGTTTCTCGGTCAGCGCAACCGTTAAAGCAAGCGGCGCGCGCGCACCTTAGCGGTTGTAGGCTTCGAAGGTATTCTGCAGCAACATGGCGATGGTCATTGGCCCGACGCCACCCGGCACAGGGGTAATCCAACTCGCGCGTGCGGCGGCGGCGTGAAACTCCACATCACCTACCAATTTACCTTCCGTATTGCGATTAATACCCACGTCCAGCACCACCGCGCCTTTTTTAATCCATGCACCCCGCACCAGCTCGGGCACACCGACGGCAGCCACGACGATATCTGCGCGGCCTACTTCGGCGGCCAAATCGCGCGTGCGGGAATGGCAAATCGTCACGGTGAGGTGTCGTTCTAAAAGCAACAGGGCAACCGGCTTGCCGACGATGTTGGAACGCCCAACCACCACGGCGTGGAGCCCTTTCAGCTGCAAACCGCATTCATCTAGTAAACGCATAATCCCCTTTGGCGTACACGGCACCGGAGCTTTACGCCCCTGCATCAAGGCGCCTTGGTTGAAGGGATGAAACCCATCCGCATCTTTGTTTGGGTCAATCGCAGCAAGTATTTCGTTTTCGTCGTAATCGCAGCCTTTGGGCAAAGGCAATTGCACCAAAATCCCATGCACGGATGGATCGGCATTGAGTTGCGCAATTAATCTAAGGAGCGCCGTTTGCCCGTAGGCTTTGTCGAGCTCGTGATGGATGTTCGTCATGCCGACTTTTTCACAGGCACGTCGTTTGTTGCGCACATAAATATGCGAAGCGGGATCATGACCAACCAAAATTGTGGCCAAGCCGGGCGCGGGCAGGCCGGTGGCCATTTTTTCCGCCACCTCTCGTTGGAGAGTTGTGAGGATTTGCTCGGCAAGGGCTTTGCCATCGAGCAGACGGGCTGAGGTGACGGGTAGGTCCATGAGAGCCGACGGGCTAGAATGACTAGATTGTAGAAGCATGATGCATCTCACTCCACTGGTTAAACGCTTGCTCATTCTGTGGGCCACACTTTGGGTGCTGGGCTTCCTCACCGGAGGTGCCACCGGCGGCCTGCAGAGATGGTTCGATCTTGATCCAAGAGGTATTTCTAGCTTTGATTTTTTGAGCTTGCCGGGCATCTTTGGCTATGTCCTCATCCACTCGCAATTATCAATTTTCCACCTTCTGGTGAATGGCTATATGTTTGCTCTGTTCGCGCCTGAAATAGAACGGGTTTTCCCAGGCGAACGTTTCTTGAGGTTACTTGGCAAAGCTTGCCTCGCTGGGGCAGCAAGCACTCTGATTCTGTATTGGTTGATGCCGCACACCTTCGACGCGCCCGTCATCGGCGGATCTGGATTGGTTTCGGCGGTGTTCGCCGCTTCCGCCGCTCTGTACCCGGAGCGCCTACTCAACCTTCTTTTCCTGCGTTTGCGCCTGATTACTTTTTTCCTCTTTCTGACGGGATTAGATCTGTTATTCTTCTTCGGCAACCTGCTTGGCCGGGCAGATGGCGTCGCCCACCATGTGCACTTGGCCGGAGCGCTGGTGGGATGGATGGCCGTGGGCGGTTTCCAGCGTTTTGATGGCCCGTGGCGCACCTGGATAGAAAAAGCTAACCGCAGGAAGGCTGCCAAACAACAGCGCCAAAACCAGGATTTAGAAGCCGAATTAGATCGAATTCTTGCCAAAATTAGCCGCGACGGCTTACCCAGCCTCACCGCTGCAGAACGGCGTTTTCTTGAGCACCGTTCTAAACGCTAGCCATGCCGATAGTGGTAGACTAAGCGCATGGTTTTGTCCGCTCTGATTCTCTGCCTGCCAATGGTTTTGGCGGCACCGCAGGATCCCGCTCGGGCTGCTGAGTTTTCTCAGCGGCTGATGGAGGCTGCTGAAGTTTCCGACACCAAAGCGATGTCTGTTGCGCTCATGAAATTTACTGAGGATGGCATTTTGCTGTTCTTGGCCAAAGCAGACGTGCGCTCCCTTTCGAGCGAAGAAGAAATCAACGATTGGGTGGACGCCTTCGTCGCCGCGTGGGAAGTCACTTATCACACCGATTTTGCGCGCAACTATGATCGTTATTTGCAACGTCTTTCGGAAAAAAAACGTGCCTTCCGCTACGAGCTGTTGAGTAAAAACTATCCCGAGCTCAATCGCCAGCACCTCGCTGCACTCGCCAACGAAGACATGGCTTGGGAGAACTTGCGCACCAATGCCGTTGCTACCGCAGAAGCAATCGATAGCGTGGATGACCTTTACTATGGCGCGCTCGCCTGGAATATTGTCGGCAACCTTTACCATCCGGACTATCACGAAGAAGGATCCGATGCGGTGAAATCCCTGGAAGCCTATGCCAAATCTATCAAGGCTCGCGAAAGACTCGGCTTGACTACCGACCATTTCTACGGCAATGTCAGCAAGACTCTTGCTGGCTTACGAGCTGCCACCGGGATTGTCGATCCAGATGCTCCAGAAGATACCTCTCTGCCGAAAGTCCCACGTGAACAGATTCTGCCTCTAGAAGGTGGAGTGGCCTCTGAGGCAAAATTTGAGGTTCATTTTGAAGCGAAACCTGGGGCGATTGAGCATGGTTCGGATCTCGCCGATGAAGACCACTTCAACTGGTTCCGCGGTAGTTTGCCGAAACCAGGCGAGCAGCTCATCGTGGGCGGCTTCAATCCTCAAGTCAACATCATTCGCATCGGTGAGACCAAATATAAACTTGAAGCCGGGGCTGGCGAAACCGAAGAGTTTCGTCTCACCGAAAAACCCAAAATGTATGCGGTGGATCGCATGTACAGCGACGGCATTGTGCGTCCATTGATGCTCGAGATGTGTACGGGCACGTCGGGTGATGTATACCAAGGCATCACCATGAACCTGAAGCCCGACGAAAATGGTGGGCCGCTTTTCTTCCGTTCTTTGGCAACCCTCACTGCCGATACGGATTTCGGTTTGCTGACTATTTATGATACCAATGGCGACGGCAAGTTTGGCTGCGAAGAACTTGCCTTGGTTGGCGCGGAGGGTTTGATGGATCAAACCTTTATGTATCGCACCGATGCCATCACCCTTGGCAGAATGAAACGCTCGCTGCCATTCAGCCGCTTCTTTCCGGATAGCAAGGGCAACTGGTATGAATTATCGATCGACAACTACGATGCTCCCTACAGCGTCACTCTCACTCCAGTGCAACCCAAGCTTGGCCACTTATCGGTAGATTTTCCTGGCATCAAAAAAATCGGGCTCAATAGTCTTCTACTGGAGAGTCGTTCCTCTGCCACCAAAGGAATGGTTTTGGATCTTGCAACCATGCGTGGCCAAAACTTGATGGTACCCATTGGGCGCTACCAGGTTATGCAAGCACGATTTGCAGGTGATGGGGGCCAAGAAATGATGGTTTTAATGGATACCGTCAAGCCCTATTTCGTCGATATCGTCGAGGAAACTACCGAACCGCCCACCATTGAGCTGGGGGCACCCTTCACTCTGCAAGCCTCATTTGTGCTCGCTGGAGGCACAGCCACCATTGACGGCCTTTCGCTGCACATTCGGGGCCGCCATGACGAACGTTATATGCGTCTCATTGGCGAACCGTTGTTTGGGGTTGAGGTGAGTGTGAAGGGCTCCAAAGGAGCCATCATGGCTTTACCGAACGCCGAAGAAGCGGCAGCAGAATGGAAGCATTTGTTCTACCCGATGAGTGCGACGGTTGAGATTAAAAGTGGCCGTAAGCCTGAAATCACTTTGTCGGTTAAAAAGCACCCCTGGTTTGGAAAGCTGAGCAACGTCATTGGTAACTAACCGGCCAGTTGGTCAGCGCATGTCCCCGAAGCCTTCATAAAAACTCACTGTGCTTGATTCAAAATGGGTCCGCGAACACGCGGCCGAAGTTCGTGATGCTGCTGTGCGCAAGCGTCTTGATGCCACTGTTGTGGATTCCTTTCTTGAAAAGGATCAACTGCATCGCGAGTTGTTGTTGCAAGTAGAAAACTTGCGCGCCGCATTAAAAGACTCTTCCAAAGTGCTCGGTAAGTTGTCTCCGGAACAACGCGAAAAAAACCTGAGCGCCCAGCGTGCTTCGAAAACCAAACTAAAGGATTTGGAGCAGCAGGAACAGCTTTTGCGCAGCGAAGTCCAAGCCCTGGCCATGCTTTTGCCGATGCCTCCAGCCGCCGATGTTCCCGACGGCAAAGACGACAGCCAAAATGTCGAGGTAGCCCGCGTCGGCGAAATTCCGCAGTTCGATTTCCCGGTATTGAGCCATGATGATCTCGGTGAAAAATTAGGCATCATTGATATCAAGCGCGGCGTCAAGCTGGCCGGTTCGCGTAACTATTTGCTGCTTGGCGATGCTGCCCGCTTAGAACGTGCCGCCTTGCAATTCGCTTTGGATCATATGCTGCAGCGCGGTTTTGAAATGGTGTCGGTGCCTACTCTGGTCAAGCGCGAGTGTATGGAAGGCACTGGGTACTTCCCCGGAGGCGAAGAACAGGCCTATCTTGCCGAACGTGATGATTTGGCGTTGGTTGGCACCGCAGAAGTTCCACTTACTTCGATTCACTCCGGTGAAACTTTGGATTTTGAGTGCCTGCCATTACGCCGCGTGGCTCTTTCCCCGTGCTACCGTCGCGAGGCTGGTACTTATGGCAAAGACACCAAAGGGCTCTATCGGGTGCATCAATTCTGGAAGGTGGAACAAGTGGTGCTGGGCCCAGCATGTAAGGATTGGTCCCTGGAAGAGCACAAAATTATGCTCAAACATTCCTCCGATTTGATGGAAGCCCTCGAACTTCCGTACCGCGTGGTCAACGTATGCACTGGAGACCTCGGCCAAGGCCAGGTACAAAAATTTGATATCGAAACGTGGATGCCAAGTCGCAACGCTTATGGCGAAACGCACTCCGCTTCGCGTTTCCACGATTTCCAAACCAGGCGCCTCAACCTGCGTTATCGCCCCAAGGGCGGTGGCAAACCACAGTTTTGTCACTCCCTAAATAACACCGTGATCGCCTCCCCACGGGTGCTGATTGCCTTACTCGAGAATCATCAACAAGCCGACGGCAGCGTGCGCATTCCGCAAGTGTTGTGGCCCTACATGGGTGGCCAGCAAGTGATTGGCGGCTAACTCGAGGCACACCGAAGGGGCTTGTGCGTGAGGCAGGTTAACCGCCGCGCGTGCTACCGCTAGCGCCATCGCCGCTGCCGACGCTACTGCCCCCAGCACTTTCATCGAGACCTTCGGTGGCTCCATCCTTGGCCGCGGTTCCGGCAGCAGCATCAGCAGCGCCTGCCGCTTCATCTGCCGCGGCACCGGGTTGCGTGGAGTAAATCCGATTGCGAAAGCGGAAGCGCGTACGTTCTGGGAAATGAAAGACTTCGTTGAATTCCAAGCGTGCACGATTTGCACCAAGGATATTCAAACTTTCCAGGGACCTACGCGGTTGCACTTCGAGCTCCAGAAAAATATCAATCGCGAAGGGTAGTGTCTGGCGGATTTCAGAATCCCAGTCATCAATCCACAGCGGGTTGACATCGGGTTCTTTGGTGTAACGAATTTCCAAACTGACGATGCGGTCGTACAGCAAGGTGTATGTTCCGTCGCGGAAGGGCTCATCATCGACTAAGGGGTCTTCGCGGCGGTAAAGCTCCATAAAATCATCGCGTAAAGGATTTGCGCGCAATCGATAACCTACCTCATTGATGGGGGCGAAGACCTCGCGCTCAATCCCCGGCACGGACACAGGAGTGCGGCCGCGGCTACACACAAGCATGTCCATTTGATCGGCCTCGGCACCTAACAGAGTGCGATTCACCCCCTTGAAAACTTTATACTCCTGGACATCGTAGACGGCAATATTTTCCAGATCCTCACGCATCTGATCGATAATGCGCGGACCGTTGTTCTCGGTTTCCATAATGTTATGGATGGCATCGACGGCCAGGCGAGTTTGATCGACGGTCTGCATCACAGTAGCCATAATCATGGCCATAATCGCCAACGAAATCATGACTTCCAGTAAGGTGAAGCCGCGACTTTTCATTGCAGTTCCTCGGCGTCTAAATCAGGCCACAAAGCTCGATACAACTCGAAATCTTGGTAAACCGCCCAAGTGTCAATCAACGTTTCTAAGGTGAGGGAATCAAACTCTTCCCCGTCGCGAACGGAAGGGTAGGTGATGGTGAGAAAAACCCGTTCGAACTCCGGCTGCATCGAATCCTCATCGCGTTCATCTTCTGCATTACTAAGGAAACGGCGCCACACTTCTTCCGTTGGATCTTCACCTCCGGCAGCAAACTGGCTGCCATCCCCCAAACCAATGACATAAGTGAACTGCCCCTGGCCTTCTTCAGAAAAATCACCCTCATACCCATCATAGAGGTCTGGAATCATGCCGGCCTCAATCCTGCGCAACTGGGTTAGGCCCAATCGCGAAGCAATCGAAACCAAGCGTGCATTGGCAGCTTTATCCAAAGCACCCGCACGTGCTTGCATGACAAAAGTAAAAATGATGGCCAGCAACGCCACCGAGGCCATGATTTCTAGCAGGGTAAAGCCAGAGCGTGGAGGCGGTTTAGAAATCATTCTCACCCAGTAACTGTGGCTCAATATGCCCCTGAAACACACTCGCAATGCCAGTCAGGGCCAACACGCGCACCGTCATTTCAAAATCTTGATTTTCTGAGCTAGCAGAACCTTTTAAGTAGATGTAGACCTCGCGGGAAGTTCCGAGCGGGTTGTAAGTCAAGGCATACTTGCCTTCCGAGATGAGCGCACCACGCGTATCAATCAACCCCTGCAAATAGGTTCCATGTTCGAAATAGTGCCAGGTCAAATATTCCCGGTCTTCGGGATCGCGAACAATTTTGCCATCCTGATCAAAGGGTACTCGAATGGCATAACGTTGCTCCTCAAAATCAAAAACCACGTCGTATTCTTGCGATTTTGCAATCGATTGAATCCGCGCAAAATCCATTTGCGCCAGCAACTCACGCGCCGCAGCTTCCGTACGCGTGGAGGGCAACATGCCATCCAATTGAACCATCGCAATGCTAGCGACCATGCCAATGATAATTACCACCGCGGTAATTTCAATCAGCGTGAAGCCGGCATTGCGTTTGCTTTTCATGTGATCCGATGAAAGGGTGAGCTCTATCTCTTGCTCGCCACCGTCTCAGTAGTGATGTCCGCGTTTTCATTTTCGCCACCAGGTTCGCCATCGGCCCCTAAGCAGGTGATGAATGGCTTTCCTTCCACGAGTTCATACTCGTACTCATTCTTCCACGGATCCAGTGGAATTAAACGCAGGAAAGGCTCACCAGTTTCTGCACTAGGCTCAGTAAGATCCTCAAGGCTTTCGGGGTAACGATTGGTGCCACCGCTGAGTTTGTAATTGTCACAAGCCATGTGAAAGGACTGAATTTGCTGACCAGCGATTTTCATTTGGCTGGAAAATAAAGCGTTCCAAATGTTGGGGCCGACCATGCTGACGACCAGTCCAATAATCAGAACGACCACCATGATTTCGATTAAGGTAAAGCCGTTCCGCCCAAGTTTTAAGGTTTTGTTTTTCATGATTAGAAGTTCTGAGTCATCTGCATGACCGGCCAAAGAATGGCAAGGATGATGAAGCCGACCATCACGGCCAGCACGAGAATGAGAATCGGCTCAATCAGGGAAGTGAGTTTGGCCGTTGAAATTTCTACCTCTTCTTGGTAAGTATCACCAATTTGGCTCATCATGGCATCCAGCTCGCCAGATTGTTCGCCGACTGCAATCATATAGCCTAGCAGAGGAGGAAAAACGCCGGACTCTTTGATCGGACCGGCAATATCAGCGCCCTCAATAATTTTCTGACGCACCTTGTCTATGGTGTTTTCCATCAAACGGTTGCCGAGCACCGTGCGATTGACTTCCAGGCAGCGTACTACCGGCACACCCGAAGCCAACAAAGTAGCGAAGGTTTGGGTGAATCGGGCGATTGCCTGTTTCAACAACAAATCCCCAAAGATGGGCAGCTTCAGCATCATGGCATCCACCTTCAAATGGCCTTTAGCAGAAGAGTAATAGAGATTGAAGCTCAGCAAACCAAAAACCGCAGCCACAATCAGCGCCCACCAATAGCCAATTAAGAAATCGGAAGTTCCTTGAAGAATTTGCGTGGGCAGGGGCAATTCAGTGCCTTGGCTTTCCAGCATCGCAGTGATTTTTGGCACTACAAAGCCAATCAGCAAAGCAACCACCAGCAAGCCCACAATCAGCATCACCATGGGGTACATCATGGCCGCTTGGACTTTGTTGCGGACGCGCGCTTGCTCCTGCATAAAGTTCGACATCTTCAACAGCACATCATCCAAGTGACCGGATGCCTCGCCAGCACGAACCATCGAAACATTCAACTCGTCAAAATAATCCGGGTGGGCGGCAAAGGCATCTGCGGTAGGCAAACCCTGCGAAATGCTTTCCCGAATATCGCGATAGAGGATGTTGAGTCGCTTGGCTTCCGTCTGCTCAATAATAGCGCGCAAAGCCTCGGTAATTGGAATACCTGCGCGGGTCAGTGTAGCCAGCTGCCGGGTAAAAGTAGCAATCTCATCGGTTTTGGTTTTGCTCCTGGCTGCGCCACCCTGGCGTCCACGCGCGGCATCTATATTTTTACGCAACTTGGCAAGCTGCTTGTTCTCCGTCTTGGAGGTTTTCGCCAGAGCCGAGGAACCGGGCTTACTTGTGCGGACTTTTTTCCCGCCCTTCAGCTCGGTTACCATAGTAACCATAATATTTTGCCGCTTACATTTCACCCGCGCATCACGCGGCGAATCTGCGTCAATCACGCCCGTGGCCTTTTTGCCCGTGCTGTTAAATCCCTTCCATTCGTAGACCGGCATTCAAAAACCCTGGGGTTACATCAAATCAAGTTGAGTCACGCGCATCACTTCTTCCGGAGAAGTCACACCCTGGATGACTTTGGCCATTCCATCTTGCCGTAGCGTTTTCATACCACCAGCAATTGCCGCCCGTTTCAGTTCGGCGGCGGACACTTCTTTCATCACTAAATCGCGCATGGTTTCCGTCATTGCGAGCAATTCGTAGATGGCGGTGCGGCCTTGATAGCCAGAATGAAAACAATCATCACAGCCAACCGAACGCGCAAATTTTCCATCTTTGAGCATGGAAGTCTCCAAGCCAATGGCACGCAGGGTGCCAATATCCTGATCGCTAGGCTCCAGCCAAGTGTGGCAGGTACGGCATAAGGTGCGCACAAGGCGCTGCGCAATCACCAAGACCAGAGACGAGGACACGAGATACGATTCCAGGCCGAGGTCGATCAAACGCGTGATGGTGCTCGGCGCATCATTGGTGTGCACGGTAGAGAACACGAGGTGCCCGGTGATTGCCGCCCGGATGGCGATTTCAGCAGTTTCCACATCGCGGATTTCCCCGACCATCATCACATCAGGATCTTGCCGCAGGAAGGAGCGCAAGCCAGCAGCAAAGGTTAGCCCTTTTTTGGTATTGACCTGCACTTGCGAAATACCATCAAGTTGGTACTCGACGGGATCCTCAATCGTGAGAATGTTTTTCTCACCGGTGGAGATTTGGGTTAAACCACCATACAAGGTAGTGGTCTTACCAGAACCCGTTGGCCCAGTCACCAAAATGATGCCATGCGGGAAGTTCAAATAATGCTTGAGAATCTTCAGATTATCTGCATCGAGACCAATATCTTCGAGGTGATAGCTGCGCGCGGTTTTATCCAGCAAACGCAACACGCAGCGTTCGCCTTCGGCAGTAGGAACGACGGAAATACGCACATCGACTTCGCCATCACCAATCCGAATGGTGGCGCGACCATCCTGCGGCATGCGGCGCTCGGCGATGTCCATTTTGCCCATGACCTTAATCCGCGAAGTAATCGCATCTTGGGCTTTTTTAGGAATCGACTCCATATCGTAGAGAATGCCGTCAATCCGAAAGCGCACCTGCAAGCGATCGGTGTAGGGCTGAAAGTGCACATCCGAGGCACGCAACTTCAGCGCTTGAAACAACACCGAATTCACCAACTTGATAATGGGTGCCTTATTGGCAACATCCAGCAAGTCTTCACTGTCTTCCAGCTCCGCAGCCAAGCCGGCAATATCGGTACCTTCCAGATCATCCAGTGCGTCTTCCACGCCATCGGCGCGGTGGCGGAATGCGCGATTGATCAGTTCGGTAATGTGGGCGCGCGAGCCGAGCGCGAAACGCACCGCGCACGGCAACATGGCCACCAAGTCATCCTGTGGATGGATGTCGAGCGGGTGGGCACAAGCAACGACTAATACGCCGTTATCGACAGCAACGGCAACCATGTCATGGGCGCGCGCAAACGACAATGGCACGTTATCGACGAACAATTTTGGAACTTGAATGCCCTGGAACTCGGTGATGAGTTCCATATCCAAATCCTCTCCAAAAGCGCGCAGGACCGCCACCTCATCGAGGCCGCGCGTCATCAAAACACGGTCCAGTGTGTGCCCGGTGGAAGCTGCCTGGTCACGCAATTTACGCAACTCGACGATTTCCTGGCCTGTGGATTTGGCCAGGATGTCAATCAAACTCGGTGGACTAGTGACGTTCCCCTCGCTCACTGGTCCTCCTTCACAGTGCTTTCGCTGCCAGCATCCTCGCCATGCGGACTGACATCCGCACCACCGCTCGTGGAGTAGGCCGGTTTCGCAAAGCCCGACAAATTGAGCGTGCCAAGCTCGGCTTGCCCGTTATCGTCTTGATCAAGAATCACATCAACTGGATTTTCCATATCGAAAGCCGGGTCGATCATGCGGACGCGATCCAGGCCAATGGTTTCTGCAGCACGTGCTTTGCCTTGTTGGGAAATGTCATCCAGCTCTTGGAAGTCTTCCAAAATACGTGGGGTGCAGAAAAAGAACAGCGTGGTCTTGATGTTCGATTTACTGGTGCTCCCAAACAAACCGCCAAGGATTGGAATATCGGACAAGTATGGAATCCCAGTTTCACCTTCCTGAATGTCGTTGCGAATAATGCCACCTAACCACATGGTCGCACCATCGGGCAAATTCACGCTGGTTTGAATGGTGCGCGTGATAATGGAAGGAGGCAGCGTATCGGAAGCATTTTCGCGGAACGAAGAAACTTCCAAGTTAATCGCCAGACGCAGGTATTTATGCGCCGAAATCGACGGCGTAATGGCCAAAACGATCCCGGCTTCGGACCACTCCACACCCGTGGTCACGGAGACGTTGGATGAAGTGGAAGTTTGATAGGGAACCCGATCTTTGGAATCTACTTTTCCACCTTTATTGTTCGCAACTAAGATCGAAGGGACCGACAAGATGTTGGCATCGGAACGCGATTGGGCCATTTGGATGATGAAAGGGATGCCAAGATCCTCGCCATCAAAAATCCCTAAAGTCAATCCCGCGGCAGTAGGCGATGGCAATCGCGCACTACCAATTCCATCTGAACTCGTGATGCCCACCGAAGTAAAGCCAAAGCCACGCTGGGTATCGCCAGTAGGCGTATCCAGATTGGCATACTCAATCCCGATGTCTTTCGAAAAATCAGAGCTGACCTCAATCAGCGCCGTTTCGATCAATACCTGTGCCTGACGCCGATCCAGAGTATCCAGCATGGTTCGAAATTCCGCCCACTTGGTGCGCGTTGCCGTGACCATCAAAGAATTGGTTTCTTCGTGAATTTCAACAATGATTTTCTGCTCCGGAGTGTTCGCGCGTGCCGCACCGCCACCACCCGCGTTACGATCAACCCGCTCTCGTTCTGCTTCAGTTTTTTCAATGAAGCGTTCAATCGGTTCTTTTAAATCTGCGGCGCTCAAATACTGCAAAACATAAACATGGTAATTGGATTGCGGCTCTTCCACTTTGGTGTCGAGTTGCGCAACCAAATCCAAGATGGAATCCATGAGATCAGGATCCGAAGTAATCAACAGCGAGTTATCTTGCGGATACGCCACGATGTTGGTGGCAATGCGCGCCTCTGGTTGATTCTGACGACCACGGCCGCCGCTGGTTGGATTGTTGCTACTGCTGCCTGCAGTAATATTATCCACCAACTCCGCTAACAACTCGGAGAGTTCCTCAGCACTGGCTTCGCGCAAACGAACCTTGCGAAACTCTGGAATAATGTACTCTGGTTTGCGGTCGAGGATTTGCACCATCCGCACCGAAGCGGCCACGAAGGGTCCATATCCTTGGATCAGCATGGCGCGCTCCTGCCCTAAATCCATAAAAGCAGAGTTGTCACCCGAGGTGGTGCCAATCGCAGTACGCAGCTTGGTCCCTAAGTCGACAGGATCCGCGTAACGCAAGGGCACGGTGGTGAACAAGTAGGTGCCAGGCTGATCCGCAAAAGTGGCCACATCTTCTACGTCGACGTAAATGGCGTTCGACTTAATGAGCACCAAGTTGGAGGCCAACTGTTCCGTAATCACAATGACAGCCAAATCGCCCGAGCCCTGCTGGACACAAACGAAGCCATGAATCTTCATCATGATCTGGAAAAAGGAATAAAACTCCTCGCGCTTGATCCGTTTGCGCCCATAAAGCAGCAACTTGTGGGCTTCCAATTTGCCACGGATGCCAGTCGAGGTTTCGTCGAGGGTGAAGTTCAGCCCGGTATTTACTTGGCAAATCTTGATGAATTGGCGCAGCGTTAAACCGGCTTCATCAAGTTCGCTGAGGTCGAGGGTGTAGTACTCACCATCGTCCTGGAGGACGCTGGCTGGAACTTCAGGATCTCCAACCGGATCTTGAAATACCGGTTGAAAGAGGAGCGGCACAAGGCCTAGGCTTAAGGTGAGGAGCATGCGCTCTTGGTAGGAGGGGGCGCGGACAGCGCCGAAACTGTGAGCAGTCTAGTCGAGTGGCTAGTCGGTCTCAAAGGGCGATATCGCCGCTATTTGCGACGCACCGCAAAAGCACTATCTTCCTAGAAATCTTCGCCTCTTACTTGTCCGCTGCGGGGCGGGCGAGATATGCTGTGCGCGTTCCAAATCATGGATTTTCCCGCCCATTTACGGCCAGCCTCGGTGCTGCTCTCGCCTCCACATTCCGATAAGTGGGCTCTGCTTGACGCCATGGTCGCAGCTACTGCGAACGCTTGGGACTTATCACCAGAGTTGGCAAACGAATGTCACCGTTGCCTCCTCGCTCGCGAACACAGCGTCTCCACTGGAATGGAGGCCGGGATTGCTGTACCGCATGCTGCCGTGGCCGGCTTGCCCCAGTTGATCCTGGGTATGGCGATTTTGCCGCGGGGCCTCGAGTTTGAATCTCTGGATGGCCAACCGGCAACGGTAGTGGTGATGATTCTGGTGCCTAAAACCGAAAAATTGGCGCACCTCCAAACGCTCACCGAAGTTGCGCGCCGCCTCAGCGGGAGTGCCTTCCGGCAAAGTTTGCTTGCTGCCCAAACGGGGGAGCAGGTAGTCGGACTCTGGTCTTAACTGCCTTCCAGCGCGGCCCATGGCCTGCTGGTTACCAAATAGACCATAGCTTGATGCGCTCTTCGGTCGCCCGCTGAAGATGTGCGCACATCACTTGGTACGCCTGCTTGGGCCCCCCAAAAGGATCTGGCACCGGCAGTCCAAACGGATCAAATAAATCCTGGGGCGCGGTAGCTGGCAACGATGCGAGGTGATTCATGCCCATGCCCAGAATCAAATCCCAAGGTTCTTGCAACAGATCTTCGAGGTTGGCGGAACGATGCTGACGTAAATCTAGGCCCACTTCCGCAGCAACCGCTAAGGAATGCTCACTCACCGGGCCATCTGGCATGGCGAAGGTCCCAGCAGAGGCAAAATGCCAACCTAGAGCCGCCAAATCCGCTTCCCGCACACCCCAAGCCGCAGCGACTTCCGCTTGCAACATGGCTTCACCGACCGGCGAGCGACAAATATTTCCGCTACACAAAACCAAAATCCGCATTCCAGGCAGTAGTTGTGCCAGCGGAAGTTGTCCGCGCCGTAAATGCGGCAGCGGATCAAATTCCACCACTGCAGAAGGTGTAGTGGCTGGGCTTCTTGCCAGATTAGCTGCACTGGGGATAGCGTTTCCTTGCAGCCAGGCGTGCAAATCTTCGCCGAACAAGGGCTCCGCACCAGCAGGATTCACACTGGTCATCATCAATGGAACACTAATTTGTTCCGCCACCTCGCAAAATTCTTCGTTGCTTGGAAGGCGCAGGCCAACCGTAGGCCATGGCCAGTGCCAAGCTTTGGGTAAAGCCAGCCAGGCGGAAGGCACCACGGCGGTAATTCCGTGCGGCAGGCTGCGGCGTAGCCACTTTGCTAAGCCGGGCGGTAAACTCGGTGCCAGCTTGGCGAGCTGATCCAAGGAAGAAAAATGGAGGCTAAACGGGCGCGGGCTGGGATAGCCCTTCAGCGCGGACAACTTTGCCGCAGCCTGCGGGGCGTCGACGCAAATGGCCAAGCCAGGCACCGTATCGGTAGGCAGCGCCACGATTTGGCCACTTTGGAGATGAGCAACGAGGTCGGGCACGGGGAGGAATGGCATCAAGGCGGGAAGGGTACGTCGCAAGTGGGGAGGCGACACGGGATGCTTGTATCCTAAGTGCGCCCACTTGAGATGGCCCCCATGAGTGCTTCTGAGAATTCCAGCGCCCCGGATGTAGACCCACAAACCCTCGCTAGATTGGCGGGAGGCCTGGCGCATGAGTTGAAGAATCCACTCAGCACCATCGGTTTGCACCTCTCTTTGATGGCCGAAGACTGGCACGGCGAACATGGCGTGAAGGCGCGGCGCACCGCCAAAACGGTCGGCATCCTGCAACACGAAGTCGAACGGCTAAACGGAATCCTCGAGGATTTCTTGCGTTATGCACGCACCGATTCCCTCGAAACTCATTGCGGTAGTTTGAACCTGGTGGTGGAGCAAGTCGAGCGTTTTGCTACCCCAGAAGCCAAGCGTCATGGGATCCACTTACGCAGCTATTTGGATATGAGCTTGCCCGAATTCAACATGGATCGCGGGCGCCTGCGCCAAGCCTTGTTGAATCTCATCATCAATGCGCGCCAAGCCATGGAAAAGCGCCGTTCGGGATCCATTTCACTCATCACGCGTCGCGATGGGCCATGGGCGATTGTCGAAGTTATGGACGACGGCCCCGGTATGGATGAAACCACTCTGGCCCGTTGTTTCGAAGTGTACTTCTCCACCAAAGGCGGTGGCTCCGGGTTAGGTATGGCCATCGTGCGCCGCATCGTGGAGGCTCATCATGGAACCATGGAAGTGCAAAGCACACTCGGCAAGGGCACTCAAGTGACTCTGCGCTTACCCCTTAATTTGGAGAACCAAGTTGGCTGAATCTCGATTGTTAGTGGTCGACGACGACCGTGCCCACGCCGAAGCCATGCAGATGGCCTTAGAACGTGATGGCCATGTAGTAGAAATCGCGGACAACTTTATGGCTGCGCTGGATCGTGTGCGCGCGCGCAATTTCGATGTCGTCCTCACCGACTTGATGTTAGGCGACGGCAATGGCTTAGATTTGTTACGCGAACTCCATGAATCGTTGCCACAGCTTTCGGTGTTTTTAATCACTGGATTCGGCTCGGTGGAAACTGCCGTTGAGGCGATGCAAGAGGGGGCTGCGGACTATTTAACCAAACCAGTGAACCTCAGTGAACTGCGCACGCGCGTGCAACGGGAGCTCGAAAAGCTGCGCCTTGCGCAAGACAATGTCGATTTACGGAAAGCCTTGGATCGACGTTACGGCTTACAAGGCATGGTGGGTAATGCTCCAAGTATGCAACGTGTTTTTGATGTTGTGCGTCAAGCTGGCCCCACCGATGCTACCGTGTTAATCCTTGGTGAAAGCGGCACCGGCAAAGAATTGATTGCCAATGCTTTGCACCGTTTGTCGCGCCGGGCCGCACGTCGTTTCGTCGCCATCAATTGTGCTGCGCTCACCGAATCCCTCATCGAGAGTGAGCTCTTTGGGCACACCAAAGGCGCCTTCACCGGAGCTGCCGACGCCAAGATTGGCAAATTTGAATATGCCGACGGCGGCACTTTGTTTTTGGATGAGATCGGTGATATGCCACTTTCCACGCAGGCGAAACTATTGCGCGTTTTGGAAAACCGCGAAGTCATGCCGGTGGGTAGCAATGCGGCGCAAGCGGTTGACGTCCGCATCCTTGCCGCAACCAATCGCAACTTGCAAGAACGCGTCGCCGCGGGGGAGTTCCGCGAGGATCTTTACTACCGTCTGGCGGTGGTGCAGATTGAGATGCCGGCCTTGCATGAGCGCGTCGAAGATTTGCCCTTGCTGGTGGATTTCTTTCTGCACGATTTGCAGGAGCGTCACCATAAAACGATTGTTTCGATTGCCGAACCAGTGTTGCGTGTCTTTCGTCAGCATGGGTGGCCCGGCAATGTGCGCGAGTTGCGCAACGCCGTGGAAACGATGGTGGTCTTGGATTCCGATGGGATTCTTGGTCTGGATGATTTACCCATCATGCTGCGCGATCAAGCAGCAGCCATGCCGCAAGCGGTTTTACCCGCAAGCCCGCCAGTTTCTCCCAGCTCGGAGCCAAGTTATACCCTGGTTGGACGCACCTTAGCCGAAGTCGAGAAAGACTTGTTGCTGGGCACTTTGGAGGCTCTGGATGGCAATCGACAAAAGGCGGCAAGCCAGCTTGGAATTGGTGAACGCACGCTGTATCGCAAGCTGAAGGAGTACCATGCCTCCTGAGCGGGAGAAAAGCGTTTTCGCCTCCCATCCTGCCATCGCTTTTTTGGCGGTGCTTGCTCTCGTCCTTGGCTATCAACTACCACAGTCTTCCACTTGCGCGGCAACGCAGTCCGCTGTTGAGTTTGTCACCGCGGCCAACTGCAGCGTGCGCGAAGTCGCTGGCGCGAGCGATGAGCAAGGAAATACCTGGCTCAGTTTTTTGAGTCAACCCATCGACCTCGTTTTAGAGAGCGCTGATTTGCAATTGCAGTGGCGGGATTCTGCGGGTGGGCAACTCCAAACCACGCTGGCGAGTGGCTTGGCGCTGGGCCCAGCTACGGTGGCGGCGTTGCCAGGCGGCGGCGTTTATGTGGTGTGGGAAGGGCGACAGCAAGCAGAGATCGAGAGCCAGCGCTGTCTGCGCGGGCGCAAAGCCACGCTAACCGAGGCCGCCGATGGCAGTCGCAGCATCCAACTCGGAGCAGTGGAAGACATACCCACAGCTTCCAACAATCCATTGCTGCCCAATTTGGCCCGACTCGCTGATGATTCCTTGGGCCTCGTTTGGCAAGCACGCACTGCCGGTTTTTATCAAGCCATGTTTGCGCAACGCACTGCGGATGGCCAGTGGTCCAAGCCACGCATGGTTGCAACAGAGGCCACTGGCGACGTATGGCGGCCGCGCATTGCCGCTGCTACCGATGGCCGATTACTGGTGGCTTTTGACCACTACGATCCAAACTCTCTCAGTGGATTTGATGTATGGCTGGCCATCGCCGCCAATCCCACAGCCGCCTTTGAGCAAATTTTGATCGCCGGCGGCCCTACTTACCAAGCTTACCCCGAGCTTGGCGTGGATGGCGACGGCCGCGCTTGGGTGGTTTATGAAGAGGCGCCCAGTTTCGGGCAAGGCGGGCCACTGCGTAGCTTCCGCCGCACACGCTTGGCCATGGTGGCGCCTTCCGGCGCAGTTTTTCATGCGGTGTTGCCAGCTTTTATGGAATCAGAACAGCGCGGAGACTTCCCTCGAATTGCGGTGGCCACGCACGGCATCTATCTCGCGCGCCGCGTGCCGCGCAGCGAATATGTGCCGCGCAATCCGGATATGAGTGCCTTTTACGCCACCTGGTCCACTTCCCTGATTTGCTTCGATGAAGACGGCGCGGGCTCGGAAGTAGCGTTGCCCAACACCGATGGTGACAATGAAAACGACAGTGTCCTGTTGGCGGAGCCGCACGGGATTGCTTTGTACTTTGACACCGACGCGCGTTCGCAGAGCTTCCTGAAACGGTTTGCCTTTGAGAGCGCGCTCGAAAACAGCTGGCGCCTTGCGCGCACCCAAATCGAAAAAACCAGCGGCTTCCCTCAAGTGGAAGCTGGTCCGCCACCACCTCTGCCACAAGCTTGGGGGCGTCCACCAAACCCGCAATCAGCGCTTGGCGCACAGCCTAAGGCACTCTATGGAGATTTGCATCGGCACACCGATTTGTCACGCTGCGCCGGTCGCAAAGATGGCACTTTGCTGGATGCCGTGCGTTATGCATTGGGCCCCGGAGCGCTCTCCTTTATGGCCATCACCGACCACTACCAACATCTCACGCCATGGAGTTTTTGGCGACAACTGCGCGATACAGAGCGCTGGGATGCACCTGGGCGGATGGCCTTGTTTCCAGGGATCGAGCGTATGGTGAGCGGTTTAGGCCACCAGAACTTGGTATTCGGTGCGCTGTCCGCAGCGCGTGCGGCGGGTCGCGATCGTGAACCAGAAGAACTGCGCGTGGGGGCTGTGGTGGCGATTCCGCATATGACTTCGCTGCCGGCAAATCCATTTGCTTGGCAGCGCTTGAACCCCGATCTGCAACGTCTCATCGAAGTCCATCAAGGTCGACGCGGTAGTTTTGAGGGTTTGCCCAAGCACACACCTGTTGCAGATCAAGAGCCTAACAATCAAGGGGAAGCTATTTGGCCTCTTGCGGCCTTTCCAGCACAAGCCCAAGTCGGATGGCTCACACAACTGCCCGGCACTCTGGCACCCAATGCCACGCCGCCTGGGGTTATTTCTTCTTCCGATCACGCCTCGAGCGGCACTGGTTTTGCGGGTATTCCTTGGCCCGCGGAGCCAACCAGCACGATCTGCAGAGATTCCGTCTTTCAAGCACTTCTAGAGCGTCGCACCTTTGCCACCACGGGGCCAAATCGGCATGCCGCCAGACCGCATGTTGTGGAAATTGCAATCCAACAGGATGAAAGCGCCCAGCGCACATTGGTCGTGCATGCCGATCGTGCAAAACTGGCGAACGTCACCATCTTTAAAAATGGCGAAGTTTTTTTCGTCGAAAGTAACCCGGATCCCAGCGCGCAAGCCGGCAAGTTGATGGTGCACACGCATTTCGGCAATGGCTTTGCTTGGGAATTGAACATCCAAGCCGAAGGCCTAGTACTGAGTGAACCAAGCCTGCGCCAACCGCGCCCGGATCTCTTTGCTCCGCCCTCCATACAAACAGCTGGTGGCCTAACTCTGAAGTATCCGGCCCAAGTCAGCTATGCCGCCGACGTCGACCTCATTTTCTCCACGACTCCGCTTTCGGTAGCCTTGCCCGCGCTCACTTTTGAACTCACTTCCAGCAGTCGTAAGCAAAAAACCCGCAAGGTGCGGATGGACTTGGCGGGGCTAGAGCCGTTCTTTGCACGGCGCTTTTGGCTGCAAAAGACTGGCCAAGCGCCCTATTTTGACGTTTATTCGCTGGGATCGGAACTTGTGCGCGGGCCAGCAGACAAGCCGCAACATGAATTGCAGTTGCCCCTCCTTGGGCAGCCGGAAGGCGCCATTTATTATGCCAGAGTGTGCTGGGTGGACGGCAATTTCGCGTGGAGCCGTCTGCTGCGCGACTAATGGCGTGTTGCTGCCAAATTGGCAGAACTTGGCTGGCACAGCAATTGCCAATATCCCTGCGGGAACCACTCCCCAATTGAATCATGGCAAAAATCATCGGAATTGACCTCGGAACCACTAACTCAGTGGTGTCCGTGCTTGAAGGCGGGGAAACGAAAGTCATCCCTAACAAAGAAGGCGGCAGAACCACACCATCCGTGGTCGCTTTCCAGGACAACGGCCAACGTTTGGTCGGAGGCCCAGCAAAACGCCAAGCGGTTACCAATCCAACCCGCACCATTTTCTCGATCAAGCGTTTCATGGGGCGCCGTCATGAAGAAGTCAGTGGCGAAGAAAAGATGGTTCCTTACGAAATCGTCGGCGGGCCGAAAGACATCGTGCGCGTCAAGGTAGCGGATAAAGAATATTCCGCCCCGGAAATCAGCTCCTACATTCTCGGCTACTTAAAAGAATGCGCCGAAGATTACCTCGGTACCAAGGTCACCAAAGCGGTGGTTACCGTACCCGCCTACTTCAACGATTCCCAACGCCAAGCAACCAAAGATGCTGGCAAGATTGCTGGCCTCGAAGTAGAGCGCATCATCAATGAACCCACGGCGGCGGCGATTGCCTTCGGCATGGATAAAAAGAAGGCTGGCAAGATTGCGGTGTTTGACCTTGGGGGCGGCACCTTTGATATTTCCATCCTCGACATCGGTGATGGGGTTTTTGAAGTACTGTCCACATCGGGTGATACCCACTTAGGCGGCGATGATATTGATGTTACGCTGATTGATTGGGTAGCTGGAGAATTTAAGCGCGAAAATGGTATCGACCTGCGCAAAGACAACATGGCTTTGCAGCGCCTCAAAGAGGCTTGTGAAAAAGCCAAGTGCGAGTTGAGCTCAGGAACTGAAACGCAGATTAACTTGCCTTTCATCACTGCCGATGCCAGTGGACCGAAGCACCTGATGCTAAGCCTGACCCGCGCCAAGTTTGAGAGTCTCAACGCGGATTTCTTTGAGCGTTGCAAAAAGCCTTGTGAGCAAGCGCTTGCGGATGCCGGCCTTTCTCCTGCGGAAATCGGAGATGTGTTGCTTGTGGGGGGGTCTACCCGTATTCCCCGCGTCCAGGAAATCGTCAAACAAGTCTTCAAGCAAGAGCCAAACCGTTCGATGAACCCCGATGAGGTCGTTGCCATGGGCGCATCGATCCAAGGGGGTGTACTTGCTGGCGACGTCGAAGACCTGGTGCTACTGGATGTTTCACCACTGAGCCTTGGTATCGAAACTATGGGTGGGGTCATGACGGTGCTGATTGAACGCAACACCACGATTCCAACCACCAAGAAAGAGGTCTTTTCCACGGCGGCAGATAATCAGCCGAAAGTGGAAGTTCACGTGCTTCAAGGCGAGCGTCCGATGGCCGCTGACAACCGCACGTTGGATCGCTTCACACTGGATGGTATTCCACCGGCTCCGCGTGGCGTGCCGCAGATTGAAGTCGAGTTCGATGTCGATTCCAACGGCATTCTTCATGTTCAAGCCGTAGATAAAGCCACCGGCAAAGAGCACAAGGTGCGCATTGAGCAATCTTCCGGTTTGTCGGAGCAGGATATCCAACGGATGCGGGATGATGCAGACAAGTTCAAAGAGCAAGACCTCGCTGCCAAGGCTGTCGTCGAAAAGCGCAATGCCGCCGATCAAACCATTTGGCAAGCGCAGAAAATGCTGAAAGAGAACGAAGCCAAAATCGAAGAGGCCGACAAAACTCTGGTGGAAGAAAAAATCACCGCGGTGGAAGAAGCTCTGAAAGCTGCTGATATGGATACCCTCGATGCAAAAGTTGAGGAACTCACTCAGTCTCTGCACCCGATTGCGGCAAAGCTCTACCAGGAACAAGCACCCGGGAAGGCTGACGGCGAAGGCCAACACGCGCAGCAAAACTCCGCGGAAGACGTCGTCGACGCCGATTTTGAAGTAAAAAACTAGTGGCGCTGGAGAGCTGGGCGTTTTCGCACGCTCAGCTCCACCTTTGATGCCGGGGCCTCGGGTTCGTAACCTAAGGCCCCGGCATTGTTTTTGCACGACTCTTGCTTCCGATGATAAAAACGGAACGGCTCACCAAACGCTACGGCTCCATTGAAGCCCTCTCAGAGGTCGACCTCCAGGTCGCGCCTGGGGAAATCCTTGGTTTTTTGGGGCCGAATGGTGCGGGTAAGAGCACTACGTTACGCATTTTGAGTGGTTTTTTACCGCCAACTTCAGGCAGCGCAAGCATCAATGGCTTGGATTTGATGAGCGACTCGCTCGCCGCGCGCCGCTGCACCGGCTACTTACCAGAGAATTTTGTTGCGCCCAATGAACTCCGCGTGAGCGAGTATTTGCGCTTTCGCGCCGCACTGAAAGGAGTGAGGCGTAAGTTTGTCAAAGCAGAAGTCGCGCGCGTCAGCCAACATCTTGGCTTGGGGGCTCGTTTGCGCCAACCGTTTGCGGCTCTCTCAAAAGGCTTCCGTCAGCGCGTCGGACTTGCCGACGCTTTACTTGGCAATCCACCAGCTTTATTGCTCGATGAACCGTTCTCGGGATTGGACCCTTTGCAGCGCGAGGAATTCCGCCGGATACTCACCGAACTCGCGGCAGCTGGCAAGGCAATTTTGTTTAGCTCGCATGTACTACCAGAAGTGGAAGAGATTGCCACGCGTGTGCAAATTCTTCATCAAGGAAAGTCCAAGGCTGCTGGCACTCTCTTGGACTTACAAAACCACTTGCATCAAAAAGCCAAATTGTGTGTGCGCCTTAGCCAGCCCCACGCCACAGCGGCCGAAGTTCTGTGCGCGGCTGCAAGCGCTTTAGATTTCAGTTTTGAAGCCACCCACCCGCATGGCTTCTTGGTGGAATTTAACGACCACTCGCGGCGCACCGAGTTGTTCAAGATCTTGGCAGACGCAGACTTGCCGGTCATCGAATTTAGTGAGTTACGCCCCGATTTAGATCAGTTGTTTCGCACTTTACTGGAGGAACCAAGCGCATGAGAGCTTTTTATGCCTTATGGAAACGCGAGGTTTTCTCGATGCTGGTATCGCCCTTTGCCTTTGTGTTGTTGGGTTTCTGGTTCTTGCTGAATGGTTTGATGTTTGCGGTGGTTTTAGACAGCCAAGCCGTCCAATCCGATTTGCGTTTATTGCCGCCCTATTTGTTCGGGAGCGGCTTATTAGTGTGGCTACTGCTGCCGGCTTTCCCGCCGTTATTATGCATCCGTTTGTTCGCCGAAGAACACCGAGTGGGCACATTAGAACCCTTGCTTACGGCTCCAATCCGCGATTGCGCTGTCGTTTTGGCAAAGTACTTCGCTGCCTGCGTGTTTTTCCTGCTGTTTTGGGGCGGCGTTTTATTGCTATTCTTCTTGCTGCAATGGAGTGGTGGAGACCTCGATTGGTCACGCGTCTTGGGCGGGCTTGTCGGCGCGGTGTTGGTCTCCTTCTTGTTCCTTGCCACAAGTCTGTGGGCTTCTTCATGGGGCTCCAATCTGGTGCTGGGGGCAGGCGGAGGTGCCGCGCTGAACTACATGTTGTTATTCGTGCCGGCCTTGTTCGAGCTCAACGAAGGAGCTCTCGGTGCGATCGCACGGAGCATGCATTTACCGAATTTCCTCGACCGCGGCTTCGCTGCTGGCTTATTGGATAGTTATGCCTTGGTTTACTTAATTGGCATGTCCGTGTTGTTTCTATTTCTAACCTGGGTACGCCTAGTTTCGCGGCGGTGGGTACCATGAGTCGCCGTTTACGCCTAGGTTTCTTAACCATTTTTGCGGCCGCCTGTGCGATTGCTTTCACGCTGCTGCTGCTCTACACGTTCTCCCGTCCTGGCCTGCGCGTGCGGATTGATTTGTCACAAACAGGCACCGGCGGCCTTAGTGAGCGTACGGTGAGCGCAATTGTCCAATTGCCTGAAGGTTGTCGACTCACGGCATTTCTATTCCCTGAAGATGATTCCTTGCGCTGGTACAACTCCACGGTTTACGAGCAAGCCTTTCATCGCGTGCGCAGTCTGGTCGAAGATGCGCGGGTGCATAGTGCCGGCAACTTAGAAACCTTGGTGCTTGATTTACAAAGCCCCATGGTTGCGCGTGAACGAGAGATGAACCGCAGCGAACGCAAACCGGGCGAAGCCATCATCTTGGAATCCGGCACGCAACGCCGCGTGCTGAGCTTTGAAGATCTCTTTCAAATTCTCCGCGCCAACTTCCAGGATGAAACCCCTGCGCGGATCCAGCGTGAGCGTATTGATGCCGCTCTTGGCGACGCCATCATTTCTCTCGTCACCGGAGCCACTTTAAAGGCGGGGATCGTGACTGGTTACGGTCAGGCTTCGATACAGGATCCACAGGGCTTAATGGGATTGGCCCAGTTGCTGGCGCGGGAAAACTGGGAGCCGCTTGCGATTAACGGCCCCGCAGATGCTGCAGATCTCGATTTGCTGGTGTTCGTCGACCAAAAGCAACCCTTCTTGCCTACTGATTTAGCCGCCATTCAAGAATGGCTCGCTGCTGATAAATCGGTGCTGCTGGCACTTGGTCCCAATGCGTCGCCGGCTGCCGTGAATCAATGGAATGAACTCCTTGCGGATCGCGGTACCGGTTTTGAGCCAGGCCTTATTTGCGAGCCGGTGCGGGCTGCTGGAACCATGATTGAAGGTCGTGCGGAATGCGCCAAGCTGGAAATCAATGCCGAACGGTTTAGCGGTGAACACCCCATAACGATGCCCTTGGTGGAAAATCAACGCCTGCTACTCATCATTGGTGCGCGGCCAGTGCGCTTTGCAAGTGGCACCAACGATTACACCCAAGAAAGACTCATTCGCACGGATAAAGAGGCATGGGTTGATCTACCGAATCCAAACGGTTTTCTTTACGCTTTCGATGATAAAGAAGAACGTGGCATTCGTGCGGTGGCGGTGGCTTCCGAACGTTGGGCGCCAAATGCACAAGGCCGTCATGGGCGGATCGTTACTCTAGGTTCCTCAGCGAGCCTCGGCCCTGGCCTGGATTACAACCGCGATTTTGTAACCTCAAGCCTACAGTGGTTGGCCGCTGCAGATCGTCACGCGTCGGGTCTGATTGGACTCGGCGAGCGCCCCTTTCACCCCGATCGCCAAACCTTGGCGCGCATCAACAACATCAGCATTTACGGCATCCCTGGTGTTACCTTCTTGTTTGGCTTGTGGATTTTTTGGAGACGAAAACGATGACCCCGCTGCGCTTGCTGCTGTTGTGCTTGGTTTTCCTTGGCGCTGGTTTTGGTTTGTGGCAACTGTCCCAGCACCGTGGCGAGCGCCCACCCTTGTTTGAAGTTCCGCCCAAAGTGGAGCAGCCGTTGATGCAGGGTGATGTGGCTTTGCTCGAGCGCATCACCCTGGAACAACCACGCTACGGCAGCATCCTTAGACTGGATAAAGAAGGTGATCAATGGATGATTACGGAGCCGTTACGAGATTTCCCCGAGCCCTATGCCGTGAGTTTTGCGCTGAAAGTTTTCTTCGGCGACGATTGGCAAAGCGCCCCTGAAGAATGGCAAAATCAGTCCAACGCCGACTTGGGCTTGGAGCCGTCTGTGGCCACCCTTGAGTTACGCTATGCCGATGGCGAGAGTGAAATCCTGCGCATTGGTGCTGAAGAGGAAACTGGGCGGTGGCGAGTTGCAGAACGCAATGGCACCTTGTTGCGGTTTCCAATTTCTCCGTTTCGGCAGCTCATGCTACCCGCCGAACAATGGCGTGACCATCGCTTCCAACCCTTTGGTGCCAATGTTGATCGCTTACTCTGGACTCCTCTGATTGGGGAGCCCATTGAAGTTGTCCAAGAACGGAACAAATGGTATTTGCGTAAGCCATTCGCAGCACCTCTTCATGACACCGCTTATCAATATCTCATGCAAATGCTTGGCTGGCGGGTCGATGTTTTAAGCAGCACACCCAAAAAGGAAATATCTTTTTTGAAACCACTCGGCACTTTAGTGCTGGAGCAAAGTGGTGCTCAAGTCACCCTTTTGGTCAACGCCGACGGCATCGTTTCCGATCACCGCGCCTACCCAATCGACTACTCGGCACGGGCCTTCCAATTCCTGCAGTTGAGTTTGGATGAGTTACGTAGTAACCGCGTATTGGATCTTGATTCCACGCAAATCTCCTCGGTCAAAATTGAGTACGGTGATCAAGAGCGGCTGTATCGACTGCGCAATGGTGAGTGGGTGGAAAGCCGCGCCGATGTGGTGGTTGCCGAGCAATCAGCCTTTGTGAAAGCTCTCTTGAACCACGGCACTTTGCTTGAGCGCGGGGAAGAAGTGCCGCTGCCTCCAGGCCAGCCATCTGGCCGCATTCTCTTTTCGATTTCGCGTCAACCACAGGAGCGTGGTTCCACAATTCTACGTTGGTGGGTGGATGATCAAGGGCGTAACTTAGTGGCGCCCAATCCAGCTAGCCAGGCTTCGGTTTCCACGGTGAATTTCGAACAAGGTGTACGCAGCCTATTTGGCCTATAGGGGTTCAGAACTACCCCAATAGACTTGATTCTGCTGCCAAACCAAGCTGCCAGCCATCAACAGTTGCAACGCTTCCGGATAGGCTTCTACTTCGGCGGCAAATACCTTCGCAGCAACACTCTCCGCAGTATCTCCGGCGCAGACTTGCACCGCCGTTTGTAAGACCACCGGGCCTTGATCGTACTCCGAGGTTGCAAAGTGTACGGTGCAGCCAGTTACCGGTACTGCATCGGCGATGACGGCTTGGTGGACATGATGTCCCCAGAATCCCTTGCCGCCATAAGCTGGCAGCAACGCTGGATGAATGTTGAGCACCCGCCCCTCCAATTCGGGGGGAATGGGCAACAACTGCAACCAACCAGCTAAAATAACCCAATCAGGCCGCGCTTCCAAAATCGCCCCGATTAATAAATCGTTGCGGCGCGCACCATCAGGGTAGTTGCGCGGACCAATCACTAACATCGGTAGTTGCAAACGCCGCGCGCGCTGCGCAGCGCCGAGGTCGCTGCGTGAGACCACCACCAGAGTGATTTCGGCAGCCAATTGGCCATTGAGAATACGGGTCTGCAAATTCTCAAGAGTGCGGCCACCGCCTGACGCAAGGACGACAAGGCGAGCAGGGTGCCTCACGGTTTGAATCCCCAGGCACTGGCGCCGGACGAACTCCACGCAGAAAGTAAGGAAAATTCCATGCTCAAGCCGCGCGCGAACAATAACGCTTCGTAACTATCCGCATCGGCAAGCGACTCACAGAGATCCAGGAGTTGTTGCAAGGCCAAGATTTCAGCTTGCACGGTGGCCGTCGCCGGGGCTGGCGTGTTATGAAGAATGGTGAGCCAGCCTTCCACTAAGGCTGCTGTTTGCGCCGCGCGAACAGCGGAGGGAGGATGCTCACCCCAACTAGTTAACTCACGCGCTAGCTCCACTTCGGCGACCAATAGCAGCAAAGAAAAACGCGAGTTGTCAGCCTCAATCTCTGGCCCAAGAACCTGCACCAGAAAATCCGCTAATCCCTGCGGAGTGCAAAAGGCGCGCCAAGGATCGGTACGCGCAACGCGTTCGCCGCGCACTTGCACAAACAGTTGAACGCCGTCGCTATCAGCTTTGCTTGCGAAGGCGCGTTTACCATCCAGCGGCTCGGTAACATCGATTTGCGTGCTGCCATCAAGCCGTGCGTAAATCGCATCCATCACGCGTTGCGCATCCGCAAACAGAGAGGCGCGGGCCAGTAAGGCAACACGCAACCCTGCATGCTCACAAGCAGCACCAGCTTGTTCCAAAGCCGTTTGCGCAGCCGCGAACTCCATTTTTTCAGCAGCGCTGAACACTTGTTTCTGCAGCACCAAAACTGCCGTCAACCGAGTGCTATCGAAGGCGCGTTGCAACACTGCTTGTTGGGCAAGCTCCAGCGCATGCTCCATGCCGGCGAGTTGTTGCTGAAGCCCCTCCGCACCGCGGATGACACCTTCGAGCGATTCGGCAAAATGCTGACGCACTGCCAGCGCTTCCTGCCACTGTTGTGCTTGCAAAAATTCGGCGTGTTGTTGGGCCCACTCTGCGAAAGCAGAATTACCAAGACTTTCCACCCGATTCCAGAGGGGTTCCAAGGAACTTGCCTCAAGTGGACTACCCGCAAGAGCTGTTTGAGCATGACCATATCTTTGTTGCTCCAGTAACTCCAGCAAAGTCGTTTCCAATTGTGCGAGCTGGTCGGCAGCAGCTAAGTCTGCTGGCTGTGGATCGGCTTCCGTGGTTACGGTTTCTTGTTCCGTAACAATGGGTAAATTGCGCAGGCGCGCTATTTCATCCTGCGCTTGTTGACGAAAAGCACTGTGCGGATGGGCGGCCACAAAACCCTGCAAGGCCAAGGTACGAAGCTTACCTTCTGGAGCATTGATGGCTTGCGTAAACGCCAACTCTGCCTGCAGCAAAGCGTTACGATCGCGTGCTTGCTGGGCACCTGGAGCTTCCACCTCCACCACTTGTGGATCCTCCGAGTTCAGCATGGAAAACAGCGACACACCCACGGCAATCACGGCCATAACCACCACTCCAAGCAACAAGCCATTAGACTTCTTCACATCTAAAAGGTTGTGAATTCCATCCAGGAGTTCATCAATATTGTTCGGCCGAGCATCAGGATCCTTGGCCATCAACCACTCAATCAAATCCTGTACTCCGGTGGGCGCATCGATACCAAGCGCTTTTAAACTGGGAATGGGTGAGTCACGATGACAACGCAAAATATCGCGCACGCTTTCACCATCGAAGGGTGTGGCGTTGCTGAGCAAACGAAACAAAGTGCACCCCAAGCTATACAGATCCGAACGAAAGTCGATATGTTCGCCGCTGACACACTCGGGGGCCATAAAGTGCGGGGTGCCTCCTGCGCTTTGCTTTTCGACCATGCCGCGGGTTGCTGCCATACCCAAATCGGCGAGCTTGGTGCGCCCGTCAAGAGTCAACATCAAATTCTCTGGTTTGATATCACGGTGCACCAAATGGTGTTCGCGGGCGAAACGCAAAGCTTCGGCGCAATCCAGCACATGCACTAGAGCATCACGCCACGGCAACGCACCATGCTGCTCCAAAAGCATTTCTAAATCGCCGCCAGGCACCAACTCCATGGCGAAAAAATGCAAACCACGCTCAAAGCCTACATCATAAACTTGAACCAAGTTTGGGTGCGATAAGCGTCCGGCCGCAACCGCTTCGCGCTTAAAAGAAGCAACCGCTAACGGTGAACTTTTTGCTGCTTTGGGATCGAGGATTTTCAACGCGATTTCTCGCTCAAGATTGACCTGGAGCGCGCGATAAACCACGCCAACCGAGCCGTTGCCAAGCCGACTTAAAATTCGGTAACCACCAAGATCCGTGCCGACCAGCGGATCGTGAACCACTTCTTCTCCCTCAGCAGCCAAAGTCCATTGCTGCTCTGCAAAACAACAAACTAGATTTTCTCCAAAAGCGATTTCCGCTTGATCGCGCACCTTTTGGTCGACCAAAAATCCAAAGCCACCACGGCCTAAAAGCCGGATGCCTCCTTGGCCTGAATCTTGTGCCACCAAACCAGGACGAGATTCCGGATCCTGGTGCAAGCGATCCAAATTGCCATCCGCGGAAACCAACAGAAATAGGGGAGTATCGCGGAGCACAAAGGCTCCACCTTGGTCAAGACCAGCTTGGTTCCAGCGCAGACGTACAGTCAAAATCAGTAGGTGGCAGGGGGCGGGAAGATGGCTCGCCCAACTCTTACAAGATTAGCCCCTTCCTCAATGGCGGTTTCGAAGTCTCCAGACATCCCCATGGACAAGAGGGCGTCCAAGCCGAGGCGACCCACAGATTGTAAGTCCTGGAAGCATTTGTGCAGCGTGCTGAAACTACGCCGCAGAGCACGATCATCCTGGGTGGCCAATGCCAAGGTCATAAGCCCAGCACAATGCAGCTGCGGAGTGCTAGCGAGTTGATCCACTAACGCATCTAAATCTTGCAGCGTGCAGCCGTAGCGGCCGTCCTCGGGGTGCAGATTGACCTGCAGCAACACTGGATAAGGACTTGTGCTCCCCATGGCAGCTAAGACTTGTGCGCAAAACTCTAAGGTTCGCACATCTCCCAAAGCCTGAAATATCTGCGCAGCAGCCAATCCGCGGCGCACTTTATTGTGCTGGAGCGGGCCCAACAAGTGCCATTCTGCATCCGGCAAAACCAAGCGGTGCTGCTCCAAGGCCTGAACGCGATTATGCCCAAAGGCGCGCTGCCCTGCCTGCCAGGCTTCGAGCAAAGCCTCTGGCGTGGCGGTTTTGGCGACGGCAACCAACTGTATGGCGTCAGCATCCCGCCCGGAAGCCGCAGCCGCCGCATCGATACGCTGAAGGACTTCGCGAAGGCGGCTGGTAGTCGTACTCATGGGGGAACTATTTATTTTCTGGGACTAGGGCTATGGATGGCGCGGCCCTAGAATGTGCCACTTCCACCCCTGGAAAACATCATGATTCTCGGCATACCAAAAGAAATTAAGGTCCTCGAAGCTCGGGTTGCACTCACTCCTACTGGCGCACATGCGTTGGTGGAGGCTGGCCACACGGTACTCATCGAAACCTCCGCCGGCTGTGGCTCAGGCTTCTCAAACGAAGAGTACGCCGCTGCCGGAGCCAAGATTGTAAGCCACGCTGATGAAGTGTGGGCAAAGGCCGAAATGATTGTGAAAGTGAAGGAGCCGCAGCCAGTGGAAATCGCGCGTGCGCGGCCTGGCCAAACTATCTTCACATACTTCCACTTCGCCGCCGACCGCGCGTTAACCGAAGGCATGTTGGCTACTGGCGCCCATTGCTTTGCTTACGAGACCTTGCAAGATGGCCGCCATTTGCCACTTTTAACCCCGATGTCAGAAGTTGCCGGGCGTATGGCTGTGCAAGAAGGCGCCAAAGCATTGCAAGCGCCACAAGGTGGCCGGGGCGTTTTACTGGGCGGCTTGCCCGGTGTCGCTCCCTCGAATGTCATGATCCTTGGGGGCGGTGTCGTGGGCACCCAAGCGGCATGGATGGCTGCCGGCCTCGGCGCAAACGTGTATATTTTTGATGTGGATTTGGAGCGCATGCGCTACCTCGAAGACGTCATGCCACCGAATGTCACCACGATTTACAGCAGCCGCGGCGCCATTCGGGAAATGCTGCCGCATACTGATTTGCTGATTGGCGCAGTGTTAATTATGGGCGCACGCGCACCCAAATTGGTGCTGAAAGAGGATTTGAAACTGATGCAGAATGGCGCGGTCATCGTCGATGTCGCCGTCGATCAAGGTGGTTGTATTGAAACTTGCCGCCCAACGACTCACGAAAACCCTACCTTCGTGATTGACGGCGTAGTCCATTACTGTGTGGCCAACATGCCGGGTGCCGTTCCGCGTACCAGCACCTTCGGCTTGACCAACGCAACTTTACCCTATGTGTTGCGCCTCGCTTCCAGCGGCCCGAAAAACGCCGTCTTGAATGATCCGCGCATGGCCACTTGTGCCAACGTGCTGGCCGGCAAACTCACCCATAGTGCAGTTGCGAAAGCTTTCGATATGGAGTGGACAGCCGCAACGGAAGTCGCAGCCACTCTTTAATCCCAGCATCATCCCCAATCATCGTGCCACTGCTCGCCATCGTTTTGATACTTGCAGTGTTGCAAGGGCTCACCGAGTATTTGCCGGTTTCGTCATCCGGTCACTTGGTGCTGGCCAAACATTTCTTGCCCGGCGGGGAACAGCTAGCTACCGATGCCTCTTTAGAAGTCCTCCTGCATCTTGGCACCTTGTTGGCGGTGGTCGTTTTTTACCGCAAGCGCGTGGTAGACCTCGCGCGTGGTTTTTTTGGTTTGGGCCCCGATGTCCAGGAACAACGACGGCTCGTTGGCTTGATGTTCATCGCATCCATTCCGGCGGGTGTGGTTGGCCTGGGATTCGAGCATCAAATCGATCATCTCTTTGCTTCACCCTTGCCAGCCGCATGTGCCTTGCTCTTCACCGGCTGCGTCCTTTGGTATGCCAAACGCTTACGCGTGGATGGCAAGCGGCTCTCACAACTCACTTGGCAGGGTGCCTTGTTGATTGGATGTTTGCAGGCTTTCGCGATTCTTCCGGGGATTTCGCGCTCAGGCATGACCATCGTGACTGGCCTCCGCCTCGGGTTATCCGCTGAGAACGCTGCTGCTTTCAGTTTTCTGATCTCCATCCCTGCGATTCTTGGCGCGGCATTGCTCAAGCTCAGAGATGTCGAGTCCACCGCCGGCATGGGAATTACCGAAATTAGTTTGGCCCTCGCCACTTCGTTTGTAGTTGGCCTTGCCGCCCTCGGCCTACTGGTGTGGATTGCTCGCCAACGCAAGCTTCACTACTTCGCGCCCTATTGCTGGGCACTGGGGGCAGGAGCACTTGTTGCCGGCCTAATTGGCTAAGACGTAGCTCTAGCCGCTGCGTTGGTACCGCTTCACCCAAGCGGCAAGTTCATCGCCGGGGCATTCGGTATTCTTCAACTCGCGGTGGCCTTGTACCTGGCTGGCCTTGATGTTGTAGATTTGACGCAACTGATCAACCAACCGTTCCAGCGTGGCCATTTGCGCAGCGCTGGGGCGTTGCGCTTTTGCATAAGAGGCGCCACGCTCGGGCTGCGCGGAAAAGTTACCCAGTAAACAGATACCAATATTGCCGATGTTGAAATCACCGGAAGCATGTGCACCTTGGGCGTACAGCGGACGTCCTTCAACCACGCGACCCGCGCGATCGATTAAGAAGTGATAACCGATATCCGCCATTGGGTCATCGCGGTGCATATGAGTGGCCTGCACATTGCGTACTTCTGCAGCGGTAGCACTTACCGACGTAGCGGTAAATGGTTCTGCGGTATGGTGAATCGCAATACGATACGGCGTGGTCATGCGATCCCAGTTGGATTGCATCGCTGCCGCACCCCATTGAGCGCGGGTGATATCAACCTGTATTTGCCCGACCATCGCCGGGTTCGATTTTTCCACCGGCCCGGTCAGATGAGAAGCTTCCATATAAGCACTCATCCGCTGACTCAGCAGATCACTCCCGGCAGCGACGGCGTCGCCACGCACAGCCGCTAAGAGAAAATCTACTTCTTGTTGCGCTGGAACTTCCAGGTTTTCGCGCGAGCGTTCGAGGTGGGGTACACCCAACGCAACTTGGCCATCTAAAAAGTAACTCAAACCAATGCCGCGTTCCGCTTGCGCCATTTCACTTGCAGCCAGACGTCCGCCTTTGGCTTCATAAAAAGTGATGCGCGCTTCCTTGGCATTGCCGAGTTGTAAAGACAGTTCTCCCATCGCCAAACGCGCCTCACTCCGATCCGCGCTGGTAAGCCGGGGTAGCTGTTGCTCCCACCAAGAAAGACGTTCCTGCGCGCTCAATCCACCGGGAGGCGACATCACTGGGGCTTCCAAACCCATGGGCAGAGATCGCGGAGGGGGACTTTGGCATGCCCCCACAAATGAAAGCAACACGGCGAAGGCGACGGCGGAACGAAATGGCATGACAAAGACTATCCGCCAACCCACCTCGATTTCTAGTCTGGAGCGTTTAGGATATGCCCATGACATCGGCCTTTTGGGTGCTTGAAGGTATGGACGGCTGCGGCAAGACCACGCAAGCCAAGCTTCTGGTAGCAGCATTACAAGCCGAAGGTCGCCATCCCTTGCACCTGCGCGAGCCTGGTAGCACCGAGCTGGGTGAGGGCCTACGCACCATGTTGCTCGACAAAAAACGTCAAGACTGGGATCCACGCTCCGAAGCCCTGCTGTTTTTTGCTGCTCGCAATCAGTTGTTGCACGAAGCGATTGGCCCCGCCTTGGACTCCGGGCGGGATGTGGTTTGTGAGCGTTTCACCCCGTCCACACTGGCTTACCAAGGGCAAACTCCGGCTTTGAGTGCCTGGGTTTTAGAGCTGGATCGCTTGGTGGTGGCGCCCGCCCAGCGGCCCAACTGCATCTTCATTTTGGATCTTGCCGCCGCAGAAAGTTTCGCCCGAGTAGGAGGGGAAACAGGCGTAGAGGAGCACGATAGTTTTGAATCACGCGGTCTCGCCTTCCAGCAACGCGTGCGCGACGGTTATCTCGCGTACTCCCACGCCTTCCCACACAACACCGAAGTGATCCCTGTAGCCGGGAAATCCATGGCCACCATCGCGGAGGATATCTTCCGGCAAACCCAGCTGCGGCGCTCATGAGAAGTCGCTTTCGTCGCGAAAAAGCTGCTGGCCATTTGGCGGACGCCTACTTGTTGGTGGGGCCCTCACGGTCCATGCTGCGCCAAACCGCTCTAGAGTGTGCTGCTGAGTTGCTGGATGCGCAGCAGGATGTCAACCTGCACGCCGATTTCGCTCTATTTGATCCCGTCGCCATGGGGCTGACGGGGGGGCTCAAAGTGGAGCACATTGCCTACCGCAAAGAAGGGGTCCCGTGTCTGGAGAGCAGTCTCCGTTATCGGCCTGTCAGCGGCCGCTACCGCGCGGTGGTGCTGCTGGATGCCGATCACATGACAGCCGATGCTCATGGTGCCCTGCTAAAAACCACCGAAGAACCGCCCCAGGATACGGTGCTGTTTTTCACCACTACGGAGCTTTTCGCCCTCAGCCCGGCGTTGCGCTCGCGCTGCAGGATTTGGCGGGTGGCCCACCTAGCCGCAGAGGATCTGCAGCAGCAAGCCTTGGCAGCTGGCATCACCAGTGACAGCTGGCAGCCACTGAAACTCGCCTGCGGGTCCGGAGAGGCCGTTTTGGAACTGAGTCAAGACGACCGCAACTTCCTACTGCAAGGCTGGGCAGCCCTCGAACCTTGGCTTCACGGCCAAGCCAATCTGGATAGCTGGTGCTATGTCCCAGAAGCCAGCAGTCTGGCGGAGCAGCGTCGCCTCGGCCTCCTGCTCTTGGGGGCTATTCGGGCCTGGATACTAGCCCCAGGACTTGATGCCGATCCGGAGCTCTTATTGTTCCAAAGTCGCTGGTGTTTGCGCCTCGATCGCGCCATCGGTCGCATCGCCGGACAAGTGACTCCCGCGCTGGTTTTTCAGGATTTAGGCAATCTTTCTTGTGCTCCCTAATCGCTTACTACTACGCATTTTCCGCATTTGCAACTTCCCTTCCTGGGGTTTCGGTTAAAATCGTTTCAAAGTGGCCGGCATACTTTCCTCATCCGGTCCGATAGTTAGCGTGGGAAGAAAGTTGATGGACGACCGCAAACTGCAACCACTCATTCGAGAAATTCGGATTACACACCAACGTCGGTATGCGGAAGCCGCGTATTTTTTCGTACTCGAGGCTCTGGATTACACCATTTTCCTCGAGAGCCAAGACCGCGGCATCGCGTCCACTAGACAAAGTTGCGCGGTGCAGCATATTTCTCCACAAGAGCTGTTAGACGGCCTTCGTCGCTATGCTCAAGAAGAGTTCGGCCCGCTCGCTCCTTATGCTTTCCGCTCGTGGGGGGTGACTTCAACGGAAGATTTTGGCATTCTGGTATTCCAGATGTGCGAGGCCGGGTTGCTGAATAAAACGGATCAAGACCGGCCCAAAGATTTTGCCAACGGATTTGACTTCAGCAAGGCCTTCTCCAGTGCAGACCCGATAAGCGGCTCATGATCCGGGTCACGGCAATCCGACTCGGTGTTGTCGTCGCTGCGTGTTGGCTATTATGGATTTTAAGGCCGGTAACGGCGCCATTGCTCGGTGCCTATCTGCTGATGTTAGTGTTCGCGCCCTTACACCGACGTTGGCGCATTCGCCTGGGCTCTTCGGTGGCAGCCGTGGTGTGTGTGGGTTTGCTGTTAATGGTGCCTCCGTTGTTAGCCTTGCCTGCCGTTTGGGATTTCCAGAATTTGCTGAATGAAATTCCTTTCAACGATACGGGCGGCGGCATGACGAAATTGCTCGATACCAAGATGATGGAGGTTCGCAATGCTTTGCCTAGCTTCATCCGCGAGGATTTGGCTGCGGAAGAATTCGATACCAGTAAAGTCCTCGTGGCCGTACAAGGTTACCTCTTTGCGGCGGGCCAGGCGATGCGCAGTTTCTTTGGCGGCATTTTTGGCATCCTGAGCGGCTTGTTGCTACTGCCGATTTTTCTGTACTTCCTGCTCGAAGGAGGGCCATGGTTAGCCCGCATCCGCGCCGAACTTCCTGCCACTTGGTATCCAGCCTTTGACCGTATTCTGCCCAAGATCGAAGAGATCATGAGTCTCTATCTGGTGTCACGCACTAAAGTGGCTACCTACAAAGGCATCATCACATTCTTGTTGTTGCTGCTGCTGGGATTTCCTGGGTCCTATGCACTGGGTCTATCCTTGGGTGCTTTGTCCTTGTTGCCCGTGCTCGGTCCTTTGCTCGGCTTCTTTTTACTCGCTCTGGTCGGTTTCGCCGACGGCGGCATCACTGGCGGTGGCTTCGCCGGCTTACTTGCTGCGAGTGTGATTTATGCCGCCTTAGAAATTCTCGAGGGCTATGTGCTGATTCCGCGTATGGTTGGCCGCGGCCTCGGCCTTTCGGATTTTGCGGTCATTTTGACGGTACTTGCAGGCGGTGCTTTTATGGGCATTTTCGGATTAGTCATTGCGGTGCCCATGGTGGCCATCGGCCGCGTTTTGTATGCGGAATTTGTACGCCCCTGGATGAAATCAGAACCTGGTACGACTGCAGTCACCGCTGCCGTGGAGCAGAGTGAAGGATCTGATTGTGCAGCTAGTTGAGTTTCAAAACTTGCGCGGCTTTTGCTTTTCAAAGTACGCAAACGGAGCACAACTACGCCATGTTTTTGGCGCGCGCAATGAGGATGACGCCGGCAACCTGGCACTCAGTGGGGGGCGTGATGGAAGCGCCGCGCGCCGCGCCCGCGCAACTTGGTCACGCTATCTGCACGTGGCTGCCGAAGATTGGGTGGTAGGCGGACAAACTCATAGCAACCACGTACAAGTCGTGGGGGAAGCCCAGCGTGGGCGCGGCGCCTTAGCACCCACGGATGTGCTGCCAGAAACCGATGGTCTGTTCACTCTTTGCCGTGGCCTACCGCTGTATGTTGCTGTGGCCGATTGCAGTGCGGTGCTACTCCATGCGCCTGGTGCTTTGGCTGTGGTGCATGGTGGTTGGCGCGGCTTAGCTGCGGGCATCATGACGACTGCTGTAGCACGTTTTCTTGAGGTTGGCATCGCCGCCGCCGACATCCATGCTGGTATCGCTCCGTGCATCGCGGCAGCCTCTTATGAGGTAGGGCCGGAAGTTGCCAAGTCGTGCCCCACTGTTGCAAAATACCGCGGCCAGAAAGACCGCTGGCATGTTGATATTGCCCAATGGGCAGGCGCGGATTTGTTGGCCGCTGGCATCAAAGCGGCAAACCTATCCATTGCCGGCTTGGATACCGGCAGCGATTCACGCCTCTTCAGTCACCGACGCCAAGGAGAGGGCGCCGGTCGCAATGGCTTGATTGCCGTTCTGGTTTAACCTTGAGCAATTAGCTCGGCGTATTCTGGCACGTCTTCGTAAGTTAACTTACTGCGCTCTAAAACCGCACGAATCGCTTCTTGCAGCTGCGGATCTTCCACGTAATCGCCGAGGAAACCGTTGCCTGGGAAAACCTTACCGCGGTCATCGGAGACCACGCCGCGTAACATCCGCCGCACCCAGCGACGCGCCTCCTGCGGATCTAACTCTGTATCCAAGCTGGTGTAAAACGCATCCCAACCCGGGTAACGTTTGATGTCGCGTAAATCATTGATGGCAAGCTCCGTTGCTAACACGTGATCTTCGGCAAAAATACGTTCGGCGTAAGGGCGGAATGGATCTTCGGCAAGCAAACGATTTAACTCGCGTGCTACCACAAAATCCATCTGCGGGAATTCAACCTCGCGATCAGGATGCACGCCACCCGGATCCATAATCCGACCATCGCGGTCACGCTGCGTATGAATGGTGCTGCCATCCGGCAAGTAGTAGTAAGCAATGGTCAACTTGACGCGCGCGCCATAGTCGTATTTACCGTTGCCGTTGACATCTTCAAACGCCTCCCATTCATCATGCAAGCCGTTGCGGGGGCCCGCAGTGGAATCGCTATCTTGGAAAGGTTCATCGGTTTCAGCGCGCATCGGAAAGACGTTCTGCACCGAGCCCTTGCCGTAAGTGCGGGCGCCCACCGTCACCGCACGCCCATGCGATGATAAAGCCCCGGAAACAATTTCCGACGCCGATGCAGAGTACTCATTGATCAAAATGGTAAGCGGCACATCCGGCGAAACCAATTCACCCACGCGCGTTTTGTAAACCTCATCCGAGCCACTACGTGATTTGGTAGTGACCACGACTTTACCTTTTGGCAAGAACACATCGCAGATTTGCACGGCTTCCATCAAATAACCGCCAGGGTTATTGCGTAAATCCAAAACCACGCCGTTTAGTTCACCCTGATCTTGCGCCGCATTGATGGCACGCACAATCATCATCGCCACATCTTCAGAAAATTCAATCAACTCCATATACAGAATGCCGCCCGGCAACATCTCCGTTTGTACGGTTGGCAACTTGATGCGCGCACGCTCCACCGCAATATCCTTGGGCTTCGTCCAACCCGTGCGGTAGACCTCGAGTTTCACTTCGGTGCCTGGCTCGCCTTTGAGGCGTTTGATGATTTCATCATTCGGTTGGTCTACCGTCGACCAGCCATCAACCGCCAAAATTTTGTCGCCGGATAACAAGCCAGCGCCATACGCCGGACCACTATAAATCGGCCGCAAAATGGTGAAAACATTATCCACGGTATTGACGTACGCACCAATCCCACCATAAGCCTGAGTCATGTCGAACATGAACTGGCCATACTCCTCGGAACTGAAGTAAGTGGAATGCGGATCTAAGCGACGCAACATGCCGTCAGCGGCAGCAGCGATGAGCTCTTCATCACTGTACTTGTCGCCCTCCATGTGCTGGGTGCGAATGCGCAACAGGAGTTCATCCAGCACCGCCAAAGGTTCCTTGTTCACGGATTTGCTGTTGGAGCTTTGCGGCGTGGAACTTTGCAGGCTTTGTAAGGCGGCAATCTTGCTGCGGAAACGTTCTTGCTGTTCCACTTGCTGCAAAAGGGATTCCGCGAGCACGGAATCGCTGCTGATGCCTTCCGATATTTTTTGCAGTGCATCGATTTCATCGGCGCCGAGAGGGCTACCCGAGCGCCCCAAAGCGAGCACGGCGGCCGTGCGCAAATCCAAATTTTCACTCATCATCACGCTGCGCATATTGCGCAAAGCGGCGCGGCGATGCGCACCCGTGCTGCTGTGGAACAGGGTGTACTGACCTTCCACCCACAAACGCGGCGCATCTTCAGCAACTTGATCTGCGAGCCAGATGCCCAGTGCCGAGTTGGCAGATTCGACAGAATGAAAGGCCGGAAGACGTAAAGTTTGTAACGCTGCAAAACTCAAATCGAGGTCTGCAGGATCGAGCAATTCGACCAAACGTTCCACCCCAGTCGGCTGATCGGCCCAAGCCTGGAGGCGACCGAGCAGCAACAGCTGTTTGCCCTCTGCCGTGGCGAGTCGGGCGCCCAAGCCATCCAAGATCGGCGCAGACAACTCCACGGCGCCTTGGTCAGCGAGTACCAAAATGGCCGCAGGAGTGGCCGCAGTGGCCTCCGCGAGCATTTCATCGAGGTGGGTAGCAGGCTCTTGTGGAGCTGCGAGGAGCGTGAGTAAAGCAAGGACTTTCATGCGAGGTATGCGGGAACCTAGGTTATCTTATAGGCTGCAAACAGCGTGCCATTACGCTAGTTTGTCTAGAACATGAGTGATTCTCCATCTTTGAGCCACCTAGCAGCCGACGGTAGCCCGCGTATGGTCGATGTTGGCAGTAAAACTCCCAGCGCGCGCGCAGCGCTCGCCGAAGCCATTGTGCGCTATCCCGAGGCTACTTTCCAACGCATCTTGGCGGGGGATTTGCCCAAAGGCGGAATTGTCGAGCCCGCACGCATCGCCGGCATCATGGCAGCCAAGCGTACCGCGGAATTGATTCCGCTCTGCCACGGGTTGTTACTAGAGCAAGTTAGCATCGAAATTCACCCTCTAGAAAGTGGCGAACCGGCCTTTCAAGTCCTGTGCCGAGCCTCGTTGACAGGCAAAACTGGGGTAGAAATGGAGGCCATGACCGGCGCAGCAATAGCTGCTCTCACTCTTTACGACATGACCAAGGGGCTAGATAAGGGGATTGTTATTGAGAAAGTCCGTTTGCTTGCGAAATCAGGCGGAAAATCAGGGCCGTGGAAGGCACAATAGGGGCCCTGTGCTGGTCAACCCACCGGCACCACTCTGAGTAGGAACCACCGTGGACCTGAAAATCGTAAAAGACCTGTTGGCCTTGATGCAGGAAGGGGAGCTCACCGAGCTCCACTATGTGCAAGGCGAAACAGAAATTCGCCTTTCCCGCAAGCAAGATCAGCCGGCGCCAGTCGTTTACGCGTCGTCGGCGCACGGCATGCCCATGGCGCCAGCACCCGCACCTACCCAAGTTCCGAATGTTGCCATAGCCCCTGCTGTGGAAGAGGAGGTTTTTGAGTTCTTCCGCTCCCCGATGGTCGGCACTTTTTACCGCAAGCCGAACCCAGAATCAGATGCTTATGTCAACGCCGGCGATGGCGTCGATGGCGAGAGTGTCTTATGCATCATCGAAGCCATGAAGGTCTTCAACGAAATCAAGGCTGAATTTTCCGGCAACATCGTCGAAGCCTTGGTCAAAGATGGCGAGGCCGTGGAATATGACCAGCCGCTGTTCAAGATTCGTACCCACTAGGTTGCCCAGATGTTCAAACGAATTCTGGTAGCCAACCGCGGCGAGATTGCGTTACGTGTCATTCGCGCCGCGCACGACCTCGGGATTGAGGCGGTGGCGGTTTACAGCGAAGCGGACCGTGGCGCGCCTTACCTTGAAATTGCCGATGAAGCGATTTGTATCGGACCGGCAGCGAGCGCGCAATCTTACCTCAACATTCCAGGCATCATTGCCGCAGCCGAAATTGCCGATGTCGAAGCGATTCACCCGGGCTACGGTTTCTTGGCTGAAAACGCCCACTTCGCTGAAGTGTGCCATTCCTGCGGCATTAAGTTCATCGGCCCTTCCGCCGAAGTGATCGATAGTTGCGGGGATAAATCGAAAGCTAAAACGACAGCCGCTCATGCTGGTGTACCCGTAGTGCCTGGCTCCGATGGCGCCGTCGCCGATATTGAGGAGGCCGCCAAGATTGCCCAACTCATCGGTTATCCGGTCATCATTAAGGCGGCCGCAGGTGGTGGTGGGCGCGGCATGCGCATGGCGAAAGATGCCAGCGTGTTTCACAACTGTTTCCGCCAAGCACAACAAGAAGCTGCCGCAGCCTTTGGCGACGACACCGTCTACGTCGAAAAATTTGTGGTCAATCCTCGCCATGTAGAGGTGCAAATTCTTGCTGGTGCGGATGGCGAAGTTGTTTACCTTGGCGAGCGCGATTGTTCGATTCAGCGGCGTCATCAGAAACTAATTGAAGAATCGCCGTCACCCGCAACTACGCCCGATATTTCCAAGCGTCTGGGGGAGGCCGCCGTAGCTTTCGCCAAAGCTGCTGGTTATGTCAATGCCGGTACTGTGGAGTTCTTGCTCGACGCCAATGGTGATTTTTTCTTCATTGAGTTGAACGCGCGCATTCAAGTGGAACACTGTGTTTCCGAAATGGTCAGCGGCATTGATTTGGTGAAATGGCAAATCATGATTGCGGCTGGCGCGAATCTCGATTTCAAACAAAGTGATGTGCAAATTCGCGGGCACGCCATCGAATTTCGCATCAATGCCGAAAACCCCGCGCGCAACTTTGCTCCGGCCCCAGGGCGGATTGAAAAGTTGTTCCTACCTGGCGGACGCGGGGTGCGGGTTGATTCTCATATCGCGGCTGGCTACACCATCCCACGCCACTACGATTCCATGATTGCCAAACTCATCGTCCACGGTGAAGACCGCGCCGAAGCTCTGCGCATTGCGCGCCGCGCCCTTCGTGAAATCAAAATCGAAGGCCCTGGTCTTGCGACCACGGTACCGCTCCACCTCCAACTCCTCGACCAGCCAGAGTTCCAACGCGGCGAAATCGATACTGGATACCTCGAACGATTCCTAGACTCCTAACATGCCCCGTGCCCTTGTAACTGGTGGAGCCGGCTTCCTCGGCTCCCATTTAACCGATAAATTGCTGGCCCGCGGTTATGAGGTTGTCGTCATGGACAACTTTGTCACTGGGGATTCACGCAATCTTCAGCACCTGAAAGATCACCCGGCTTTCGAGTTCATTGAACAAGATATTATCCAGCCGTTCACGCTCGAAGGTCCGCTCGATCGCATTTTCAACATGGCGTCGCCCGCTTCGCCGATTGACTATCAACAGATTCCAATCGAGACTTTAGAAGTGGGTAGTTACGGCGTTCAAAATGGCCTCAAGCTGGCCAAAGAAAAAGGTGCGCGCTTCTTGCAAGCCTCCACTTCCGAGTGCTACGGCGATCCCGAAATCCATCCTCAAGTGGAGACTTATTGGGGCAATGTCAATCCGATTGGCCCGCGCTCCTGCTACGACGAAGCCAAACGCTTCGCCGAAGCTATGGTGATGGCCTACCATCGCACCCATGGCGTTGAAACTCGCTTGGTGCGTATTTTCAACACTTACGGCCCGCGTATGCGCCTGCATGATGGCCGCGTGGTGCCTGCATTGATGGGTTCTGCACTGCGCGGCGAAGCACTCACCATTTTTGGCGACGGCTCGCAAACCCGCAGTTTCTGCTATGTCGATGACTTGCTCGAAGGCATTTGCCGCTTGATGGAAAGCGAAGAACATTTGCCAACCAACATTGGCAATCCGGTGGAAATGAGCATTTTGGAATTTGCCAAAGCAGTCAATCAAGTCGTGGGCTCTTCACAACCCATTGAGTTTTTGCCGCTGCCGGAAAATGATCCCAAAATCCGCAAACCCGATATCAGCAAAGCGAAGGCTCTACTGGATTGGGAACCCACCATTGATTTGGCGACTGGCCTGGCGAAATCCTTAGATTACTTTCGCACCCGCGTGGCTGAGGAGCAAAGCTAGTGTGCGGGATTGTTGCAGCGGTTACGGCCAATCGTGATGTACGCGCGGATGTCTTGACTGGGCTCAAGACACTCGAATACCGTGGCTACGATTCTGCCGGCATGGCAGTATGGACTGCGGATGGCTTGCAGGTGCGTCGCAAGATGGGCAAAATTGCCAACCTAGAGGCCGAACTGTTGCGCAATCAGTTGCCAGAATCGTGTCAGGCCATCGCCCACACCCGCTGGGCTACCCATGGCGCACCTGCGGACCGCAACGCCCATCCTCACCGCGATGACCGCAGTGAAATTGTGGTGGTGCACAATGGCATTATTGAAAACTATCTGGAGTTACGCTCACTACTTGCAGAGTGCGGCCATCATTTTTTCACCGATACCGATACCGAAGTTCTTGCCAACTTAATCGCACACTACAAGCGCCAAGACCACGATCTGCATAACGCCGTCCGTCTTGCATTAACCAAAGTGGAGGGCGCTTATGGCTTAGTGGTGATGGCCGCAGCCGATCCTGCTTTGATCATTGTGGCACGCATGGATTCTCCTCTGGTGGTTGGCATCAGTAAAGAGGGGCGTTATGCCGCCAGTGATATGCCGGCTCTGCTCCACCTGACGCGCGATTTTTTGATTTTGGAGAATGGCGAATCAGCCATCTTGACGCCCCAGGAGCACCATTTGTTTGATGCCGCTGGCACCGAAATCGAGCGCGAGCCAATCCACTGCGACTGGACTCCCGAGCAAGCAGAGCGCGGAGGTTTTCCGCACTTTATGCTGAAGGAAATTTATGAACAGCCTGATGTCCTGGCGCGCACGGCTTTTGATCGCTGTCATGACAGCAGCGGAGATGTGGTTTTTGAGCAGGGATTTGACTTGACTGATGCAGAGTTAAGTAGCTTTGAACGTCTGCGCTTCATGGCCATGGGTACTTCTTTGCACGCCGCGATGTTGGGCCAAAAAATGCTCGGCGAACTGGCCCGCCTACCGGGTGAAACATTAAACGCCAGTGAGTTTTTATACAGTCCCGAACTAGAAGAAGGGCATGCACTCACGGTGGTCGTTTCACAATCTGGTGAAACCGCAGACAGCCTACGTGCCATGCGCGAGGTCAAACGGCGCGGTGGCCATGTGCTTGGCATTTGTAATGTGCAGGGGAGCACTTTGGCGCGCGAGGCCGATTACTTAATCCTCACTCACTGCGGCCCTGAAATTGGCGTCGCCTCCACCAAAGCCTTCTTTGGACAAGTCACCGCCCTCTACTTGTTGGCGATTCGTTTCGGCCGCGCCCGTGGGGTACTGAGTGCCGCCCAAGGTCGAAAACGATTAGCGGATTTGCGGGCCTTACGTCACGATCTAGATTCTTTATTTCAGGAAAGCACCCTGCAAGCAATTGATGCTGCCGCCGAATTCCTCTCGGGGGTGAAGTCGTGTTTATTTCTTGGCCGCAGTTTCCAGCATCCCGTCGCTCTTGAGGGTGCGCTGAAACTCAAGGAAATCTCCTACATCCATGCTGAGGGCTACCCTGCCGGTGAAATGAAGCATGGCCCGATTGCTTTGATTGACGAAAATTTTCCGGTGATTGCTTTGGCGACCCCAGGCGCCACCTACGAAAAAATGCTCTCGAATTTGCAGGAAGTACGTGCCCGCAATGGCAAAGTCATTGTGGTCGCTGCTATTGATGATGAGCGTGCCGCGGCCTCGGCTGATTTCGTACTACCGGTGCCAACCGTGCCGGAACTGCTGGCTCCCTTAGTGACCATCGTGCCGCTGCAATTGTTGTCCTATCAGGTTGCCTTGCGCCTGGGCAAAGATATTGATCAACCCCGTAACTTGGCCAAATCGGTAACGGTCGAATGAACTCCCTCTTGCCAAGCAAAGATTTTGAACGCGTCTTGGTAACTGGAGCGGCCGGATTTATTGGCAGTAGTTTGGTGGATCGGTTGTTAGCAGCAGGCAAACAAGTGGTCGGCCTCGACAACTTCGATTCATACTATTCCCCAGTCATCAAGCAGCGCAATTTAATCTCCGCCAAGGCCCACGCGGGGTTTGGGTTCCTTGAGGGTGACATCCTTAACCGTGACCTGCTCGCGCGCCTTTTCGAGGATCATAATTTTGACGTGGTGGTGCACTTGGCAGCACTAGCTGGCGTACGTCCTTCTATCCAAGACCCGGCTGCCTACTTCCACAACAACGTCAATGGCACCATGAATTTGTTGGAGTGCGTGCGTCACCATCCCGGCCAACGCTTTGTGATGGCTTCTTCTTCTAGCGTGTATGGCAACCTGCTGGAGTCTCCTTTCGGCGAGGATTGTGAAACCGCGAAACCGGTTTCACCCTACGCTGCAAGCAAGAAAAGTGGCGAAGTCTTGGCCCATTGTTACCACCACTTATATGGGGTGCCGATTACTCTACTGCGCTTCTTCACCGTTTATGGGCCGCGCCAACGTCCCGAAATGGCAATCGCAAAATTCATTCATCGCATCCGCAACGGCGAGGCCATCACCATGTTTGGCGACGGCAACTCGGCACGCGATTACACTTACATCGCCGATATCACCGCCGGCATTTACAGTGCGATGCTGCGCTGCTCAAACTATTCCATTTACAACCTGGGCAACTCCTCACCGGTTTCTCTGAAAGAGATGATTGCTGCCGTCGGACGCGCTTGCGCAAGCGTGCCAAGCGTGCAAATCCAGGACGATCAACCAGGAGATGTGCAGCTCACTTGTGCCGATATCACGCGCGCGGCTTTGGAACTTGGCTACGCGCCTGAAACCAGCCTTGACGACGGCTTGCGTAGCTACTTGCGCTGGCTTGATGCACACAATGGAAGTGGCGCGAAGGAACAAGAACGCCAGCAATGAATGATTTAGACCTAGTCGTGGGTGGTTGTGGCTTTATTGGCTCCCATATGGTTGGCGCGCTGTTGCAAGCTGGGCGCAGAGTGCGGGTAGTCGATGATCTCACTACCGGCTACACCTACAACCTGCGTGATATGGATTGCGAATTCATTCGCGGCGATGCGGCAAATGAGCAAGTTGCGGCCAAAGTGTGTCAGGGTGTGGCCCGAATTTTTCATCTTGGTGCGCGCCCGAGTGTGCCGTGGAGTTTCCAGCACCCCGCACTCGCTTACCACGCCAACCACGCAACCACGCTTGCTTTAATCGAGGCCGCAAGTCAGGCCGGGGTGCAACGCTTGGTGTTTTCCTCGAGCTCGGCAATTTATGGCGATTCACTCGAATTGCCCAAGACCGAGGATATGGCACCCGCGCCGCAATCGCCTTATGCCGAACATAAGTTAGCCGGTGAAGTGGCACTGTTCCAAGCTGCAACGGCTGGCCGCTTGGAAGCCGTCAGCCTGCGCTACTTCAACGTCTACGGCCCACGCCAAGATCCAAGCTCGCCTTACAGCGGCGTGATTTCTTTATTTGCGAAGTGGCTGCAAGAACAGCGTGATCCCACTTTTTTTGGCGACGGTCTGCAAACACGTGATTTTGTTTATGTTAGCGATGTGGTCAAAGCCAACTTACTCGCTGCCGAGGCCGTGTTGCCCTCTTTGGCTCCGGTTTACAACGTGGCTTCCGGAACCAGTATCACGATTAACGAGTTATGGAATACCCTGTGTATGGTTGCCTGCCGTGCGGCTGGTACTCCAACTTTTCTGCAAGCGCGCCCCGGCGATGTGCGTCACTCCAGCGCAAGTCTGGCAAAAATCCAGGCGCAACTAGGGTTTGTGGCCGACGTGGATTTGCGTTCCGGACTGGAGCATACCCTGGCTTCCCTTGCCTGAGGCTGAGCCTTCCCTTACCGCTTCCACTCGCCACACGTTCAGGAGCGTTATTGTGCCCGCTGCATGCGCTGCAACATTGCGGGATCGTCGAAAGTAAGGCGCCCTTTCATGGTTTTATTATCCACACTCAAGCCCTTTTTAATCCACCACAGGTTCAAGCCGGCGAAATCGAAATCAGGCCCGTTCATCAGTTGAATTAGCTGCTTTTGCGAGGTAACCCGAATCCAGCCGTCGCCCTTTTCCTGGTTTAGCAAGTGCACCGCAAGAATCAAATCCTTGGGCTCCAAACCGAGGCGATCGGCACTTGTGTCTTTAAAAACTCCAGTAATTTCTAAGACGGAGTAACGTGTGGGCCAAGGCGATTCGCCATCATCGATAAATTGCTCTTTCCCCTCGGATAAAAATCCTAGCAAACCAAACGCGTCGCGATGTTCGGCGCTGGCCAAAGTAATGTTGGCCACCCGGCGAAGGTCGTCCCGTTCGAAGTCGATGACTACGGAATCTCCTGGTTCGTAAACGAGCATCGCGCTACGAAACTCAACCCCAGTTAAAACCGTTTCGCCATCCACCGCAACAACCCGGTCGCCAGCCATCAAACCAACTTGGGCGGCGGGGCCACGCGGGTGTACGGCTTCAATGATTGGAGCGCCAGACTTGCCTAAAACAAAGCCCATCCACACGTGTGGTTCAAACAAACTATTGCGCAAGATTTCATTCACGCGCGCAACCGGAATGGCATAACTAATACCGTCAGCAGCCTCCAAGGTGGCACTATTAATGCCAATGAGATGGCCATTGATATTGAGCAATGGGCCACCGGAGTTGCCGGGATTGATGGCCGCATCGGTCTGCAGCATGCCATTTAAGCGCTTGGTGCCCGAACCGCCAATGTTGCGCACCAAAACATTGCGGTGCACGCCCGAAAGAATACCGGAAGTTACCGAGTAGGAATTACCGTAGGCCGTGCCAATCGCGATGACCTTTTCGCCAATCAGCAAGTCTTCATCAGCAGCACGCACGATCGCCGGATATTCTTTGTCGGCTTCAATTTTCAACAAGGCCAAATCCCACTCTACATCAACACGCACGACCTTGGCATAAACCATCTCGCCGTTGGCAAAACTCAGAACGATGAGCAAACTGTCGACGGTGTTGTTGTCATCGGGGCGCACCACATGGGCATTGGTAATGACGAATCCGCGTGAGTCAATCACCACCCCACTGCCCTGACTAGTTGGTTCGCCTAGCGGCGCCAAAAAATCAGACGGGTTCAGAATAGTGGTAGCGGCGGGGCGCAAATACACATCCACGCTCACCACCGATGGCCCCGCTGATTGAAATACCTGTGCTTCTGGAGTGACCCGTTTGCCAAACATACCAGCCAAATCGGAAGCCTCTAAGGGCTCCTGAGCAAACAAAGGCAATAACGACAAAAGCAGGGCGGGAATCATCAGCGAGAAGCAACACCAAGAGGCCTGTGGCGGAGGTTTTAGGAGTGTACGGCCGCCATGTTACTTAGGCAGGAGGAAATCACTGGGCCAGATCGTCAATTTAGACCGAATATTGCTGTTTCTAGAGCGCAATATTCCGCTAGGCTGGTAAGGCGCTATTTGCGTTACCGGCCTCGCCTCACCCACAACACCATCATGCTCCTGGAAACTCTTTTTTGCACCATCCTTTGTGGCAGTGTCCCAGCTGGCTCTGGGGATTTGGCGGTGCCGCTCACCCACAAGCGTTACCGCGACTGGACCATCGAATTGCCGCAAGAAACTTTCACCGCGGTAGGCGAGCAGATCTTACTCGTGGATGGCAAATATCGATTTGCCGCCCACATGGAAGGCAGTAATTTGCTCCTCGATTTGGATGGCGATGGCGCAACGGATGTGCGCATCAGTGGCGAAGAAGGCAGTGCTTTATTGCGCCATGAAGATGGCTTCCGCTATGCCATCCGTCTGAAAAGCACTCCAAACGGCTGGTACTTTGCTAGTAGTGGCGCCCAAGTGGGCACTCTCAACGGCCAACGTCTTGCTTTGATAGACCAGAATAATGATGGCTATTTCGGCGAAGTTGGGGTGGACGCAGTGGTGGTGGGCCCCGGCAAAATTGCAACCTGGTTAGGCGACACTTTGCTGGTAGATGGCCACCTGCAAACCTTGCAGTTCCACGCCACTACCCAACAAATCACCTTGAGTGATTATGTTGGCGAAACCGGCAGCCTCAATGTGACCGCAGGTTTTTCTGGTAAGGGCAAAATTCTGTCTGCGGTGGTGCGCAGTTTAGACGGCAAACACTGCTTTGAATTAGCCAACCACGAGGGTTTGGTGCAGGTGCCGATTGGTCGCTACCGGATTGCCTCTGGCAAGATTGGATTAGGAGAACAGGCGGTAAAAATTGCTCCCGGCACTGCAGCCTCACTGCAAGTGGATGCTCAATCTCAGCAGGAAATCACGTGGGGTGGTCCGGTGCGCGCCGAGTTTGAATTCCAACGCTCCGGTGAACAAATCGCCTTCTCGCCAGAACACGTTTGGTACTACGGTTCCTCGGGTGAGGAATACGTGCAATGGAAGCCGGTTGGGAAATCACCGGTGTTCAAAATCATCGACAGCACGAGTCATCTGGAGGTGGCCAGGGCAGTTTTCCCTGGCAGTTGCTGAGGTACAGGTTTTGTACCGGTCGCCGTGAGCGTACCGGCCAACCTTGAAGTAGCCGTTGAAATGCTGGAACAGAACTGGGCCTTCGGTAGCATTACCGGTGCACCTCGCAGCGTTGACCTTAGCGAAGAATTCTAACTACGCGTTAGTGTCGTTTTTCTCCACCTTTAGAATCGCCATCGGTTTGGCGATGGCTGCGCTAGTGCTTCCAGCTCACGCTGCAGCACAAGAGGGTGGCCGCTTCCCGGTCCGCGTGGTTGCTGGCCGGCTACTGTTTCAGTGCGATATCTCCACGCCTACCAGGCGCATTCCGGTGAACTTATTTCTGGATTTGGATACCGCCTGCGGGTTGCAGTTGCACAACAAAGCAGCAGCTCCACTCGGTACCGAAACAGAAGACGGCCAGCAAATCGCCATCACTTTGCACTTCCCTGATTTTCGGATTAGCGTGCCCTCGCGCGAACATGGCGATGAAAAGTACTTGGATGATTTCACCAAATATCACAGTGCCGAAATGGGGGAGAACGCGGTCGTCGGCACTCTCGGCGCGGAGGTACTCAAGGACTATCATCTAGTTTTTGACATCCCCAATGGCTACGTCGAATTGTCGCCTGCGCATCAACATGCTGCCGCAAGTTTGCAGCAACAAGAAGGTAGCGTCACGGTAGCGGTCACGGTGGTCAATGATTTGGTGTGGCTTCCGGTGATTCTGCGTGATCATCGGCAGCGCGCCTTAGCTTTGGGCGGTTCCCGCTATGACAGCATGATCGATCGCGAACTCGCCGCTGCATTGGGAGCGCCCGCCGGCGACATCGGTGCTCTGAAAATCGGCTCACTCGATTTAGCCGAGTTTGTCGCCTTCCGACCAGAGGAATTGGTGCAAGTGCACCCCGATCGTGCTGTCGGCATCGTTGGCATCAATGTGTTTGAATCGATGCGCATTGAAATAGACCGGGTGAATCTATGGGCGCGCTTGACGCCCAGTGCCGCACCTGAATTCCCGGTCGCTGATTTGGATTTTTTCCGCGCGCGCCTCACCGAAGAAGCCTTACCACTTGAAGCCTACTTGGAAAAGTGGCCGGCCTCACGGTTGGCGGCCGAAGCGGCCGAGTTGCTGCTATGGATGCGGGTTGATAATGGTGGCACCACCGAGCAAATTCGCACCGCCATGCAATTGCGCAATGACCACGTTGCAAAAGATTTGCGCGCCACTGCAGCCTTGGATTTGATGAAAGTGTTGGGCGAAGAGGGGTGGCCAGAATATTTGCTGTTGGCGGGGGAGGTTGGTGTGGAATTTGGACGCGATGACCGTTACCCGGAGGCCGTCCACAAAATTCATGCTCTGCTGGGCGAGGTTTTCCTTGAGCAGGGCAATCGCGAAGAAGCATGGCGTCATCTGCTGTCGGCAGCATTTGGTCTGCCAGAAGACGGGATGATTAATTTGAATCTTGGCCGCTTCTACGAACAGCAAGGCCGCTATCGACGCGCCTTCTCGCGCTTTGTGCAGGCGGCTATTCAAGCGGAAAGTGGGCCGCAAGCGTTGGAGGCTCTGCAAAGAGTGCAACCCCATTTGGCAGATGAAGAACCTTTCTCGGTGGATCTTGTGGAGCGCATGATTGAGGGCAAAGTCATGAACTTTGGCGCTGCTGCCAAGTACGAGGCGGATCCTGAAACCGCAACAAACCGAGTGGTGCTGATTGAGTTTTTTACCAATGGCAACTTTGGCGATGGCAAAGCTGGCGCCATCGCCGGCGCTTTGGCAAATGAAGCTCTCCTCAGTCATTTCAAGGATGGGCCTGCTGCGTTTTTGTCTTACCACTTACCAAACCGTGGCCTGGAGCCGCTCGTAAACCCTTATGCCATCGAGATTGCCGCTGAGCGCGGCGTGCACGATGCAGCTTTCCATATTGTCGATGGCGTCAAGGCGGGCCCAGGCGCAGGACGCCTCGGCGACCGCGAAAAAATCTACCGTGAAGTGCGCACACTTGCGCATAACGCGCTGAAGCAAGGATCTGCTTGGAAATTAGAGATCGTCGATTTGGAAGTCACAGATGGCATCGTCCGCGGCAAGGTGGTGGTCGATGCAGAGAGTATGGAAGCGGTGAGGAAACGGCGCCTATGCGTGGTGCTGGCCGAACGTGGGGTGTTGTACCCAGGATTATCCTCCACTGTGATCCATCGGATGGTGGCCCGCGCTGCACTCACACCCAGTGCCGAAGGGGTGTGGACCCAGTTCGAAAAAAACCACTTCGAATACTCCTTTGAGCAAGCGCTGGAAAAAGTCAGCCTGAGCAACGAAGCCTACCTCAAACAAGCCATGGCGGATGGTGTGGGGCAAACGGTCATCATGTCGACCACAATCGATCCCAACCAAGTGAGCATCGTGGCCTACTTACGCGACCCATTCAGCGGCACCATCGAACAAGCTGTACAACAAGATTTTGCAGAGGTTCCACAATGAGTGCGAAGCGCTGGGCTTCTTTGCTGGCTGAGCTAGACGCACTCAACCAATCGGCCGCGCGGGTCTTACAACGCACACGCTTTACGGCTTTGTGCTTCACGGCCATGCGGCGCTTTCTATGGACGCCCGCAATGGTGCTCGGCGGCTGGGTGGTTTTGCAAGTGTTGAGCCGACTCTTTGAGAGTGAGTTGTTGCGCACCGGGTGGTTGCCTTGGCTGTGTATTGCGGTCGCCACTTTGGTGATGAGAGTGGTGCAACAATCCTTGAGCGCCCGCGCCGCCAAAGTCGATCGCGCCCATGCCATTGGCGAATGGGATCTGCAGCTGCGCTTGGCCGACCGACTCATTGCCGCCGATGATTTTCTTCATCACCAGAGCCGTTCCGCGTTTATGGAAGCCGCCATCGAAGATGCTGCCATCACTATTGAACGTACCCGCCAAGCGCATTTGCAGTTTGAATCGCCGCGTGCGCGTCTCGCAACGTTCACGATTCCGTTGCTGGCTGCCGCCCTACTCCTGCTCACCGGCAGTGTGGCTGGCGACTGGCACTCGCAAGGAATCACGCCCTCTCAGGATGTGAGTGTGGAACTTCCAGCGGCTAACGTGCAGGTGGAAAATCTACCGGAAACCGATTCACCAGCGCACGAAAATCTGCGCTACGAGAGTCAGAGCGACAAACAAGCGCCCTCCAGCGAGACGGCGGCCGTCGCCGAAACGCGCGCCTATGCCACCGAGCTTGAGGAGAAGAGCAAAGAATCGGCAGGCAAAACTGGAAATGGCCGTTCCGCTGCAGCCCAAGCTTCTACCGGTGCGGGAAGTTCGCAAGGAACTCCTTCCCAGCAAGGCCAAATTTCGAAACCTGGCAAGGAAAAAACCAAAGCCAAACAAAAACCAGCTGCGCAACAGAAGCCGCACAAACAAGAAGACACGCCAAAGAAAAACGAAGAGCAAGAATCGGGCGCCACGGCAGGGCGCGGTTCTTCGCGCGGCTCCAACCGCAATCCAGCGAGTTCGGAATGGGCCAGCAAGGATCACGTCAACACTCCCGACGACGATAACCTGGAAGAAGAAGAGGAAGCCGAAGATGAAGAAGAAGAGCAAGAGGCGCGTGGCGGCATGCAGCCTAGCCTGCGCGATCGTCGTCCGCCTGTCAGCCGCGATTTAATGATTGGCTTCGGCAATCAGCCTAGCCCGGATGCGAACGGCCGTGGTGGTCCTTCGCAGCCAAAAAAATCGCGCGGCACGGCTTCTTTGGTGCTCGGAGTGCCGATTCCGGATCGCATCAAGGGACAACCGAATGCCGGAAAAACCAAAATCACCCAAGAACGGGTGCAGCCAAAATCCGAGGCGGGGGTGGCGCTCGATGCCGCAAACCGCCCAGCCCGCGTGGCACCCGGATCGGCTTTGCAGCGCCAGGAACTCGAACCCTGGATGCGCAGCCTAGTCCGCGATTATTTCCTCGCGCAACGTCAACAAGTCAAGAAACCATGAGCATTCCCCAATCATCCCCAGTCACCGCCGACGATGCACGTGCCGCGGCCGATACCTTCCGCAGCACTTATGAAGTCATTCGTGCCGAAGTCTGTCGCGCCATGGTCGGCCAAGCCGATGTCGTCGAAGGCGTGCTTACCGCAATCCTCGCAGGCGGCCACGTGCTACTCGAAGGCGTTCCTGGCCTAGGTAAGACTTTGCTGGTTGCCACCCTCGGAAAAGCCGTGGAGCTCGATTTCTCGCGGATTCAATTCACCCCAGATATGATGCCGGCGGATATCCAAGGCACATCAATTTTAGTGGAAACCGAAGGTGGTGGGCATGAGTTGCAGTTCCAAGAAGGCCCATTGATTTCAAGTCTCGTACTTGCCGATGAAATCAATCGTGCCACTCCAAAAACACAATCTGCATTGTTGGAAGCTATGCAAGAACGCCAAGTGACCATCGGTCGGCGCACCATCAAGCTGGTGGAGCCGTTCTGTGTCATGGCCACTCAAAACCCCGTGGAGCAAGAAGGCACTTACCCATTGCCCGAAGCGCAGCTGGACCGTTTTTTGATGAAGTTAGTGGTGGGCTATCCGCAAGAAGAGGAATACTTGGAAATCCTCAACCGTACCACTGGCGATGCACAAGCCACTATCCGCGCGGTTTCCAGCGGGGCACAAATTCTTGCCATGCGGGCCACTGTCCGCCAAGTGCCAGTTCCCGAAGCCGTTATGACCCACGCCGTACAACTGGTCATGGGCACGCAACCGAAGCGTAAATACTCGCCCGCCATGGTGAATGAATTTGTCGCTTTGGGTTCTAGCCCACGTGGTGCGCAAGCCCTGATTTTGTGCGGCAAGGTACGCGCGCTTTTGGATGGCCGCTTCGCAGTTAGCCGCGACGACATACGCGCCGCTGCACCTGCAGTGTTGCGCCACCGTGTGCTTGTGAACTTCCACGGCATGGCCGAAGGTATCAGCCCTGATGCGCTGATTGATGCTGTTCTCGCGCACATCCCGGCCAACGCCTAATTCTTACCCGGTCACTCCAGGATTAGCAAAATGGCCGCCACGGTCACCGCCGACGACCTCTTCGACGCCGATTTTCTCGAGTCGTTGCAGCGTCTTCGTTTAGTTGCCCAGCGTGTGCCCCGCGGGGGACGTTTTGCCGAACAGCGTTCCAAAGCCTTAGGTGCTGGTTTGGAGTTTCAAGATTACCGCCCCTATTCCAGTGGGGACGACTTGCGTGCGATTGATTGGAACATTTATCGCCGCCTCGGCAAAGTGTTTTTGCGTCTATTCGAAGAGCTGGAAGATTTGCCGGTTTACTTGCTACCCGATATTTCGCGCAGCATGTGGATAGAAGAAACGCCGCGCGCCCATGCGTGCTTACGCGCGGCTATGGCCTTTGCGGGTATCGCTTTAGCCCAGCACGACCGCGTCGGTGTGTTCCCCTTCGCCGAAGATTTGCGGCCACTCATGCGCCCGCGCTCCGGTTGGAATTGTTTGCCGATTTTTGCCCAAGCTTTGGCTAAATTAACCGCGGGCGGCGCCACCCATTTCGAGCGTTCCTTCAAACGCCTCGGTGGTCTGCAACTACGCAGTGGCTTAGTGGTGGTGATTTCGGATTTCTTTGATCCCGCCGGTGTGGAAGAAATCGTCCGAGCGTTGAAAACTGTGCGACATAAATTATTGCTCGTGCAGCTGGTACGCCCCAGCGATCGCGATCCGCAACTCCAAGGAGACTTGCGCTTACGCGATTGTGAAAGTGGTCTGGATCAAGATATCACTGTAACTGCGCAAGTCTTGTCACGTTATCGCGAGGCCTATGATCACTTTGCCCACAACTTGACCGAGTTTGCGCAAAAACGCCGCATCGGTCTGGTGCAGTTAAATGTGGAGCGACCCGTTGTGGAGCAGATTGCCACTCTCTTTGAAGGTGGGAGGTATCAAGCTTGAGCTTTCTGAACTTGCCGTTATGGGGGATTGGAGCTGGTTTCGCAGCTCTCGCAGCAGGGTTGTTCCTACTGCAAATGTTGCGGGTGCGTCATCGTCAAATCGAAGTACCTACTACGATGTTCTGGCGTCAAGCCGTCGAAGAAAGCCGCGCGCGGGTGTTGCGCCAGCGTTTCCGCCACCCGTGGACGTATCTGTTCTTACTGGTGATTGCGGCATTGTTGTGGTTTGCCATTGCTGGCATAGTCACTTCGTCCCGTGAGGATCATGATAACTTGCTCATTCTGGATGGCAGTGTCGGTATGTCCCGCCCAGAGCGTTTTGAAAGCGCCGTCAAGCTGTTGCTCGCCGACGCAGCCGGCATCCCTGCCGAAAGCCGTGAAGTGTGGTGGGTGGGTGCGCAAACGCAACTGCTGCTGGCTAAGGGGGAGCATGTTTTGCTGCTATCGGAACGGCTCAAAAACTTGCAGCCGGAAGCCGCGTCTTCAATCATCGAACAGCGCTTACTGCAAATGGCTTTGTACTCAAATCCACAGCGCCCATTGCAAGTGCGGCTTTATGGCGATAGTCCACTCCAACAAGCGGCGCTCGACTTGTTGCCTGAGCATGTTGAAATTTTGCGCTGCACCCCTCTTGCCATGGCGCAACCGAGCAATCATGGATTTCTTAGCGGCGGTTTATCCGAAGCAGCAAGTGGACGTTGGGATTGCGTGGATTTGCTTGTGGAAATTTTTGGCAGTAGCGAAGCGCCGCGCGTCACCGCCAACGGCAGCAGCTTCGAACTAGCTGGTACTTCCACCACCACCGCCACTGGGAGTATCTGGCTTTTTGTGGATGTCGCGGCACGCGGGCAAATCCTAGAACTTACCTTGCCCGCCAATGACTCTTACCCGACTGATAATAGACTCACACTCGCACTTCCGCAGCGGCGTCCACTGCAGGTTTTGGTCTCGCCCACTTTGCTCTCCTTGTTTGAGCCGCTAATTATTGCTGACAGCGGCTTCATTTTGGCAACCGACTCCCCCGATTTAGTCGTGCGGCAACAAGGCGAAGCGCTTGGTCTAGGGTTGCCCGCTTTGGAGATGACCCGAGCGCCCGCCAATGGTCATGCTTTTGAAATCACCTATACAGCGGAGGAGGATCCAGCTCAGTTGCTGCAGCAAGTTCATGCCGCGCTTGGTCTGGCTGAAATCGACGCCCTGGCGCTTGCGCAACAATTGCAGCAGCCGATTTCACTCGGTGTGAATTTCGGCGCAATCCCTAACATCCAATTGTGGCAACGGCTACTCGATCCAGAAGGGGGATTCACCACTAGCCGCTCCTTTCCATTGTTTCTGGGGCGCGCCTTACGTTGGCTTGCAAACACCGAAAGTTTTCCGTCTGTGGTGCAAACAGGTCAGCCACTTGCTGTTGCTAATGGTGATTGGGTTACACCAAATGGCAGCAACGCCGTCACCGCAAACTTGCCGCTGCGCCCCACGGAAGCCGGGCTTTATTCCAACCGTGCCGGTGTACTCTTAGCCGCCGCGGCATTTGATCGCCCTGCGAGTTTCGGCGCTGCCGCACTCCCCGATGCCAAACCTGGCGTGGCCATCAACTCGCTCAGAATACCTCTTTGGAGTTGGTTAGTTTTACTTGCGCTGATGTTGTTGGGCGTGGAGTGGGTGCTTTTTCAGAATGGGAGGATTCCTTAGCACATGGAATTCCTCGCACCTGGTTTCCTGCTGTTGCTACTGGCTGTACCGTTGGTCTTCGCGCTTAAAAATGCGCGTCGTAACCTGCGCCACAGTGTGTTGCGCAGCACTGCGCTCGCCCTGTGCATTCTGGCACTCGCCCGCCCAGCGCAAATCACCAGTGCCGCCACCGAGCATGTGATTTTTATTGTCGACCGTTCTGCGAGTATCAGCGCACCAAGCGCCGCACTTGCCGAGAGTTACTGGGAGCGCTTAGCTTCGCAACTACCTGCCACTGCCAAGCTGCAACGTTTAGATTGTGGCCTAGAGGGCGGAACTCCCTTAGGCGAAACTCTGCGGCAAGCTGCGGCCAAAATCCCCATCGGTGAACCTGGTTGCGTCATCATTGCTTCGGATGGTGGCGCAACACAAAAGGATTGGTTCAGCAGCGCGGATCTTTCTAGTCGCGGGATTCCTATTCACGTAGCGCCGCTCACAAGCGCCGCTACTGACCCCCGCATTGTCGGGTTGACTTGCCACGAGACTCTACGTGCTGGCCATCCTGCGCGCTTCTCTGCGCGACTGGAGGGCTCTGCTGCAACCGTACGAATCGGATTGTTTGCGAGTGGAGCGGCGACTCCACTCGTTTCCAGCGAAGAAATTATTCTCAGTGGCGCGCAGACTGTCATTCTGGATTTCGAGCCTTCCGAAGCTGGCTTCATGCTGCTGGAAGCGCGCCTAGAAATTCTTGTAGGCTCCAACCTTTATCTTGAGAACGATGTGTGGCAACAAACTTTTGCCGTGCAAGATCCGATTCCCGTGCTTTACCTGGGCCAACGATTACGCGGCGGTATGGAAGAATTTGCGCAAGTGGTCGGCCCCGGTTTTCAGTTGGAAAGCAGCACCGATGTCAGCCTAGTCAACCCAGCCGATTACCCTCTAGTTTTGTTGGATGATCGGCCGGCAGAAAGTATTCCGCTTAGCTTTCAAAATAACTTGAGCGACGCCGTGACCAGCGGCGGTACGGGATTATGGATGTCGGGAGGTGGCGGAAGTTTTGGACCCGGTGGTTGGTCCGATACTCCGGTTGCTGATTTGCTGCCGGTGGAGTTTGTGCAAAAGGAGGAGAAGCGCGATCCCAGCACCACCCTGGTGGTCATCATTGACACTTCCGGTTCCATGGGTGGCAACCGCGTGCAGCTGGCAAAGGAAGTCGCACGGTTGGCCATCCATCGTTTGTTACCACACGATAAAGCCGGCATTGTGGAGTTCTACGGTGCCAAACATTGGGCTGCGCCGATTCAACCAGCGAGCAATATCATTGAGTTAGAGCGCGCTTTGAATCGCATGAATGCGGGTGGCGGCACGGTTATTTTGCCGGCCATTGAGGAAGCGTTTTATGCCATGCAAAATGTGCAAACGCGTTACAAACACGTACTGGTGCTCACCGATGGAGGAGTGGAGACAGGTGATTTTGAAAGTTTGATGCGCAATATGGCGGATAAAGGAATCACCGTATCTACGGTTTTGATCGGCTCCCAAGCGCATAGTGAGTTTTTGGTCAATATGGCCAATTGGGGCAAGGGGAGGTTCTACAACGTGCCGAACCGCTTCAACTTGCCCGAAGTAATTTTGAAACAACCTGCAAGTGCCAAGCTACCGGCTTACCGTCCTGGTGCACACCAGCTTGCTGGACATGGCAGCCCCGCATGGTGGGCTGGTACTGATCCGAACACGGTTCCAGACCTTAGTGGTTATGTGGAAACACGTGCGCGTGCGGGCGCGGAAGTTCTATTGGAAACGGTACAGGGCAGTCACCCAATTTTTGCAAGTTGGCGTTATGGATTAGGACGCGTCAGCGCGCTCACCACCGAACCGGTTGGTCCGGGCACCGACAACTGGCAAGACTGGACTGGGCTAGGGCCTTTCCTCGCGCAACTACTCAGCCGCACGGCTGGCGATAGTGCGGACGATTTCCATTTTCAGGTGCAGCGACGCGGTGTGGAAGTGGTGCTCTCTGCCAAACGTCGTTTTGCCAATAACGCTAACCCTAGGGCGCGTTTGCTCGATTCCGAGTTAGACATACAACCCATTTTTCAGCAGTTGGCTCCAGACTATTTTGAAGCACGCTGGTTACAGGCAGCAACAACGCCGCTGTACTTGGAGGCGGGGAGTCGCGAGCACCCCCAGCGCCATACTCGTTTAGTTCTTGATGCGTTTAGCGACCACGCTCCGGAGCTCCAAGTTGATGCGCGTGACTTTCTGCCGCTGGCACAATTAGCGAGCGCCACCACGGGGCAAGTACTGCGCAGCGATTCCGGCCCCCCGGCCACTTCCCCGGGGCAAGCTTTGCGTCTACGCGAATACGCGCCATGGTTACTGCTCTTGGGCTTACTCCTGTTTTTGTGCGACATCTATTATCGCCGCCGCCAATCCTTCCGCGGAGCACTCGCATGAGATTCATCTTAATTGTATGGCTGCTTGTGCTTGGAGTTTTGCCTCTGAGCGCACAACAAATTGAACCGCCGATTTCAGCTGAGCTGCTCACAGAACTCACCCAAACCCTCAGCAATGCTGCCAACCAAGAAGGCGGCCGCGCACTTTTTGATCAAGCCATTCTGTTAGAGGGCAACACTGATTCTCTGCTTGCAGAAATTAAAACTCGCCTTGACCAAGAACAGCTCAGCACTGCAAACCGCATAGCCACGTTGCGGTTACAAACCGCAATTTTGCAACGACGCGGTGATTTGCAAGCAGCCCTAGCCAGTGTCGAACAAGAACTGGAGCTCCACACCGAGCTCGACTCGATCATTCAGCACGCCCAGTTACTCGATTGCCTGGAACGTCGTGAAGATGCCTTAAACGCTTATGCGCAAGCATTGGAGCTTCTGCCGAAAGAAGATGAACGCGTGGTCACCCTGCTGCTGCGCCGCGCCATGCTGTCGATGGAAGGCGATGAGGAGGCCAAGGATTCTTTGGCCGAGTTCGCCGCTAGCGACGCCTGCGATTTAAATATGCGCAATCGGGCTGCCGTGGTTTTGGCTTTGCTGGGCCGCCCAGAAGATGCCATTGAACTTTATGAAGTCGAGGGTGAAGGGTCGCAACTCTTTCGCTCCCAGATACGAATGGCGGAGTGGGCATTAAAAGCCAAGGATGCTGACGCGGCGCAAAAATGGGCTTGGCTTGCTCGCGCCAGCGCCACCTTAACGCGCGACCGTTACTACGCGCTTACGGTGCTCACCGAGGCCCATCGTATGGACGACAGTCTGGATCGTTTGCTCCAGGCCTATGCCGGGGAGGAAGACATGGATCAGCAATCTCACGCTGCCTGGATTGCACTCTTGCGCGAAACCGGCGATTACGACGATGCAGTCACGTTATACGAGAATAGCAATAGCGCCAGTGGATTCAGTAATGCATCCCGTCGCGAGCTCCTCGAAATGTATCGTGAAGCCGGCCGTACGGAGGAAATGGTGCAACAGTACAAGCTGTTGATGGCGACCGAACCGAATCATGCACTGTGGCCGGAGGGCTTGTCACGCTTTTACCTTGAGCAAGGAAACACGGAAGAAGCGCGTGGTCTTTGGACTTACTTTCTTGAAGATGCGCCGCCAGGTTTGGGTCTGGTGGAGGCCGCAAAAGCATTGATGGGGCTTGGTCAGGATGACTTGGCCGAGCTCTGTGCACAACGTTGTGTGGATAGCGATACTGCGCGTTTTGCCGCTTTGCAGTTTTTATTCGACATGCATCGTCTGCGCGGTGAGTTAGATTTAGCCGCCGCCGTGCTCGAACGTACGGATCAACTCGCAGCAGCGGATTCGCCAGTACGCATGCAGCTCTCGGAATCCTTCGAACGCATTGGTAATTTGCAGCGTGCCGTCGATGTTTTGGAACAACTTCGGGAAGCACGCGGCGAGGAGCTTAGCGAAGACTTGGAAATGCGTTTGGCATGGTTGCATTCCGAAGTTGGCAATGAAGACATCGCCTTGGAACGCTGGCGGAATTTATGGTTACGCGTCGATTCGATTCCCCGGCGTCGCTATGTGGAAGACCGCATGATGGCGGTAGCATCGAGGCTCGGCAAACTTGCGGATATTGCCATCGAACTGGAGGGAAGGCTTTTTTCGGGTCATGCTGATAAACGCGATAGTGGTCTGTTGGTGCGCCTTTACACGCAAGTCGGGGATCCGGTTTCGGCCACGGAAATCATTGAGGAATTCCTTAAGCAAGCTGGCGGATCGGCAATTGAGGCTCTAGAGGAAAAGGCGCGCGTCTATATGTCGTGCACCGATTACCACCACTATGAAAGCACGATTCGCCACTTGATCACGCTCAACCCGGAGGGCGAAGGCGAATATTTGCAGCAGATTGCCATGAGTATGTTGGAACGCGGCAAACCTGATCAGGCGCGCACGGTTTTGGAGAGGCTCAAAGAAATTGAAAGCGACGTTGCAAGCGCTGAGTTTGAAGCGGGCGTACTTGCTCTTGCAGGAATGCGCGAAGAAGCGATTACCGCCTATCAGCGCGGCCTAGCGAACAACCCTGACCGCATTGAGAGTTACTTGATGATGGCGGCTTTGATGGAACAGGTGGGCGAGAAAGAGCGCGCCATCGGCATGTTTCAAGACATCGCCCTAAATGCCGACCGCGATGATCTTTTTATGATTGCCATCGATGGTTTACTCAACCTTGATGCCCCCAATGGCATCATGAGTTGGGCGCGGCGCATTACTTTGGAACGTTTAGCGCGTCGCCATGACCAAGTTTATCTTTATCAACTCTTGGCCGATATCGCCGAGCAGGTCAATGATACCGAGGCTCGCATTGCTGCCCTGCAAGGTTCACTTGCCATCGCCGGCGACCGCCGCGTTTCGGTAGTACGCGAACTGATGGATCTCTCCGCCGGACGCAATAACAGTTTTAGCTTCGTTGGCAATCAAAGTGGGAATGCCGCCAAGGAACGCCATTTGGCCTTCGGCCGCCGTCTGATCGGACTCGGACAGCTGGTACCGCCGCAAGTTTATCTTGATTTGGGACGCACTTTCCTTGCGGGAGGGGCCATCAGCGATGCCTCAAAAACTTTCCGTTTGGCGCGTGACTTGCCCGATTACGACGTCTTCCAGCGTGAAGTCGGCAGCATTTTTGAGCAAAGCGGTTATCTTCATCAAGCCCTTGATATTTATCGCAAAGTACTGATTGGTGATTCCACCAACGTCGGGCTGTTGGTCAAGGTAGGGGAGTTACAAGAACAGTTAGGTGATGATGTCGGTGCTGCGCGTTTGTATCGCCGTGCTGTGGAGCTGCTGCTGGCACGCCGCCCCTTGGTGACCGGCGATAAAGATGGTGAGAGCACTCAAAAGTATTCCCGGTGGGGAGCGCGCAATGTCGATGATTTCGACAAGTTCTTTGAGCGTAGTGCGAATGGTTTGTTGGTTACTTTTCCGCAGGCTGAAATTGCCGAGTTACTCGCCGCCCAAGAGAGTCTGGTCAGCGCGGAAATCGCCGCCGCCGCGCCGCTCCAAAACGCTGAGAAACCGCTGCCACTCAATCGCTATCCGCGTTTGTTCCGCCGCAGTCTATTTGTGCGACGGATGGCTCTGTCGTATGGACAACCGCAGTTTGCGGCCACCATGGATCAGCAGTTGCTCCGTGCTTTCCCGCAGGATGATGTAGCGCTAGGCATGATGGTCCGCGAACGCGTGCAGTGGGGGTTAACCGCCGCCGCGCATGCACTGCTTCTCGACAGTGGGCGCGAACCACAGGAAATTGAAAGCTTGCTGTGGTTGGTTGGCAAAGGCGTTGCCGCCAACGCCACCGAGTTGGTTCCCATTGATGAAGCCTTACGTTTGTTGTTGCCGATGATGGCCGCCAAGCAATATGAGGATGCCCGCTTGCTGCTGCGTCGCGTTGATTTTGGTGGCATCAAAGCAGACCGGAATAAGGATGCCGGGGTTTTGTTTGCCGCATCCGCTTTGATTGGCGATCAAGACTTAAGTCTATTCTTGGGGCGCAACTGGTTGCGCTTGCTCATTTCCGCGGATAACTCCGCCAATGCCTATGTCGTGAGACCGGTCTTGGCCCGTGTAGCACTTTCCCTGCAGGAAGATTTCCGCCGCAGTTTTTATCAGTACTTTGTGCAACTGATTCTGGATGACACGGACAAGCATGGTTCCTTGCTGTCCCTGTTACCCAACATTCAAAAGCAAGTTGCTGAACCCTTAATGGAGCAAGAAAAATTGGTGGAGCTGATTACGGCAAATCCCCAATCCTTTGCCTACAACTTAGGCCCCTTACTTCAATTGGCTACGGAAGACGCCCGGGCGGGGCTGGCATCTGCGGTTTGGAATGAAATCTCACCCACCACCCGCTTGTGGTTCCTGTTTAATCTGATGGAGGCGGAAGTTGGGCCACTCGGTAGTGAAGTCGAGGATTTGTTGGTGGAGTGGTTTGAGCAGCTCCTTGGGGATGAAGAAGACCTTTCGCGTCTGAACTATCGCCTGGATCAACTCACTACGGATGAGGCCATGGTGAGCAATCCAAGCCTGTCGCGGCGCATTGTGGCCGTGCTGGTGCAGGCCAAACCCGATGCGGTGATTGGCAAGTTCGCGCAAATCAAACTCTTGATGCACGATCAGCACAACGACGAAGCCATCACCCTTGCGCTCGAAGTGTTTTTCCTTCCTGAGGTACAGGATGAGGAAAACTGGGAGTTCTACCAAACTCGTTACTATATTCAAGAAACTATCCTGCCACTTGCGCCAGAGAAATTCTTGGCAAAAATGGATTCCGAAGAGCAGGGCAAAACGCCGGATTTAGATGGCGTCAACCGACGTCTCAATTTGATACGCCAGCTGAGCAATAAAGACCTTACTTTGCAAGAACTGCGTAAGGCCTGTGAGCAACTACCCAATGAGCTCAGCCTACTCCAACAACTCTATAGCGCTTTGCGCAACGTTGGCAACCTTGCCGAGGCCGATACCCTCATGGCAAAAATGGTTGCGCAATTCCCCAGCGATGCAGATCTTGCGGCGCTGGAATTTCGTATTTGGCTCGAGCAAAGTTACGACGTCAAGGCGCTGGAAGCTTTACATCGGTTGCAAAAAATTAGGGGTGAAGTCAATCAAGCCACCGCCGAGGAAGATGCCGCACAGAAGGTCGCTACTGCTGATATCGCTGCGGTCAAAGCGGCCGTCGACCAGCAAGACTACGCGCTAGCCAGCAACTTACTGCGGCGTATGTGGCGCACCTTCTCCAATGCAACCGAGCGCTTCTTTTTCAGCGGCAATCCTTTTTGGACCCAACTGCGTTGGCCGCAGGATATTCAAGATGACGAGCAGTTGTCTAGCGCAGAACTGGCGGTACGCGAGGCTGACCAAGCACGCCGGGAACGCTCTGGGCTCGATGCTTATCGGGAACCGGAACCACACCCTGAAACCCAGCCCAACGCTTGGGAGGTGTTGGCAAAATATCCTTTCGGCGTGGCAGAGATGGAGCGATTCTTTCGTAGCAATGGCCCCCAAAACCTCGAAAACTACACCGCCATCATTGACGGCTTGGCGCTCGCACGCACCCTCCAAAATGGTCCCGATCAGGCGATTGCTCAATTACTTGCCAAGGTGAATTCCGGCAATGCGGTCAAAGTTGAAGTCCTGCAGCTACTCTCACTTCTGCAAAGCAATCCTGATTTCGTCGGTCCGGAAGCACAGCAAGCTTTAGAGGAACTCACCAGCAGCCTGCATCCGCGCGACGGCAATCAACTCTTACGCTTGGCCAATGTTATGGTGGCTGCTGGCGCGCGCGACCGAGCTTTGGATTTATACCGCTGGTGCGCTACGCAAACATCTGCGTCCGATTACTTCAGCAATCGCGAAGAAGAATTCGGTTCTATCCCGGTGAGTCGCTTAGTTGCTGAAATGCGCGCTAGTTTGGTGACTGGCGATGACATGATTGCGATTATTGAAATGGCACTGCAGTTTTCCACACCGGGCGATAGTCCCTGGGAGCAAGCTTCCTATCAACGGTTGGTCTTGGACACTTGGGTGGGGTTACTAGAACCCGCTGAAGCTTTGGCGCATAGTCGTGAAATTTGCGCGGGTGCGGATCGCATTCTCGAATACCGCTGGAACAATTTCAGCGATACTGCGGCATGGCTGTATGCGCACCAAAATGAACTTGACCGTGCGCTGGAGTGCCTGAATTTCTTTCTCGATGGCCAGCAAGGCCAATCCCTGCGGCAAAACATGTACCCGCGGTTGTTCCCGGAGGATGGCAGCAAGTGGGTCGATTATCCGGCATGGCTGCGCCGCATCGGCCCAGCCCTGCTGCAGTGGATTCGGGATGAGAAACTGTCACCAGGAGATGGCTTACGTGCGGCAGCTCTGGTGGTCGTGCGCTTGTTCGAGCAAGGAGAGCTCGAGCAAGCTCAGCTCCTGCTGGATGGAATCCGTGAGTTTCCGTTTGAATCGGGTGAAACTAGTTTGTGGATTGCCGACGCCGCCCGACGTATCGGCAATAGCGAACTTGCTGATAGCATCGAACTTGATTTGTTTGAGCGTGAGTCTTTAAATGACTGGCGCGTGCACGCATTACTCACTCGCATGGCCGCCTTAGGGCAAGTGGAAACGGTGCTAGCCTACGGTGAAAAAATGGCCGAACGACGTCGGCCCATGCGTGTCATGGAACTGATGCAAACAGTCGCCACGCAAGCGGGGGACACGCATAACGCGGCAGTTTGGGCTGCGCGCATCGACGATGCCAAACGGGCACGCGAAGAAATTGAGCTCTATCAGATGGCAGAAGCTGAGAAAAACGGCAACACCACCATGATGCGCATCAGGTAATCACCTACCTAGCCTGCTTCTAGGTTGCTTCAGTAGCAAACAGGTGCGCGGCAGCAGCGTGGCGCGGCATTCGGATGGTGGGCGTTACAGGGCTTGAACCTGTGACCCCCAGCTTGTCGAGCTGGTGCTCTAGCCAACTGAGCTAAACGCCCAACCGAATGGCCGGAAAGTGTAACTTCCCCGCGCCGCTGTGCAAAGACATTTACCGCGGCAATCTCGGCACGGCTTGATTCCTGGCAGCAGCCGCCCACAGCCTTCGCAAGCCGAAAAACGCCCGGCGGGGGGGGTGATCGCCAGGTACTTTGCTTGGCCAGCTGTCTAGCCACTGCAAAATTTGCGAGGCCAATCATAGCCGCGCAAACAAGCAATCGGGCAACCAGGATGAAGACGCTTAGCACGGCTGCTAAACAGAATAAATCCGTGCTTGCCTAAGCTTTGCTTTGCCCAAAAACTTGATAACGCTGGTGCCATTCATCCCACAATTCAGAACCCCTGCCATCCGCCTTTAAACGCAGTTTCAAGTAGGACAAAGCCAGTGGAAACCAAGCTTGCGCCATCAAAGCCTCGGGATTCCAACTTTGGCGACGACTTGCGGAAATATGGTCTGGCGGATCCAAGCGCAGTTGCGCCAACAAAATATTGGTGGCACAAGCCACCGCAGTGCGTGGTAGACGGGCGCGTTTTTGGAACTCACTGAGAATTGCAGCGGCAATTTGCGGATACTCCTTGCGCTTCATCCGGCGTTGTTGCGGATCGAATTCTTGTTCCGCACGCACCCCAAAGAGCACTGCCAAATGGAAATCGTAATCCGCACACAAACCGTTCGCCGTCATTTCATCCAAAGCAGCAAGGCGCTTGCTAAAGGCTTCACGGTTATCATCACTCTGACGCAACCAAGAGCGTAACTCTGGAAGTACATAACGCAAGATTTTCAAGGCTTGCATATCCTCAAAGACGCCTTCGGCTTGCCCCGTAGCAAGCAGGCGGAAGATTTCCTCAGCTAAACGAGCGGGGGCCGCATGGGTCAGATCTTTTGCGTGACGTTCTGCGGCCACGATTTCTGCCTCACCAGGTGCCAAGTCCAAGCGGCGCATAAATTTAATCAGGCGTAGAATCCGCACCGGGTCTTCGCGAAAGCGAATCTCAGGATCACCTATGGAATGCAAAACACGGTCTTGCACATCTTGCATTCCGCCAACCCAATCTACGATTTCACCCGCAACAGGATCAAGAAACAAGCCGTTCACGGTGAAGTCGCGACGGTTTGCGTCTTCGAAAGAGCTGCCGTAAACATTATCGTTACGGATTATTTTGACGTGGCTGCCGTCTTGCTTCGGCGGTGCGGCACGGAAAGTAGAAACTTCGAACACTTCACGGCCATGATGCACGTGCACGATTTGGAAGCGCCGCCCAATCATGCGCGAGCGACGGAATAAGGAGCGCACTTTCTCCGGCTTCGCCGCAGTGGCAATATCAAAATCTTTGGGCCGTGTGCCAAGTAGGAGATCACGCACACAGCCGCCCACCAAATACGTTTCATAGCCTTCTTCCTGCAAAGTTCGCACTACCGCCACGGCTTGACGATTGAGATAACTGCGCTGAAAAGGCGGGCGAGTACGGGTGGGCTCAGGCGGGCTCGACACCGCTATTTCTCCTTTTTCTTCCTAAAGTGCAGCAGGAAGCGGTGACCGCGGTCTGGCCCAAGATGATAAGAATCAAATTTCTGCAACCTCCAATAGTTCTGTAGCTCAGCGCTGTTTTCCTCCCAATCGCGTTGCCAACTTGGGCCCGCCATCAAGTACAGCTGCCGCAAAGGCAAGCTCGGGCGGCCCAAGCGGCGCAAAAATTTCGGTAGCGGTTCCACAGCACGCGCAACCACACAATCTGGCCGCGGATTTAAGTTGCGCAGAACTTCTTCGCCCTGGGCACTGGCCACATCCACGTGGGTGAACTGCAGTGCGGAAACTGCGGCTACCAGGAAATCAGCCTTCTTTCCGTTCCTCTCACAAAGATGAAAATGGCGTTCGCGGAAAATGCTCGCCCAAACCAAACCCGGCAAACCGCCGCCGGACCCCCAGTCCAACAAACAACGCGCGCCTTCCGGCAAATATTGAGCAGCAAGCACACAATCCATAAGATGGGCTTCGACTAAGGTTGGCCAATCGCGCGCACCGGTGAGGTTGGTGACGGTGTTTGCAGCCAACAGCAAACCACCGTATTCGAGGAGCGTGGCCAGCGGTGCATCCACCGAATCCGCGAGCGGCTCGAGGGCAGCGCGGAGGATATCCATCGAAGGCTGCGGAGGCTTGGAGATGCCTGCGGATTCGAGGTCGGGGATGCCGGAGAAAGCCATACAGGATGGCAGGGCAGGAAGGACTCGAACCCTCAACATTCGCATTTGGAATGCGACGCTCTACCATTGGAGCTACTGCCCTGTTGTTCTGTGTAGGAACCCACACATTGTAAACAAGTGTGGTGCCGGGAGGGGGATTCGAACCCCCACGTCCGTAAAGGACACAGGCACCTGAAGCCTGCGCGTCTGCCAATTCCGCCACCTCGGCAAGGTATGCTTCCTACGGGGCGACTAAGATATCTGCTCCTGCTTAGGAATCAAGCCCCAAAAATGGCCGCCAAAAAGAAACATACACTGCCGGAAGAGGTGGTGAATCGCAAAGCGAAGCGCGAATATGAAATTCTCGAAACCCTCGAGGCGGGGATTTGTTTGATGGGCACCGAGGTCAAAGCCCTGCGTGGCGGATTGGTCAGCCTTGCCGAAGCTTTTGTGCGCTCCACACCAGAAGGATTGTGGCTGGAAGGCGCTCATTTCGGCGAATACGTCCACGCTCACCAAAATAATCACCCTGCGTTACGCAAACGGCGGTTGCTGGTGCACAAAATGGAAGCCTTCAAGATGCACCAAAAACTGAAGGAAAAAGGGCTCACGATGATCCCCCTGCGGATGTACTTTTCCGGCCGCTGGGCGAAGGTTGAAATCGCTCTGGGCCGCGGTCGCCGCATGCACGACAAACGCGAAGTTATTAAGAACCGCGAAGCAGAACGCGAAGTTCGTCGGCATAATCGTTGAAACCTGGTTTTTTGTGATACAATTAGCCTGTCATGAGTTTGGGGGCGATCGGTTTCGACTGGAAGTTTTCGTACTTAAGTGGCGTGCCGAGGTTGCGGAGATGGCCTCGTTAAACCCTTCGCAAAGGCTTAACTGCCAACAATAATTACTCTTACGCTGCCTAGGTAGCGCATTCGGATTGCCTTCGCCCACTGGGCTTTCCGGATGTCAGATCGTGGGCTAGCAACCAGACCCTGGCACGGGGAACGGAAGTGAAACACAATGTGCTGGCTGCTTGGCCCGCCTGTCCGTTGGCAGGTTAGGCGGCGACAACTGATAACGGACTACGCACGTAGAAGCTTCTGTTTGGCCTTGTCAGGACGCGGGTTCGATTCCCGCCGCCTCCACCATCCTTGTGACCCTCATGGCTATCCCAGCCTGTGGTGGACTTTGCCCCTGGCAATCGTCTATCCTGCGGCTTAGGTTTACGCCATGCTGCTACCCAAACTTGTCACCTGCATTGCCCTCGGGCTGGCAGCATCCTGCTCGCTCCCAACGATGGATGCCGTGCGCGATTTAGCTGCTATCCACACTCAAACGGCTTGGCAGCCGCAAAGCCCGGCGCATTTATCGGTGCCACCAGCCTTTTACTTCGGTAATCCGGCCGCACGCGCCAGTGGCGATGGGATCTATGCCGTAGAGGATCACCGCGATTTAGAACTTGCCATCATTGAGCAAATCAATGGCGTGGATGCGAGCGACCCCGCCTACGCCATCGAAGTCTGCGCCTGGATGTTGATGGAGCTCACTCAAGATGAACACCGCGAGGCACGGATTGCCGCCACCCATGTGTTGCTGCGCCTGGCCGGTACTTGGGCGCAAACTGAAAATGTGACTTGGAGTGCGGCGCAAGAAGGTGCAAGTTTTGAATTAGCCGTGGGTGCATTAAATGCAGCTACCGACCACGCTAGTTTCATTGCCGCAGTCGAGCAGCTGCAGCTCACCCAGTTCCCAGATGTCCTCAGTGGCATTCGCGTATTAACAGCACTTGGTCGCCTTGCGCATCGATTCGGCTTGGGCTCTGGCGATGGCGACACAGTTGTTTTGTCAGCCGCTCTAGGCATCGTCATCCAAAGTTTTGAAGTTTGTGAAGGCACTCCGGATCCGCGGGTTGCGGATGCCTGCCAAATCAGCTTGAATTTTTTGCACAACAAGGCGCGCCGCTCCTGATCTATTTTCACAGCTGTGAAATCTTTCCTGAAGGGCCTCCTTAAAATCGCGATTGCGGTTGGCTTGGTTTGGTTTGTCGTCAACCAAATCGAAACAACCGACCGCCTCGAGGTCCCCGCTGCCACTGCCAAGGTTCCCGCGGAATTTATTCTCGGTAACTTCGAGGGCGATTGGCGCAGTCAAGATTGGGTTTTCACCACTGTAGATGGGGGAATTTTTAAGCCTCCTCTCACCCATGGTTGGGTGCTCCATCCAGGCTTCTTCACCGCCGTGCGTAGCCTCACTCTCGGCTGGTATTTGATTGGTGTCACGCTGTGGACTTTGCTGCTGTTCGCGGCTGCGTTCCGCTGGCAGTTGCTGCTGCGCGCCGCTGCGGTGCCGGTTGGTTATCGACAAGCCCTGAAGCTGTCTTTTGTGGGCTATTTTTTCAACAACGTCATGCTCGGCTCTACCGGCGGCGATTTGGTCCGCGCGGTGATGGTCACGCGCGGCTTAGAACGGAATCGTTGGCGCGCTGCTTTATCGGTCATTGTGGATCGCCTGATTGGTCTGTTTGCGTTGATCACCATCGCGGCAGTGGTGCTTGGCGTGTTTTGGTACATGGAGCGCATCAGCAGTGTGCGCGGACTGCGCCAGCTCACAATTCTCGTATTCAGCTTATTGCTCATTGCCATCGGCGGCGCCTCCATCTACCTATCGCGACGCGCCCGCGCGGCCTTTGGGGTGAATTGGTTGGTGGCTCATTTGCCCGCACAAACCGTGATTCAGAAGCTTGATGACGCCATCACGGTGTATCGTGATCACAAGCGCAGTGTGCTTGCTGCAATCGCAATTTCCTGGCCCTTACAAATCTCCGGTATTCTGTCCTTTTGGGCTATCGGCCAAGCACTCGGCGCAGGCTTATCGCTGGGCGAAAATTTCGTCATTTTCCCGATTGTCCAAACCGTTTCAGCACTGCCTTTGGCACCCGCCGGATGGGGCGTTGGTGAATCCCTGTTTGGATGGTTTTTTGAGAGCTTCGGCTCCAGCTTCACTCTAGGCGTGGCGGTGTCCGTCATTTTTCGCCTCACGACCCAAGTTGGCTTCGGCCTCATCGGTGGCCTCACTTGGGTCGCATCTAAGGAACGCCGCGCGCGCGTTTCCCTCACTGGAGAAAAACAATGAGTCTTGCAGTTTTTGGTTCCGTCGGTCTTGATGACATCTCCACGCCCACCGGCGCGGTGGAAGGTGTCGTCGGAGGTTCGGCCGTTTACTTTTCCCTCGCCGCATCCCTGTTTACCGATGTGCGCCTTGCAGCCAATGTTGGCGGCGATTTTCCGCCCAGCGCGTGGTCTACTTTGCGGGAACGCGGTACCGATTTAAGCGGCTTGCAGCTGTTTTCTGATCGGCAGACTTTCCGTTGGAGTGGCCGTTATGTCGGCGACATGAATGAAGCGCAAACGCTGAATACGGAGCTCAATGTGCTACTTGAAGAGCCTCTGGTGCCCGAGTCGTTTAAGGATTCGCGATTGTTGTTTTTGGCCAACATGAGCCCGAGCACTCAACTGACGATTCTGGAACAGTTCCCGCGTGCTGTAGCTTTTGCCGACACCATGAATTTGTGGATTGACACGAGCCGCGAAAATCTCGAACGCCTCATGAGCCTGGTTTATGGCATGGTGCTCAATGACGGCGAAGCCCGCATGCTGACTGGCGAGCACAACTTGCTCAAGGCTGGTGCCAAACTGCAGCAAATGGGGCCCGATGTCATTGTGATTAAAAAGGGTGAACATGGCTCCTTCTTGTTCACGCCGGATGGGCGCTTTGGCCTGCCTGCCTACCCGGTGGAAAATGTAGTGGATCCCACCGGCGCGGGCGATAGTTTTGCCGGTGGCATGATGGGGGCGCTCGCCGAAAGCGACAGCTTCAGCATGGAGTCCCTGCGCCGCGCTATGGCTTATGGCACGGTGTGTGCATCCCTTACGGTGGAGCAGTTTTCGACGGCTGGTTTGGAACATTCCACCCGCCATATGGTCGATACGCGCTACCATGAATTCCGCGAGTTCCTGCGCTTTGCATAAGCCTGAGAGGTTTCCTGTGCCCACTCCCAAGGGCGCGCGTCTGCTTTGTGAAAAGTTTGGGAATGGGGCCTTGTTTTCCCTAACAAAACCCTTACACTCCTGAAAACCACGGAGAACTGCTTTGGCTACCAAGAAAGAAAAAACCCTACACACACCTACTGGCAGAAATGTCGTAACGACATCCAATGCCAAAGTAAAGGCCATTCAAGCTGCTTTAGCTCAGGTCCACAAGGATTATGGCACGGAAGCGGTTATGGATTTATCCAAGCACGATATGGGGCCAGTCCGTGGCATCCGCACGGGCTCCATTGGCCTGGATGCGGCTTTGGGTGGCAAAGGATTGCCTCGTGGGCGAGTGGTGGAGCTTTATGGCCCAGAATCTAGCGGCAAATCCACTTTGGCCATGTCCGTTGTTGCCCAAGCACAACGAGAAGGTGGCTTCTGCCTCTATATTGATGCCGAGCACGCTTTTGACCCTGAGTATGGCCAAAAACTAGGTATCGATATCTCAGGCGATAAGTTCCTCCTTTCACAGCCTTCCACTGGTGAAGAGGCTCTGGATATCTGTGAACAGTTCGTCAAGTCCAACGCCGTAGATGTGGTGGTCATCGATTCGGTGGCTGCTCTGGTGCCGAAGGTCGAAATGGCGGGTGAAATTGGTGATACCTTCGTTGGTGTTCAAGCCCGAATGATGTCCCAAGCGCTGCGTCGCCTCACCACCGTGATTGGAAAAACCGATGCCGTGGTGATTTTCATTAACCAATTGCGCGAAAAAATCGGCGTGATGTTCGGTAACCCGGAAACCACTCCAGGTGGTCGTGCGCTGAAGTTCTACAGCTCTATTCGTATGGATGTGCGCCGCATCGGAGCCATCAAAAACGGCGAAGAAATCATTGGTAACCGCACCAAATGCACCGTGGTCAAGAACAAGGTGGCGCCACCTTTCCGCCGTGCAGAGTTCGACATCCTGTTCAATCAGGGCATCAGTACCGAAGGCGACATCATCGATTTGGGTCTGCAGTACGGCTTGATTTCAAAATCTGGCGCCTGGTTCAGCTACAACCATCCTGATCAGGGCGAGATTCGCCTTGGCCAAGGCCGTGAGGCTGTACGTACTTTGTTGCGTGAGAACACCGAAATGGCCGCGGAACTCGATGGGTTCATCCGCGAACTGATGAATCCGGTTAGAATCACCGATGTTCAGGCGGAATCTGCCCCTGAGCCTCAGGTGGGATCCACCCCTGAGAAAGAAACTGCATCTAAGGTCGCTGAAGCTGGTGCTGCTCCCAAAAAACGTAGTACCGCTAAAAAGGCCTGATTCTCAACACTCTGCATGAGCCAACCTAAAAAGGTTGCTGAGATCCGCGAAGCGTTCCTTGGTTTCTTCCAAGCCAAGGAACACCTTCGTTTACCCTCAGATTCCCTGATCCCTTCGAATGACCCGACTCTGTTATTTACAGGGGCGGGTATGAACCAATTCAAGGATGAGTTCCTTGGTCGCGGTCGGGATTTCACTCGCGTCACCACATCGCAGAAATGTCTGCGGGTGCCAGACCTTGAGAACGTCGGCGTAACACCACGCCACCACACGTTTTTTGAAATGCTCGGCAACTTCTCCTTTGGAGATTATTTCAAAGAAGAAACCATCCGTTGGGAGTGGCATTTTTTCACCGAAATTTTGGGCTGGGATGCTGCGCGCTTTTGCGTGACCGTTTATGCCGACGATGACGAAGCATTCCAATTTTGGAAAGATGGTATCGGGATTGCAGAAAATAGGATTTACCGCTTTGGCGAAAAGGAAAACTTCTGGCCATCGTGTGCACCCTCAAAAGGCCCGAATGGTGTTTGCGGTCCGTGTTCGGAAATTTACTGGGATCAAGAGCCGCACAAAGCACTTCCAGGAAATGCTGGTTTAGAAGAATTGCCAGGGCGTTTTCTGGAAGTCGGCAACTGTGTGTTCACGCAGTTTGATCGCCGCGAGGGTGGAATACTCACTCCACTGCCGCAGAAAAATATCGATGTCGGCCTCGGTCTGGAGCGGATTGCTGCCGTTGCACAAAATGTTCCAAACAACTTTGAAACCGATTTGTTCGCACCAATTTTAAGTGCGATTGAAGAGAGTTCGAAAAAGACGTACCAAACTGATGGAGCAGATGGTGTGCGTATGCGGCGCATTGCAGATCATTGCCGTGCAGTATTTTTCTGTATTGCAGATGGTGCTATGCCGGGGCGCGATGGGCGCGGCTATGTGGTGCGAAAAATCTTACGCCGCGCGGTGCGCGATGGCATCGAGCTGGGAATGGAGCAAACTTTTCTGGCGAACTTACTGCCGGCGGTACAAGAGTCCATGGGCGCTGCGTATCCTGAGCTGATTACGCAAGCAAGCACCATCCAAGCCTTGGTCGAAGGAGAAGAGGCGCGCTTTCGCGATGTTTACGAACGCGGCATCGCCCGATTAGAGGCCGATATCGCCGCGCAAAAGGAATTAGGCGTGAGCGTATTTCCTGGTGATTTGGCCTTTGAGCTGCACGATACCTACGGCTTCCCACTTGACACTAGTAGTGTGATTGTTGCCGAGTTTGGCATGGAACTGGATCAGGCTGGTTTCGATGCGGCCATGACGGCACAAAAAGAGCGGGCACGTGCAAGTAGCGATATTTCCGCAGATGTATTTGCCCAATCGTTGCCAAGCCGGCTGCGTGGAGCAGGCGCGAAGACCTCCGAATTTTGCGGCTACACCTCTAGCACTGTTGCTGCGAGCATTTGTGGTTTGGTGCATTCCGATCAAGTGGTGGACCACCTGGTCGCACAACAAGAGGGCTTCGTCACTCTTGACAAAACCGTTTTCTACGCCGAGGGTGGGGGGCAAGTTGGAGATTGCGGTCAACTGTTCATCGGAAACAAAATCGTCTTCGAAGTCACCCAAACTAGTTGCCAAGAAAATATCATTTTTCACCATGGGCGTGCCTTGGTGGATTTGGAACTCGGCCAAACGGTCACGGCTGCTTATGACCAAAGCGCACGCCAAGCCACGCAAGCGCATCACACTGCCACGCATTTGTTGCATGCTGCTATGAAACAAGTCGTCGGCGTTCATGTCAACCAAGCTGGCTCCAAAGTGAGTCCAGTCGGATTGCGGTTTGATTACACGCACCCCGAGCCATTAGGCGCGGCCACTTTGTTGAGCATTGAGCAGTTGGTGAACCGCGAGATTCTTAAGTCCACACCCGTGGAATGGCGTTTGGCTAGTTTGGATTCCGCAAAGGCGGAAGGTGTTACCGCCTTGTTTGGCGAGAAATACGGCGCCGAAGTGCGCATTGTGGATGTCCCTGGGTTTTCAAAAGAGCTTTGTGGCGGTTGCCATGTGCAGAATACTGGCAGTATTGGGCCTTTCCGCATCCTTGGAGACCGTGCGCTTGCTGCTGGGGTCCGCCGTATTGAGGCCGTCACTGGGCTTGCTGCTTGGGATACCTTCCGCGCCGACGCCGCGCATCTGCAAGCCCTCGCCCAAGAGCTAAAAGCACCCACCGATCGTTTGCTGGAGCGAGTTCAAAACCTCAAGCTCCAACTGAAGGATGCCAAAGAGCGCAAAGTCGTTGCCGGCCCTTCCGCCGAGGATGTTTTACGCGCTTTGCAAGCCAGCACGGATAGCGCTGCTTGGCAACATTTTGCTGATTTCGATGCGGAATCTTTGCGTGCCCTCGGCGATGGTTTGCCCCGCAAGGAACTACCCAGCGTGGTGCTACTGACTGGAGGGAACTCCACCGAGGTACCTTATCTCATCCTTTGCCAGCAGGATTCTGGCCATAAAGCCGGCGATTTGGCCAAATCCTTTGGTCGATTAATTGGCGGTGGTGGGGGTGGAAGGCCGGATTTTGCCCAGGGTAAGGGTAAAATGGGCGAAACTCTGCCGGATGCCGTCCACGCCTTTCAAAAGAGCTTGTAAACCACCCCTTGACCGGAAGCCCTAAGTTGGGGAAAATGGTCGGTCAATCTGCCCCTCACGGCACGTTAAATTTAAGTCATGGCTGTCCCAAAAAGAAGATGCTCCAAGTCACGTGCCCGCAAGGTTCACGCCGGAATCCGAACCAAACACGTTTCGATACGTGAATGCGAGCGTTGCAGCTCACCTGGTCGTCCGCACACCGTCTGCAACAACTGTGGCCACTACGCTGGCCGCGAGGTCATCGTTAAAGACGAGTTTTAGGCCGCGATGCGAATCGCGGTCGATACGCTCGGTGGGGATTTTGCCCCCTTCGAAATTCTCAAAGGTGTTGGTGAAGCCATCCTCAGTGGTGCGTTCCAACCTGATGAGCTACTGCTTGTTGGCCCCACGGATGTGATCACCAAACAGCTCCAGGAAATGGGGCTCTCGGAAATCCCTCCGATTCGACACACGGAAGTTTTTATTGCCGGCGATGAAAAGCCAGTCGTTGGTTTACGCGCAAAACCAGATGCATCCATCGCTCTGTGCGTACAGGCCGTGCAAGCCGGTGAAGCCGGCGGTTTGATTGCCTTCGGAAATACTGGAGCCACCGTCGCTGCGGCAACCATGGGCTTAGGCATGCTCGCAGGCATTCGCCGCCCCGCAATTGCCGTCACTATGCTCGGCCGAAGTGGTCGCTTCGTCTTGCTGGATGCGGGCGCCAACCCAACTCCAAAGGCAGAGCATTTGTTTCAGTACAGCCTGATGGGTTCTGCGTACGCAAAAGATTTGCTTGGTCACAACACACCGCGAATCGGCTTACTGAACATCGGCGGCGAAGCAAGTAAGGGCAGCGATGTACTGAAGAGTTGCTACACCGCTTTGGAGCAATCCTCTTTGAACTTCATTGGCAACGTGGAAGGCAACCATTTGTTTTTTGGCCAAGCGGAAGTTTTTGTCGCTGACGGTTTTGTTGGCAACATGGTGCTGAAAGTTGTGGAAGGCTTTGCCGAATACTTGGTGGGGGCCGCGAGTTCCCAAGACTCTAGTACTGGGGTCAAAGAAACGCTGCGGCAACTTTTGGGAGCTGCTGATTTTTCTGAGATTGGTGGTGCCACCCTGTTGGGTGTCAATGGAGTGGTGCTGATCGGCCATGGACGTTCCACCGCAAGTTCCGTATTGCCCGCGCTAGAAGCCGCCCGTCAGGATATTCAAGTGGGCGTCAACAAACACATCCTCGAAAGCCTCGCCGCCCACCAAAACGAAGCACCGATTGTTTCATGACCTTGCCATCTACCGTTCTTGATGTCGGCATTGCTGGCTATGGTTGTTCGATTCCCGAGCGTTCGGTGGATAACAACTATTTCACGCGCTTTTTCGAAACTTCGGATGAGTGGATTATCCAACGGACCGGCATTGAAGCACGCCGCTGGCTCGCGGATGGTGAAAAACCCTCCGATCTGTTCACAGCTGCTGCCAAGCGCTGCTTAGATAAATCTCAAGTCGCCGCGAGTGAAGTTGATTTGATCATTCTGGCCACCGTCTCTGGTGATCACCTTGGTGTACCCGCTACAGCCTGCATTGTGCAGGAAAACCTTGGTGCCAAAAACGCGGCCGCGTTTGACATCCAAGCCGCTTGCACTGGGTTCCTTTATGCCCTGTCCGTCGGTCGCCAGTTCATCGCCACGGGCACCTACAAAAATGTCTTAGTGATTGGTGGCGAAGGCTTGTCGCGCATCATTGATGTATACGACCGTGGTACCTCCATCATTTTCGGCGATGGTGCCGGAGCCGTGTTGCTCCAACCCCATGCCACTTGCCAACAGGGATTGATTGAAGACATCACCCTCGGCGCAGATGGTGCGGGTGCGCAATTCATCACCCGCCCACGCGGTGGGGCGATGGAGCAGATCACCCCGGAGATACTCTCCGAAGGCACCCACCAACTCCGGATGCAGGGCCGCGAAGTCTATCGCTTTGCCGTTGCGCGCATGACGGAGTTGATCGCGTGGGCCATGGAAGGCCAGGACGTGGAGGAACTTTCCATTGTGGTTCCGCACCAAGTCAACAAGCGCATCCTGGAAACCGCCACGAAAAAACTCAATCTGCCCACGGAGAAGGTTTTCATCAACATCGATAAATACGGCAACACCTCGGCAGGCTCGGTGCCGGTGGCATTGTGCGAATGCCTTGAAGCTGGGAAAATCGAAAAAGGCAAGTTAGTCGTGATGGCTGCTTTTGGCGCCGGCCTCACTTGGGGTGGTGCACGTTTGCGCTGGTAATCCCAAGAATCATGGCAATGCATTTTGGACTTCTGTTTCCTGGGCAAGGCGCTCAAGGTGTAGGCATGGGTTTGGATTTTGTCCACAGCAGCCCAGCCGCCCGGGCTTGTTTCGAAGAAGCCGATGCTGTTTTGGGCTTGCCGCTGGCAAAACTGTGCTTTGAAGGCCCTCTGGAAGAGCTCACCGCCACGGATATTGCGCAACCCGCCATCTACACTTGCTCGCTAGCGGCCATGGCCGCCCTCGAAGAGCAAGCTGGCGAGAAGATTCAGCCTGTCATGGCCGCCGGCCTTTCTTTAGGGGAATACACCGCCTTGGCTGCCGCTGGAGTTTTTAGTTTTGCCGACGGCTTGCGCCTAGTTCGTTTGCGCGGCTCAGCTATGCAATCGGCCTCGGATGCTATGCCTTCTGGCATGACTTCGGTGATGGCCATGGAGCGCGCACCGCTGGAAGCCCTGTGTGCGGAAGTGGCTGCTGAAAGTGGTTCCATTTGCCAAGTGGCGAATCTCAACTCGCCTGGACAACTGGTGGTGAGTGGACAGCTAGTGGCACTGGACTTACTCGAAAGCCGCGCCAAAGAAGCCGGTGCCAAACGGGCCATACGGCTCAATGTGGCCGGCGCTTTCCATTCTGAAGTCATGCGCCCGGCGTCGGAAAAACTCGCCGCTACCTTGGAAGAGATCCACTTTCAACCGGCCGTTTGCCCAGTTTGGCAAAACGCAACCGCATCAGCCTCCACCGATGCCACCACGCTCAAACGAAATCTCGTGGCGCAACTCTGCGCGCCGGTTTTGTGGCAAGAATCTTTCGCGCAGATGGTAGCCTCCAAACCAGACACGCTTTTTTTGGAGTTGGCTCCTGGCCGCGTGCTGGCTACTTTGGCACGCAAAATTTCGCCTGAGGCCCAAGTCATCACCCTTCACGAAGCCGCCGCATTAGCGCAAATCATGGAAACCATTCGATGAAGAAAGAACTGCAAGATCAGCGTTTTCTCATCACCGGCGCGTCGCGCGGTATCGGCAAAGCGATTGCCCTGGAACTGGCCCAACATGGTGCCAAGGTTTGTTTGCTTGCGACCAGCCTTGGGAACCTTGAAGAAACCGGCGCTGCAATTTCTGCAATGGGCGGCGAGTTCTTAGCCATCGCAGGCGACATCACCGATCCATCCACCGCCCAGGCGGCCGTGGATGCCATGGTGAAGAGCTGGGGTGGAGTGGATGGCCTCGTTGCCAACGCTGGCATCACCAACGATAACTTGCTGCTGCGCATGAGTCCGGAGCAGTTTCAAAGCGTCATCAACACCAATCTCAACGGCAGCTTTTATTTCCTCAAGGCCGTCACCAAGCCTATGTTGCGCCAAAAGGCCGGGCGCGTGGTGCTGATTGGTTCGGTGGTGGCCACTACTGGTAACCCCGGTCAGGTGAACTATTGCGCTGCCAAGGCCGGCCTCCATGGTATGGCGCGGTCGGCCGCTCTGGAGCTCGGTAGCCGTGGCATCACCGTCAACGTGGTGGCCCCAGGCTTCATTCAGACGGATATGACCGGCGAACTGCCGGAACAAGCTCGCCAAGCCATGATTGCAAAAATCGCGCTTGGCAGACCTGGAAACCCCGAGGATATTGCGGGTATAACCCGTTTTCTACTCGGTCCAGGTGGTGGCTATATCACCGGTCAGGTGATGTTAGTCGATGGGGGACTTTCCCTAGGCTAGCCGCTTTCCTACAATCGCACTTCTGGCGCATCTGTTGCCCACTCCAACTGCTACGGCAGTAACCCCGAAGAACCTCCCCGATTCAAAGTGACTGACATCGAAGAAAAGGTCTACGAGATCGTATGCGAGCACATGGGTGCTTCTCGCGATAAGCTCGTTCACGAAACTAGTTTCATCAATGATCTTGGCGCTGATAGCCTCGATACTGTTGAGCTGGTTATGGAATTTGAAAGCGCTTTCGACATCACCATCCCAGATGAAGATGCCGAAAAAATTCAAACCGTCGGCAACGCTATCTCCTACATTTCAGGCAAGGTTGGCAGCTAGGCTGCTGCATGCCTTCACCGGAACCATCCGGATTTGAAATGGCCGCTACGGCACGCAAAGTTGTCATAACCGGCATCGGTGCGCTGACGCCCTTAGGCATCGGCGCTCCCCTCACTTTCGAAAGATTGCTCAAGGGGGAAACCGGTTTCAGGTTGATCGAAAGGTGGGATACCACCAATTTCGCCACGAAGTTCGCTGCGGAACTGCGCGGCGTGATTTACCACCCTGATGACCACTTCTCCAAGCTGGAGCAGCGGCGTCTTGATCCATTTAGCCAGATTGGAGTTCTTGCAGCGCGTGAAGCGTGGTTGGATTGCGGTCTTTGCATAGAAGACTTGGATGCCAGTAGGGCGGGGGCCATTCTTGGCACCGGCATTGGTGGCATTCAAACCGTCCTCGATCAGCACGTCGTACTGCAAGAAAGTGGACCGCGGCGCGTTTCACCCTTTTTCATTTCCAACACCATGGGCAACGCTCTGGCGGCCAACGTCGCCATTGAGTTGGGATTGCAGGGTGCCTGTTTCCTGACTAGTTCGGCATGTGCCTCTGCAGGTCATGCAATTGGTTTGGCGATGCGTGAGATTCGTTCTGGCCGCGCCGAGGTCATGGTGACGGGTGGTTCTGAAACCACCACCAATGATCTTTGCCTTGCTGGCTTCTCATCTGTGAAAGCGTTGTCCAAACGTAATGATGATCCACAGCGATCCTCTCGGCCTTTTGACCGTGATCGTGATGGTTTTGTCATGGGGGAGGGCGCAGGCGTTTTAGTGCTCGAAGAATTGGAGCACGCCAAAGCACGTGGCGCGAAAATTTACTGCGAAGTTGCTGGTTTCGGCCAAACGGATGATGCCGGCCACATCACCGCACCTGACCGTAGCGGTCAACGACCAGCTGCTGCACTCACGCTCGCCATGCAGGATGGCGGCCTTAACCCCAGCGAGATTGACTACATCAACGCCCATGGCACCTCAACTTTGTTGAATGACATGGTGGAAACGTTGGCCATCAAAATCGCTCTCGGCGAAGACGCAGCGCGGGCCACCGCGGTGTCGTCAACCAAATCCATGCTCGGCCACCTTCTTGGTGCTGCCGCTGCCGTGGAAGCCATTGCCACTGCGCTCACCCTTTACCAGGGCGTCGCACACCAAACCCAAAACTACGAAAACCCGGACCTCGAGAACGGCTGCGACCTGGATTACATTCCGGGGGAACCACGCGAGAAAAATTTCCGCGCGGCGCTGTCGAATTCGCTTGGTTTCGGAGGCCACAATGTGAGCCTCGCATTTCGTAAGTTTGAGTAAGTCTCCAACTCCTCAACGGAGAACATTGTGAAACAAAAATTCGCCGAAGCCCTGAAGTCCTTCCGTAAGGAAGTCTACAAAGTTGAGCACGACCACAACGAGCTCAGCAGCATTACCAAGGATGCTCTTCATATCACCGAAGACGCTCTTGATAACGCCTACCACTACCACTTCCACAAACTGCCAGATGCCTCCCGCGCGGAGATCATCAACATGGTGAACAACTACACTTTGGAGGCTTTGTTGCCACCGGTGGTCGAAAAAATCACCAAGCGCCAGCTGATTCTTGAGCGCAAACTAGATTTGCTGGTCAACCTTCTCGAACAAGCGCTTGCGCGTATCGGGGACGAAGACGAAGTGTCTTAGTCAGTTGGTTTCGATTGCGGAAATCAAGGCAGCCGTTCAGGAGCGAGGTTTAAGCTCGGTTTGGACTGCAGCCGAAGAGATTGGTTCTGAGGCCGTAAAACGCCTTGCGGCTGATATTCAAACAATTGATTGGGAGCTCTACGAGCGCCAAATGCGAGCCTTGCGCAAAGTCCATGTCACGGACATCAGTCGTATTGCGGCGCCTACGCTGCTGCCCGCTTCCTCTGCGCAGGAAGCGGGCCATGAGCAAGCTCGTAGCGCGGGTGAAGCTGCTTTACGCAATGGCGAAATCGCGGTTCTTACGGTTGCTGGGGGGCAAGCATCACGGCTCGGTTTTGATGGCCCCAAGGGTGCATTTCCATTGGGTGCCATGAGTGGCGTTAGTTTATTCCAAATGTTCGCTGGCCAGATTCGACGCTTGCGGGAACTCTATGCTTGTCGACTGCAGTGGATCATTCAAACCAGTCCCAGCAATCACGAAGACACCAAGCGTTATTTTGAAAAACGCAGCTACTTCGGTTTAGGTTTACAAACGGTACATTTCGTTTGCCAAGGCACCATGCCTGCACTGGCGCCAAACGGCGATTTGCTCTTGTCTAGTCCCGACCGCTTGTTTCGTAATCCTGATGGACACGGCGGCGTTTATCGTGCTTTGAAAGTATCTGGTTTGCTTCCGAAGTTACGCGCAGATGGAATCGCCACCTTGTTCTATTGCCAAGTGGATAACCCTTTGGTCTGGATTGCCGATCCCATTTTCCTTGGTCACCATTTGCTGCAAGGCGCACGTATGTCGGTGAAGGTCGTCGAGAAAACTGATCCCAGTGAAAAAGTTGGCCTGGTTGTACAAGAAGAAGGAGGGCGCAAGCGTTGTGTGGAGTACAGCGATATTTCTGCCGAGCAACAAGCGCAACGTAACGTAGATGGTGGCTTGCGTTATTGCGCAGGCAATATTGCGATTCACGCCTTCGAACTTAACTTCGTCGAAGAAATGGCGGAAGCACGTCTGCCGCTTCACCTTGCGCGCAAACAAGTGATGGCGCTGCCCAAAGGAGGCATGGTGGCAGAGCCCCGTGAGGGTGTTAAATTTGAAAGCTTTGTGTTCGATGCTTTACCGCTAGCGGAGACATCCATGGTCCAACGCGCCGACCGCGCGCTAGAATTTTCGCCGCTGAAAAATCGTCTTGGAGTCGATTCCATTGCGACTGCCAAGCACGCCATTGCGCTGCGTAACGCGCGCTGGATTGCACAAGCAAAACTGCAACTATTGCCCCCCAAAGGGGATGGGCCATTCGAGTTGGAAAGTGGCTTGTGCCTCAGCGCGGAAGACCTGCATTCTCGGCGCAAATTCCTCACACAAACGTGTTTAGGAAGATTGATAAAAGTTTCCAGGTAATAGTGGAGTAAATAGTCTTGAGAAGGTAAACTCCTCGAATCTGGCGCATTTCATTTCGCAACAACCCCTCGCGATTGACACACCTGCGCCGGTCCTAATTTGGCCCTTGAAATGAAAACGACCCCTCGAAAGGCCCCTGGTTTCCAGTTTGTAAAATCCTGGCAATCCCTAGTTGGTAGCGCTGTGTTGGTCTCGCTGACTGCTTGTGGTGTAGGCGACACCGCAGAGATTGAAGTGCAGCGAGACTTGACCCGTAGCTACGGCCGCGCAGAAGTTGGTGCAACGAGCGCAGACCGCTTTGGAGCTGCTAAGACTCCTGCTGCAGATGGGCAACACAATCACAGTACCGATGCGCAAAGCAACGGTACTGCCGCACCCAACGCCGCGCCTTTGGAGTGGATTGTGCCGGCTGGCTGGGAGAGTAAAGCGCCAACTTCCATGCGCCTTGCCAACCTTGTTCCTGCAGGAAACCCAAACTCGGAATGCACGCTCACTCTGCTCGGCGGCAACGGTGGTGGCGCGTTGTCGAATGTAAATCGCTGGCGCGCCCAAATGGGTTTGGGCGCGATTGATCAAGCCGCAATGGACGCCATTCCTACGATGTCCGTGCTCGGTTATGACGCGTCCTTTTTCCAGCTGGAGGGTGCCTACAGCGGCATGGGTGGCGAGCCGAAACCAGATTGGTCCATGCTCGGCCTCATCCTGAGTCGCGAGCAGTTCACCATCTTTGTCAAAATGAACGGCCCCACCGATTTGGTGAACGCGGAGCGGAGCAATTTTTTTGCTTTCTGCGCTTCTCTCCGCGAGCCAGGGGCAAACACTGCGCCCGCGGCAGCGAGTAACCAGGGCGCGGCTGGAACGCAGCAGAAAGGTTACACCATGCCTGCAGGCTGGAGTGTTGGTCCGCAGAAAAGCATGCGGACTTTGAATCTCCTGGCGGGGGATAGCGAGTGTTACTTGATTCTGCTTGGCGGGGAAGCCGGTGGTCTTGCCGCGAACCTCAACCGTTGGATGGGTGAAGTCGGCCTGCCCGATTTAACCTCTACGGAAATCGCTGCCTTACCAACCGTCAACTTGTTTGGGGTGAGTGCGTCCATGATCGAAGTCACCGGCAACTACAAAGGAATGGGTGATAACGACGGCCTCGCGCGCACCGTTTTTGGAGTCGCCTTGGTGCGCTCTACGGGTAGTGCCTTTGTAAAAATGGTCGGCCCTTCCGATGAAATGGCTGGTGAAAAGCAGCACTTCATCGAGTTCGTAGAATCCCTGGAGGAATAGTCATGGCTAAAAAACAGACCACTTTCGGCGGTGCGCTTTTCCGCATCTTTAGTTCCTTCTGGTTGTGCTGCTTGCTGCTGTTGGCACTCTTCGTGCTCACCATTTTCGGCACGCTGTATCAAATCGACAACGGCTTGCACGAAGCCAAAGAAATGTTCTTCCACTCCTGGTGGATTTCCTGGCATGGCATCCCAATCTTCCCCGGGGGTTTGTTGTGCATGAGCTTGTTGTGTATCAACTTGATATGCGGTGGCTTTGTGCGGATTAAGTGGCGTTTGCGTAATACTGGCGTTTTGCTGGTGCATACCGGAATTGTGCTTTTGCTACTCTCCGGTCTTACCAAAATCATCACTTCGGAGGAAGGACATCTCAGCGTTGTAGAAACCGACAGTTCCAACTTCTTCGAAAGTTACACGCTGTGGGAAGTCGCAATCTGGGAACTCAACAACCCCGGGGCAACTCAGGAATTGGTAATCCCCGATTACTTGCTGCGTGACCTCAGTGACGACGGCCATCGCACCTTCAGCTCGCCAGATTTGCCCTTTGATCTGGTGCTTTCTAACTTCCTGACCAACTGTAGCGTTTTGCCAGTCGGCCCTAACTGGAAGCCCGCGGGTGCTCCGGTGGAAGGTTATGGTTTCTTGCTCAATAAGCCGGAAGTTGAATCCGAACGCAACGATGCTGGCCTGCACGCCAACATCACCACTGCCGACGGCATGAAGCAGGAAGCCCTGCTGTGGGGAGCCCAACGGCAACCATGGGCGGTCGCCGTCGATGGACGCTCGTTCGCGATTGACATGCGCCATGCGCGCTACATGATGCCGTTTACGATTCGCCTGGATGACTTCATTAAGGAGGATCACCCAGGCATGAGCATGGCAAAGTCTTATCGTTCTAAAGTCACTCAGATTAGCCCTGCAGGTACGGAACGCCCAGTTCTCATTCAAATGAATGAGCCGCTACGTGAAGGGGGAGTGGTGTTGTTCCAATCCAGTTTTGGCAGCACTCAAGGGGGGCGGGAATACTCCGTTTTCTCGGTAGTGAGTAACCCTTCCGACAAGTGGCCGGAATACTGCCTGTGGGTCATCACATTGGGCCTGCTGCTAGCCTTCGGCCGCCGTCTTTTTGCCTTCATTCGTACGCAGAGTCAACGCCGCCGCACCCTTGCGGCAGGAGCCTCGAAATGAGTAAGCACAAAAACCTCAATTCCATGTTCGGTGGCATCATTGCGATGCTTCTTGTTTGTGCGCCTAGTTTCGCGCAAGAATACACCAAGCGAACTTTCGATTGGGATGCCGAAACAATCGAGTTGTTTCAAACCCTGCCGGTGCAAGCCGACGGCCGCGTCAAACCGATGGATTCGATTGCCGGCTTAAACCTGCTCATCTTCAACGGCAAGCGTACTTTGAAGCTTGAGGATGGCACCCGTCTTTCCGCTCCGGAGTGGTTGTTGGACGTCATGTTTTTCCCTGAGCAAGCGAAGACCTACCCGTGTTTTCGAATCCAATCTGATGAAGTCTTGGTGGCCATTGATATTCCTGCCACCGGCAAACGCGCATGGTATAGCTACAACGATTTGCTGCCTGGTTTGGAACGACTGGAAGCGCAAGGTTCCAAGATTTCTGCGATCGACTCCAAACAGCGTAATGCTACCGAGCGCCAAATCATCAAGTTGGCGCGTGACATTCACGAGTTTAAAGATTTAGTCGGCGCGATGGCGATTGCACGCTTCACGTTTAACACCGAAAGCACCCCGACATTCCAGGACCTGCTAGGTGAAAAGCGTCCTGGCATTTCCCACTTACTTGAGAAAGCCGCCGCGATTCAAGCGGTAGTTGCAAGCAGTCGTGATGGCGCAAATCCTGCCGATTTCAATGCTGCTCAAGCGTTGTTCGGTCAGCTCGACAACGCACTCCAATTAAACCAGCATGGGTTAACCTTTTTGCCACCTCCAGCTACGGCAACCGATCAAGACACTTGGTGGCGTCTGGCAGATCTCATCTTGGCGCGCTTTCAGGGGGTACCGGATCTCGAGTTGCAAATGGAGCTCTACGCTTCTTTGGAACAGCTGGAACAAGTCAAAACAGATCCAGAGGCCTTCAAATCTGGTTTGCGCGCATTTCACGACAACATCGTGGCCGCGGCCGAAGCGCGTGGCGAGTATGGAAAAATTCCCCTCGAAGTAAGCTTGTACAAAGCGGATGTGTTCTGGAATTCCTTGTACTTGTTCATGCTGGGGTTCCTGCTCTGCGGCGTGACTTGGATGGCGCCTCGTCAACGCTGGCTGTGGTGGCTTGCGTGGGCGTGTGTACTTGGCGGTTTTACGCTCGACGTTTACGGCATCACCATGCGCTGTATCATTCGTGAACGTCCGCCAGTTGTCACTTTGTACGACACCATCCTTTTCATAACATCTTCCATTGTGTTGGTGAGTTTGTTAATGGAATGGCTCACGAAACAACGGATTGCACTTCCCGTTGCTGCCATCCTCGGAGCTGCAGGCATGTTCTTCGCTGGTAAATACGAGCTGGAAGAGATCAAGTCTGCGGGCGACACCATGGCGTCGGTGGTGGCCGTGCTGGACACCAACTACTACTTGGCGATTCACGTCACTACGATTGCACTCGGTTACGCTGGCGGTCTTTTGGCCGGTGGCTTAGCGCACGTGTGGGTGCTGGCGAAACTGTTTGGTTTCCGCAAAAACGATAAATCCTTCTACCAAGGTCTCACGCGCATGACCTACGGGGTGGTTTGCTTCAGTCTGTTGTTCGCAGTCTTTGGCACCATCATGGGTGGCGTCTGGGCGAATGATTCCTGGGGACGTTTCTGGGGCTGGGATCCTAAGGAAAACGGTGCTCTGCTGATTTGCCTGTGGTTCCTCGTAGTCCTGCATGCGCGCATGGGTGGCTACATTCGGGAACATGGCTTCATGGTGATGTGCATCCTTGGGGCGGTCGTGGTGTCCATGTCCTGGTGGGGGGTCAACCTCCTGAGCGTGGGCCTACACAGCTACGGATTCACGAGTGGAGCCTTGTTCGCTCTGATCACTTTCTGGGCAGTCGAAGTGGTGTTCATTCTCATTAGCGTTGGACAACGTCTTGTCGATGGCTGGAACGGCCCCAGTCCACCAATCGCCAAATAATTGGATTCGGAAAAGGAGTCCTTCTGGCCCCTTTTCATCTAGTTCGGGCTCTGGCATAATGTCGAGCCCGAATAAGCCGGAGTGGCGAAATGGCAGACGCGATGGATTCAAAATCCATTTCTCGCAAGGGAGTGGGGGTTCAAGTCCCCCCTCCGGCACCACTTTTCAGTGAAGGGTTGCGTGAGAGCAGTCCAAAATGCTATAAAAATCTTGTGGGAAAAATCAATTCCGCCGAGGAACCGTTTGGCCAACCCTTTAAGGATTTAGTCGATCGCTGTTTCAGCATGAATTTGCACCGCTTGCGTGGCGTGCGAGGTTTGTTAAGTGGTTGGATTGAGATTGGCGTTCCCGAGAGCGAACAGAGCCGCCTCCGTCAGCGTATGGATGAAGATTTGCTGCTGCTTGGGCGCTTAGATTGGCTGCGCTCCATGCTTCACCATGCTCCACCACGTCAGCGGATTTTGCTTGGAGAGGCGCCAGCGGTTTTGCTTGCCTGCGCTTTGGGTCTGGGCACCCCAGAAGAAGCAAGAGAACGGCTACCCATCATTCACCAAGCAGAAGCGGCTGTGGCTCTTGCCCTGTGGTTGCAAATGCAAACAAAGGATTTTGATTCTGCTTCGATCCGCTGCGGGTGGCAGGGAGAGTGTTTTGAAGTGGTGCTCACCGAGACCAAGAATGCGGAACTCGATTGCTGGCAACGCATCTATTCGCAGTGGATTGCGGAAATGGAGCCTAAGCGCCTCATGATGCGCCCGCATTGCTTTTCCATGCACCCACAAACCTCCGCGTTGCATCAAAGCTAAGCGCTATTTCAAGACTTGAGGAGCTGCTAGCCTTTTTTCTGCGAATAGCCTAAAATGACAGGTTAGGCATCATGTCAGAACCTCTAGGCCAACAAGATTTCAACCAACTGCTCGCCGAACTTGAGCAGCGGGTTCTCGCTCATCCGAATCTTGCCCTCGAATATGAAGAAGCGCATGAGTTTTTCCTCGATGGAAGCGTGAACGATGCGCCCACCAAACTGCGTTTTCGCGAGTGGTTTTTGGTCGAACGAGATTCTGAATCCCTTGGCGCTCCACCGGCGGTGGCCTGGGCTCCAGATGATTTGCAGGACCTAGATATCTGGCAGTATTTGCTGGAGAGTTTCTTCGGTATTTTTCAAGCAGTGGCTTGCGATGACCAGCAACGACCGATTCTGGAAGACCTGTGGAGCGGCCGCCAAATTCGTTTGGATCGTCCATTGCCGGCCCACGACGACAACTTAGTGATTGTTGGGCGCTGCGCCCAAGGCAGTAGCGAAACCCATGTTTTGCTGCCTAGTGTGGTATTTATTGCCGCCGACGGACTCGGCGATGCGCTGGCATCTGACTTATCACGCATGCGTGCGGAACAGCCGCGGTCCAAGCTTTCGCAGCGCCAAAGCGAACGCCTTTTGTTGCCTTTTCGCGAACAGCCCGAGCCTCAATTGCAGGTTGCCCAAGCACTGGAGCAACTCGAAATCGCCTTGGCGGGGGAAGCCCATTGGAATGCCGATCGATTGCTAGAAATAGCAGTGGAACTTGGCGCCACCGAAGCGCTCAATCAATTGGCATTTGCAACGACGGCAAACCTCGAACCGATTCGCACAGCCTTAGCTACGTTGCAAAACGTCAGCGCCCTTCAAGAGTTGGAATCAGCAGAAAACTCTGCGCTGCCAAGCGTCGAAGAGGAAGTCAGCAAGGAAGAAATTGCTGCCGCGTTGGCAGCTTTCGAGCAGGCGCGCCGTGCTGGCAAAGATTTGTCTGGCAGCTTTGAAGCCTTGGAACGCACCTTGGGTGTGCCACTTGGTGAGAGTGATCCTTTTGCCGAGATTGCTCCTGGAAGTGAAGTTGCAAAGGAAACCATCGGGCCCGATGATGTACCGGGCATGTCCATGTGGTTAGCGACTTTTCTATGGGAAAAGGAAGTGGCCGGTGTCACCATCGAAGAACATGAAGCGCGCGAAATTGGCGCTTTTATGGAACACCTGCTGGCCACGCGCGGCGCCAATTTAGATCCCGAAGAAGTCAGTGCCGGCGATTTATTAGGCTACTTGTTGCGTTCTCAGAACCTTGAGATTCTGGCTACCAGGATGGAACATTTGGATGGGTTTGCCACCTGGTTGCTTGAGGAACAAGGAGCACCCTTGGCAGAAACCATCAACGCCCTGCAAGAAGGCAGCGGATCTTTGCTGCGCAAGGTAGTCGCCTTGAACCAGCAACTGGAAAAGCAAGGTGCCGCCAAAGAGGCCATCGCTTGGCTCAAGTCGGTGGCTCCGCTACAGGTTGAGGCGGAAGACGGCGAGCTGGTCGCTGTGGTCGGCATCCCCGCAGCTCATAAATTCCACCCAACCGTCGGGGATTGCCTCATGGGTTCGTGGCGCAACGCCCGTTTTCACCTTGGAGCATGGCTGCCAAAACAGCTACTGCCACAGGTCCAGGTGAAGGCTGCCGCAGAATAGGGCGGTATTTCCGCATCCAATCAAAATCTAGAGCCCCCCGGCCTTGCCTGGTTTAACGTCCGATAATATATATTATGTTGTCTTAAAAATTGCGTGGGGGCTGCGGGTGCTACTTTTGGAACGCCTTTGAGGGCACTTTGTCCGCTCAAACAGGTCATTGTGGAAAGCCCTGTGGAAAACCCTGTGGAGAACTTCCGCATAACCGGACATCCCTGTTCCACTAAACCATCTTGCAAAGAAGAACTCGGGTGTTCCCATACGGGAACTTTAAGGCCTCTATGGGCGCGATTTTTGTTGGTACAATCTTTGCAGTTAACAGGACGTCCCATTCAAGGGCTTTAAACATGAAACGTTGGTACATCACACTTGCCCTGGTCATTGGAGGATTCTTTTTCCTCAGTGCGCCAGATCTTTCCGCTCACGGCGGAACTTACAAAGGCCCTGGCGACACGGTCCCTCCTGGTGGCGCACCAGCGGCTCCAGCAGCACCAAGCTCGCCGTCTTCGCCAAGTACTCCGAGCACCCCAAGTTCTCCGAGTACCCCAGCGACTCCTGCCACGCCAGCTAGCCCAGGTACTCCGGGTACGCCAAGTGCGCCCGGCAAAGGCCCAACCACTGGCCCCAGCGGCCCTCCACCTACAGACACCACCACCTGGGTGTTTTGGTGGGAATTTAACAAAGACCGTTTTTTGAACCTGAAAGCAAAGGTCCACGATAGCGGCACTCAAACGGATGGCACCGGTGTGCTCGTTGGCCTCGGCGGTGGCGCAAAAGTAGCCAATACGCAAGCCCCAACCAAACCGCAGATTCAAAACATCATCGTGCCAGCTCTGCAGGCTTTGGTAGAAACGGAAGACGACCGTGATATCGCGACCGCCGTGATGATTGCTCTTGCCAAAATTGGCGAGCAACCAGAAAAAGCTCGTGAAATATTCACCAAAAACCTCGATGCCCAGGTGCAAGAGGTTTCGGAAACCTCGGCCTTGTCCTACGGCATCCTCAAGGATGAACTCTCCATCCCGCTGCTCATCGGCTTGCTTCAAGATAGTAAAGAGGCACAGAAAAGTGTAGGTCGTAGCGAAGTTCCGGTACGTAGTCGTACCTTTGCAACCTATAGCCTAGGGTTGATTGGTCGTGCTTCTACCGATGAAAAAATTAAAATGGAAGTTGCCGACCTCCTTTTTAACTTCCTCATCACGGACACCAGCGCTTCTAAAGACATCCGTGTTGCTTGCGTGATTTCCCTAGGCATCCTGGAGTTGCCGGAGCCTACGGAATTGGTCGCCAAACTTGGTGAGATTCTCGCTGCGGATCAGGAGGACGAACTCGTCCTTGCGCACATTCCCAACGCCATGGCCAAACTCTTGGCCAATGTTCCCCCTGGCGATGCCACGCGTGACCAGACCATCGATAGTTTCCTTGAGATTCTAAAAAACAAAAAACGCAAGACCCTGATTCGTCAATCAACGGTGCAAGCCATCGGCATGGTGGCCACGGCTAACGACCCGCGCAATAAGGAAATTTTTAAAGTCCTGGAAAACACCGCCGACAAAGCGAAGGATCAGCAGATGAAGCATTATTCTGCGATTTCCATGGCCTACCTTGGTGTCGCGGACCCGGATCCTGATGGGACACTGAAAGTTGTCACTGAGTACCTCATGGACAACATGAAGAAGTCGTCCACTCCCTACGAACCTTGGTGTGGACTGGCCCTAGGCGTCATGGCATTCATGCTCAATGATGCTGGCCAGGCTATCCATCCGTCTGCCATGGATGCTACGCTGGATAAATTCCGCAAGACGAAATCGCCAGAATCCAAGGCTTCTTACGCGATTGCACTGGGTTTGATGGGCAACGAACAAGCTAAGAATGACATCCGTGATTCCATGGATCGAGTTAGCGAAACGACTTATCGTGGTTATGCCGCGATTGCCCTTGGTTTGCTGAACGCGAAGGAACACATGGCTTACATCAGCGAAATTGTTGAGGAGTCCAAACGTGAACCAGATCTGCTCAAGCAAGCGTCGATTGGTCTCGGCTTGATGAAAGATCGCAACGCGGTAAGCAAACTGCTCGGCTATCTCAATCCAGAAGATGGCAAGAAACCTCGTTTGGCAGTACTGTCCGCAGTGGCTACGGCTCTCGGTTTTATCGGTGATAAGAATTCGGTACAACCTTTGGTCGACACCATGGGTAACGACCGCATTACTGCACTCGGTCGCGCATTTGCTGCGGTGTCTCTGGGCATGGTGGCTGATAAAGATGCCCTTCCATGGAACTCCGTGTTCGGGGAAAACCTGAACTACATGGCTGCGGTCTCGACCTTGGTCGACCAGCAAACTGGCACCGGCATTCTCGACATCCTGTAGAACTCAAACCGCGCGGCTACACCAACAAGCCGCCAACCCTTCCCGGGAAGACTTCCAAAGTCTTCCCGGTTTTTTATTGCCACACGTTTTTCTGTTCCGGCATCGGAACTTTTCTACCCTATTTTGCTAGCTATGAGTTGGCACAAATTTTGCTTTTATCAATGTGTCCCAATTCCAGGAACCAAATCATGAAACATTTTTTCCTTACGCTGCTGCTTATGGCTTGCGGGTGTTTGTTCTGCACCACCAACCTGTGTGCCCACGGCGGCACCTACAAGGGCCCCGGCGATGTCGTGCCTCCAGGAGGCGTCACTCCCGCACCGCCAGCTCCGCCTTCCCCCGTTGGCCCATCTACGCCAACGGGTCCCACCAAAGGACCGGCAAGTGCCCCCCCTACCACTCCACACCCACTACCCCCGCTGCCGCCAAGCTCACCGCAGCCACGCAACCCTGTGGGCACCACCCCCAAAGGGTCCGTGCCGGTGGATTTATCCTCTTGGGTATTTTGGTGGGAGTTCAACAAGGATCGTTTCTTGAATTTGAAAGCCCGGGTGCATGATGCTGGCAACATCACTGAGGTAGGAGGCCTCATCGGCCTCGGTTCCGGAGCCCGAGCGGTACTGAGCAATGCTCCGACTCAAGCGCAGCGACAAGACATCATCATTCCTGCGCTCCTCGCACTAATCCACGCGGAACCGGACCGCGACGTCCAGTCCTCTGTGCTGATTGCTCTGGCCAAAGTTGGCTTGGAAGCCAGCCAAGCGCGGCCGCTATTGGCACAATACCTGCAATCACCCATCCAAGAAATTGCGGAGACGGCGGCGCTTGCCTATGGCATTTTGGGAGATGAGTTTTCGCTTCCATTGCTGCAGGAAATCCTCAGCGATAGCAAAGCTGCCCAGCAGCTATTTGGACGCACCGAAATTCCCCTGCGTAGCAGAACCTTCGCGGCTTATAGTCTGGGCTTAATTGGCAAAGCTTCCAGTGAAGAGCGCATCAAAGCGCAAGTGGCTGGAATTCTGTTTGAAACGCTGATGAGCGACCAGAATGCCGCCAAGGACATCCGCGTTGCCTGTGTGATTTCGCTGGGGATTTTGAACCTTGAAGATCCTACGGAAATCGTGAACAAGCTCGGCGCGTTTCTCGATGCCGATCAAGAATCCGAGTTGGTGTTAGCGCATGTCCCTAACGCAATGGCGAAACTACTCCGCAACGTGCCTGGGGGCGATGCAACGCGCGAAGCAAGGATCGACCAGCTGCTAAAAATCCTGCAGGACCGACCCAAGCAAAACATACTGATTCGGCAATCAGCAGTGCAAGCCATTGGCATGTTGGCTACTGCCAAAGACCCCCGGAACCTAGAAATTTTCAGAATGCTGCAAAGCCTGTCTGACCATGGCCGAAACCAACAGGAGAAAAACTTCACTGCCATTGCGCTGGCGGACCTCGGCACGGCCGACCCTAGGTTACGTCTAGATGTCACCAAGTTCCTCATGGAGCGCATGAAAAAATCCAGCACTCTCTATGAACCATGGTGTGGCCTAGCCTTGGGGGTGATGGCTTTTCAACTCAACGATCGTGACCAAAGCCTTCCACCTGTAGTCCGAGATGCCACTCTCATTGCCTTCCAGCGCTGCAAAGATCCAGAGCGCAAAGCAGCTTTTGCCTTGGCATTAGGCCTTATGGGACATGAAGCCGCAGCCAGCGACCTGCGTGCGGCTATGAGCAAAGTCAAGGACTCCCAATTCCGTGGCTATGCTGCGGTCGCCTTGGGCTTGTTGAGTTCAAGACAAGATAGCGCGTTCATCAGTGACTTAGTGGCGCAATCGCAACGCGATCCAGACTTATTGAAACAAGCTTCCATCGGACTTGGGTTAATGAAGGATCGTAACGCCAACACCCTCTTGCTCAGTTACCTCTGCCCGGAAAATGGCAAGCGGCCGCGTTTAGCGGTGCTCGCCGCGGTGGCCTCAGCACTCGGTTTTATTGGCGATAAAAATTCAGTAGCGCCCTTGGTGCAAACGATGGAAAACGAGCGCCTGACTGCCCTCGGACGTGCATTCGCCGCCGTATCTTTGGGCATGGTTGCCGATCAAAACGATCTGCCGTGGAACTCCGCCTTCGCGGAAAACATCAACTACCGTGCAGCCGTTTCCACCCTGACGGATCAACAAACTGGAACGGGCATTCTTGACATTCTTTAAGAAGCGATTAGTTGCCGTCGTCAAATTGAAACTCGGCTAATAGTTCGCGAAAGGTGATCACAATCATTTGTTGGTTTTCATCTTTCGCGACAATCTGGCGTGCTTCATCCTCAACTCGTTTAATGCGGCATGGCCCGCGGCGCGGCGAAATGATGGAATCGCCAGGATTCAGCCACGGTAAATCAGCGCTGCAAATTTCAAGCCCGTGGTCCTTTTGATCATCTGGATGAAGCTCACCGCCCAGACCAAAAAGATCATCTGCGGAATGACTCCAAGTGCGGCCAGAAGTTTTGAAAATACGCTCACCCGGTGCAATCACTTCGACGACGGGTGCTGGCTCGGATGCGGGGTCCAGCACGGGTTGCGTGACTGGAATGGATTGGCTGATGGGCGCGGCTGGCGGCTGCGGCGCGGGCTTAGCCACCGGCTGCGATTGCGGCGGCGGCTGTGGTTGGGGCGCAAGCGGTGGCTGTGGTTGGGGCGCAAGCGGTGGCTGTGGTTGGGGCGCAAGCGGCGGCTGTGGTTGGGGCGCAAGCGGCGGCTCGGTCTGGGCGACCGGAACTACCGATTGCACCTCTTCCAGACGCCGCTCCCCCATCAAGCAACGGCGTAAATCCTCACCGTATTCCTGAACCTCAAGATCCCCGTCTAAATCCACCGACAACTCTAAAGCAAACGGTTTGCGCGGATGACGTCGCAAAAACACCGCCGCAGGTTGCGGCAAAAAATCTGGCCATTGGGATAACAGCAAAGAAGTACCCAGTTGCCCAGCTTGTTCCCAACTCACTTGCGCACTGATCCCGCCAGTTGCCAAGGCGTCATCCAAAAAGCGCTGCAGCGAACCAGGTTCTAAGCTGTGGGACCAACTCCGGCCTTTACGATGAAACATCGACAGGATCTCGGGCACTGCCGGCCCAGGCTTATGGCCGCGCCGCCTTAAGGCCACCAGCGTAACCCTCCAGCAACTAGCGCCATCACCGCCGCAAGCGACAGGAACGGCAGCCAGGCAGTTGCTGCACGCCGCTCCAGGAAAAGGCTTCGTTGCTGCTCTTTGGTGGCAAGGAATGCTTGCACACCAAGCACAGCCTGTTGTTCGGCCAGCGAGCGCTCTGGGAAGATCTGCAACCATTGCGACGCACGCTCCAAACCTTGGCGATAGCTTCCAGGTCGCCAACAGTCTGCCAGCATGGCGTAGCGCAGCCCCACGGGATGGCTCTCAGTAAGTTTCGCCACTTCCTGACGCAACTCATTCTCTGCACCCGCATGCAAATAGAGGCGTGCGCGTGCCAGCGTGGCCTCTTCTGCTGCGCGCGTTGCTTTCGATGAGTTTTGATAAACCGCGTGTTGCTCCAAAAATGCGCGGGCGTCGGTGGGCTCTGGTTGTTGAGCGTGAAGCGTCGTACTACAACCCAAAACAGCCACACAGCAGGTTAGCAAAATGCGCTGCATACTCACGGAGCTTCCCTCCACCATTCCAGCGTCTGCTGCAACTGTAAGGGGTTACGATCATCTGTAAACGGCACCACCTTTGCGAGCTCGCCGACGCCTTCCACAGTTTGTCCGGGTAAACAGGCTGCGCCCACTTCTATGGGTAGTCCTTGGGGCAATAAGGTGACGAGTTCTGTCAACGCTGGGAACGCCAGCTCCTTGCGCGCGAACAGCACCCAGTTGCGACTGCGCGGTACTTGATGCATACGTTGGGCATCTCCAAAGCTAGCCGCCAAACCAGCACGGATGCGTGCGACAAATCCAACGTCGGATTGCACAGCCGAAGTGGTGCCCAGGTTAATCACCAGAACTCCTCCGGGGCGCAAGTGGGTATAGGCCTCGGCAAAAAATTCAGCCGTAGCAAGGTGCGGTGGGATTTCAAATTGGCGGGCGTAAGCATCGAGCAAAATCACTTCTAAATCGAGTGGAGCGCTGCGCAACAAGCTGCGTGCATCGGCTCCGACAACGATTTGAACCGCAGCAGCAGCACTTGCCGAAAGTGGCAACCACTCTTGACCAAGTTGCATCACCAGCGGATCGATTTCTACGCCTACTGCCGCCAGCTCACGCTCGGCCAAACCAAGTTGCAAGGGCGCCACTGCACTCCCGGCACCAAAACCAAGAATCCAGGCTTGCAGTGGAATGTTGGCATCCACTTGGGTTCCAAACTGCGCATACACGGGAGCAAGGCTAAAAAGATCGTAGTAACCACCAGGCCATAGATTGTTCGGCCGATACAGAGATTGAAACGAATCCAGACCTTCGTTCATCTGTAACCAACGCTCACCATCTGCGAAGCCAATCACGCGTAAGTGTTGATAAGCACTGTCCTCCACGGCTAGTACCGTTGCCCCTTCAGGCAAGTTTGCGGTGCGCGAGGGATCTGCATTCCACAGCAGCAGCAATGGCAGGAGCGCAACAGCAAGCGTGGCGCGGCGCTTCAACAACAGTGCGCCGCCCACTAACAAAGCCAGCGTGGTGAGAATCAGAGTAGCGCGCACGCCAACCCAGGGAATCGCCACAAACGCAGAGCCTAATACACCCAACAGCGAGCCAAGCGTGCCGGCAGCGGAAATCTCGCCGGCAGCGCGGCCAGGACCACGCTCTTGCGCACGAATCTGTACCAACAACGGACTCAACATGGAAAGGAATAACACCGGCGGCACAAAGAATAAGGTTGCTGCAGTGAAGCTGCCTCGCACAAAAATTGCCGCGGCACTATCCAAAGTAAGCCCTGCTGGCAGGATCCAATTAGCAAACGGCGCCAACAGCCCCACACCCAGAGCCATCAATCCGCCACCCACCAACAAACACCAAGCTGCAGACCGGCGTGCATCGGCGCTACGTTGGGCCAAGCGACCACCAACCCATCCACCCACAGCAATCGCTGCTAGGATCAAGCCGATTTGTTGGCTCCACACCAATGCGGAAGTACCGAAATAGGGTGCCAACAAATGCACACCCAGGATTTCGATGGTTAACATGGCGAATCCCGCCAGACCTGCAACAAGCAAAGTCATAAACCTTGATGCACTCTATTTGCTGCCCGTTTCACCTTCCACAATCGGCAGGTCAATCCGACGAATGGAAGCAGGGAAGACGGTGTCATCGATATTGGCACCGAAGATACCCATCATCGTGCCAACGGAACGCGAGGCTTGGTAAGTCAAGGATTTGCCGTTGCGCATCAAGGTAATGGGCTGATCTAGATCCACAATCACATCGTTTAGGAACAGCATCACTTGGTAAACATACTCACCGTCAATCGTAATCGTGTTGGTGCTGCGATCCACCGCAACCTTCATGCGCGCGACTTTGCCCGCAGGTACATCGCCTATTGGATCAAATTTAATCGCCTGAGCCCAGTAAGCGCGCCCCATCCATGGTTCGGTAAGTTCGACGACAAACTCCGTCGGGTATGGATTACGCGCGGCGGCAGTCATGCACCATTCTGTAGCTGCAGCGACATCCACATGCTCTCCGTGTTCCACCAAGCTCAAGTTGGCTTTGCCGGGAAAATCGCCGCAGCTTCCTGCAACCGTAGCTAAACCGGCAAAGTAGTACGGTAGGACAGCAACATAACGGGAAGCAAAATCGATGCCCTTTTCACCCTCGGCAACCATAAATAGGCGCGCGCGATCAATCCGGAAATCTCGCGAAGCGCGCCCCAGCGGCAACAAGAACAAACTTTTGCCTTCATCTTTCATCAACAGTTCCAAGGACATTTCTTGAATATGAGGGGCCAGGATAATGCAGTTATCCAACACTTCTGCCGACATGGTTTCAATCGTTGCAGTAGGTGTATCGCACACCAACATGATGACTGGATAGTTCACCTTCTTGGGTTCGTATTTTGCGGGAATACGGATCGAGGCGGTACCCCAACCTGCTAAATCCACCTCTTGAATCGAACCTTTCTTGATGTAGTCGCCATCAGGCGTTTTTCCCGAGGTTGCATAACTGCGTCCTGCGCTAATCGCCAGAGACCAGTCTGCAACCAGAGAAAGAGCGGAGCGGCCTTTCAGCTTTTTATCGATGCCCGCCACAACTTTATCGAGCTCCATCAACGCCTCAGAAGCTGCCGTGGTGTCGCCTTCAATCGTAGCCTCTACCCACTTGGCGATTTGCTTACCAAGCTTGCTGTGGTCACCCGCTTTGAGCTCTGGCTCAACCTGAGCGCAAAGTGGAGCCGCCAGCAGGGCGAGGGCGAGGGATGTGAAGAGTTTATTCATGTTTCATTCAGCTTAGTGGTGCGCGGTGCGGGCGGCTAGCACCGCTTGGGCCAACTCACGCGCACTGCAATTGGCCGCTAACTCTTTAGGAGGTAACATGTTAAGCCAATCTAGATTGGTACGAAAACGGTCATCAGAAGGGTACATGGCAGCGCCAGCTTGCAGGGAGTCCTGACAAGCCATCTGCCGGCCATCCCCCCACAGCGCCAAACAGCGCTCCAGGGCAGAGTCCGCCACTTCCGATACCGAAATCTGAGGTAGCGGTAACCCATGGCGACGGCAGAAAAGAATCAAATTGGCTAGTCCAGTATCGCCACTATCCTGGGCCAAGAGTTCCCAGGCAGGCAGAGTTTGCAGGACCGGAGCGTGTTCTAAACGCACTAGCGATTGGTACAAAGTGTTGCGCCAACGAGGCTCGGACGCCTTGGGTGCCTGCATGAGCAAGGCAACCCGTTCCAAGTGGTCGGCCGGATAAGGATTTTGGAGCAACGCAAAATCTGTGCCTAGCCAGGCCAGAATCAGCAGAATTAGTCCTGCCAAGTGACCCCCCGGATTGATTCGCTGACTTCGCCCATCAAGAAAGCCTTCTGGCCCGTTTTGGCGAAGCCTTGTAGGAAGTCCTCTGCGGCCGCGGCCTCTACTACGAGGATCATGCCAACGCCCATGTTGAAGGCTTGCCAAGCATCATCAGGACGGACTTCACCAGCGGCGCAGAGCTGCGTAAAAACATTTTGCTGCGGTACCGCAAGCCGTGAGACAGAAGCACCCATACCATGCAATACACGCGGTAAGTTGCCTGCAACCCCACCGCCAGTAATATGCGCCATCGCGTGCAAATCGCGATTACGCAGCCACGGGCGCATCGTTTCCAAATAACAAAGGTGCGGGTCAAGCAGTACGTCGGCAGCACTGCGGGTATCACCCGGGAAAGGATCGGTGTAGGAAATTTGGAAACGCTCTTCCACGATACGGCGCGCGAGCGAATAGCCATTGGTGTGCAAACCAACTGACGGTAAGCCAATCAGCTTATCGCCAGATTTGACCGCGCTGCCATCAATCAAGAACTCGCGCTCAACCACCCCCACCAAGGTTCCTACCAAATCAAATTCGCCTTCGGGGTACACGCCAGGCATCTCCGCTGTTTCACCGCCGAGCAGAGCCACGCCATGATCCCCACAAGCGTTGGCCACGCCGGTAATTGCCTGCGCAACCATCGCCGCATCCAACTTGCCGACACCGATGTAATCGAGGAAAAACAGCGGGATCGCACCCTGCACCAAAGCATCATTGATGCAGTGCTGCACGAGACAGCGGCCAACCGTATCAAAACGGTTGATGGCCGCAGCAATCCGAATCTTGGTACCCACACCATCCGCCGTGGCGACCAAAACAGGTTCTTTACCGAGGCCGTCGGCACGAAAAAGTCCGCCAAAACTGCCGACATCAGCAAGCACACGTTCCCCGTGGGTCTTGCGAATAGCGGCCTTAGAAGCATCAAGAGCAGCCTCGGCAGCGGCGATATTGACGCCGGCATCCGTGTAACTGAGGGAATTGGTGGTGGAGTGCTCACCCATTACAGGAGATTCTACCTGCTCGGCCGTATGATTCCTGCATTCGATGCTCGCAACCCGCCGCCTCGTCATTCTTGGAGCCACTGGCACTGTTGGTGTTCAAGCCATCCAACTCCTCGCCGCTTCCAGCTCCTCTCTGGAGGTTGTGGCGCTGTCGGCGCATACACGCGCCGTTGAACTTGCGGCAACGGGGCCAGATGGTGCCAAACGCTTTCTTACCAGCGATCTCGAACAGCAGGGCGCCCTCTTGGACTGGCTGCGCGCCGGTGAATATGAAATCTGCCTGAACGCGGTGGTCGGCGCGGCAGGCTTACCTTTCACCGCCGCCGTTCTTGGCGCCGGTCGTGATGTCGCGCTCGCCAACAAGGAGTCGCTGGTGATGGCCGGAGGCTTGCTTGCTGCTTTAGCAACTTCCACTGGTGCGCACATCATCCCAGTGGATTCCGAGCACTCTGCCATTCATCAATGCCTTCCCAACGGTCAAGGGGGCGCCCATGTACGCCAGATATTCCTGACCGCTTCGGGGGGTGCTTTGCGCGATTTTCCCACCGCAGCACTCGCACAAGTCACCCCCGCCCAAGCACTGGCGCATCCCAATTGGGATATGGGCCCGCGTATTACCATCGATTCGGCCACGATGATGAACAAAGCGTTTGAGATCATTGAAGCCCACTGGCTATTTGCTCTCGCCGCCAAAAACATCAAAGTTCTGATTCACCGCCAATCGGTGGTGCACTCGATGGTGGAATTTATTGACGGCTCCATGCTCGCGCAACTCGGCCCACCTGATATGAGTTTTCCAATTCACTACGCCTTACATTATCCCGAACGGAAGCCATCGCCTCTGCAAGGATTTGATCCACTGCTGTTTTCGAAACTCACTTTTGAGGAACCCAATCTCGAACATTTCCCAGCCTTAGCTCTAGGCTGGCGCGCCGCTGCCATGGGTGGTGATGCGGGCGCGGTTTTAAATGCCGCCGACGAAATTGCTGTGCAAGCTTTTCTCGACGGCAACATTTCCTTCCCAGACATCACTCGTTTTTGCGCCGCCGCCCTTGATAGTTGCTGTAACGGCCCTATGAACGATATGGAGGCGGTGCTTGCTGCTGACCAACGTGGCCGCGCTTTTGTTGCCGCCCAACTTGTTAAAATTTCACATTCATGATTGCTCTCCTTGCAACCATAGTCGGCATCGGCATGCTGCTTCTTATTCACGAAGCCGGCCATTACTTCGCAGCACGCGCAGTTGGCATTCGCGTCGAAGTTTTCAGCCTGGGCTTCGGTCCACGGTTATGCGGTTGGCAACGGAACGGTTGTGATTTCCGGTTGGCGGCGATTCCACTGGGCGGCTATGTCAAAGTAGCCGGCGAAGATCCCAGTCGGGGTCCGGTGCCGGGAGATTTATTTTATGCCACAGCACTGCAGCGCTTGCTGTTTTACTCGGGCGGCATCCTGATGAATTTCTTATTCGCATTCTTGATGGTGCCGCTGCTCTTTATCCTCGGCGTTCCGTTCGAGGCTCCGGTGGCCGGCAGCGTGACTCCTGGCGGCTCCGCGTGGCAGGCTGGTGTTCGCCCCGGCGATCGGGTGTTGGAAGTTGGCGAGCAACCAATCCATGGCTTCCGCAATATCGCCACGGCGATTGCATTGGCCCCCAAAGAGGCGGCGATTCCCTTGTTGCTACAAGATGCCGAGGGTCAGCAACGGCGCGTGGAACTCACGCCCGCTTACGATGCCGAGCGCGGTTTCCAAGAGATCGGCATTGGGCCGTTAGTTCGCTTCACTGCCCTGCCCGATAGCCCCACCGCCGAACAACTCGGTGCAGGAGCCATCATTCAAACAATCAATGGCTACCCGGTAGACGATCCACTTTTGATTGCGCTGTTACTGGATGAAGCACGCGTCAATGCCACACCGCTGCAGGTCGGTTATCTCAGTGCCGACGGCAACCCGGCCATAGCGGAGGTCACCGCCCAACCAGTTCCATTAGAGGATTTGCCCCCCCAGCTCGGCATTTCTGTGTTGATGGATGAGGTGCAAGCCGTCGATGGTTTGTTGCAAAGCATCCTGCAAAAACAGGATCGTCTGCTAAGTTTGGATGGTCAGCCGGTACGCAATCTTGCCACACTGAGCCGCGCGCTTCACGACGGCAACAATCTGAGTGGCTTAGTGATTTTGCGCCAGGGCAGCGTTTTGCCCACGCAAGTTTTCCCGCACCTTCAGGCCGCCGATTTACGGGCTTCGTTGGAACTTGGCCCTCCTTCCGATGCGCGTTACTGGGTGGATCCACAAGGTGCCGCAGCTGCTGCGGGCTTGCGCTCTGGGGATCGCATTATGCGCATTGACGATCAACCCACCGCTGGCTTCCCAGCTCTCCGCGATGCTGTTCAAGCCCATGCCGAGGCGAATGCCGCCAGCCAGAGGAGCACTCCGCTGCAGGTTACGTTCCTTGCCGCTGGGGCCACCGATGTGCAAACTGCGGCCGTAACCCTCGCTCCAGTACCCGTCGCCACTTTCGATTTTGGCATGGAAGTCGTATTTGAAACCGTACGCTCGCCCAGTCCGTTGGTAGCGTTACGAGTTGGAACAGTCGAGGCGAAACGGATGATCGGCGAAGTTCTCACCACGGTGCAACGCATGGCGACGGGCGACATCGACAGCAAAAATCTGGGCGGCATCATCACCATTGGCACGGTGACGCACAGCTTCGCCAGTATGGGCATCATCCCACTGCTGTTTTTCTTGTGCATGATTTCCGTCAATCTTGGCGTGCTCAATCTCCTACCAATTCCGGCGCTCGATGGCGGCCATATTTTGTTCGCATTGTTTGAAATTCTGTTTCGCCGCCCAGTGAGCGTCGTCGTTCAGAACGTGTTTAACGTCGTCGGCGTGTTCTTGGTCTTGGGGATGCTGATTTTTGTCACGCTGATGGATATCAACCGTCTCTTACAGTGAAATGAAAGCTTGGCTAGAACTAATGCGCGCCGCCCTCGGCCCCACTGTAGTGTGGGATTTTTGCGTGGGCATTTTGCTCGCTGGCCTCCATTGGCAACCAGGTTTGGGATGGGCCCTGACCTCCCTTTTGCTCATTTATTTTGCCGGCATGATTCTGAACGACTGGCGTGATCTGGCCTTGGATACCAAAATTGGTCGACGTCGCCCGCTGGTCGATGGGCGTATTCAACCTAGAACCGCCTTGGGGGTGGTCGTGTTGATGTTTGGCGCGGCTTATTTATGTGCCTGGCGCTCCGGCCCATATCTTGCGGATTTTTCGCTGTGGCTGATGGCCATCGTAGCGCTTTACGATTTACTCAGTCCGCAATTGCGGAATCACATCGGTCCAGCTTTACTAGCCTGTGCGCGCGCTTTTAGTCTGTGCTTTGGGGTGGTGGCTAGCGAGGGCGCGCATCAAGTAGTTGCCAAGATAGGAATTGCCGCACCACTCAGCTACGCCCTTTATTTCCTGTTTGTCTCGCGCTTGGCGCAACGCGAAGAACGCGGCGTACCAGGTCTCAATGGCTTAGGGTTCTTAGCCATGGCCGCCATTGCACCTGCTCTATTAGCCCAGTTTCAACACCCGGGTTGGCTGTTTTACTGCGGCTGGTTGGCAGTAGCCACTGTGCTGCTACTCCCCGCTTTTAAACGCCGCCACGACCACTGGACGCCAGCTTGGGTCCAACTGCGCGTACGCCATGCTCTGTCGCTTGCGCCATTAATTCTGGGGCTGGCTTTGCTCGCGAGCGAGGATGGCCACACGCGCCTGATGGCACCGATTGCTTTAGGAGTATGTTTGCTGGTGAACCGATTGGTGCGTAGTTATAGCACTTAGGAAGCTCGGCTTTATTCGGGCGAGTGGAACGGTGGATCGGAATCCCCAGGCACCCGCTAAAAGTATTCGTGCAACACGCTGTTGAGGTACTTGACAATCTCACCGCGGGGTTCGTGGTCACGCAGCTCCAGGAGTAAATCGCTGGCTTCTGCACCGAATATTTTTGGCAACATTCCTATGACCAATTGACGAATACGGTCATCCACTTCCGGGGAACCCGCAAAGTACAACAATTGCGCCCGCGCCGCCGGTTGGGATGCATATTTACCCAAGCCAGGAATCACTTTGAGAGCCGTCCAAACTCCAGGTTGATTGTTGTAGATCTCTAAAAACAGTGGCACGCTCTCCACTCCAAAGTTGGCCAAAATGGTCATGGCGGTTTCGCGCAGTTGTATCTCTTCGTTGGGATCTTTGGCGCGATCGGTGAGGAAGCGTGCGCCAATGGGCGAGCCACTCCGGGTAAGGCCGCGGAGTAAATCCGTGCGATAGGATCCTTCCGCAAATGGCCAACGCTCCACCAAGATGGAATCCGTACGCGGATCGTGAAACCCTTGCTTGCTCAACAAAAGTAAGGCTTCCATAGAACCTTTACCGGTTGGAAACTCCCGCACTTGACGCAAGAAAGGATCCAGACGTTGACTTTGCCCGCGCTCAAGCAAAGCTTGCAGCGCACTGTAACGTAAATCCCCTCCTTGCTCATTCTGCGCGAAGTGGTCTAACACCGTTTCGCCAAGGCCAGCTGCGACCGCTTGTGGCTGGCGTAATAAACCCACCACCGTCTCCTGGATTTTCAACTCCTCGGAATCTTGCATGGACAGCACCGTTTCCCAATCACCAAGTTCGCCTAGCAATTGCAAAGCCAAGGTGCGCGTCCCTGCGGAAGGATACTGATCCATGTTGAGATAAGGCCTGATTTTGGCTGCCAAATCGCGCTCGCCGAAACGAATGCGAATACCATAGGCTTGCAAAGCTAAAAAGGGTGCCAGTCGTGGTTCCAGGCGCGCAAGCGAAAAAGCAACTTGAGGATTTTCCACCAACAACAATGCATTCCAAGCCTGTTGACCACTCTGCTCGCTACTCTGAGGCTCTAGCCACAGCGCAACTTGTTGCTCTAGGAAATCTATGCATTCTGCGGTGCCAAATTTCCCCAGCGCGTTCAAGCCAGCACCATGCGGCGAAGACTCGGGCTCATCCTTGACCACTGCCATGAGTCGTGGTGCCAAATGAATCGCACCCGTCCGCCCAATAGCTTCCAGCGCCGCAGTGCGCACCACGGGAGTGCCACTCCCTTCCGCCAAATCCATCAATACATCCGCGTCATGGATAGCAGAGCAGGTCGTAAAGGCATTGCACAGTGAAACCAAATAGCCCATGCTTGCCGAGCTGGCAAGATGCGCACGAATTTCGCGGGATAACGTGGCGGAAGCAGCCGGCCCCATTTCTGTGAGTCGTTGTATTGCGAAACGGTGGCCATTTTTACTACCCACGCGCAAGTGTTCGACATAACGATTCGCCCATGCTCCATCTGCCGGTGGCTCATAAGCCTCCAAAATGGTGCCCGGAATCGCAAAAACGCCAGCACCTGAGTTCAAGGTGGGCTGAGTATCGTTGTGCTGCGGCGCTGCAGCCTCATCGCTGCAAGAGTTCAAAGCCAGGAATAACAAGAGTGTTGCCGCTGGCGGGTAGAATAGGTGCTTCATGTCGGAGTCTTTAGCCTTTAAGAACCGCCTCGGTTACCGCCTCGGACCCTTCGTTTTCGAACACGGGTTGTCGTTGGCGCCGATGGCTGGGAACACAAATCTAGCATACCGCCGGATGTGCCGCGCTTTTGGCGCTGAATTGACCACCACGGAAATGGTCAGCGCGATGGCATTACGCCATGGCGACGACAAAACCCTGAACTATTTGGAGCGTGATGAGTCACCATCCCCAGACGCAGCGCAGGTTTTTGGTGCCAATCCAGCCATCTTGGCTGAGGCCGCGCAAAAAATTGAGCAGCGTGGTTTTGACGTGGTGGATTTGAACATTGGCTGCCCGGTACCGAAAATTACCGGCGGTGGCGGTGGTTCGGCCTTGCTGCAAGATCCCCAACAGGCTGCCGCCTGTATCGCTGCAATGTGTGCTGCTGTGGATTTACCGGTAACTGTCAAGATTCGCGCGGGTTGGGATAACGCCCACAAAAACGCGCCTGAGTTTGCGCGTTGTATGGAGCAAGCCGGCGCCCAAGCAATCACCGTCCATGGGCGCACCCGCGAGCAAAAATATTCTGGTCGCGCCGATTTAGATTTGATTCAACAAGTCGTTGAAGCCGTTGCAATACCAGTCATCGGTAACGGTGATGTCATCGATTTAGAATCCGCAAAACTTATGGCCGCCACCGGAGTCGCCGGCATTGCGATTGGCCGCGGCGCACTGGGCCAACCGTGGATCTTTGGCCAACTCCACGCCATGTTCCGTGGCACTTCGATTCCCGGTGCCCCAGGTTGCGCGCAACGCGCTGCCTTACTTCTGGAGCTTGGGCGCGGCGTTTGCGAGCTTTACGGCGAACACCGTGGCATGCGCATCATGCGCCGTTTAGCCACCGATTTTTTCCGCGGTTTACGCGGTGCGCCAGCCATGCGCCAAGAGAGTAATGGCTTAGCATCACTGGCAGACTTGGAAGCATTGGCTACTCGTATTGCCGTCCTGGAAGATAGTGGTCGAGATCCGCAAGATCCGGACGCGTAGCATCCCAGTTCAAGCCACGCACCGTATTGAGGCGCGTAATGGCTTTGGCATATTCCGTTTGCGCTTGCACCTCTTGGCTCTGCGCGACTGCCAAATCTGTCTGAAACTGCAAAACCTGAAAGTTGGTGGAAGCGCCTTCGGTTAAACGGCGTTGTTCGGCCTCTAATTGGCGCAAAGCCACTGCTGACGCCCGCGCTGTGACCGCCACGCGCTCGGCGTTGTAGTTGAGATTACGCACCGCATCGCGCACTTCATTGGCCACTGCATTTTCGCGATCGCGCAAAATTCTCCGTGCCAACATTTGCATTTGGCGGCTGCGGTTTTCCGCACCCTCAAACTGCGCGTTGCCGAGCGGAATTTCAAATACCAGGCCCACCGTGTAGCCCGGGAAATCGGCGTCGCGAAGCACATCAAGTGCGTCACCCACCTGTGCGGCCTGCGCAAAGAAACTGCCGGTACCAATCAAATCTAATTTCGGTTGCGTGGCCTCGGCAGCGACATCCCAAGCCAATTGCGCTTTTTCTACATCCACGCGCAACTGGCGTAAATCGGCGCGGAACTCCCGCGCAACCCCAAAAGCATCCCGCCAATCCACTTGTTCAAGATTGACGGCCGGCGGCGTTTCGGCAGGCAACAGACGCACTTGCCAATCGGAATCATCCTCCATCGAAAACAGCAAAATCCGCAGCGTATCTTCAGCGCGACGCACATTGTTGCGTGCCGTCAACAACGCATCGGTACGCGATGCAATATCCGCTTCGGTTTGCACCACTTCCACTTCCGCCACCGCCCCGACCTGAAACTTCGCCTGAGTTAAAGCCCGTAGCCCCTCAGCCAAGGCCAGCGACTGTTCTTTCACCTTCAAATCGGCATAAGCAAAGGCCAAATCCCAGTAAGCGTCGACAGCCGCTTGCACCACATCGGTGCTCGCCTGACGCACGCCCGCAAGATCACGGTCGCGCGCGAATTCTGCTTGGCGCAACGCCTGAGTGGCACTTAGATTCCAAGCTCCACGCAGAAGCGGCTGAGTAAACTCCAACACAATGGAAGTATCCGACTGCGCGGATGGCAAGTACGAAGCGTCGTTATAAGTCTCGCTGAGCTTCAGGCTCACATTACCACCCGTGACCAATGCACTACGAATCCCTTGATTGGCATCAATTCGCTTCGACTTAGTGGTTCCAAAGGCACTGAAAAAACCACCGGCTGGCTGCTCGGCGAAACTGTACGTTAAATCCGAAAAGAGCACTGGATCAAACAGACCGTCTGCTTCCAACACTCCGCCTTCCGCAGCAAGAGCCTGCAGGCGAGCTTGCGCTAAGGCTGGAGCTTTTTCATGCGCCAAACGTACAACATCTGTGAGCTTTAACTCAAGCGTGGTGGGATCCTGTATGACCGCCTCTTGAGCGGGCAAACAGGAAGCGAGGAGACCTAAGTGGATTGCGAAAAGCATGGGGAGGCGTGCCACCGGCACGAGCACATCCTACGCGGCTCCACGGGATTGGTTGGCAGCCTTCTTGGCGAAGAGTGCGCTCAGCGACGGCGACACGGCTGCGGCTCAGGGACTGGCAACAAAAGGCGCGTCTGGCCAAGCCAATTCCACACTCCCCGCTGGAGCAACTTCGCCATGCAAAAGCCATGCCCACGCAGCGCGGGACGCAATCTCTATCGGACTGGCATGCGCCGATGCAGCAGTTTCCAACTCCTTTTGGGCGAGAGCCAACAAAGACTCAGGAAGTTCCTCGGCAGCGTTGCTCTGGCAGCGCTTGCCAAACTCCATCCACAAACGCTCCCAAACTGGCACGGCTCCGTGTGCAGCCGAAATGCCCGCAAAGACAGCGCTGCGGCCACTGGCGTTTAAAGTCGCGCCTGCGTACTGCAAGCGATTGTAATAATTGCTTTGCTGGATGGCGAGGCTGCGTTGTTCCGTCCATACGAAGCCGTCGAACTCATCGATTGGGCCGATGACTTGGTTTGCTCCTGGAGCACCTGCAGCGCCACTGTCATCAACTTCGATTTCTTCGTGCGGCTCAAAGGCAATCGCTGGCGGGTTTTTCTTCTGTTGAGGCCATAAGCCAACCAACGCTGCCACCGGTGCCGCTGCCAAAGTCATCACCAACAAACCCGCCGCAACACGAATCACCGGGTTGCGTTGGAAAGCACTGCGCAAAGTCCAACTGTGGCGCATACGGGACTCAAGCCGCTCTTGAAAATCTTCGCTCAACACCGCTAGCGGCTGCGCAGCGCGCAACTCTGCGGCGAGTAAATCAAGCTCGTGCTGTTCCTCGGCTGACATATTGCAATCCAGAGTCATGACAAGTCCTCCTGCGGGCCTAAAATTTGCAAGCTCTCGCGCAGGCGACGCAAGCTGTAGTAAACACGCGATTTGACCGTGCCGATGGGGATCTTCAGCATCATGCTGACCTCCTTGTAGGGCAGCTGTTGGAGCACCGCAAGTTCCAGCAACTCACGCGTGTCAGGCTCAAGCTCAAGCAGCGCCTGGCGGAGGAGACGGCTGCGGTCGTCGCTATCGGCGTTTTGTACGGGACCTGGCCCCAGATCAGGGCGATCGCAAGCTTCGTCCGATGAAAACACGCGGCCGCCACGACGTCGGTGGTCAATCCAAAGATTGCGTGCGATGTGCAAGCAGTAAGCATCCAGCCGGCCGCTCGCTTGGTAGCGCGCGACGCTTTGTAGCAGGCGGACAAAAACATTTTGGACAAGGTCTTCAGCAGTGGATGATTGCGCCCCTTGGCGCAGAAAGTATCCCTTTAGCCGTGGTCCCATCTGGGCGACTAATTCTTCGAAAGCAGCTGCATCGCCGGCTGCAAAGCGTTGAAGTAGGTCGTCGGAAGCCGGACTCATGAGGGAATCCCCCAGCAAAACGGATTGAAATGGGGCTGGTTCATCCAAAACCACCCTTTTTCCACAAATTTTCCAAGGCACGCAACAATTCTTGGGCGCGGGGCCCGAGAGCACGGATGGCCACTTGCCGCCCACTGCCTAAAACCTCTAGGCGCAGCTCCAAACGGTCGGCGGGCCACCAATTGGCGAGGCGATCCGCCCATTCAATCAGCACCACACTGTGGCTATCAAAGCGCTCGCACAAGCCTTCGCTCAACAAAGAATCCATGCGCACATCAAAGTAGGCATCGAGATGCAGTACCGGTACACGTCCTTCGAACTCGTGGCAAAGAAGGTAAGTTGGCGAACGCAGCGGTTCGCTGCACGCGAGGCCACGCCCAATACCGCGGCAAGTCGTGGTTTTGCCGGTGCCAAGTTCACCAATCAAAGCCACACAATCGCCGCCTTGAAGTAAGGTACCCAGAGCGACGCCAAAGGCTTCGGATTGTGCTTCGGTAGCGAAGGTCAAAATCCAAGGAGGGAGCGTATTCACGCCGGCCCACCCCAACTGTAATTCCAGCCGCGGCTCTTCAAGCGCACAGCTTTGCCCAACAAACGCCACTGTAGTTGCGTGCCGACGCTGATGCTGCCAATTTTTGTTAGGCCAATATCGGCAAAACGCTGATCCAAGAGCGCTCGCTTGGCGCTGCGGGGTGCAAGCGCCACCAGCAATTCGTAATCTTCGCCTTCGCCCACAGCCGCTTCATAAGCAGCGCGTCCCGCAGGCAAACCGGAGTTGAGTGGCAAATCTTCGAGATCGATTTGCGCTGCACAACCACTCGCTGACAACATGCGCGGTAAGTCGGCTGCGAGGCCATCGGAAAGATCCATCATGGCATGCGGGGAGAACTCTTCCACGAGCATTTGTCCTAACTTCAAGCGCGGCTCGGGACGTAAATGCGCGCCGCTGGAGACTGCTCCACCAAGTTTGCCCGTGACCAAAATCACATCGCCGGGTTTGGCACCCGATCGCCCTGGCACGCGGCCATTGGCAAGGCCCAAAGCGGTGCAGGTGAGCACCGGTACTGCGGCTTGACTGCAATCACCACCCGCTACCGCCATGTGGAATTCCTCAGCGGCAGCGAGAAATGCTGTCGCGAGCGCACGCAGTTTGGCACCACTCCACTGCGGCGGCGTGGCGATGGTCCACGAAACTGCCCACGGAGTGGCACCGGCAGCTGCAAGATCACTGATGGTGCGGCGCAAGAGTTTGTGCGCATAGTCTGCAGGTTTGGCATCCAACTGCAAATGCACACCACCAATCACTTGATCGACAGTTTGCAGCAATTTGCGACCTGCTGGCGGGCTAAGCACGGCACAGTCATCTCCCGGACCAGAAACGCCCTTTCTTTTCAGGCTGGGATCTTGGAAAATGCGCAGCAGGCGGTTTTCCCGCATACTTCTTAGGCGATGCCCTCCATTCCTCTCCAACCATGCCGTGGTCGAAACGGTTTAACACGCAGCGAAACACTGTGGGTGATTGTTCTGCTCTCAGGCATTGTGTTGCTGATTGTAAACACCCTGCAGGCAGAAGTAGAGCGCGGTAGTCAACGATTCGCTACAGATACGCTGGCTCATCTTGCTAGTCAGATTTACCTCGGCCTGGAAGATCAGGATTTGCATCGTCTAGACCAACTCGGTTTGCCCCGACTTGGCCCTGGAAAGCCCCCTTTGAGCCTAGAGCTTGGTGGGCAAACAGCTTTACCGCTCCAAGATTTGATGCCGGCGGGCGCCTATCTACCTGCGGATCCGTGGGGTTATAGCTATGTGCTCCAAGAAGGCACTGCTGACGGCCACGCGGCACTGTTTCTCATCAGTGTTGGAGCCGCTGACACCATGCCACTGCAACCTAGCGTGACCACCGAGTTGTGTTGCCGCGTGTATTTACCGCCAGCAAATAGCACACTTTCACTCCCAGGCGTGAAGTAGTTGCTGCAGCAACGGTGTTGAGCGCGCGGCGCGAAGCACCGCCACTCCATGAGCTCCGGTAGCTTGCACTTGCATGACTTGTGCGGCAGTTTGTACGCCCCCAATAGCAATGACCGGCACACCCAACGCTACGATTTCGGTGAGATTGTGCAAACCGCGCGGCACCAGAATGTTGTGTTTTTCCGGTGTATCCCAAACCGGACCGTAGAATAAAAAATGTGCACCGGCGGCGATGGCGTCTTGAGCTTCGGTTTTATTGTGCGTGGAGGCACCAACCATTAACTTCGGGAAACGACTGCGGTAAGCAGCAACCGGCAAGCTACGTATCCCGGCAATCACCGCTTGTGCAGCCACGAGTTCGGCTAAATCACCCCGGCCATGCAGCGCACACCACGGATGATGACTGGTTAAAACTTGCAGCGTGTTGAGTATCTGCGGATCCGTGCCGACACAACGGCGCACGCTCAAGGCGGCAGCGTGGGCCGCATGCCGACACCAGTGTTGCGCTTGCTCCACGCTTTCTAAAGCGGAGGCAACGGCCCAAACACCCCGCGGGATTGGCAGCATAAAGCCTTACCTACGTTTCAAATTTGCGGCGTAGTCACCCGCCCAAGACTCCAGGGAGTAGCGCACATTCTGCGGCAACGGCGTACGACTGCGTTCGGTTAACAGCTCCAGCAGCTCCTCCAAGGTCACGCCTTCACTCAAACCGCGGTGCAGACTCGTCGGCGAAATACGGTAGTGGTAAAGGCTATCGGTGAACTCGCGGTCGCAAAAACGATCAAGCTGGTAAATCAAATCATGCGAGCGCTGATCAGGAAATAGGACCACTTCGAAGTCTGGGTTGACCACGATATGACCACTGCCCTCGATTTCGCGGCCTGGAATCATGTCGAGTAATTCCGCACCAACGCGCGTGAGGCGAATCGCCACGGCTCTTCCGGTAGAGTCATAAGCCATATCGATGATACCCAGGAGATAAAGATACTTACGCATCCACACCAACAGGTTCCAGGCCAAACTTTGGATATCGGCGGAGCTGCGCACTGGAAAAGAGGAGTGGTCGGGGCGCGTTTCTTCCAACGCTGTGATGGCTGCCAAATGATGATTGCGCACCACAAAAGGCAAAAACATTGCATCATGCCACACCCCTGGTTGCAACCGTTTGATATAGCGCAAAGTAGTGCGCCGCATACGTAGTTGATGAGCCAAATCGCCGGGTAGGGCGCGATCCTCTAATAACCAATCCAACATCAAGCGCTGTTTATCAAGCAAACTGTTGGCTAAAAACTCTTGGCCCGCTGGGGTGAGGCGAAAACTACGCTGCCCAGTGCGGTCGATAAAATTGCAAGCCAAGGCAAAACGATACTCAAGTTCGAGGATTTCGAAACGCCGGAACTCGCGACCAGGATTGGGCAATAACTCTTCCGCGATGCGTTTGCCGGTGCTTTTGAAAATCGTTCCGCTCACCGTGAAACGCACCGTATCGCCTTCTACAAACGAAGCAAAGCGCGAAAAATTCGAAACAAAATCAACACCGATCGAAGCGATGCATTCCGGCGGATAGGTACTAGTGCCACTGCGCGCACGCAGCAAAGTCAAAACCACTTCATGAAATACGGTGATGACGCGCCCGTTTTGACGAATACCGGAGGCTTCCAAGTTGAGGACTTGCAGCGTGCCAAGCGAGGCATTTTCAAGGCCCGCAGCAATCTCATCTAGATGCAAAGGAGAGTGAAGTTCCCCTGCTTGGCTGGCCGGCAATATGCCGCCCCAGCGCGATACCAACTCCACAATTACGGTCTGCAACGGTGCAGACAAACTGTCCACGCGTTGCATGATGGCGGCATCGGCAGCCAACATGCGATACATTTTGCGAACCGCCTCGCCACTCGACACGCCGGGCATACGCTTGCGATAGAACGCATCCAGCCAACCACGCAAAGACAAAGGACTACTGGTGACGGCTTCCGGTGCACCTGCGAGTGGTAAAATTTCGCGCAGCTCGATGGGAATCCCCCATACGTTGCGGGTGGTGCCGTTGCGCCCTGTATGCACATGCGCCACCAAACCAGTGGCGACCAAATCCGCCAAGGCATGACGCACGCTCCGTTCGGCAACACCTTCTTTCATCGCCGCAGCACTGACGAACTCTATTTCCATGCCGATGCCAACGTTCTGAGACAACACACGAAATACTGGGGCTAAAGCACCGTACAAGCCAGAACACAAGTTGGATACCACCAGTGGCTCCGACATGCGATCGCGGAGTACTTGCACCAATTCGGGGCGGCGTAACGGCGGCACGCCACCAATCCAGCGATCGTGTAAATCCACCAACTCGCTTTCCGAACGCAAAGCCAAAGTACGGGCAAGAGAAATTTCAACCATGGTTTAAACGTGTTCCGCCAGTAGGCTTGCAGCCGGTAAAATATGATAGGAGTAACCTTGCTCGGTAAGAAAACGTTGACGCTTTTCGGCGTAGTCTTGATCCAATGTAGCCTCACTGACCAAGGTGTAAAAAGTAGCACTCGAGCCATCTGATTTCGGTCGTAAAATGCGCCCCAAGCGCTGCGCTTCTTCCTGCCGCGATCCGTAGGTGCCGGAAATTTGAATCGCCACACTAGCATCGGGTAAATCAATCGCAAAGTTTCCCACCTTGGAAACTAACAATACCATTTCGGTGCCATCGCGAAAGGCTTGATACAACTGCTCGCGCTCGACATTCGGCATGCTGCCAGTGATGAGAGGCACATCGATTTCTTTCTGCAGCTCGTGGAGTTGTTTGATGTACTGCCCGATGATGAGGATGCGACTACCTTGATGACGCTGTAACAAGACTTGCAGCGCATCGGTTTTGGCAGGGTTTTCCGAGGCCAAACGAAAGCGACTACGCTTACTGGCACCGAGGTATTCCATGGTTAAAGCTGCATCCAATGGCACCCGTACTTCCACACATTCCACGCTAGCAATATAACCCTGGCGCTCCAAATCTTTCCACGGCGCATCGTAGCGCTTGGGGCCAATCATACAAAAGACCTCGTCTTCCTTGCCATCTTCGCGCACCAAAGTGGCAGTTAAGCCCAAGCGGCGGCGCGCCTGAATATCTGCGGTGGCGCGAAACACCGGTGCCGGCAGCAAATGCACTTCGTCGTAAATAATCAAACCCCAATCGCCGCGCGAAAACAAATCAAAGTGCAAGAAATTTTCTTCTTTGGATTTACGGTAAGTGAGAATTTGATACGTGGTCAGAGTGACTGGACGAATCTCTTTCAGCGCACCTGAGTATTCCCCAATCTGATCTTCGGTAAGATTGGTCTTATCTAAAAGCTCGCGTTTCCATTGGCGCAGTGCCACGGTGTTTGGGGTGAGTACCAAAGTGTGCGCGCCGACGGCCGCCATCGTTGCCAAACCCACTACGGTTTTTCCAGCACCGCATGGCAACACCACCACCCCACTGCCCCCGCCAAGGCGACCCTCTTGGTGGAAATTGGCAACCGCTTGTTCCTGATATGGCCGCAGCCCAAAAGAACCTGCCGCGATCTGTGCTTTCAAGCATATTTCCAGAGCGCTGCCTTGCACATAACCAGCGTGATCATCCACTGGATAGCCAAGCTTGATCAAGCGTTGCTTCACGAGACCACGGCGTGCACGTGTAACCCAACCTTTGCCAACAGCGGGATCTACTCGCACAAAATGACCCGCAAGTTCTGGATCATGAAGCAACTCGGCGAAGACTTTGGCATCGGTGGCTTCCAGGCAAAGCAGATTTTCATCCTCCGACCAAGCTACAAGACGGAAAATTTCCGAACGCCCGAACCACGCCCGAACTTCCACCGCAAAATTCTGCGGCACGCCGTAGCGCGCATGCTTGGCAAGAAAGTCCAACACGATGTCAGCGTTCAAACCAACGGCCGAGGCATTCCAAATCGAAACCGGGCAGATGCGATAAGTGTGCAAATACTCTGGCGATTTGACTAACTCCGCGAACGGCAGCAAGCCATCGCGCATCTGGACGAAGCTGGGGTGCGCCGTCTCCAAAACGATGGTCATATCGCTTTGCAGAATCAGAGGCTGGTTAGCGGAGCTCACAGAGAGGCAAATAGGGGATGGTGCTCACGCCATTCAAGGCTCCCATGGCCGGGGCGTAACCTTTCGATTCTAGAGGAAATCTGCCTAGCTTCCAAGGGATTCCAGCCCGCAGTTGCCAGCCCTAGGTGCAGAGGGGTTTGAGCTGGCGTGTTTTGGGCCAGGGCAAACGCCAAGGGTGCCAACATGCGCACTCCAACCGGCAAACGCCTAAGACTTTCATCCAGCCGGAAACTTCCCAACTGAAACTCCACAGCCATGCTGAAAATTTGGCCTAAAGTGGGGTGGGAGGAGAAAAAATCGGCCAAATCCGCGAGGCTTTCCTGGCCAAGATCGAGCCAGCGCAAGCCGCGATCTTCGGCTTTTGCGACCTCATGACGCCAGCCGCGGCCGTTGCAGCGCGGACAACGCACAGCTAATTGAGGATGAGCATAGCTGTGTCCCCGGCCGCGACACAGCGGGCAATGAAACTCCGAGCGCACTGGATCCAGCTGCTTGCTACCCCAACCACGCAGCCGCGCGCCTTCCGTGCGCAGGAAATAATCACTGAGTAAGTGCTTCACCCCCAAAGCTTCACGCAGAGTACTGGTGGTTTGAGCAAGAGGCGGAAAACACCAATCCTCCATTTTGAAAGCTGCGGGAAAGCCCTGGATGGAAGTCGTGGTCGGCGGCGTGGCGGCCAGCCAGCCGTCGGGATCGGTGAAGCGGAAGCGCCCATGGCCTTCCAGCAAGGCGCGCCCAAAACGCTGCGCTAAAAAGGCTGGCAAGCCAGCCAAGGGTTGATCCGCCAGCAACACCACACCGGGCACTGGAAACAGCAACCAACCGGCCAACCGCGCCAAGCGTTTTTGCAAGAAGGTGAGCGAGCGAAAAGGCGTGCCGCCAGGGAGTGGCAGCAAACCACAACCCTCCAACATTTCCAAGGCCGTGCCAAACTGTTGACCAGCACTTTCATACTCCAGGCAAGTTTTCAAGACATCGCGTAATGGAGCGGTTTGCAAATCTGCCGCGCGCATGTTGCCAAGGCGCATTTCCAATCCCACATCAGGCTGACCGCAATCCCGACAAGCATTTTCTTGATAGGCCCAGAGTTGCTGCTTTAGCTGCTCCGGGGCCAGCGCCACCAAGTGGCCATCGCCTAATAAACGTGCGTGATGAGCTGCATCACGCAAACGGCCAATGTTGTCGGCCTGTAGAGGCGCGAGTCGGTCAAGCCAAACGAGATCGCCGGATTGCAACGCCTGCTGTGCTGCGCGCGACCAACGAAACGAAGTTCCTGCGCTAATAAACCGCCGAAATCCCGCTGCCGTCAGCCATTGTGGATGCTCGCCGCGGGCAAGGAAAGTGACCGCGAGCGGCGTGGCGAGAACCACTTCTTGCGCCGTGCCTCGCTCCTTTGCCGCAGCGGCGAAATCACTCCAAGCGCCTCCCCCACCACATTGCGGACACACCGCTTGTCCGTAATCGCGCATAGTGTGAGCTAGCGGTGCAGCCAAACCAAGAACGGCAGCCAAACTTGCGCCGTGCGCGGGAGCCGTCGGCCACGCAACAGGAGTCCAATCCGGTTGCGCTACGGAAATAGGCGCGGCCATGCCCGGCACTTTGCCTATAGCAAGCTCTTCATCGAAAGAAAGCATGTCGTTTAGCAATGGGCTACGCATCGCCAACTCGCGGGCGAGCTCTTGCTCTAAACGACGGCGTCCCGAGCGTGCTGCATCTTCTGCAATCAACTCCGAAGATACCGCGCGAAACGGTGGCAGCGGTGGCGGCTGCAAGGTTTCGCGGCGACGCGCTTGCAACCACTGACCGGTGGGAGTCCGAGCGCCGATAACATCCTTTGGCAGGCCTTGAAAGACCAATTGACCGCCATCCACGCCCGCCGATGGGCCGATTTCGAACAGCCAATCAGCACTGCGTAACAAATACTCGTGGTGCTCCACCACCCAAAAGCTATGGCCGCTTTTGTTTAACAAGCGCAACAAATCCACCACCCGCCGCGCCTCGCTCACCGGTAACCCGAGGCACGGTTCATCGAGCAAAAAAAGTTTGGGGAAACCTGGACGCGCTTTCGAGAGTGCCCGCGCTAAGGCGATGCGGCCACGTTCACCAAGTGACAGAAAACGACCACGCTCCCCAAGCGTGCGGCCACCCAGCCCTAGCGCAATCAGCATCTTCACGGTGTTGCGCAAACGCCCACGACCCGGCAAGCGTTTTTCAAGACGTTCCAGCGGCGTACTGAGCCAATCTAACAAAGAGCGATTGCGCAACCGCAACTCCAGCAAATCTGCACGTAGACCAAGACCTGAACATGCCGTACAAGGCAGATGGTGCACGTCGAGCGCGCGCCCACTACAAAGATGACACGCACCAAATCCTGGCCGCGCAACCAGATCGCCGCGACTCAGCCCACGAATTCGCCCTTCCTCACTCTCGGCAAAGGCAGTACGGACTTCGGCCCACACGCCGGCCAAAGTGGCAACCGTACTCACCGGTGACCAGCGCAAGGCGCGCTCCAGCAACACATGTACCCCGCCCATCGGTAGGTTGCCGACGAAATCTCTTTCCTCGCGTAAACGTGGCAAAAGTTCGCCTTCTAACAAGGTGGTTTTACCGCTGCCGGATACGCCGCAAAAAGCCACCAAGCGCCCCAAAGGCACTTTTAATTGAGGAATGTCCAAGTAGCGACAACGCAGCTTTTTGAATTGCAAAAAGTTTTCGGCGGGTGGACTGGTGGAAGGATTCTCTTGCCAGTCTTCTGCCGGTAACTCTAGTCGCGATCCTTGGCCTACCAGCTCACCACCATCAGGCCCACCTTGAGGGCCCAGTGCTAACCAGTGATGCGCTGCTTCCAAAAACTCGCGAGCAGGATCGGCGGTGAACACGGTGTTTCCCTGCGCCACCAACTCATGCAACAAACCCGCTAATGCTTGTCGTTCGCGGCCGTGCAGCCCCATACCAGGTTCATCCAAAAGCACTGTTTGGCCACGGCGTACTTGCGAAATCCATGCCACGATTTCTATGCGCCGAGCCTCGCCTAGAGAAAGGGTGGCCAGTGTTCGTGCTGGCGCCAGATGTCCAAGGCCAGTGCGCGTGAGCATTTCCAAACGCGCGCTGGCAGGTGCTGCGCGCGGCGTGGCCGGCAGTGCCAACCACTCGCGTAAAGGAGATTCCAGCCACTGCTGGGAACTACGCCCAGCCACCACGCGGTCGCAGACGTTGGTGCGACGATCCCAATCGGACCAGCCATGACTTTCATGCACGGCAGCACAACTCGGACAACTACCCGCAGCGGCAAAATCTTCATGCTGCTGCCCAACTTGCAAGCGGATGACGTCGCCGCGAGCCAGTGCTACCTGCAAGGCATCGTTGAGGCGTTCCAGGTTGGCGGCACGCCATTTGAAGCGGTCGACTAATAGCCAACTTTCTGCGGCTAAAACTGCCGCGGCTTCTTCCAGGCGCAACAACCGGCCGTTTTTCTGATAACGTGTCCAGCCGACTTGGAGCAAAGCCGCAGATTGGACACCAGCGGCTGCGGCTAACACCAACACCACTGCGTCCTCGGGCCAAGTGGCACTCCCGGCGCGCATTTGCTGGAGATCCGCAGGCCGCCATTGATGCTGACAAGTCAGGCACAGGTAATGGCCCTGTTGCTGCCAAGCACTACCTAGGTGATCCCACAAATCTAGTGCTGCAACCAAGGAGGTCTTGCGTCGTCCGCGCGGGATTTCACCCGCCGAAGCAATCACCGGGGTGAGACCATCCACTCTATCGGCTAACGGCGCCAACCAGGATTCATCACCGCCGGGCAGAGCCTGTGAATTTTCCAGAATCTCAAAACGGCGGCGGCTGACAGGCTCCAATACGCCAAATAGCAAAGCACTTTTGCCGGCACCAGAAGGACCATGGACTGCAGTCCAACAGCCGGCTGCTAAATCCAAATCAAGATTCTTCAGATTGCCTGCGCGTAAGCCACGCAGCGCGAGCGACGCGGCACTCATATTAGATGTGCTTATCACCCAAATCAGGGTAACTGGAATCGCGCCCGGCAAGCAAAATTTCGCGCATACCGGCCACGAGCTGTTCCGGCCCAGCGATGAGATTGCCGCCAAACAAATAATCGCCGCCGGGAACCAGCGTATCCACGATTCCACCCGCCTCGGCAACCAGCAATGCCCCTGCGGCAACATCCCAAGGGGAAAGGTGTAACTCCCAAAATCCATCCAAGCGACCCGCAGCAACATAAGCTAAATCGGTGGCGGCCGAGCCCATACGACGCACTCCCTGTTGGTGCAAAAACATACGCTGGAAGTTTTCCAAATTGTTATCGGCAAGCTGATGTCGACGATAAGGAAAGCCTGTGGCGAGGAGTGATTGCAGTGGCTGGGTAGCCGTAGAAACAGAAATTTGGCGCGACCCTAACCATGCGCCTCCACCCAAACGAGCGTGAAAAGTTTCGCCCAAACACGGTAAGTGAACCACAGCAAGATCCGGCTTACCGTGGCGCAGACGCGCAATCGAAACCGCATACATGGGAATGCCATGGACAAAATTGACCGTGCCATCCAGTGGATCCACACACCAAACCGTGCCTGCATGGGCGTTGGTTTGGGCGCTGCCACTTTCTTCGGCAAGAAAACCATCCTGTGGGAAGGCCGCTTTCAAACTGCGCAAGATGAACTCTTCGCTGGCTAAATCCGCAGCCGTCACCAAATCACGCGCCGCGCTTTTGGAACCGATATCGGTGCTCGCTAAACGACCGCGCCAGTCAAGCAGGATTTTGCCAGCTTGCACGGCGATATCAACCACGATGCGACGATCATCTTGCAGGGTTCGATGAGCACTCATAGTTCGCTTTGCAGGAGACGCTCAAGCAGTTGCTCCTGCATTTGTTTGAAGCGGCGGTTATTGGTGTTGGCATTGCGCCCACGATCGAAGTTCACCACGATGGAAAAAACCAAAATCTGTTCTTCGGGCGCTAATAAATAGCCACTCAGAGAACTTGCGCCAAGGATAAAACCGGTTTTAGCGTGGACTCTTTGCGGCTGGAAGACCGCGTCGCGAAAACGCGAGTTCAGCTTGCCATCGACCCCAGCGATGGGCAAAGAATCAAACAGCACCACACCTTCACTACGCGCCAACATTTCGCGGAGTAACAAACACAAGTCTGCGGGTGTGGATGTATTGACTAATTGATCTGGGTGACGTGCCATGCCGCTGCCATCGGCCTGTTCGAACTGCAACAGAGGGAAGTCATGCTGTGCAAAAGCAAGATGCACCGCATTGCGCCCTGCTTCAAAACTGCCTTCGGCTAACAGTTCTCGCCCTAGAGTTTTCAGCAGCGTTTCAGCGAGAAAATTATCGCTGGCCTTATTACACGCAACCACGACATCGGTGAGGTTCCACACCGATGGCCAATCATGCAACAAACTGATTTCCACCACTGGCTGAGCGAGCACTGTCGCAGCATCTAAAACCGCGATTTCGGCTACCGCAATCCCCTGCTCTACTAAACCTGCGCGCAGCCAGGTGCCGAAAACCAGTAGCGGATCCTTCGATGCAAAAGCCACGCTTGCGGCGCGCCCGTTTTTTGGCGGCCGCGCGTGGATTTGAAAATCGTTGTTGCCTAGCCAAGCAGAAAGGGAATCATATATTTTTTCACGGCCCACCCAGGTCACCGCCTCGCCCAAAGGAGGTGTTGTGGAAAGCGTGCCATTCAAATAGTGAACTTCCGTGCAACCGCCATTCAAACTCAGGCCACTTAAGGGTGCGCAGTAAATCCCTTGCAGCTGGTTGGCTGGCCACAGAGGATGACGCCACTCTGCATCAAAATAACTAGCATCAAGCTCCAGGCGGTCAATTTGATAAACTCCGGCACTCTTCAATTCCGTAGCCAAGGAAGTTAAGTATTCGGCTGCAACATCGCGTGTGCCGATGGAGCGCAAAGATGGATCCCCACCGCCCACGACGCGCAACACTCCGGCATGCAAATAGGACCGCGTGTGCCAGCGAAAATCCGCCGGCAAAGCCAACAATGCAGCGGCGGTGGTGAGCAGTTTATTGTTTGAGGCCAAAGCCAAACGACGGTCGCCGTGAAAATCAAAGACCACATTGCCGTCAAGATCTTCAAAGCGCACGCCGATTTCAATGTGCTGCTCGGCATCGATGGGCTGCACCAGCCCCAGAAGATCTGGGGCCTCTAGTTGCGCACACCACATTGCCGCAACAAGCACTAGGCTCATGGACGCTCACCCTCGTAAGCCACCGCCCAAACCAAGGCCGTAAACAACTTTGCAATTTCCGACATCTTGGCGCCGTCGATAGTTTCAGGCACATCACCGGGCTGGTGATACACTTTATTGCCCTCTAAGTCGGCTTCAAAAAAGAATAAACTCACGACTCCCGCTTGATGGAAACTGTACTGATCACTGCGCGCATAGAGATCGCGCCCCTGTTGGTTATCCATTTTCAAACGGCTACCAATCCGTTGATGCAAGCTTTTGATTAACTTCGTCCAAGTGGGCAAATCCCACAGTCCGCCAATGTTTATTTTTTTTGCATCGGTGCGCCCGACCATGTCCATATTGAACATTGCCACCGTATTCTTATGTGGAAAAATCGGGTGTTCGCAATAATCACGGGAACCGAGTAGACCAAGCTCCTCCCCCGTAAACCATAAAAACAAAATATCGATTTGAGGGCGCGTACCCGACAAAGCTTGCGCCACTTCCAGCAAGGCTCCACTACCACTGGCATTATCATCCGCACCAGGGCGCAGCACCATGCTCAAACCATCTTGAACGACATCAAAACCAACGTGATCCAAGTGTGCGCCAAGCACCAACACTTCGCCATTCGATTCCGCGGCTGGCAGTAACGCCGCCAGATTGAAAGTCTCGCGATTCTTAGCCGCCCACTGCACCCCCAACAAAACTTCCACACCCTTCGCCGCCGTAAGTGTCTTAGGCTTTTTCTTCTTGTTCATGCTGTGGTAATAAGCAGTGATATCGGTATCAAAAATCCGACTTGCAACGGCACGCGAAACCGACATCACCGGGATTTCATGCAACTTAAGCTGCGGTGATTTCATTAACGATGGGCCACTGCCGCGACTATCTACATAAGGAACCATGCCTGGCATGGGGCGGTCTTCTTGCTCTAAAATGCCCGGGTCAGGTACCAGCACCAAACCGATGCCACCGGCATCCAGCACTTCTTTTGCCTTCATCTGTACGGACGAATAACGAGTGGGATCGGTGCCGTCAAAAGTCTTCGCTTTGGGATCGTCCGCTTGAGGTTCACGAGTAAATGCAAACACCACTTTGCCGCGCACGCTTTTCTCTTTGAGGTCCACCCACTTCTCTTTTTTGGAGTTAATCGCGTAGCCAATAAAAACCGGTTCGCCACGCGCCATCAATTCCGGACTTCCCAACACTGGCACAAAATCCTTCTCGATTTCCAACTCCGGCTTCGCCTCCCCTTCTTTGAGCCCAGAAATCAGGAAGCTGCACTCCTCACCACCCACGATGCACGACAAAGTCACGGGGATGCGGAAGCTCTCACCTTGCGCAGGCTTGTAGCCAAGTGCCTCCAGCTGACTTTCAACAAAGGAGGCAGCGCGGCCAAAGCCTTCCGTCATGGTGCCGCGGCCGGCCATGCCGCGAGCCGCCAAAATCATCACATTGTCGAAACAATCGCTCTCGGTGATGGTGGCCAGCGCTTCTTCCAAAGTAGTCACGCCAGCGCGTTCGGCAGTGGTGGTTGGCTCAGTGGTGGTTGGCTCAGGGGTGGTTTGCGCAGCGCTGGTGGCGGGTGCCAGCAAACTCACAACGGCAAGGAGAAAAATGTTAAGGAGGTGCTTCATGCTGAGTAACCCTGTGGATTTTTGCGATGCCACACAACGGCGGATTGGACGATGTGTTCGAGCGCAGAGTGTTCTGCTTGCCAACCCAGCATTTCAAAAGCACGGGTGGCGTCGGCGACGAGTTCGGCTGGATCTCCTGCACGCCGTGGCGCAGCAGTCCACGGCACGGCTTGGGAGGTAGCCTCTTCGACTGCGCGGATGATTTCAAGAACCGAGTAGCCGCGGCCGGTACCAAGGTTCAAAACGGTTGATGGCTGATCATCAAAAAGATAGTCCAGCGCGAGCACATGGGCTTCGGCAAGATCCGCAACATGCACATAATCACGAATATTGGTGCCGTCGGGCGTATTCCAATCAGTACCAAAAACTTGCAAGCCCTCCGCCAAGCGACCGAGTGCCGCCATCACCGCACGCGGAATGAGATGGTTTTCCGGCTGGTGGTGTTCGCCGTGATGGCCTCCGGCTGCGGCGCCAGCAGCATTGAAATAACGCAAAGCCACAAAAGCTCCTTGGCCGGCGTCGGCGCGATCTTGTAACAGTCGTTCCGCAGCGGCTTTGGTAGCCCCATACGGGTTGAGCGGCGCTAATGGCAAACTTTCATCCAAGCGCGCGGTAGTGGGTTGGCCGTAGGTAGCGCAAGAGGATGAAAACACGAAAGGTGTGCCAGGAAAGGCCTCGCATAGATTTAAAACCGGCACCAAGTTGGCCCGCCAATAACGCAGAGGTTGCGCAACACTTTCGCCGACGTAAGCGCGCGCGGCGAAATGCACGATGCCATCCACTGGATTCGCTGCAGCAAAACTTTGCACTGCGCTGGCATCGCGTAAATCGAAAATCTCCAACGCGCCGGGCCAAGCTTGACGATGGCCCTCAGACAAATCGTCGACCACCATCACTTCGTGATCGGATTTTGCCAACAGACGCGCCGTAGTGGAGCCGATGTAGCCGCAACCGCCAGTAACCAGAATGCGCATTTCGTTAGTGTGGCAGCTGGGAGGCCTCCCATGCAAGCCACAGTTCCCGGAGTTTGCGCCGCTGCTCCAGTTCGGGGTCCATTTCAATGCTCAGACGCGTGTCGCACACGGCAATCAGCGAGGCCCGGGCGACGCGAAACAGGGTGCGGTCTTCTGGAATGAGGAAATCAAGCAGCTTTGGAACTTCGGCTAGGGTGGCAAGCGCCCCGAGGGCCCGTAGCGCAGCGATTTTGATTTCTGGAGATGGGTTTTCGAGCAGCGGCAAAATCGCCTGAACACGTCCGCGTTGCGAACGCACGCTGAGCTCCGCCAACGCCACTCGCACCACCCGTGGATCCGGATCTTGCAGCACCATTTCAAAAAGAGTGACGTCTTGCGGGAAAGGCTCGCGCGCCAAATAACGCACCCCCGCCAAGCGATGATCGGGATCGGTGTGGTAACGCACCAACCCGATTGCGTCGGCAACGTTTTCAGGTTCGCCCAGTTCAAAAGCATGCAGACGCGCCAGCGCCCGCGCCTCTTCTTCCGCGAGGTTCACACCCACCAAGGCCTTTTCCATGGTCAAGGTTGCCGCGCGTAAATTGTGGTTTTTCTCATACAAAGTGGAAGCCTGTTGCCACCATAACCGCGCCTCATGGGCGGCTCCTTCCTCTTCATAGCGCGCCGCCAAACGCTCGGCCGCCTGCGCCGCCGCGCCGTAATGTTCAAAGCGCGTATGCAGTTCCACCAGTGCCTGTAAGGCGTAGTTTTGTGATTCCACGTTCTCTAGCGGCGCTGCGAGCATTTCGACGGCTTCCAAATCACGCCCTACTTGTTGTAAATCATCCGCAATATCAATCCGTAACCACACATCATCCGGGCGCAGCAACAACAATTTTTGACGCACTTCCAAAGCGCGATTGACGTCACCACCACGTTCGGCGATGGCGGCGCGATGAAACCAGAAGCCCTCATCCAACACAGCATCTTGCTGTTGTTCATAACGATCCATCCACATGCCGGCCTCGCTGAAGTTGAGTCTGGACTCGGCTTCCGCCGCGCGTTCGAGAGCATCTTGATTGGCGATGTGTTGCGAATATTGGCCAGCGCTTGCGAGTGGGAAAGGGTTCGACGTGACACACGCGGCCAACGACCACAAAATGAAAAGTGCGCCACAACGCAGACAGGATAACGCAGGAGGTTTCATCGCAGCAAATCGAGTTGATTCCAGAAGTCGGGGAAGGATTTGGCCACTACGGCAGGGTTCATGACGTGGATTCCTGGCCAGCGTAACGCAGCCACGCCCGCTGCCATGGCCAAGCGATGGTCCGCGGCGGGATCAAAGAGAGTTTGGGGTGGCTTAGACGCAACCGCGCGAATCCACAAAGACTCGCCTTGGTGCATCATTTCGCCACCACAAGCCAACGCCAAGCGCGCCATACCCTCCACCCGATCCGATTCTTTGTGACGCAGACGCCCAGCATTTTCAAAGCGAATACCACCCGTGTGACTCGCCGCCAAAACGGCCATGGCCGGGCCACTATCGGGGCTAAGGGCTAAATCAAAGGCTTCGCGAACGCTGGCCGGTGGCGCGGTGCCGGTGAAAGATCTCTTTCCGCGTTGGACAAAACCAGCTTCTTCGAGAAAGCGCAAGGCATAAGCGTCGGGGTGTAGCGGCGACACTGCACGCGTGAAAGAAATCGTGGCATCCACAAGCGCAGCCGCTACGGCAAAGAACAAGGCGGCGGAGGAATCGGCTGGGATTTCTAGATTCTGCCCCACGCCAAAACCACCACTTTGATGCCACAAGAGCCCTTCCATAGCCACACAAGCTGCGCCGCGAAACTGGCGCAAGAGCGCCACCGTCATTTCCAAATAGCCTGGGCTAACCGGCAGACCATCGAGCTGCCAGGATTGTGCGGCCGCGCCAGAAGTCATCATGAGGCCACTGAAAAACTGACTGCTCAACCCCACTGGAACCAAAGTTGGTGAAGGAAGTCGCAGCGATTGCCCATGGACTAAAAATCCATCGGGGAGTGTTTCCACGTGCGCGCCATGGCCTTGTAATAATTCCACCAGTGCGGTGTGCGGCCGAGCCATTAAGCCTGGTGCAGCGAACAAACGCACTTGGCGGTTTTGCCGCGCCACCAAGGGCAGTAAAAAACGCAAGGTTGAGCCGCCTGCACCGAGGTGCAGTTCCGTACAAGCCGACAACGGTAGACCTGCCGCGCCATCCACCCGCACCCTGCCGTCGGCCTGAGAGTGGAAATGCACCCCCAGAGCAGCCAGAGCCGCGCGCAAAAAGCGCGTGTCGTCGCTAGCGCTAAGCCCAGCAAGATGACTGGAGCCCGTGGCGAGCGCGGCCAAGAGCAAGGCGCGCTGCGAGACCGATTTGCATCCCGGCAGGTCGATGGAGACCGTTCCCATGCCCTGATTCTAGGCCGACGCAAGGTTAGAATCTTGCCAATGGCGAGTTCCTCCTCCTCTTCTTCAGCCTCCGCAACGGAAGGCTACCGTGGCGGCCTTGAAATTCCTGGCTGGGAGCACTTCTATACCGGCAAGGTGCGCGATTTGTACCGTCACCCTCATCACCCCAAGCACATGCTGATGATCGCTACCGATCGCCTCAGTGCTTTTGATGTGGTGATGAACGAAACCATCCCAGACCGCGGGCGCGTGCTCACCTTTATTACCGAGTATTGGCTGCAAGAGTTTTCGGCGTGGATGCCGGCGGCGCGGGTCACTTGCGAAGCTGCACAAGTTCCTGACCTACCGGAAGAGTGGCAGGAAACTCTGCAAGGTCGCTTGACTTGGACGCGCGTTGCCGAGCGTGTCAACGTGGAAGTGGTGCTGCGCGCTTATTTGGCAGGCTCCGGTTTCCGCGAGTACCAGGCTACGGGCCGGCTATGGGATCACCCACTGCCAGCCGGTTTATTAAACTCCTCGAAGTTGCCGGAAGTCCTTCACACCCCCACCACCAAGGCGGACACCGATGAGCCGATCACTTGGCCAGAGGCTGTGGAGCTGATTGGTTCGGAAAGCGAAGCCGCGCAGATTCACGCGCTCGCCTTGCGCATTTTCCATGCAGCAGCACAACGCGCCGCTGCGAAAAATGTGGTGCTTGCCGATACCAAATTTGAGTTTGGCCGCATCGACGGGCAGATCGTATTGATTGATGAAGTCATGACTCCTGATAGCTCGCGTTACTGGCCGATGGATGCCATCGTGGCGGGCCAAGAACCGCCCAGTTTTGATAAGGAAATCGTCCGCGCCTACTTGCGTTCGTTAACCGATTGGAATCGGCAGGCGCCGCCACCCCACATCCCTGCTGAGGTCATCGCCAAAACACGCGACCGCTATCTCGACATTTGTGAAATCCTCACCGGCTCCTTACCGCAGGGTGTCGCGCGCTAGGATGAAACTTGCAAGCGCCACGGAAGGCACTCCCTAAAACCACAAATTACAGTTCCTCCGCCGCCGCGATACGGCGTGCAGCTTTCACCAACGTAATCTCCAGCAACGCAATATCAGCCGGAGTCACACCCGCCAAGCGCCCGGCAGCGCCCAGCGTGGCGGGGCGTGATGCCGTCAGCGTGTGTACCGCTTCGGCACCCAAACCCCGTACTTGCTGATAAACAAAAGAGCTTGGAATTAGGGTTTCTTCGCGGGCGGCGCCGCGCTCCACCCAAGCTTGCTGACGTTTGGCGTAACCGGCATACATCACATCGGCTTCCAAACTTTCCCAATCGCGTTGGGGCATGCCAAGCGCCTGGAGTTGCGGAGCAAGTTCCAAAACCTTTTGCCACCCACCATCTTGGGGGCGCTTGAAAATATCCAACAGAGTGCGCTTGGGACCACCGTGTTGCGGCTCGCCGGGAATCGCCATGGATTCTAAGCGCGCGCGCATTTGCGCCATCGCCAACACGCGATTTTCCACGCGCCGATCGCGCTCGGCCGAGCTGGCGCCAACGGCAGCAGCAATGGCAGTGAGACGGATATCCGCGTTATCTTGACGCAATAACAAACGATGTTCCGCGCGCGAAGTGAACATCCGATAAGGCTCGCTCGGATCACTCACTACTAAATCGTCGATGAGCACACCAATATATGCCTGGTGACGTCCTAGCACCAACGGCGCTTTACCTTGAATGGCCAGAGCAGCGTTTAAACCGGCCATTAAGCCCTGTGCAGCGGCTTCTTCATAACCCGAAGTCCCACAAATCTGTCCGGCCAAATACAAGCCAGGAAAATCACGTGCTTCGAGAGTGCGCAGCAAACAACGCGGCGCTACGTGCGTGTACTCGACGGCATAACCCGCTTGCACAATCCGTGCATTTTCCATGCCCACACAGGTGCGCACAAACTGCTGCTGCACGGCCAACGGCAACGAAGTGGAAATGCCATTGGCGTACAACAACTCCGAATCATAACCCTCAGGCTCTAAGAAAATATTATGCGCATGACGCTCGGCAAAACGCACCACTTTGTCTTCCAGCGACGGGCAGTAACGCGGCCCTTTCCCTTCAATGCGACCAGCGTACATCGGTGCCAGGTGCAGATTTTCGCGTACGATATCTTGCGTCTTGGTAGTGGTAGTGGTTTGCCAACAAGAAATTTGTGGCTGCAACAAAGCATCGGTGAGAAAGGAAAACGGCAGCGGCTGGGCGTCGCCTTGTTGTTCCAGCATCACCGTGTAATCCACACTATCCGCCGCAAGACGCGGGGGCGTGCCGGTCTTCATGCTGGCAGTAGGGAAACCGAGGGCGCGTAAAGAGGCACCCAAGCGTGCTGCACCTGCTTCACCGGCACGACCACCAGGGATCGTGGTGAGGCCCGTATGCAATACACCGTTCAAAAAAGTGCCGGTGGTCAAGATCACCGCTTGGGCAGCGATTTGGCGGCCATCCGCGAGCACTACGCCAGCGCAACGGCGCGGCGCTCCAGCCCACAGCAAATCGACGACTTCGCCTTCCACGACCGTTAGGCCAGCTTGGGCGGCCACCATTTCCTGAGCAACCCGCTCATATCCTTTGCGGTCGCATTGGGCGCGAGGCGATTGCACCGCGCGGCCCTTGGAAGTGTTGAGCATGCGAAACTGAATTCCAGCCGCATCGGTGATCAGACCCATCCAGCCACCGAGTGCATCGATTTCGCGCGCCAGCTGGCCCTTGCCGATGCCCCCAATCGCCGGATTGCACGACATGCGCCCCACCGCTGCGGCTTGCAGCGTGACCAAAGCAACCTGAAGCCCTAAACGAGCTGCCGCAGCCGCCGCTTCGAGTCCCGCATGGCCGCCGCCGACCACCACCACATCCATTGCATTTTCCGACATCTCTACGCAAACGGCGACTTAAACGGCCGAGCTCGGTATTCTAAGACACGCTGATGCTTTCGGTATCCGTCTTCCTCCTCGCGTTCTGCCCCGCCGCAGCGCCGCCCCAACAGCCGGCTGGTGGCTTCGAACGCCTAGTCCAAACCCTCGAGAAACAAACTCTCGAGCGGCGTACGGCTGCTATGGGCGCCTGGACTAGCCTCGGCCAGGCCTATTTGGAGCAACCTTCGCTGGGCACCATGAGCCCGCTGCTCACCTATGCGCCCTACATCCAGGAGCCGGTGCTGGATGCGCTCTCTGCCAACTTGCAAAGTGGAGCAAACGATCCAGTCCTCAGCCGCAATCTGCTGCAACTACTCGGCAGCGTGATGAATCGCGGCGGCGCGGCACGCCTGCTGCCGCTCATTCCGCAACTCCCCGCCGACCAGCGCGCCCTGGCAGTGCGCTACAGCATCGAGATGGGCGGCCGACGCACCCGTCACCTCGCCACCCGTTTTCTGCAGGCTGAAAGCGCCGACGTCCGCCAGTCCGCGCTGGAATCCCTCTTGCTACACGGAGATTCCAAACTGGTACCAGCATTGCTGGATGGCGCGGATTTGACGCAACTCGATCTTAATAGTTTCGGTGCCGTCTTAGAGATCCTCGGCTCGCGCCCGGACTTGCCTGCAGAGGTGCGTGTACCTGCGGCAGTTTATCAACAAACGAATTCCGATCTGCTCAATGGTGCGATTGCTTTTATGGCCCAGTACCCGCAGCCTGATGCGGAAGATTTTCTCACCGAACGCGCCTTGCTGCCGCGTAACAGTGGGCTTTCCATCGAAGCACGGAAACTGGCTTTATCTGCTTATGAGAGTGGCTCCGAGGCCTTTCGCTGGCGCAACGGCAGCCGCGCCATGGTGCGTTTTTTAAAAGATGAGCAGCCAGGTGAAGCCACCTACGCCGTGGCTTGGACCCTCCACCGTCTGGGCGATAAATCGGGGCGCAAATACCTCCTGGCCGGCCCAGAAGAACGCGCCAAACAGAACCCGAATGATTGGCGCACGCAGCTGGCGCTTGGACGCATGCAGGTCGACGTCTCGGAGTTCAACTCGGCTTACCGCACCATCAAGGAAACCTTCGATGCCATCGAAGGCACCCAAGCCGCAAGTCGCTTAGTTGCTGAGGACTTTTTCTATGCTGCGCGCGCTGCAGCTGGCGCGCGGCACTCCAAAGAAGCGGGTGTGTGGCTTACTGCCACGCGTTACACCCCAGGGGAATTGGCTCCGTACCGGAATCTGCCCGAGTTTGAGCCCTTTCTCAAGAAGCCACCCTTCAACCATCTGTTCCCGGTTGCTGATTAAGCCCCGCACGGGAACAATGTCCCACCGATTCCTGTCGAATCGCCCTTTCACTGTGTCAAAGAACATCCCCATCGAAGCTGAGAAGACCGCCGTCGGTCCCTGCCATTACTCCGTTACGGTCAAGGTCCCAGGTGACCGGGTAACCCAGGAGTTTGACCACGCTTACCAAGGCGCCTCCCGGGGCATGAAAATCCCTGGTTTCCGGCCTGGCAAAGCGCCCGTAGCGGTTTTGCGCCAGATGCTCGGTGAGGGCGTCAAAGAACACGCCAAGGAGCACATTTTTGAGCATTGCTCCGGGGAAGCTATTGAGAATCTGGGATTGCGCGGCGAGGTGTTGCGGATTCTGGAGTTTGATCCGACGGCTTATGAAGTTGGCGAAGGCCAAGATTTGGAATTCACTTTCGAGCTGGAAACCTTGCCACTAGTAGAGCTACCCGCCTGGACGGAGCTTGATGTGGAACCAGCCCCTGTGGAGGTCACCGAGGAGCAATACCAAGAAGCACTCCAGGGCTTAGGTGCCAATCACCAGAAGTTCGACGAAGTCGAAGATGGCGCAGTGAATGAAGAGCACCTTGCTGACATTGATTTGGTGTACTTCCTTGATGGCGAAGCTGGACCAGAAGCCACCGGTTTGAAGTTCGGTTTGGGCTCCCCGCTGTACGGCGCCGATCCAGACAAATACGACGAAGCCTTACGCGGCACCAAAGCGGGCAGCGAATTGGAACTCGATGTAGAGTTCAACGAAGGCTTCTCCATTGAGGATTGGGTAGGCAAGACTGGCGTCGCCAAAATCACTGTGAACAAAGTGGTGCAGAGCCGCCTGGCAACGGAAGAAGAAATTGCCGAAGCCTTCGGCTTGGAATCTGTGGAGTTGCTGCGTGAGCGCATCCAGGAGCGGCAAGCTTTTGACAACCGCCAGCGTGAGCGGGATCGCCAGGCCTCGGAGCTGCTCGATAGTGTGGTGCGCCTGCGCCCCTTCGACATGCCAGCGCGGATGATTGAAGAAGAGGCCGAATCCACCATCAAGAGCCATATGGAGCGGATGCAGCAGCAAGGCGCCACCGAAGAGCAGGCCAAGGAAGAGGCGGCCAAAAATGAAGAGCAGGTCAAAATAGACTGCGAGCGCCGCTTGAAGAACTGGTTTGTGCTGCGCAAGATTGCCCAACAGGAAAAAATCCGCGTTTCCAGCAAGGATTTGGACATGGCTTACCGTCAAATTAGCGCCCAGCAAGGCGTCGATGTGAAGCTGGTGAAGGATTACTACAAAGAACACAAGATGGTCGATAACTTGCACGGCGACATCATGGAATCCAAAGCGCGCGCCCTGCTGGTGGACAAGATTGCAAATCAACGCGAGAAGGCTGTTGCTTCCGTGGAGTAGGAACGCTATTTTCACGCCATGAACTCGTCTGCGAATCAGCCAGTGCAAGGTTTTTCCATTCCTTACGTCATCGAGAAGACCGGGCGTGGCGAACGTACTTACGATCTTTACTCACGTCTGCTGGAGGACCGTATTGTGTTTCTCGGCACGGGTATTGACGATATGGTCGCCAATGTCGTCGTGGCGCAGTTGTTGTTCTTGTTCAAGCAGAACAAGACCCAAGACATCCAGATGTACATCAACTCGCCGGGTGGCTCGGTAACCGCTGGCTTAGCGATTTACGACACCATGCAATACATCGATTGTGATGTAGCAACCTACTGCATTGGTCAGTGCGCCTCGATGGGCGCTGTGCTGCTCGCCGGTGGCGCCAAGGAGAAGCGGTTCATTTTGCCAAACTCGCGGGTGATGATTCACCAACCTTGGGGCGGCACCCAAGGCACCGCTTCAGATATGGAGATTCAGGTTGCTGAAATCCTGCAATTGAAAATCCGCCTGAATGGCATCCTGGGTCATCACAGTGGTAAGACCCTCAAGCAGATTGAAAAGGCCACCGATCGAGATCACTTCCTGTCCGCCGAAGATGCCGTTGAATTTGGTTTAGTAGATCAAATCATCGGAGCGGTCAACAAGTAGTTTTCTGCGCTGAGTTGAGCCTCCAACGGCCATTTATCGGGTATACTTGGTAAATGGCAAGGGGTCAGGACCGAAGCGAAATTGAACGCTGCACTTTCTGTGAGAAAGTGCGATCCCAGGTGGAGTCGCTGATTGCGGGGCCCCCTGGGATTTATATTTGTAATGAATGCGTAGAGATTTGCAACAGCATCCTTCATGAAGAAGATCGCCGCTTGCGCAAAGTTCCCACTAATCCTGCGGAAACCAAGCAAGGGGCATTTTTCACGCCACGAGAAATCGTCGCCAAGCTTGACGAATACGTTTACAGCCAAGGCCCCGCAAAACGTGTGCTGGCGGTAGCGGTGCACAACCACTACAAACGCCTCGATGTCAAGCAACGCCTCAATCAAGATGGCGCATCCCCCGAGTGGGCGGAAGTGGAGCTCGAGAAAAGCAATGTGTTGCTGATTGGGCCGACGGGTTCCGGCAAGACTCTGCTAGCCCGCACCTTGGCACGCATTCTGAATGTGCCGTTTGCCATCGCGGATGCCACCACACTCACCGAAGCTGGTTACGTGGGCGAGGATGTAGAGAACATCTTGCTGAAATTGCTGCAAGCTTGTGATTTTGATCTGGAGCGCGCGCAACGCGGCATCATTTATATCGATGAAATCGATAAGATTGCTCGCACCACGCAAAATGTCAGCATCACCCGTGATGTTTCTGGTGAAGGCGTTCAGCAAGCTCTTTTGAAGATTCTCGAAGGTTCCGTGGCGAACGTGCCGCCTCAAGGGGGTCGCAAACATCCAGAGCAGTCGTGTATCCAGATGGATACCACCGGCATTTTGTTCATCTGCGGCGGCACTTTTTCGGGCATCGAGGAAATTATCGGCCGGCGCGTAGGCGAAGGCGTCATCGGTTTCCACTCCCCTGAAACGGAGGAAGCACAAGAAATTGCAAGTCTTACGGATCGCGAGCGTTTGGTGCCCTTATTGGATACCAAAGACTTGGTGGACTATGGTTTGATTCCAGAATTTGTTGGGCGCTTGCCGATCCATGTGCATCTGAAGGGATTGCTGGCCAAAGATTTGGTCCACATTCTTACCGAGCCAAAGAATGCCCTGGTGCGTCAGTACCAAGCTTACTTCGCGATGGAAGACCACGAGCTTTCCTTCACCGAGGATGCCCTCTACGAGATTGCGCAACTTGCTTACGACCGTCAAACCGGCGTGCGTGCGCTGCGCTCCATCCTGGAAGGAGTGCTGCATGATTTGATGTTCCATTTGCCCGATTACGGCACCCCAACGCGCTCCTTTGTCATTACGGGCGAAATGATTCGTTCCGGCAACGCCAATGTGTTGCTGGAAGGTGGCGAAGGAAACTCACGCCGCGAAAGCGCCTAGTACCATTGTGCTAGGTTTACTCGCCATCTCTTTGTTGGCTTGGGCTCAAGAGTCCACGCCCATCCCCTTTGAACTCTCCTTGCCTGCGAGCTTTGGCGAGTTCGTGGAAAGCATGGAAACCCCAGGCATTTGGACTGCACGCCGTGCCGACGGGCTTGCCAACTTCCAAGTCAGCCACCTTTTGTTGGGTTCCTTTGGCGCCAACCCCAAGGCCGTGGCCGAGTATTATCGCCAGAATCAATGGCTGCCCATGTTGGGTGAGCGCAAGCATAAGATCGTCGCCTGGCAAGGAAAGCTGGATACTTATGCGGCGGAGGGTTGGGAAATCTCCTATGACCAAGGCACCCACAAAATGATGGTGCAGCAGCGCTTGATGATTCAAGGCGATCGCATGACCATGTTGCTGTGGGAAGGATTTGCTGCCGCAGCGGACGACGCTCGCCAGACCTTGGATTCTTTTCGTTTGCCCCTTGCCTGGCAACCCGTTCCCCCGCCCGATGTCGATATCTATGCTGGCCTCGGCCCCAACGGCACGGCCCTGCCATTCCCAGGCAGCTTCAACATTGAAGTGCGCATTCCTCCTGCGGAGGTCGCCGTACAAATGGAAGTCGACATCACTTATGTGCCCGGCTTAGCTCCGGTGCCTAGTGGAGAGTTTCTGTGGCAACTGCCACAAGGGGCGGTGCGCATGCCGCTCGCAGAAAACTTGGGTGGACGGCGCATTCAATATCGAGTAGCCCTCAGTGAAGATGGTTCCAACGGTATCACCCGGATCAACAAAGACACTTTGAGCGCCTTGGATTCGCTGTGGATTGCGGTGCCTACCTTTTTGTTGGAATCGAAAACCGGTTTTCAAGCACCGGCCTGGAATTTACGAGTCATTCACCCGCCCCATTTGCTCAGCCTCGGTGCCGCGCTGGCGGCACGCAATTTTTCCGAATCCCTGGGCGCCTTCATTACCGATTTTACGCCGGTTCCAGCCGGTCGCGCGTGGCCGTTCTTTTTAGTTGCTGCATTCAAACAAGAGCAAACTGGTGGCCTGAACTGGAATCTACGCCTGGATTCAAAAGCCAATCTGGAGCATGATTCGGTGCGCGAGTTACTGCGTTTGCGCAAGGTTCTCGATGCTTGGTTACCCGGCGCATCCACCACCTGGACCATCGCCAGTTTCCCGTACATTGGCGATCGCGTGTTGCCCGATTTATTGGTACTGGATGAAGACCGTGGCTGGTTTCAAGCACCCGTGGATGCGCCGTGGAATGGGCTTTCCCGCCGCACTGCTTTGGCGCGGCTTTTATGCCAAGAACGATTTGGTTCGCGCTTGCAGGGTCTCGGCACCGCCAAACTTTTTCTCGATGCCTCGCTCGCGGAATATGCAACCTGGCGCCTGCTTTTGCTGAGTGAAAACCAAACGGATGCCGACGCCCTCCGCGCGCAATGGCAACAAGCGGAAGCCCTTTCCGGTCCCCTGCCGATGCCGCTTTCCATGTTGGATAGCAGTGATTTGTTTGGCGCACGTCGCTTGTTGAGTTTCGGCCCTTTAGTTTGGTTAGAAATCGAAAAACGCTGCGGTCGCTCCACTTTTGACACCCTGCTCACCTCCCTGCTGCAGAATCCCCGCAGTTGGAGCACCGCCGATTTGCACGCAGAGCTCCGCAAAGCCCAGCCCACGGTGGATTGGACTACTTTTCTGCGGCTCCACGTTTATGGGCGCGCCCTGCCTGCAAACGACTGATTCCAGCACCACGCCATGCGCATTTACTACCATCGCGATTTTGACGGCATGGCCTCTGCTGCCATCCTCGCCGACGCCCTAGAGAGCTGTGGTTTGGAAAAGCAAGTGAACTGGTCCGGCGTCAACTTCGACAAAACGTTGCACTGGGAAAACTTCGCAATGGGCCAATTCTTCGCGGTGGTCGATTTCCATTTCCACGCGCGCGCCAAATATTGGTTTGATCACCACCCCACTACGTTCCTGTTAGCTGGTGATGAAGAACGTTATGTGCCAGATGACAACCACTGCTTTGCACCTGATGCGAAAAGTTGTCCACCCATCATTCTCCAACATGCACAAGAGAAATGGGGTTATCAGCCGCGGCCCTTCTACGCTGATTTAGCCCATTGGTCCGATATCATCGACTCCGCCTCCTTCGAATCTGCAGACCAATCCCTGTTCGGCACGGAGCCGGCCATCCGCATCAGCCGCGCCTTGACTTGTGCCCCCGATTTAAGCTTCCACGACAAAATGGTCAAATTGATGCGCACCAAGTCTCTGCACGAAATTGCTGCGGATGCAACGGTGGAAAAATGTTATGACCGCTCTTGCCGAAATCGCGAAAACGCGCTCGATAATTTCTCCAGCAACATCACCCTGAAGACCGAAACTGCTTTGTTGGCCGATTTACGCTCAAAGTCCATTCGCCGCGAACGCTTTGCCCCATTTTATTTGAACCCTAAAATTCACTACGCCATCACGCTGTTGCCGACTCGCGCCGGGGTCCATATCACGGTCGCTTCCAACCCCTGGAACCGCCCGCAGAGTGACCTGCACTTAGGTGAGTTGATGAAAGAATATGGCGGCGGCGGGCATCTTGGCGTTGGTGGCTGCAACCCTCCGGATGAACAAACGGCCATTTCTTGGGGTCACGCGATCTTTAAGAAAATCGAAGACCTTCATTAGAGTTACTCACTACACCCTGCATGCCAGCCCTCCTCGATGTTCACCCTGCTGCGTGGCCACAGTTATTTGTGGACATGGGTGTTGCCGCTTTCCACGGCCGCAATGCTGCGCGTTGGGTCTTTCAGCGCGGCGCTCACGGTTGGGAAGAAATGACCGATCTACCGGCAGATCTGCGCCAACGTTTGCAGCAGGAACATCCGCTCGCCACGGCCAAACTTTTGGCCAGCTCTGGAGCGCACGATGGCGCTGAAAAAGTACTCTTGGAAATGCACGATGGCGCCACCGTAGAAGCCGTCGGCATGCCGGGCACTGCCGGACGCACAATTTGCTTGAGCACCCAGGTGGGTTGCCCGGTGCGTTGTAAATTTTGTGCCAGCGGTTTGGATGGGCTCGGCCGCAACCTCAGCCAAGGTGAAATCCTCGAGCAAGCCCTGTGGCTACAGCGCCAGCAAGGTCCGTTCCACCGCGTGGTCATTATGGGCATGGGCGAGGCCGGTTTTAATCTCGACGCGGTCCTGGGCGCTCTAGATGTGCTGATGGATGAAGAAGGATTCGGCATGTCGGCGCGACGCATTACCCTCAGCACCGTTGGCCCGCAAGGTGCGTTGGCCCGCATCGCTGCTTGGGGGCGCCCCATCACTTTGGCGCTCTCTTTGCATGCCACCACGGATGAATTGCGCCAGCAGCTGTTGCCGGGAGTCTCCAAACGTGGGATTGTGGAAACACTTGATGAGGCCGATGATTTATTTGCCGCCAACGGCCGCGAGTACACCATTGAATACGTCCTCCTTGAGGGCATCAATGATGCTCTCACCCAGGCCACCGAACTTGCTGATTTGCTTTTTCAGCGTCGCTGCCATGTGAATCTTATCCCCTACAACACTGTGGAAGAGATGGATTACACCTGTCCCAGCCGCTTGGTGATGGAGACTTTCGCGCAACGCCTCCAGGAGCGTGGATTATCGGTAACATTAAGGCGTAGTCTTGGACGCCAAACGGATGCTGCGTGCGGCCAACTACGCCGCCGTCAACGCCCACCTACTCGCACGTCTACTGAAGTTTAATTTCCATGCGCAAACTCTCTCTGCTACTCCTGCCACTGCTCCTGTTTTCGGGCATGTTCTTCGGAGGCGGCGAGAACCCTTTTATTGAAAAGCATATGGCAGCCGCGCGGCGCCTTATGGATGCCGGCAAAACTGCCGAAGCGCGTATCGAAGTGGAACGCGCCTTGGAGCGCGACGACCAACATTTAGGCGCATTGTTGATGTGGTCGGAAGTGGCCACTGCTGCTGGCGATACCGACGCCGCAGTTTTCGCCTTGCATGCATGGCTGGAAGTGGTGCGTGCTGCAGAGGAAGCGCCGGTGTCGCGCGCGGTGATTAAGGAAGTGGAAACACGCTTACTCGCCTTGGATGAGGATGCCAAGACTTTCCGCAAGCTCACCGACACTTACATCAAGGAATTGTTGAAGATCGAAAAGGAGCACACCAAAAAGCAACGCTACCACTCAGCGCTTGCGGTGATTGATGAAGTCCTGCACATTGATCCGAATAACGCCGAGGGACGGGCGCGGCGCAAAGAAATTCAACGCGAAGGCGGCGCCGATGTGGCTACCGAGGATATGTTCGCTGGCAGTGATCCAACCGCCGGCGTGGATCCGGAATGGATTTCCGATGAAAACACCAAGCACACCGACTGGAAAAATGCTTGGCGCAAAGAAACGGATTATTACCGCATCCGTACCAATGGCGGCTATCTGATTCTGCAAACAGCCGGCATTGCGATGGACCAAATGAATATGGCTTATCGCCATTTCTTTCATTACAAGGAAGATGGAGGCGCAATCCCAAAGATCGATGTGCATGTGTTCAAGAACCGCGATGAATATCTAACTTTGGGTCAAGGTCCGCCGGTCAAGTGGTCGGCTGGGCATTTCACCGGGAGCGCGGTGGAAACCTACATTGGCGGAACCGAAGGCACCGACGGTATCAAAGAGATGTACTCCACTTTATTCCATGAAGCGGCGCACCAATTCGTTTCGCTCACTGGTAAAGGCGGCGTGCCTGGGTGGCTCAACGAAGCCTATGCCTCTTTTTTCGAAGGCACCACGATTTTATCCAACGGCACGGTGCGTTGGAACCGTGTCAATAACGGCCGTTTGTTTGCTCTGGCGCCGCGCTTAGAAGCAGGTTGGATGAAGGATCACGACGATGGTATTCGTGGTGACGATGGTGATTGGGGAACACCCCCGCGCGCGCCATCCTTACGTATTCTGATTGAGAATCGTTATGAGTGGGGCCCACCTTGGTACGCCCCAACCTGGGGCGTGGTGTATTTTCTGTACAACTACCGCGATCCCGAAACAGGGATTGCGGTGCTGCGGGAACCTTTGCACGCCTACTATTTATCCGGCGCTGGCAGCGTGGGACCATCGCAAAGAGTCGAACATTTTGAAGAAATGGTTTTGTCCGGTGAGCGTGCCCCAGCCAAAACCGTGGATGAGTTATCGGAAATATGGGCCGAATGGTTACTTGATTTACGCGACCGTCAAATCGGACAAGGTGAGCCTGAACAAGATTTGCTGCACTATGCGGATTTGGCCTTAACGCGCAATGATGCACCCTTGGCCATGTCTTTGCTCGAAGAAGCCTTGCTGTACGCACCCGACAATCCAGAAATCCAGTGGGAACTCGCCAAGTTACTGCAGGAAGATAAGCAAGACGACCGCGCATCGGCTTTGTATCGCTCTTTTGCCAACGAGCTGGCCTTACGCGGCGAAATGGCCGATGGCCGCTTTGAAGTCGCACGGCGTTTGATGGAAGAGCTGGATCCGTTGTTTAAAAAGCATAAGCAGTTGAAGTTAAAGCTTGGCGAAGATGGATTGATCCTTGCACGCGCTTATCGGGCCAAAAAAATGCCGCGGATGGCGATGGAAATCGCGCGGCGGATGTCGGCGAGTTGGTCACTCCCCGAAGCATTGGAGCTGTACACCGAAATCGCCCGCGAAAGTGGTATTAGCTTGGCCCGCTGGAAAATTGCTTACAACGAACTCACTTTGGATGGCTGGCAACCCAATAAGTCGTACCAGGCTTATGGCAAAATGATCCAGGCTTTTGTCGAAAACGACCCGGCGATCGACACCCCCGAGGGCATGTTCCAAACTCAAGAACTGGCTGCCGACGTCTCCTTCGATGCCGATTACTCCCTTGAGGCAGAAATGCGTTTTGGCACTAACGCTGGCTTCATGGGTTTGTGTTTCGGCCGTAAAGATGGCAGCAACACTCAAGCCCTGGGCCTGCACCCGAAGGGTTCCCTTGACATCAGCACCAAATCAGGCGGCAACTGGATTGTGCGCGATCACCAACAAGTCAGCTTGCCCATTGGGTGGCACAAACTACGCATCGATGTGGTCACCCAAGCAGGCCCGAATGCTGCCGTAGACGTTTATTTTGACGATCTCTTCATGCGCAGCTTGGAAATGCCGCGGGATAGTGTGCGCGGCAGTTTCGGTTTGATTACCGGCACTGGCGGTGGCGAATATCGCAACATTCGCATTCTCAAACGCGATCCGCACGATCCGGCCGCACGCATTGAGCGCGAACTTGCATTGTTGGCGCGCTTGGAAGATCCAGCGGTGCGTACCCCGGGTGTATTCCAAGGCATTAAACCACCCGTACTGGCCGATTACAAAGGCACTTGGCTGCAAGGCGAGCCATTGTCGGTGGCGCAACACTTCGGCCATCCCATGGTGATTTCATTTTGGACTCCGCATCAAGATGAGCTCATCCCTACTTCCGATTATTACGCTTATTTAGTTGAGAAGTGGCAAAAATTCGACTTGGAAATCGTCGCCATCTGCACCAACACTTTTACCGCAGCGGCAGTCAACGAATGGCTGGCTGCCCATCCAATGCCCGGCGTACGCGTATTGTTCGATCAAGGCTTTCTCATCTACCCAGCCTTTCATGTGGGCAATGGTGGTTGGGAGTTACCCCGTAACCTTTTGGTGGATGTGGATGGCACGGTCTACTGGGAGGGGGATCTGAACCTTCGTTTGAATGAAGGTTGGGTGCGCGACAGCGCCGGAGCTACCCCCCTCGATCTCTCCATTGATGCACTGATTAGCAAACGCAAACTACTGCAACTCGATCAGCTTGGCCCCGATTTGGAAGCCGCAACCGCCCTCTTTGAAGCAGGTCAATTGCGCGAAGCCTTGAAACGTATCGCCCAACTCGCGGATCTCGAAGCCGACTTTGATGCACGCGTCCGCGAAGCCCGTCACCTGCGCGACACCATCGAAGCAATCGGTGCGGCGCTCCCCGTAAGCGCCAGCCTTGCCCTAGAAAATGGGCAACCCTTGTTGGCCTATGCACTACTGGCGCGTGCCGTGGATGAATTCCCCAAAACGGGAGTCGCGGATTTGTCGCGTTCTCGAATTCGTAGTTTGCAACGCGACCCACTCTACCGGGATGCCAGCAAAGCTTGGAAAACCTTGGAACGCGCCTTCCAAGACGCCGAACGTGGCAAAGACCATGCCACCATTGAGGCCAACTTGGTGAAGGCCTTGGCGATTTCCGACGGCGTGGAGGTCAAACACATCGTCGCCAAGTTACGAGCCTCGCTCGCCACAGGTGGTGCTGCGGCCTTTGCTGAGGCGTGGCCCGGGTTGCAGCCAGAGGCCATCGCTTTGGCGGAGTGAGCTTGCGCGCACTCCGTCAAAGCAGCGGAACTCTTGGCAAAAACCTTAGAGTGCCTTGAGCGACTTTTCAGTCAGTTCTAAAGCACGATCCACAGCGGCAGCGGTGATGGCAAGATGAGGACGGAAACGCACGGTGCGTGGCCCCGAACCCAAGCCAATCATGCCATTTTCTAACATCGTTGCGAGCAACTTTTTGCGCGCCTCGCCGCTAGGCATGTCAAAGGCCATCAACAAACCCATACCACGCGGATTCTCCACTTGATCAAAGCTTGACGCCATGGCGCACATGCCGCTCAGCCAGCGCGCGCCCATAGCAGCAGCATTGTCACAAAGTTTGTCGTCGCGAACCACTTCCAGCACCCGCGTGGCGCGCACCATATCCACCAGGTTGCCGCCCCAAGTCGAGTTGATGCGACTGGATTTTTCGAAACAGTTATCGGGCACCTGATCGATGCGTGGGCCCGCCATGATGCCGCACTGCTGCGCTTTTTTGCCGAAGCAGAACAAATCTGGAGTAATCCCGTAATGTTGGAACATCCACGGCTTGCCACTGGTGAAGTAACCGGTTTGCACTTCATCGCAAATGAAAAGGCAATCGTATTTTTCGCAGCGCGCTTGTAAGCCTTGCAAGAATTCGGCACGGAAGTAACGATCGCCACCTTCGCACTGCATGGTTTCAATCAAAATCGCGGCGATATCATCACCATGTTTGGCAAAAGCACGATCAATCGCCGCGAAGCATTGCTGCTCGGCAGCGATGTGCGCTACCAGCGCCTCGCCCTCCAGCGGGAACTGCGCAATTGCGGGCGCAAAAATACGTGGCCATTCTTCAAACTTAGGGAAGTAATTGATTTTATCCGGCAAAGTGTTGGTGAGCGACAAGGTGTAACCCGAGCGACCGTGAAATGCCTTTTCGAAGTGCAGGATTTTCGTGCCGACATCAGCATCCACGCCTTTCGCGCGATTACGTCGCACTTTCCAATCGAAGGCCACTTTCAGCGCATTTTCAACCGCAAGCGCCCCACCATCTACGAAAAACATGTGTTGGTAACCTTCCGGTGCAGCGACTTCACCCATGCGCACCACGAAATCAGCCATTTGCGTGGTGTACAAATCGGAGTTAGCGGGACGGTTAGCAACGACATGGGCCACGCCTTGCAGCCACTTCGGATCCATTAACGCGGGATGATTCCAGCCCAGCGGCGTCGATCCGAAGCAACCGAAGAAATCCAAAAAGGTGCGGCCGGAACGACTATCCACCAAATCTGCGCCTTGCGACTTTTCCAGGTCAAGAACGAAAGGGTAGCCGTCAACAAGCATCCAATTGCCTAGCGTGGCATGGACATTCTGTGGGTCTATGTGTGGTGAGGTGAGCGTAAGCATGGCGTAGTAATCTAAGGATTGGAACGAACTTGCGGCTTAAAGGAATAAAGCTGCAAACGTTCAGCGAGGTCTTCTACCGCGCTGAAATTTTCTTCCTGGCAAACCACCAGGAGTGAAGGTGCTGGGGCCTGAAGCGCATCCAACAGGCGCCCGGAAAGCGGCACGTTGGCGACCAGACTGGGGCGGCCGGCGTTGCCACCAGCAATGAGGCAGGCGCCACTATCGGTTGCTACTTGCACCGCGGCGAGTAGGCCGTCAGATTTTGGGTGAGACGCACTAGCGTTTTCAAAATTCAAAAAGCGGGTGCGCAACGCAGCGAGCAACGCGGCTTGCTGTTGCTGACCGACTAGGACCAAGGCCACCGGCTGCAGAGTATGGCTAGCCAACCACGTAGCCACCACCCACTCCGCCACCGAAGCGACCGGCTCGCCGGTTGCGCAACAATAGACCGGAACCTTCTTGTTGCCAGGAAGGGATTCCGTCATGTGGAGGTTGGACGTAGGATGAGGCATAGTCATGACAAGGGCGACCAACAACGATCACTCAGATCAGCCTGAGGGAGATGCTGCACCAACTCGGTGCAGCCTGCCGCGCGCATGCCAAATGCGTCGCCAGCGCGATTATTCGCGCGTGTACTCGCAGGGAGTGCGCGCCCGAGGACAACTCATTCTAGTCGTTGCCGCGCCCGGAGATAACCCCCTGACCGCACGAATGGGACTTTCCGTCGGGCGGAAATTCAACAAATCTGCGGTTATTCGCAACCGCACCCGCCGCGTCATCCGTGAAGCCTTTCGGCTCGAACGTGCCCATTTACCCCATGTAGACCTGATTTTAATCCCCGTCGCGCGCGATCAAGAGTACACCACTACTAGCGTGGCGCCGGAGTTGCGTCGCTTGGTTGCGAAACTCGCCAAACGCTTGCCCACACCTGAAGAAGCATGAAAACGCTGCTCATTGGGTTGATGCAACTCTATCGCTCCGTATTTAGTGCACTTTTGGGCTATGGCAAATGTCGCTTCACGCCAACCTGCTCCCAATACGGCATCGAAGCCGTCAAAATCCATGGAAGTTGCAAGGGCCTCGCACTTACAATCTGGCGCATCTTGCGTTGCCAACCGCTGTGTCGCGGCGGCTTCGATCCAGTCCCCCCAGCGCACCAGAAAAATGATTCTTAGCCTCAGCCTTTGCCTTAGCAGTTTTTTGCAGCATCCCGCTGCAGCCCAGGAACCTGTGGTGAAACCACTTCCTGCTCAACAAATGGTGGCGCTGCCAGTGCAGGAGGATTTGCGGTATGCCGGCGAGGTGCACTTTGGTGCCATCCGTCGCCTCACCACTGCGGGTGAAAATGCCGAAGGTTATCTAAGTTGGGGTGGTAAGCAAATTACCTATCAGGCCAAATTTGGCGGCCGTAGCTGCGATCAGATTTATACGCTCGATTTGCTAAGTGGCGCGCGCAAGTTGGTATCCACCGGCAGTGGTCGCACCACCTGTAGCTTTTTTATGCCTGGCGATCGCGCAATCCTCTTTGGCAGCACCCACGCAGCAAGTGATGATTGTTTGCCACCGGCAGATTACTCGATGGGTTATGTCTGGAAGATTTACCCACAGTTTGATTTGTATGTGCGGGATTTGGAAACCTGGGATCTGCAACCCTTGGCCCCTGCACCTGGCTACGATGCCGAGGCCGTGGTCAGCCCAGATGGGAAAAAGATTGTCTTCACTTCGCGCCGCGAAGGCGATTTAGATATCTACATCATGAACGTCGATGGCACCAATATTACCAAACTCACCGATAAGCTCGGTTACGACGGCGGCCCATTTTTCTCGCCGGATTCCCAGCGTATTGTGTATCGCTCTTTCTACCCGAATACGCAGGCGGAAACCGATCGTTACTTGCTGCTACTGAATCAAGACACGATCGAACCGATGGCTTTGCAACTGTATGTCATGAATACCGACGGCAGCAACAAGGTACAAGTGACGGATAATGGCGCTGCCAACTTTGGCCCGTTTTTCCATCCTGATGGTCACAACATCATTTATTGCAGCAATCAGGGTTCCGCCACAGGGCGCGAATTTGATTTGTACATGATCCGCGATGATGGCCACAACAACGAACAAATCACTTTCTGCCCTACCTTCGATGGCTTCCCAATGTTCTCGCAAGATGGCAAGAACTTAGTGTTTGCCAGCAACCGCCAAAATGCAAGTGAGGGTGATACAAATTTGTTTCTGGCCGAGTGGTTGCCAGATGCACAAGCGGTGAAGTAGTTCGCCTAGTGTGTAGAACTGCGGGTCGAGTCCTTTGGGCTCGGCCCTTTTTTTTGTGCCCCGTTGCGAATCCGCCACCACGCAACCCCATGCGCGTCGTTATAAAGCTGTTGTAAATCTAGTTGGGAAGGCAGTTCGGCAGGCAGCTCCGTGCCGGGCACAGCCTCAAGTAGAAAAGACGGTTTGAGTTGTGCGATGTAATCTGGACCAATCACAAATTCGCGACCAAAACCAGGGCGCACCTGCTTGGGATCGAGCAAGTCACGACCGAAAGCGTGATACTCAAAACCGGCCGGCGCAGCGAGTTCGATTAAGGTTGGGCCCATATCAATATGGCTTCCTGCAGCGTTTTGGGGCACCACGCGTTGCCCAAGTACTTGCGGCCCAAACAGCACCAATGGCACTGCAGTACGTTCAAAAGCACTCGGCTTGCCATTTAGGAATTTGCGCGCGTAGTGATCGCCGGTGACGGCGAAGACGGCATTCGGGAGCTGTTCATTGGCAGCGCGAATGAACTTGGTCATTTCGTGATCGGCGTACCACAGGTGCCCCCACGTAGGTAGATCAATCGCGCCGTCGTAAATGCTTGCCAAAGAGGCCGGGATTTCGGTTACCGAGTAACCCTTCGCAACCACATCAATGTCGTACGGCGGATGGTAGGAAGTGCTCAGAATAAAATTGAAGGTAGGCTGCTCATCGGTGAGTGACCCAGCAAGAAATTCGAAAAGGTATTCATCATCCACACCCCACTCATTATCGTGCTGCCAACTGCCCATATGCGAGCTGCCATAAACTTCGTCAAAACCTTGGGCGACAGCGAACTGATCGATGTTGCGCCATCCCAACTTGCCGCCGTAGAAAAAACGTGTGCGATATCCGAGGCGTCGGAAAATAGCGGCTACCGCGGTTGGGTAAGTGAGGCGGGTTTGCGGCTGCAAATCCGTTTGCAGACCGGAATCGGGCAAGCCGGTGAGGATGCCCGCAACCGACGCCATCGTGCCCGGCGATGAAGATAGAAAAGAATGCACCTGAAGCCCTTCGGCAGCGAGTCCTTTGAGGCCCTCAGTGAGTTGCAATGCTTGATACTGCGGCAGCATCGGCCAGGCATCATAGCTCTCCATTAACATCACGAAAACATGCCGCGGTGCTTGGCCGGCGTGCCCCTTGGCGTGGGTTAAGAAGTAATCGTCAAGATTGTTACTGGCCGCTGCATCAGGAAATAGGCGTGCCAGCGCCGCATCTAAATCTAGCGTGGGCAAAAAAACGCTTAAGCCAGCGGTACTATTCAGCCGTGCGTGGTCTTTGCAGGCATAAGCCAAGGCCACAAATGGGTTCAATACCGTCTTGTTCAAAAAGACGTCGGTAGAAATAGCGGCATCGATGCGCTGCGCGGGACGTTTACCCAGAGAGCCACGAAGACTCAGGACCACCAAAATTAACACCAATAGATTGACACCCATGCGGGTGACCAAAGGTAGTGATGGCGCGTTGGTAGAAGAAGCTTCCACCTTTGTTTGACCAAGCGACCGCACCAGCATAAAGAGCGGCGCGCACAAACATAAAAACACCAAAGTCCAAAGTAGCGGGTGAAATTCCTTCCACACCGTTTGCACGATGGCATTGGTGTCGTCTTCCAAGCCGATAAAAATGAAGTGATTAAACTGGCTATCAAACTCGGCAAAAAAGTTAAACGAAACAATGAACATCCACAACGCGCTGACCACAAAAAGGAATCCGAATGCCATCCGCACCCACGCCGCCACACGCCTCCACGGCAGCCCTCTCGCCAGCAAACTAAGCAGAATTGGCACAACAACCACATAACCGGCTACTTGACAATCAAAGCGCATGCCATACAAAAGCACCGGCAAAACATCACCAAAACCACTTGCAACATCTAAACGCTGATGAAATACGCCAATCAGCGCCATGCGAAACAGGCTGAGCAGGAGCATCACCAGTACCCATAGGCGCAAGTCTTGACGAAACGGTTGCACCGCGCGTATCCACCGATTCTTCATCGCAAACCGCAGGCGTGGAGAGCGCGATCGCGCACTTGGCGCGCACGTTGACGAGCTTTGACAGCCCCAACTTCAAGAATTTCATCCACCACCTGAGGATGGGCAAGGAAGTATTCGCGTTGTTCTCGCGCGCTGGCGAAGTACTCTTCCATGGCATCTTTTAAGCGCATTTTCAAATGCCCATAACCGGGCCCCAGAGGGCCACCGGCAGTCACCTTAGCCTTCCATTCGGCAAGCTCCTCGACATCAAGGAATAAGGCGAGTAAGTCAAAAACAAACAGCTCACTTGGATCCTTAGGCTCTTCTGGTGGACGAGAATCCGTCACAATTTGGCTGCACAACTTCTTTAACTTTTTACCCGATTCAAACATCCAAATATCGTTGCCGTAGCTCTTCGACATTTTTTGTCCATCTAAGCCGGGTACCTTTTGCATATGCAGCGTTTGTTCCAGACGGATTTCAGGCCGGACAAAAACGTCGCCATAGGTGTTGTTGAAATAACCAGCCATATCTTGAGCCATTTCGACATGCTGCACTTGATCTTTGCCCACCGGCACCACATTCGCATCATAAGCCAGAATATCGGCAGCCATCAAGATCGGGTAGGTGAACAAGCCCACCGTAGGTTTGATGTGATGGGCCAGCTTGTCTTTGAAAGAATGGGCACGCTCGAGCAAGCCCATTCCAGTTACCGTTGCAAGTAGCCATGCGATTTCAGTAACTTCGGGCACATCCGACTGGCGCCAAAGCACCGCTTTTTCGGGATCCAGGCCGCACGCCAAATAGGTAATCGCGGTTTCGCGTACCAATTCGCGCATCTTGTCCGCATGGCGCAAAGTGGTCAGCGAATGGTAATCAGCAATGAAATAGAAATGTTCGCCCGGTTCATCTTGGAGGGCAATGTGTTGGCGAATCGCCCCAAAGTAATTACCGAGGTGAAGCAAACCGCTAGGCTGAATTCCGCTGAGAACCGTGGACATGGTGGCATAGTTTATCACTTCCAAAGGAAGGAAATCGTTTTGTCGATTGCGGGGTGCAAGCTTTGCATGACTGGGCAAGTGGCGGCAGCATTCTCGAAGCGCTGGCGCTGCTCGGGGGTTACCGCAACCGCCATTTCAATGACAACCGGCAGACGTCCGATGCGCCGCAGCGGATCAGACACCATATGCTTCTCGACCCGCACCCGAGTACCGCTGAGATCAATGTGATGCCGCTCCGCAACGTTACCCAGAATCGTCATGATGCAGGCCCCGAGAGCCGTAGCAACGAGATCCGTCGGTGAAAAGCTGGCGCCCTTGCCACAATTATCCACCGGAGCATCGGTGTACAGTTGCTCCCCGGAAGGAACGTGGGTTGCTTGACAGCGTAGCTCCCCTTGATAAAGCAGGTTTATTTCAACGGCCATCCGCCTATTCTAGGTGCTGCGGCGCCGGACTTCCGCTGGGTTTAAATGGCTACAATATTGGGAATGATTCTTACCAATACAGAAACCGTGCCTGGCCTACTCATCGTGGAGCATTATGGGCTAGTCCAAGGTAGCACCATTCGCGCCAAGCACATCGGCCGCGATTTTATGGCGGGCATGAAAAACTTGGTTGGCGGTGAGCTGCGTGGCTACACCGAGTTGCTGCAAGAATCGCGCGACCAAGCGATTCTACGCATGTCTGACCAAGCCAAAGCACTGGGCGCCAATGCGGTGGTCAACCTGCGTTTTTCGACTTCATCGGTTGCGGCAGGAGCTGCAGAAATCCTTTGTTACGGCACCGCAGTCCGCGTCGAGAAGTCTCCGGTCGACGCACAAAGCGCTTCTACGCAACAACGTCCAAACTAAATGGAACTCATTCAAATTTACGTTGGCCTATCCCTACTCTTGCTCGGCTTTGTCGTGGGTGGCGTGATTGAGCGGATGCACTATCGCCGCATCAAGCGCCGCGAATTTGGATTTATCACCCTGCCTGCCACCACTACGTCCGCCATCCCGCAAATCCAAGATGTGGAACGCTCGCAATTGGCACTCGGCAGCGCGGTGATTTCGGTGGATTACTTTAAACGGTTCGCCGCAAGCCTCAAAGGTCTGTTTGGCGGTGAAATTCATTCTTACTCGAGTTTGCTCGATCGCGCGCGCCGCGAAGCACTCTTGCGCATGAAAGAAAATTTTGCCGACGCCGACATGTTTGTCAACGTGCGTTTTGAAACCTCTACCATTTCCAATGGGGGTAATTCGCGCATCGGGTCAGTGGAGGTGCTGGCCTTTGCAACCGCCATCTGGTATCGCGAAGATTCGCCCCACGCAGTCCCTGCACTACTGGAGTCATGAAGTTCATTCCGCGCCAGTTACATGAGGCTGCCGACAATTCACGCGGCGGCAAAGAAGGCTGGCGTAGCCGCTTCAAGGGAATTCTTTCGGCAGTACTGGTTCTGGGTGCGGTGTATATCGCACTGGGTTTCCTTGCCGATTGGAGTGTGCATTTTGTTTCGGAAGAAACCGAGGCGGCATGGTTTTCTTGGACTGATGAAGTCCTGCTTCAAGCGGCGCAACCACCCTCTGCTGCAGTCCAAGGTATTTTCGATAAACTGATTTTGGATAGTGGGCTACGGCCATACCCGTATCGCTTGGTGATGATGCCCGAGCGTATTCCGAACGCTTTTGCTCTACCTGGAGGCACCATCATGGTCACTTCAGGATTACTCGATTTGGTCGAAACAGAGATTGGCCGCGCCATGGTTTTGGGCCATGAACTCGGCCACTTGCAATACCGTCACGGCCTAAAAGGCTTGGGCCGCTCCCTGCTGCTTGCTGGTGCTCTTTCTATGGCGGGCTTCGATTCTTCGAGTTTGTTGAGGCAAACTCCATTGCTCGCGGAAATGAGGCATTCGCGTGTGCAAGAAGCCGAATCCGATACTTTCGGCCTCAATTTGGTTTATGCCAAATACGGCACCACCGAAGGGGCTTTGGAATTCTTTGAAGACATCAGCCTGCTGGAAGGTGGCAACCCCGCCGGCTTGACCCATGGCATGCAATCGTGGTTGCAAACCCACCCGCTTACCGAAGTCCGCCTGGCCCACTTAAGGAGCCAGGCGAGTGCACTAGAAAACTAAGCCTCAAACTTCGAGCTTGTCACCGCATGCAGCAGCGGCTTCCGCAGCGGCTTTTTGTTCGGCAACCAGGGCGCGCACATCCTCGGTAATCCGCATGGCGCAAAATTTCGGACCGCACATGGAACAGAAATGGGCAGTCTTCGAAGGTTCGCTAGGCAAAGTTTCATCATGGTAAGCACGTGCTGTGACTGGATCGAGCGATAGGTTGAACTGATCTTCCCAGCGAAACTCATAGCGCGCTTTCGACAAGGCGTCGTCTTGATCGCGAGCGCCGGGCAAGCCCTTCGCCACATCTGCAGCGTGGGCGGCAATGCGGTAAGTCACGACACCGGTTTTGACATCATCGCGATTCGGTAAGCCTAGATGCTCTTTGGGGGTGACATAGCACAACATGGCTGTTCCGTACCAGCCGATTTGCGCCGCCCCGATACCCGAAGTGATGTGATCATAACCAGGAGCGATGTCGGTGACCAAGGGACCGAGGGTGTAGAACGGAGCTTCAAAGCAATCCTCTAGCTGCTTATCCATGTTCTCCTTAATCAAGTTCATCGGCACATGGCCGGGCCCTTCAATCATGACTTGCACATCGTGCTGCCAAGCGATTTTGGTCAATTCCCCCAATGTTTCGAGCTCGCCAAACTGCGCGGCATCGTTGGCATCATGCAAACAACCCGGGCGCAGACCATCGCCAAGGCTGAATGTGACATCGTATTTTTTCATGACTTCGCAAATCTTTTCGAAGCCGGTATAGAGGAAATTCTCTTGGTGATGTTCCAAACACCATGCGGCCATGATCGAACCACCACGCGACACAATCCCAGTGAGGCGTTCAGCAGTCAACGGCACATAACGCAACAAGACCCCCGCATGAATGGTGAAGTAATCCACCCCCTGCTCAGCCTGCTCAATCAAAGTCTCAATAAAAATATCGAGCGTGAGTTTGTCCGGCTCGCCATTGACTTTTTCCAAAGCCTGGTAAATCGGCACGGTACCAATCGGTACGGGGCTGTTGCGCAAAATCCATTCACGCGTTTCGTGAATGTTGTGCCCCGTGGATAAATCCATCACCGTGTCGCCGCCCCACATGATGGCCCACTGCAACTTTTCCACTTCTTCCGAAATGGAAGAATGCGTAGCGGAGTTACCAATGTTGGCATTAATCTTGGTGCGAAACTTACGCCCAATAATGACGGGCTCTAATTCGGTGTGTTTGATATTGGCAGGAATCACCGCGCGCCCAGCAGCAATTTCTGCACGCACGAATTCGGCTTCCACATTTTCTCGCGCGGCCACAAAAGCCATCTCTTCGGTGACAATGCCCTCACGTGCGTAATGCATTTGCGAAAAGTTTTCATCACCATTAGCTTCCCGCGCAGCAATCCACGCGCGGCGTAGCTTCGGAATGCCTACCCGCGGGTCAAATCCTTGCGGACCGCTGGTATCGTAGGCGTCGAAAAAATCGCCATTGGTCAAATTGATGCGCCGGTAAGGCACCCGCAAAGTAGCGGCGCCGTGAAGCACTTCGGTGACCAGCTTTTCAGAAGCCGGGTAACATTCCTCAAAAGTTGGAATGCGGCGTGGTTCGAGTGCACCATCTTCATGACGGTGACGACCTAATGTTGTTTGTTGTTCTGGCATGGCAATTCCTCCGCAGGCATGACCCTGTTCAGGTTTAAGGGTGTGTTCTCAGGCCCCCAAAGGGCCACCCCTGTGCGACTGGCAGCCAATACTCTACACTGTGCCGATGAGTGCTGGAAAGAATATTGCTATGGGCTGCGGAGTGATTCTGTTGGCCATGGTTGTTGCCGGTTGGCTGGGGTTTCGCTGGGTCCAGAAGAACTTTAGAATCACCTGGGAAAACGACAAACTCATCGCCTGGGCCGAGGAAATGATTGGCACCGCGCCGCCGCCACAATTTGAACCCATGTGGGGCATGTTTGCCGGCCAAGATCAACGTGAAGCGGTGCTGATTTTTGTCCAGCCGCTAGAGCGCGGATCGGAGGTTTCGCTAACCATGATGTCGCGCCCTGGCCAATACGATTTCGATACGATTTTCCTCGATATCGACACCAACAACGAAGGCGTTTATATCCGCTTTGAGAGTACGGTTGGTGAAGGGGAAGATTACTTTGCCAACTGGAGGGATGTGCAGGTGCCAGTGCGCCTGGAAGAGGGCTACCAGGCCGACGAACTTCTTTCCCGTCAGATTACTGCCATCATTCCGGTGTTAGATCACAGTGTGTCGCTGTTTTTCCAGGGCGATCCCGAGTTTTTGGACCGCAATATTGTGCAGGAAATGCTCGATCGTATTCCAGCAGACTGGCAACCACTACCCCAACCCGCCGTGGCAGACGGCGAGTAAGGGACCAAGGATTGGGGCTCTAACTATCGCCTTGTGGTCGCGGGAAGAAGGTAATTTCGAAGACCTCCAACTTGCCATTACGCAGCACTTCCACAGCAATGGTTTGACCGTTCTGGAAGCTGCCGAGCGCCTCCATAAAATCGTAGATATCGCCGACGTTGACATCGCCAACTTTCTTGAGAATGTCGCCGGCTAACAGTCCGGCCTTCTCCGCCGGGCTACCCGGTGATGTGCCGCTAAGCGCCATGCCACCACCTTCTGGTTCCGAGCCGTAATCGGGAATCGAACCGAACCACACGCCGGAGCTACGTCGCCCGCCACCCCCGTGAGCTTTAGGAGCCTGCGGTTTGATGTATTCAAAATCGCTGCGTGGAGCAATCTGCAAGCGAATCAACAGATCGGCAACACCGGCGCCGAGCTCCGCCATACGCCCGAAAGTAATCTTCTGCCAATCATCACTGGGGCGATGGTAATCACTGTGCATACCAGAGAAAAAGAACAGCGCCGGAATGCCTACTTTGTGGAAGCTCATGTGATCGGAGCCACCGCCGCCGGGCATATCATTTTGTAGAACATCGAGCTTGAGATCCAAACCGCGCTCGACGAGAAACTGCTGGGCGTGGGCAAGCGCAGGACCAAACGCCGCAGCAGTGGATGCACTAGCAACGGTCACTTTGCCACTTTCGATGCGGCCAACCATATCGAGGTTGACATTACAAACTACATTTTCAAGCGGGATGGTTGGGTGTGCAACCCAATAAGCGGAACCTAGCAGGCCCATTTCTTCGCCACTCCACAAGCAGAATAAGATGCCGCGTTCGCGCGGCTGTGGGCCGACGTCACTTAAGCCCCACATCTCGGCGAGCTCCATCACCATCGCGGTACCCGAAGCGTTGTCATCTGCGCCATTGTGAACCGCGTGCACTCCAGGAGCGAGCGAACTATCGCCGCCGAAACCGAGGTGATCATAATGCGCACCAACCACAATGACTTCCTCCGAAGTGCCTGGTGCAAGAGCCATGATGTTGCGCGCCGTGCGTTTTTCCCGAATCACATGAGGCATGAGGCGGACGTCGGAAAGGCCCGTCGGGCCAGCGGCGGCGATTTGCTGTTCGAGTGTTACAAAAAACTGCGGATCTACCGTAATCACTGGCAGTGGCATTTGGCCTTGCGCTGATTTGAAACCAATGAGACCATTGTAATCAACGGTGAGGTCATCCGGATGGGTGCCATAGACCACGCCAATCGCTCCACCATCGGCGGCCGCGCGGACGGCACGCCGCAAGTTGCCATCATTGAGATTGTTGCGCAACAACACAATATTACCGGCCAAGTTTACGCCATCACTCACATCGTAAGCAGCCGCAACCAGGTTGCCGGTCACCGACACATCGGCGGTGGCCGCCACCGTACCCACCGTGGTGTAACCGGTATTGCCGATTTGCAGCAAGGAGTCTCCAGGGACCGGCGGCATCGCCACTTCGAAGTACTGGAACCAACCGCCGTCATCACCAGCGGGGATCAAACCCGAGTTGCGAAAATCTTCACGGATGTAATGCGACACCTTGATGTTCTGCACCGAACCCGTAAGACGCCCTTCACGCTGGTCGTTGGATAACCAACGCACATGGAAAGCGAGCTCGTGATCATCAATTTCGGGGGTGCGCGGTGCCGAGCAGGAAGCGCAGAGCAGCGCCAGAGGAAGGAAGAGAAAGCGGTGTTTCATGATGAAAATCCTGCCGCTATTCTAACGCCGCAGAACGACGCTGATGGTGCCTAAAAACCGCTCAGTTCTTTATCGCCACTGCGTAAGAGCCGCAAGTACGACACTAGCTGGAATTCGGCACAAATAGCGCCATCCTGATCCACGGCCACAACCGAGTGCGTGCGTACCGCTTTACCACGACGCAACAGTTCTTCTTCAGCGCTATCGATAGCGGCCGACGTCAGGCGAAACGTAAAGTCTAAATGACTCGCCCCTGGTTTCACAAAGCGTGCCTCAGTGGCCATCAGCCACGTTTGCAGAGCCAAACCGCGATGCGCCAACGCCTGCCAGTACATCACCGGGAAGATGGGGTCAGCGGCGGAATAGATGGTGCCACCGTAAATGGTGCCGTTGAGGTTGCGGTTCCACAACGAATGCTTGGCGCGCAGGCGTACCAGTAAAAAATCATTGCTGATTTCTTGGACACGGATCCGCTGAAAAAGCAGCGGTGGAAACCAATTCAGAATCCAGCGCAGCTGCCATGGCTTTAGAGTGCGGCAGGATGTCTGTAGTAAGTTCTTCTTCGGCAAGAGTTTCAGCGGGCAAGTGAGGACTGGCGATGGAAGCTAGCCGCCACAAAGTTCCGATACAAGCCAGAAACGGCCTATACTTTCCATCCATGCAGACTCTACTCGACTTTTGGAACCAAATGGGCGAAATGCTGAGCAATGCATTTGGCAATGAGGCTTATGGCTACTTGCTTTCTTGGACCACTCTGGTTTTTGCCGCGTGGCTAGCAAATTTCATCTCGAAGCGCATTCTTTTGCGCGCAGTTCGTTCGCTCATCGATCGCAGCAAGGCCGCATGGGACGACGCCTTGATGGAACACAAGGTTTTTCACCGCCTTGCACACCTTGCCCCGGCGATGGTGGTTTTTGCCGCTGGGCCATTGCTGTTTCCTGCTGAGGAGCAAGAGAGTTATCAACAGGCCATGCAACGCTTGGCTACCGCATGGATGTATTTAGCCGGCGGACGTACGGTTTCCGCTTTGTTCGACGCTGGCATTGCAATTGGCGAAAAGCGACCAGGCTCCAAAGGCAAGCCCTTACGCAGTTATTCCCAAGTCCTCAAGCTGCTGCTGTGGTTGACGGTCGGCATTGTGATTGTGGCCACGCTCATTGATCGCTCGCCGAGCACTTTGCTAACCGGCTTAGGGGCCATGACTGCAATCTTGTTGTTAGTGTTCAAAGACACCATTCTTGGTTTTGTTGCCAGCATTCAAATTGCCAGCTCCGGCATGGTGCGCCAGGGTGATTGGGTGGAGATGCCGAAATATCATGCCGATGGAGATGTCATCGAAATTGGTTTACACCAAGTGAAAGTGCAGAACTGGGATAAAACTATTACCACCATTCCCACTTATGCCTTTATGGCGGATAGTTTTAAGAACTGGCGCGGCATGTCGGAATCTGGCGGGCGCCGCATCATGCGCTCCATCTCCTTGGATATGAATAGTGTGCGTTTTTTGTCGAAAGAGGACTTGGAGAAACTCCAACGCATCCACTACATCGGTCCCTATATTGCCGGTAAAAAAAAGGAATTGGATACATGGAATGCACAACAAAACATGGATCACACGAACTTGGTAAATGGTCGTCGCCTTACGAACCTTGGCACCTTCCGTACTTACCTTGAAAAATATTTAAGCAACCACCCGTCCATTCGCAAAGATATGACCTTTTTGGTGCGTCAATTGGAACCCACCAAAGATGGCCTCCCCCTGCAAATATATGTGTTTTGTGCCGAGCAACGGTGGGCTATTTACGAGGCCATCATCGCCGATATCTTCGACCACATCATTGCCGTGATTCCAGAGTTTGGCCTGCGCATTTTTCAGAACCCAACGGGCGCCGATTTTAGGAAACTCTGATTTTTTCGGGCGAGTGGAGCGGTGGACTCGCACGCACCAGCGTGGGTCCACGACATGGCTACTTCACGAAGGCTACACGTCGTGCTCAAAACCGAACTCTTGCCAACGTGCGGCTACCGATTTTTTGACTTCCGGAGCCATCACAATCGCTTGCGGCCATTCCCGGGTGAAGCCTTCTTCAGGCCATTTACGGGTGGCATCAATGCCAACTTTTGATCCATAACAAGCGGCGCGGCTGGCATGGTCCAGTACTTCGATAGGTCCGAGGGTAAATTCCAAATCGCGTTGCGGATCGATGTGATTGAGCACTTGCCACGCAACTTCGGAATCACTGTGGATATTCACCTCTTCATCCACGACCACAATCACTTTGGTGAACATCGCTTGCCCCAGCCCCCAAATCGCATTCATGATTTTGCGCGCGTGTCCAGGGTAGGATTTTTTGATCCGCAAGTACATCAAGTTGTGTGCCACACCTTCAAACGGCATGCGGTAATCCAGAATCTCCGGGAACTGCTTCTGCAAAATGGGTAACAGCAAGCGCTCGATGCCTTCCGTCATCCAGCAATCTTCCTGCGGCGGCCGCCCCACCAAAGTAGTGTGATAAATGGGATTCTTTCGCTGCGTTATGCATGCAACGTGAAACACTGGATATTGATCTGCCAAACTATAAAAACCGGTGTGATCGCCGAAAGGGCCTTCGGTGACCAGTTCCTTTGGATCCACCCAACCTTCCAAAACAATTTCTGCCGTAGCTGGCACTTCCAGCGGCACGCTATGGCACTTCACGAGTGGTACGGCCTTATCACGTAAAAATCCTGCAATCAGCAACTCATCCAAATCTGGTGGCGCCGGAATCACACTGGCAAAACAAGTGTAGGGGTCGGCGCCGATGACGACTGCAACCGGAATCCGTTCCCCCCGTGCAGCAGCCATTGCCAAGTGGCGGCGCGCATCCTTATGCAAATGACTATGAAAACCGGTGGTGTTTTTACTCAGCACCTGCAAACGATAAGTACCTAGATTGCGACGCCCGCTCTCAGGATCCTGGGTAATACAAAGCGGGAAAGTCACAAAGGGTCCAGCATCCTGCGGCCAAGTAGTCAGTACCGGCAACAAACTCAAGTCGACATCTGCGCCGGTGAGAATGACTTCCTGGCATGCTGCGCTGGCGACCCTCTTCGGCATCCACTTTGCCATCCCCGCCAACTTTGGAAGCAGTTTCAACTTATCCATCAAACCTTCAGGCGGCGCCTGGTTCAATATTTCTCGCAGCCGTTGCGCGTGTTCCTCCACGCTACGTTTGCCCAACGAAAGCGCGCAGCGTTGCCGTGAACCAAAGCCATTGATAAACACCGGCATCTGACTGCCTTTCACATTTTCAAACAACAGAGCCTTATTCTGTGCGCCCTGTTCCTTGCTGACGCGATCGGTGATCTCTGAAATCTCTAAATACGGGTCGACTTCCGCAGAAATGCGCCGTAGCTCCCCCGCATCTTCCAACACTTTTATCCACTCGCGCAGGCTGTCCATGGCGGCATTCTATCTGCACCTACAACGGTTCAAGTGCCCCGTGTAAGCGACTCTCCTGCAGGCAGCCAGAGCCCGCCACGCGCGCGCCAGCCGGATTAATGCCGCTCAGCACGCAGAGCAAGCGGCGGAGTCTGGGCAATCGCAGCATTGCCACTGTCCAGAATCATCGCTTGCGCAAAATACGCCGTCTTCCAAGGAAGATGAGCGGGCACCGTCAGGCTGAAGACCGCCCTCCCCTGAGCATTCAACTGGCCGCTTAAAGCGGGCATCGAAAGCGATAAGCCGAGCAAATCACTGCCGATGGCGAGCGTGGTGTGAAACGGCGCCCCGATGGCGGTAGCAACCGCATTCCGAGACAGCACCACCAGGAAATTATTGCCCGCGTGCGTGGGCGAAGTGAGGCGGAAAGTCACCACGTCACCCGCGCGTATGCCGCGATGATCGGCTTCCAGTAGTGGCTGACCAGCCGGCAGATCGAGCAAGCCGGTGCGCAGCAGTGGGCCAGCAACATAAGGGAGGTTAACGCCATTGGTGAGCTGCGCTTCCGCGAGCACTAATAAATTCGCAGCGTTTGGCATGCTGCTGCTTGGTGCCATCGTGGCCATCGCTTCGAGAATTAACTGCATGGCACTGTCGTGTCCAAGCATCAGGTCTATTTCCCACAGAGTCGCCGCCCAAATCTCGCCGTCATCGTGGACCTCACCCGTTTGGTCATCGGGATAATGTTTCATGCCATCGACGCGCCGGACAGCAGGGAAACCACCACCAGAACCGATGGCAACTCCCACCCATTCCCCCACCAAAGCATCATCCGAATGCGCCGCTGCAAGCCAATCGCCATAACCTTCAGACATGGCGCCATTTTCTCCATTACCCAAGCCGCCCTGCACGTCATCGTGAATGGCATGACCATACTCATGAATCACAACGTCGGCGTCTTCCGCGAAATCAATACCCCGGGTGCCAAAACTAATCACACCATTCGATGGATTATACGAAGCATTGGCGTATTCGAAGCCGAATAACCGATCCGCCACATTGATCGGTTGCGCACTACGGCGTGCAGTGAGGCCGAGGGCTTGCAAATGATGTTGCAAGGTGGTGACGTGATAATAAGACAAGGCTTCTTCAAAAATGCGTCCGTTTCGATTGTGCGAAAAATCAAGGTTCGCCCGAAAACTGTGGTTGGGCGTGGCTGCGGTCGTTGCCCAAGTGCCAGTCATATAACCGCTACCATCCAAATCCTCCAAAACCACCGCGAAGTAAGCGGCGGCCGGTACTGCGGAACCAGAATCCTGTTGATCGCTAAGATTTGGATCGTTCAAAGTCTCCACCGGATTAGGCATAAACACGGCTGCCTGTCCATTGCTGTGGGTGCAACGATCGGTGATTTGCCACACTTGACCAAACTCTGCATCCACCCAAACGCGAAAACTAAGCGCCGTGGATGCGGGCGACAACAAATCTACGCGATGACACAAACGTGCGCCCGAGACCAACTGCAAAATTTCCAGGCGACTTGCGTGTACCGTAAGCGGCCAATCCGCAGTGAAGATTTGTTGCGCGAGGGTGGCGGCATATTCCGCGCCAATACGATCCTCACCACTCCAGGAATGCACCTTGGAAGTGGCCCCATGCACCAGCAGCGTGCCATCCACTAACCAGTTCACGCGCACCAGCTCCGCGCACAGTGGATAACCATCCAGTTGACGCTCCAGCAAGGTACGGCGCAGGTTGATCAAACTGGGTGCTTGCTCCGAAAGCTGCAGAAATTCTCCGCCCAGCTCGCGTGCAGCGATGCGCTGCGGCGGTTCTGCCAACGGCCAAGCTGCCAAATGCAGCATGGTGGTGGCAAGCGGCGCCACCTCGGCGACCAAGGTCTGTGGCCAAACCGGTGCAGCAACTTCCGAGCTCTGTTGCCCCACAGCCAACGGTGTGAGCAACAAAAAAGCATATACAAAAAGTGGAAGGGGCCGTGACGGAACCATTTCTCTGTTATAAAGGATTTCTCCCGGAAATGTGGAGAACTACCCTACACATGCAAGCACACTGCCCTACTTCTCTGTTCTACGGTCTTGCCGTTAGCACCCTGTTCCTAGCCTGTAGCACTCCAGGCGCGGTAACACCTTCGCAAAGCCCTGCCCCAACCGCAGAAAAATTAGTCCAAATCCAAGGCAATATTTTTACTGGGAGTAGTCAAGGCGATGCCAGCTTGGCGGTGGCCGCAGACGGCCGCACTGCTTTGGTGTGGAATAGTAAGCGCCAAGAGCGTGGTACCTTTGGTATTTTCGCGCGGCTGTTTGGTGCCGCGGGCCAGCCGCTGACTCAAGAATTGCATATCAACAGCTATTTGCCACAAGCACAGTGGCAGCCGGCTGTAGCCTTCAGTGCCGATTCCAATCTTTGGATAGCTTGGGAATCCTTCGGGCAAGATGGTTCCGGCGCTGGCCTGGTGGCGCGCAGCTTGGATGCTGCAGGTGCCCCACGCGGCAACGAAATTGCGATCAATGAACAACGCGAAGGTGATCAAAGCCAAGTGGTGCTCGTGGCCAGTGGCGCGGATGCCATGCTTGCTGTTTGGGCAAGCTACTTTCAAGCCGCTGACGGCAGCACGGTTGCCGGTCTACGCGCGCGGTTGTTAAACCCCGATGCGGCTCTTAGCGGCCAAGAAATTACCCTCAGTGATGTGGTGGGTGATCGTCGCCCCGCGATCTGTGCTTTACCCACTGGTGGCTTCTTCCTTACTTGGACGCGCAACGTTGCTAACGAAAATCGTAACGCCATGATGGCGATGCTATTGCAAACTTCCGGTGCGCCATGCAGCCCGGCCTTCGAACTTGCCAGTGACCCCACGCGCGATCACGTCGAACCGGTGGTGACCGCCACCGCTGACGGCAACTTGGCGATTGCGTGGATGCGCCGCTGCGAAGATGGTTATGAAGTTGTCACGCGCCGCTTTGATGCCGCCGGCTTGGCATTAGGGGAAACGCAAGTTGTTGCCACCCCAAGTAACGGTTGGAAATCCGGGGTGTCCATTTGCGCCACTTCAAATGGTGGTTTTGCCGTTGCCTACAACCAAGATGGTTGGATTTCAGAGAGTGCAACCGCGCGCCCCCAAGACCAGCGTTTGGTTTTGGCCAAGCGTTTTGCCGCAAATGGTTCTTGCATAGATGTAGAAGCCATCGTGCTCAGTGAACACGGGGAACTCGCCTGTTCCAGTGCAGCCACTCGTTTGGTTGCCGGCACGGATGGGCGTATGGTTGCTTGCTTCGATGGTGATAGCGGCAATGGCGATGACTCGGCCGCCAACCTAGCCATACTGCTGCCGCCTGGAGTGCAATGGAATCCACAGCCTCAGCCGGAAACACTTGTCGCCAGCGCAGAAATCACCGATGCCGATATGCTCCGCGCCAACCCACCGATTTGGGATCCAAACTGGGTACCGCAACAGCGCATGATCAGCCCTGCTGCTGCAAGTGGTGACTTTGGTTTCGAAGGTGTTCCTGGCACCGGCTGGACCCCACCCGATCCCGAGCTAGCCGTCGGCCCCAACGACATCATCGTCATGACCAATGGCAACATCAGCAATCTTTCCAAAGCCGGTACTCTGCAGTGGAGCGCCTTGATTGAAGGTAGTGGTTTTTGGGGTACGCTTGGTGCTGGCGGATTCGTGTTTGACCCCGAGTGCACTTGGGATCCTCATGCACAACGTTTTTTAGCGATGGCTTGCGAACGCACCAATAATCGCAGTTACTTTTTATTCGCGATTTCAAAGGATGCTTCGCCGGGTACTGCCAACGATTGGTGGAAGTATCGCTGGGATGTCACCGCGATTTCTGGCAATGATATTGATTCCCCCAACATGGCGGTCGGACCAGATTCCATCATGCTCACCGCCGATTTCTTTAGCCCCGATAAATACCTCATTTACATCGTGGACAAAAATTCGGTGCTCAACGGTGGCGCCGCAATAACCGCGCATGAGTTGATTGTTGGCTCCAATCAACAATCCATGGGCGTTCCAGTGGTTTACGATAACGACCCCACGCACTACATTCTGCAATCCACGGAGTACGGTAGTAATAACAGCGTCATTCTTCACGCTATTACCAACCCCTTTAGCGCCTACAACCGCACCACCACCACTTTGACCGTGCCAACCTACACCTACCCTGGGCAACCGCCACAAAAGGGTTCGTCATCACGTCCGTTCTTGTTTGAACCACGTTTTTGGAGTGTGGCACAACGCAACGGTTCGCTGTGGGCTGTGCACCATGTCAACACCGCTCGCGCGCGGGTGCGCTGGTATGAGATTGCCCTCAACAACTGGCCGAGCGCAGGCGCGCCGTCGCTTGCGCAAAATGGCGAGATTGATTTAGGTGGCAACATCCACACCTTCTTTCCGAGCATTCATGTCGACGCCGCCTCGAATGTTGCCATCACTTTTGCGCGGTCGGCAGCGAATGAATACATCTCGATGGGACGCTCCATCCGCGCTGCTAGCGATGCTCCAAACACCATGCGCCCGGCGCAAGTCGTGCAAACATCTACCAACGCCCATACTTCCGGACGTTGGGGTGACTACAGTGGCACCCAAAATGATCCAGGAATTGTGGGCACTTTCTGGGGCCACCACGAATTCAATAACGGCGGCCTTTCCTCGTGGCGCACTTGGGTAGCGCAGTACGTGATGCGCAACGAGCCGTTCTTGTTGGCGCCGGTGACTTTAACTGCTGGCGGCATGAATCACGTGACAGTCAGTGGTGCCACGCCGCTTGGCCGAGTCTACTTCGCTTACAGCGCCACGGGCACCGCCCTGGCGGAAACCGCAGCCCTGAGTACTACGTTGAGCATTGAAAACCCTGTCTTAGCTGGTGCACGTACTGCGGACGCCGCCGGCAATGCCACCTTAAACCAGTTCGTGCCTGCCGTTTTTGCCGGCCGCACGGTTTGGGTGCAAGCTGCCGAGAGTGGTCACACAACGAACTGGGTGCAGGTGCTCATTCAGTAAGGCGACTCAGTAAGGCTAATTTTGTAAGTTCTGTGGGGGTGGATGGCCGAAACCGGATCAAGCCATGACGAAGTTCACCATCCGCCCAGGCACCACAATCACCTTACGGATCTCACCTTCCAGTAGCTCCGCAAGCGCACCACGGGCAGCCGCTTCGAGGTCGTCACGATTACAATCCGTAGCAACGACCGCACGGGCGCGTAACTTGCCGTTGATTTGCACCGGTATCTCGATGGTGTCGGCAACCAACTTAGAGGGATCAAAACTAGGCCACGACGCAAACGCGAGCTCGCTGGGTTGCGCCGTATCGCACCACAGTTGCTCCGCTAAGTGCGGCGCAAACGGCTCCAGCAAAATGCAGAAACTCGCCGCCTGGGCGCTGGTTAACGGCAGTTTTACTTTAGTTGCGGTATTGATAAATTCCATCATCGCGGCAATCCCAGTGTTGTAGCCCATTGCTTCTAAATCGCCGCCAACCTTCTTGATGCAGCGATGTAAGGCGCACTCTATGTCCACGTTTTCTTCACTGCCGATGCCTCGCTCAAACACCCGCCAGGTGCGTTGTAGAAAGCGGAATACGCCAGGTAAATCGCGTGGGTTCCATGGTGCACTGGCCGTGACTGGCCCCATGAAAGCTTCGTACAAGCGCAAAGTATCGGCGCCGTATTCGCGAATCACATCATCTGGATTGATGACATTACGCAACGCCTTCGACATCTTGGCGGTCAACTGCTCCACCACTTCCCCGCTTTCACGAATGAAATAAGTGCCGTCTTCCTTGGCTTCGACTTCGTTCACTGGAATCAGCACACCGCGGGAATCTTTGAAGGCAAAACTTTGCACCATGCCTTGGTTGACCAATTTTTGAAACGGCTCCGAGTGGCTCACCAACCCGCAGTCGAATAGGACTTTGTGCCAGAAACGCGCATACAGCAAGTGCAACACCGCGTGTTCGGCGCCGCCGACATACAAGTCCACTGGCATCCAATAATCTTCCTTCGCGCGATCCCAAGCAGCACCGCTGTTGTGTGGATCCAAGAAACGCAAGTAGTACCAACATGAACCCGCCCATTGCGGCATCGAGTTGACTTCGCGTTTCCACGTCTTGCCGTCTTGATCCACCACCGTGATCCAATCCGTTGCGCGCGCCAACGGTGGCTCGCCTCCCGCCGACGGCGTGAAGTCATCCAACTCGGGCAAGGAAACCGGCAAGTCTTCATCGGCGGCCAAGGAAATGGTGCCGGTACGTTCACCCGCGGCATTCATCTCGTGCAAAATTGGAAAGGGTTCGCCCCAGTAACGCTGCCGGCTAAACAACCAATCGCGTAAACGGAAGTTCACCTTACCGGTGCCTAAACCGTTCTCCTCCAACCAAGCGATCATCGCTGGAATAGACTCATCTTTGCGCATGCCGTTCAAGAAATCGGAGTGGACCATTTTGTCCCCATCCAAAATTTGGCGGATCTCTAAATCGTATTTGCAAGCGAACTCGCGATCGCGCTCATCGCCATCCGGCACGCACATGATGGCGCCAGTGCCATAACTCATCAGCACATAATCTGCGGTCCAAATAGGAATCAAGTGCCGTGGATCACCTTTTGGAAATACCGGGTTCTGCGCATAAGCACCAGTGAACACTCCTGTTTTATCCTTTTGCAGCTCGGCGCGTTCCAACTCCGACTTGCGCGTGGCAAGTTCGCGATACTCCGCGATGGCAGCCGCATGTTCGGGCGCAGTAATCGCATCCACTAGCGGATGCTCTGGTGACAACACGCAAAAAGTTGCGCCAAACAAAGTATCTGGGCGCGTGGTGAAGACCGTGAACGGTGCACCCACCGCGGTGCCGTCGGCACAAGCTGGTTGGAAGTGCAACTCGGCACCTTCGGAGCGACCGATCCATTCGCGTTGCATGGCCTTCACCGAATCTGGCCAATCCAAGCCTTGCAAATCCGCCAACAAACGATCTGCATATTGGGTGATGCGCAACATCCATTGACGCAACGGCTTCTTCACGCACTCAAAACTACCGCGCTCCGAGCGCCCATTGATGACTTCTTCGTTGGCTAAAACCGTGCCGAGTTGTTCACACCACCACACGGGCACTTCCGATTGATAAGCCAAGCCCTTGTTGTAAAGCTGCTTGAAAATCCATTGCGTCCAACGATAGTAGTTTGGATCGGTGGTGTTGATCTCGCGGGACCAGTCATAGCTAAAACCCAAAGCCTGCAGTTGGCTGCGGAAATTATTGACGTTGGCCTCGGTGGTCACGGCGGGGTGCGTGCCAGTCTGAATGGCATATTGTTCGGCCGGCAAACCAAAAGCATCCCAACCCATAGGATGCAGCACGTTGAAGCCGCGGTGGCGTTTGTAGCGCGCGGTGATATCCGTGGCGGTGTAGCCCTTGGGGTGCCCGACGTGCAAACCAGCGCCGGAGGGATAAGGAAACATATCCAGCACGTAATACTTAGGCTTGGAGGCGTCAAAACCCGCGTCACCAGGCCCCAGCGTGCAGAAGGTGTTCTTTTCCTGCCAGGCGGCCTGCCAGCGGGCTTCGATTGCTTTGAAATCGTACTCAGACATCAGTTTCGCCACTTCCAGCCCGTCATGGGCTGGCAAGAGGAAGGCAGATTCTATCCGCAAAATGGGCTTGGACGATACGCTAAGCGCCGTTACACTTTTTCGCCCGGGTGTGTCGACCAACCGATCACACTCTTTTGGATGAACAAGGGGCCATAGCTCAGTTGGTAGAGCGCTACACTGGCAGTGTAGAGGTCAGGGGTTCGACTCCCCTTGGCTCCACCATCCATTCTCCTCCAACCCGTTCCGTAGATGGCTGATTTTTTCCATCCCGACCGGCTGCAGAAACTGGAGGATCTTAAGGCCTCCGGCGCCGACCCATACCCGGCTCAGGCCGCATTTGCTCCCATTGATGGTGTTACGGCCACCTCTGGCCCTAAACGTGAGCTAGCCGCCGCTCTTCTGGCCCAGGCTGAAGAACGCCAAGGCGAAACCGTGCTGATTTACGGCCGCGTGTTAGGCCGGCGTGGTTACGGCAAGTTGGCTTTCTTGGATGTGTGCGATCAAAGTGGCCGCATCCAAGCTTGTATGCAAAAGGATTTAGTTCTGCCGGCAGAATTTGAGCATCTGAAGCAACTGAATCTTGGCGATATTATTGCCGTGGAAGGCGAGCTCTCCAAAACCAAAGTTGGCGAACCTACGGTATTCGGCACCCGCTTTCGGATTTTGACCAAGGCGCTGGAAAATCCACCGGAAAAGTTTCACGGCCTCGCCGATGCCGAACTGCGCGCCCGCCGTCGTTATGTCGATCTGTTTGCCAACCAGGAGGTGCGCGACAGTTTCTTCAAACGCTCCGCCATCATCCAAGCAATGCGCGAGGTATTTTTGGCGCGTGCTTACACCGAAGTCGATACGCCGGTGTTGCACCCAATTTACGGCGGTGCCAACGCCAAACCATTTTCTACTCACCACAACGCTTTGGATATGCAGTTGTTTCTGCGCATTGCGCCGGAGCTGTACCTGAAACGTTTGTTGGTGGGTGGCATGGAGCGCGTTTTCGAATTTGCGCGCGTGTTCCGCAATGAAGGGCTGTCTATGCGCCACAACCCCGAGTTCACAATGGTCGAGTTTTACGAGGCCTACAGTGACGTCTACGGCATGATGGAGTTGACCGAACAGTTGGTGGTTGCCGCTGCACGCGCGGCTGGTTGCGAGCAGCAAGATGGCAGCTTAAAAACCATTTTCCGTGATGAGGAATTCCAACTCTCACCACCGTTTGCGCGGGTTACTTATGCCGACGTGTTCTTAGAACATGTGGGTTGTGCGGCTACGGATCGTGTTGGGTTGCCGGCAAAAATGGCCGATCATGGTATTCAGGTTGCCAATAGCAGCGAGTATGCGTGGTGGAAAGCGGTGAACGATTTGTTCGAAGAATTGGTCGAGCCCCATTTACGCGGACCGATTTTCGTTCATGACTACCCCGCTGCGATTTGCCCGTTGGCCAAACCGCTGGCATCCGATCCCACTTGGGCAGGGCGCTTTGAATTTTTCTTGGGCGGCATGGAGTTAGCGAATGCATTCAGCGAGCTAAATGATCCACAACTGCAACTGGCCAAGTTTGAAGAACAAGTTGTGGATAAGGATCCGGAATCCCCTAACCAGGTGGATATGGATTACGTGCGTGCGCTTGCTTACGGCTTGCCACCTGCGGGCGGCTGCGGCATTGGCGTCGACCGGCTCATCATGGTGTTGCTCGGCAAAGACACTATTCGCGATGTCCTGCTGTTTCCGCATATGCGCCCCGAAAAAGATTTCGGTGGCGCGGCGGCGAGCACGGACGAGCCCCTGGTGAAAACGGGTGATCCCAGCTAGATATCGCATGAGCCACGCTGGCGGACTAGACTTCTAGCGTGGCGCGCCTCGCCCTCTCCTACCTGTTCAAGCGGCCAGTTCAGCTTTTAGCTGTGCTTGGCGTGGCAATCGGCTTGATGGCGTTGTTGTCGGTGCTGGCAGTAATGAACGGCCTCATCGAGATGAACCGCGATTCCATCCGCGGACCGCTCAGTGATTTGCTGCTGATTCCTGCAGTCACCGCCGATTTACCGCGCTGGCAAGACTATCAAGAAGCGCTCGAAGGAGTGCCAGAAATCGCTGCCTTCGCACCGCACTTGGTGGCCTACGCGATGTTTTCGCAACCTTACAGCCAAATCAGTAGCCAATACAGTGGCATACAGATTATTGGCATCGATCCAGAACGCGAAGCGAAGGTCAATGATTTCAGCGCCATCCTGGCCAGCGCAGTGGCCCACCCCACCCAGGATGTCGCCGATCCCTTTGCCACCAACGGCGATTTGTTTGCGCCGCCCGGCGTCCTGGTCAGTGATGATTTTATGCACCTGCTGGTCAGCTCTTTTGGCGGCAAGCGCATGCCCATTTTGAAGTTGGGCGCATTGCCGGCAGTATTGCCCGCAGCCGGTGAAGAACTGCAACCGCATAACACCGAGGTGCAGGTGGCGGCAACTTTTGCTGCGCGGGATTTTCGATCCTCACTGGATCGCGTTTACATGCGCCGCACCGGGCGGAATAGTTTGCACTATGATTTGCTCGGTTCCGAAGCTGCGGATTTCACTGAAATTTTGCTGCAACTACAAGACGGAGTCAGTTTTGCGCAAGGGAAATCGGCAGTGTTGGCTGCGCTTGCCAAGGCCAAACTTCCACCCGTCGGCGGTAGCCAAGGTGGCTCCATCGAAACTTGGGAAGAACGCGCCGGCTCTCTCCTCGACGCCATCGAAAATGAGCGCCGCATTACAACGCTAGTGTTGTTCTTCATTGTGGTCGTCGCAGCCTTTGGTTTATTCACCACCATCTCGGCCTTGGTACGCGAAAAAATACGTGACTTGGGGGTGCTCGCCGCCATTGGGTTTAGCCCTTTGCGCCGCGGTTTATTGCTACTCACCACCGGAGCTACCGCAAGTGCGCTGGGCTGTATCCTCGGTTATTGGGGTGCGCGTGCTTTGGTGGCGAATCGTGTCGAGTTGGAAGACTGGGTGTTCGAGCACTTTCATGTCCGTGTGTTCGATCCCAATTTGTACGTCGTAGATGCGCTCCCCGCGCAATGGGATGCCAGCAGCGCTTTAGGCCTCACTAGCGCCACTTTTGTGATTGGTGTGTTGTTTACCGCTATTCCGGCCATCCGAGCGGCCCTGTTTTCTCCAGTAAAAGCATTGCGCTATGAATGATTCCACCTCTGCTTTACATCCAGTTCTACTGGCTAAGGATTTGCGCAAAAGTTACCGCGTCGGCAGTAGTCGCTTGGAAGTGTTGCGCGGCGTATCGCTGGCTTTACACAGCGGCCAGGTAGCGGCACTCATGGGTTCCTCCGGCTCGGGGAAATCCACCTTGCTGCAGTTGCTAGGCTTAATGGACCACTCAGACAGCGGCTCTATTTTGCTGCGCGGCCGCCGCATCGATCATCGTAGTGCTGGTGCTTCCGCACGGATTCGCGCCAGTGAAATTGGCTTTGTCTTCCAACAGTTTCAACTGATTCACGAGTTATCGGCATTGGAAAATGTGCTGCTGCCACGCCGTATTGCGCGGGGCCTGTCGTGGTTTTCTGCGCGTGGCGAAGAAAAGCGTAAGGCCAAGCAACTGCTGATCGATGTGGGTCTTGGCGCGCGCCTACGCCATCGCCCCAATCAACTTTCTGGTGGTGAGCAACAGCGCGTGGCCATTGCACGTGCCTTGATCTCTTCGCCGCCATTATTGCTGGCTGATGAACCCACCGGCAACTTGGATCGTCAAACCGGCAGCGAAGTTTTGCAACTGCTCCTGAAAATGGCGCGCGAACGCGGCGCCGCCATCCTGTTGGCCACCCACGATCCCGCCATTGCGGCTTCGTGTGAACAACAGTTTCAACTCGAGGATGGAGCCCTCGTTACTCCATGAGCCTCCTGCGCCTAGCCTGGTCCTATTATTGCCAACGGATCATTCTGCCGATGGCCTCCCTCGGCATTGCCTTGGGCATTGGCGTGTTATTCACCGTATTTGGCGTATTCAATGGCTTTCTGAGTGAAATGGAAAATAGCATTCGCGCGGTCTCCGGAGATGTCAATCTGGAAATCCCTCGCGAAGCAGCGCAAACAGAAAGTGATTACCGCCGATGGTTTGAAGATGTTGACGAGCTGGCTACGAGCACGCCCCAACTGCAGTGGTTTGGTTTGATTGGTCGGCGTGGTAGCCGCGCCATCGATGACCCCCGCACTGCAGATCTCAGTGGAGTCATGTTGTTGGGTGTGGATCCGTTGGAGCTACCCTTCACCGCAACTAAAAGTGGACTGCCACCCATGCAGGTGGGTGTGCCGCTAGCGCAGAAACTGGGTTTAGAAATTGGCGACGCGGTTGAAATTGTTACCCATCGCTTGAGCCGCGGCCAGCCGGTGCCCATGCGCCAAAGCTTTGAATACACGGCCAATTACAGCACCGGCCGTTTTGATCAGGATCTGGATCGCGTATTTGTGCGACGCAGTGATTTAGCCAAAATCAGTGGCACCCAACCGCAGATGAGCCACTGGATTTTGGGCGCTGCCGACGGCGTCAGCGCCGAACAACTAGCACTCGCGTTGAAAGATCGCCTGGACCGGGCAAACCTTAACCCGCTGGACTATCCGCATATTCGCACCTGGCATGCCGTCGGCGGCAACTTCCTACGCGCAGCCGAAAATCAAAAAGGGATTCTTACCGTGGTGTTTGGTTTCATCGTGTTGGTGGCGGCCTACCAGTTGATTGCCACGCTACTCTTAACGGTTGCCGAAAAGCGCCGCGATATTGGCATTCTGGCTGCCCTCGGTGCCTCGCCATGGCGCGTCTCGACTTTCTTTGTCGGCTTAAGTTTGGTGATCTCGAGCATCGGCATTAGCCTTGGATTGTTACTCGGGTGGTGGTTAACGCGCAACCTGTCCATCGTCGAATCATGGCTCGGTGGCGGCAAAACGATTTTTCGCGAGGAAATCTATAAGTTTGATCACATTCCGGTGGCCGTGGATTTGCAAATGGTGGTCACGATGGTGGGCATCACCTTACTCACTTCTACGCTGTTCAGCCTGCTGCCCGCGTGGCGTGCTGCACGCACCCGCATCATCACTTCTCTACAGAGGCGTTAAAAATGTGGCGTTGGCGCTGGCTGCTGCTGCTATTTTTGGTGAACCCATCTTGTGTAGTTCCTATGGTCAACCACGACTCCCCTGGCGAAGATTTAGCGGCTTCCAAACCGCGCCCGAACCTGCTGTTTCCAACCTGGGGCGGCAAGCAGTTGTGGTCGGATTGGCGCTGGCGTGCGGGTTGGCGTATTCAAGAAAACGTACTCACTGGCCACCATCGCGTCCTCGACCCACAAGATCGGCGCCACGCATGGGGTAGTTGGGAGGCCTGCTTGACCGAGTTCGAGCGTTTGGCCCCCGCAGCGCAAGAACACGGCGACGGCCACTTGGTGGTGCTCCTTCACGGCATGGGCCGCGGGCGCAGTGCTTTGGCTGGCCTACACCAAGGCCTGCAAGAGCAAGGCTTCACGGTTGCGGCTCTGACTTACCCCAGCACCCGACGCAGCATCGCTGAACATGTGCTGCAGTTGGAATCGGTACTCGCACATATCGAAGGGTTCCGCGAAGTGAGTTTCGTCACGCACAGCCTGGGCGGCGTGGTGGTACGGGAACTCCTTGCGCCCGCGCGCGTGCCGCTCAGTGGCCAAGAGGAATCCCAAGCGCCCACTGCTGCTTATTGGCGAACGCATCTGCAGGCGCGCCGCATCGTGATGATTGCTCCTCCCAACCAAGGTTCGGCCTTTGCACAAAAAATGGAGCGCTTCGCACCCTTCGCGTGGATCTTCGGCGAAACCGGTTTGAGCCTGACTCCGCAGGCGATGGCAAATGTACCGGTGCCCGCAATACCGGTACTGATTATTGCCGGTGCGCGCGGTACCGACGGCGCCTGGAACCCTTGGCTTGAAAGCCCCAACGACGGCGTTGTGAGTGTGGCCGAAACACATCTGGCGGGTGAAACCGACCACCTCATTGTGGATAACATTCATACTTTCCTGATGAATGATCCAGCTACGATCGCCGCAACGGCCCGCTTTTTAGCTGGCGGCTGCCACTTCGAAGATTTGGATGTTCGGCCCGCCCACGATTAAATCGCCGACCGCCTCCCCTAAATGCTGAAAATGTGGCGTGGCAAAATGAAAATCGATGGCAGCTTGATCTTGCCATAGCTCAAAAAAATGCACGATATTCGCATTTTCAGAATCGATAAAATAACGGTAACTCACACAGCCTGGCTCCGCACGCGACGGCGCAAGCATGCCGGTGAGCAATTGCATGAGCTCTGCGCGACGTTCTGGTACGGCTTCCAATTCGGCAACAATGATGTGCATGCCGCTATTCTAACTAACCGAGCTGGGCTCACGATCGAGCAGCTCGCGCACCCCGGCAAGAATTTGGCCCGGTGTGTACGGCTTAGCGATGGCCCGCACATGGGCGCCGAATTCACTTAGTTCGCCGATACCACCAAGCACATAGCCAGAAGTCAAGATCACCCGCAACGCGGGAAACATCGACAGCATCTGTTTGGCGAGCTCCATGCCACCCAGACGTGGCATCACCACATCGGTGAGTAACAAATCAATCTTGCCTTGAAACTTAGCCATCTGCTCAAGGGCATCGATACCGTCTTCGGCGACCAAAACTTTATAGCCTTGGCCCTGTAGTGCCTCGGCAACCAGAGTGCGGATTGCCGGTGCATCCTCGACGAGCAAAATGGTTTCCGTGCCACCGACAAAACTGGAAACCCGCGCCTGACCGGCAAAACTGCTGAGGGCTTGAGTGGACAACGGCAAGCAGAAGCTAAAGCAAGTGCCCCGACCAAGCTCCGACTGCAAGTGCACCGCCCCGCCCGATTGTTCGACGAAACCTAATAAAGAAGCCAATCCCAAGCCAGTGCCAGTGCCTTCCGCCTTGGTGGTGAAAAACGGCTCAAAACAGTTCCGCTGTTCCTCCTCCGACATGCCACAGCCATCGTCGGCAAAGGACAACACGGCATAAGCGCCGGGCTTCACATCAAAGCGTGGGTCGCCCAGTGCAATCATCTTTTTCTCCAGTGACAACTGGATGTTGCCGCCATTGGGCAGCGCATCACTCGCATTTTTGGCTAAGTTTAAAATGCTGCGTTCTAAACTGCCAAAATCTACTTTCACCGGCAACGCTTGCGTGCCAAGATTTTGCTCCATCGCGATATTTTCGCCGATGATGCGGCGTGCCATCGTGAGTAAACGCTCCGTTGCCGCACGTAAATCAACGACTTCCTCTGGCATGGATTTACTGCGCCCAACCGCCAACAGCTCCTGAGTCATGGCCGTAGCCCGTTGTGTGGCTTCGGTCATTAAATCGATATGGTGGTGCACGCTGCGATCCGTAGATTCCACCCGCATGAGCTCCAGGTGCCCGATGATGACCAAGAGAAGATTATTGAAATCGTGCGCAACCCCACCCACAAAACGTCCAAGCGTTTCCATACGTCTTGCTTGTAGCAACTTTTCTTGCAGCCGACGCAACTCACCGATTTCTTTCCAGATGACCGTTAAGCGTGGTGGGTCCACATCGCCCTCGGCGATGAGCAGGACTTCCACCGGAAAGACTTCGCCATTGATACGCTGATGGTCCCATTCAAAACGGTGGCTACCCTCGCGGAAAGCCGTAGCAATCATTTCATTGGCCTTATGGAAGGAGTCTTGGCCGTCTGGCTGCTGCGGCGGCGAAAACGCACTTGGGTGGGCACGCAAAACTCCGTGCTCATCAGCAAATTTTTTCAGCAACTCTGCACGATCACGGAATCCCAAAGTTCGCACAGTGGCCTGATTGCAATCCACAAACCGATTGCCTTCAATAAAGAGGATGGAATCTGGATGATGTTCAAACAAATTGCGGAAAAGGTTGTGTGATTCTTCCATGTGAATCTCCATTCTATGGCAATTAAATCCAACTCAAATCGTGTTGGATGACCGGTAAATCACGCACACGTTTGCCAATCGCAGCGAAAATCGCATTACACAAAGCCGGCGCGATCGGCGGCACACCAGGCTCGCCTACACCTGTTGGAGGCCCTTCGCTGGCACTCAAATGCACATGAATCTGTGCGGGCGCTTCGCTGAGGCGCATTAAGCGGAAGCCGTCGAAATTGTTCTCGACAATCGCACCATTTTTTGCGCTGATCTGGCCAAACAAGGCTTGGCTGAGGCCGAAGTTCACGGCGCCTTCCATTTGCGCGCGCACTCGGTCGGGGTGCACAATGGTGCCGACATCCGCAGCAAGATCCACTCGCGGAATACGGATTTGCCCTGCAGTGCTGATATCTACTTCGATGACCACTGCAACATAAGCATCAAAGCTATGGTGGGCCGCGAATCCTAAACCGTGTCCGCGCTTCCGCTTGGTGTGCCAGTCACTGGCTGCGATGGCTGCTGCGGAAACTTTGAGTAGGCGACGGTTGTGTTTGCTGGGACCTTTGGGATCACTACCAAGCAACATTTTAGTCCATGCTTGGAAAGGATCCTGCCCGCCAGCATGAGCCACTTCATCGGCGAAACTGCTCACCGCAAAAGCATGCTGAATGTTCGCCACCGAACGAAGCCAGCCAATCCGCACATGCGCCGCCGCCTGTCCGGCTTCCGTGCGCATCGCCGCCACTTGAATGGGGTTATTGTGAAAGCCCATGCTGAGCTCAAAACCGGCCGGCTGATTCGCCCCAGCCGCGAAGGTGGAGCCAATGCTTGGGTAAGCGGCACGCTGCAGCCATGCCACGGGCATACCCTCCGCATTGAAACCGGCTTCGATACGTTGGGCGGAAACTGCGTGGTAATAATCATGTTGGAGATCATCGGCGCGCGTCCAGAGTACCTGCACGGGGCGCTTGGTTGCGCGCGCCAGCAGCGCTGCTTCGGCGGCATAATCTGGCTTCGACTTGCGGCCAAAACCACCACCCAACAAGGTGACGTGTGCAATCACGGATTTCAGTGGCAAGCCCAAAGTTTGCGCCACCGTTTCTTGCACGGCCTGAGGGTTTTGTGTGGGTGACCACACTTCGCAGCCATCTGCAGTGACCACTGCTGTTGCAGTTGGCGTTTCCATACACGCGTGGGCCAGAAGTGGTGCCGTGTATTCCGCTGCCAGCCTGGTGCTTGCGGCGGCAAAACCCGCAGCAAGATCCCCGCGCGCCAGAGTTTCCTGGCCCTCTTTGCGAACCGATTCCAGCAACGCCTGATGATAGCTGTCGCTGTTGTAGCTGGAGTTCGCCGCACCTTCTTGCCATATGACATGCAGTGCCTCGCGCCCTTTCTGCGCGGCCCAACTATTCCTTGCCAACACCGCAATGCCACCCAAGGCATTGAAATGAAAAGGTTCGGTGGTGGCGAAAGGCAATTCGATGACTTGCTCCACGCCAGTAACCGCCAACGCTGCGGCTTTGTCAAAACTTGCCGCTTGCCCACCCAAAACGGGCGCGCGTTCAATCGACGCAAACAACATATTAGGCAAGCGAATGTCACCGCCAAACACCGCGCTACCATCCACAATGGAATCCACATCAAACATCTCCACACCAATCCCAATGTAACGCCAGTCTTTGCGCTGTTTAAGCCGTGACTCAATTTCTGTCTTACTTTTCGGTGGAATATTTTGGGCGGCTGCAACAAGTTCTCCAAAAGCCAAGCTACGGCCACTGGCCGGATGCTTCACTTGATGGTTTTCTGCCACGCAAGTACTCGCCTCTACTCGCCAAATAGATGCTGCGGCGCGTTCCAAGACATCGCGTGCTGCTGCACCAAGGCGACGCATCCGCTCGAAGTTCCCACGAATACTGTTCGAGCCATCGGTATTCTGGTCGCCATAGCGACTATCACCAATCGCTTGTTGAATGGTGACCCGCTGCCAATCCGCTTCCATTTCATCTGCCACGACCATCGGCAACGCAGTGCGTATGCCTGTGCCCATTTCGGAGCGGTGCGCCAATAAAGTGAGCGCTCCTGAAGGCGCCAACCACAAGAAATCATGCAGCGCCCAAGATTCCGGATCGAGCAACGCACGGCCAGCAAAAACCGCACCCATGGCATCGATGCGTGAGGCCAATACGAAGCCACCACCAGCCGCCAAACTTTTGAGAAACTCGCGCCGCCCAAGTTGTGGAAGAGGAACTTGTTTCATCGCTGTGCCTCCTCGCTTGGAGCAGCTTTATTCGCCGCGCCTTGGGCAGCGCTGTGGATTGCGGCCCGAATGCGTTGGTAGGTTCCACACCGACACAGATTGCCACTCAGTGCTTCATCAATATCGCTATCGTTCGGTTGTGGATTGCGTTCCAATAGTGCCGCAGCAGACATCAACTGTCCAGCCTGACAAAAGCCGCATTGAGGCACCTGGGCGGCGCGCCAAGCATCCTGCAAAACATGGTGGCCGTCGCTGGACAAACCTTCAATTGTTGTAATGACGCGCCCTTCCAGCTGCGCCACTGGGGTGATGCAAGCGCGCAGCGGCTGGCCATCCAAATGCACCGTACACGAGCCGCACAATCCCTTGCCGCAACCGTAACGTGTGCCAGTCAATTGCAAAATATCGCGTAACACCCACAGCAGTGGTGTTTGCGGATCAACATCAGGAAGGTCATGGACCGTGCCATTAATCGTTAAACGCATGCTCCTACTTTACAGCCGCGACGGCGTAATCGCGCAACAGCCACAATTGTTCCACTTCCACGGTGATGGCGCCGTAATCGGCGCGTGCGACCCCCTCCAGCACATAAGGTCCACGGGTGAGAGTCCAGGGTGCCAAGCGCTTATAAACTTGCGGAAACATCACGGTTTCATAAAGAGCCGTGGTGTCTTCAAATGACAAAAACAACATCGCATCCCCATGCTTTGTGCGCACGGGTTTCTGCGTGACTTGCCAACCAACCAGGCGCACGCGTTTGCCTGCGTGTGCCGCTAATTGTTTGGCCGGCAATACCTTGGCGGCCCGAATCGCCTCTTGATGTAGCTCCAGCGGATGGGCCGAGACCAGATAGCCCAAGGCCTGTTCCTCCATAGCGAGTAAACGTTGCCGTGAAAACTCCGCCGCTGCGGGTGGTCGTGGCACACGCGGTTCGACAAAAAGACGTGCTTCACGCACGGCGGAAGTGCCAGATGCACGCTGGTACAACGCCACCCAACGCATACGCTCTGGCCGCGTGTAACCATCCGGCAGACCATCAAGTGCGCCCGCACGCGCCAAACGATCAAGTTCCTCGCGCTGCGGACGAATGCGCTGCGTGAAATCATCCATACCTATAAAGGGGCCTGCACGGTCACGTTGTGCCAGTATTCGCTGAATGAGGGCCTCGCCAACACCCTGGATTTCCTGCAAACCCACGCGCAAGAATTTACCGCGCGCGCGAAATCCAGCTGCACCGCGATTTACGCACGGCAACAACACTGCTAACCCCATCCGCAAGGCCTCTGCAACATAAGCAAAGGTGGCATAAAAACCACCATGATTGCGCAATACCGACGCCATGAATTCCGCCGGGTGATGGGCACGCAAATATGCCGAACGAAAACTCACTTCGGCGTAGCTAGCCGAATGCGCTTTGCAAAAAGAGTAACCGCCAAAAGACTCTATTTGACGCCATAATTCAAGCGCGACGGTGGGTGACAAACCAAAATCCTGCAAGCCTTTCAAAAGCGCAGCGCGCCATTCCGGAAGACGTTTATGGGCGCCCTTTTTGGTCATGGCTTTGCGCAGGCCGTCGGCGTCGGCTGCCGACATCCCGGCCAAGCGCTGTGCAATCCGCAGCACATCCTCCTGATAGGCCATCACCCCGTAGGTTTCAGCGAACATTTCTTGCAACAGCGGGTGCAAATACCAAGCGGGGTCGTGTTCACCACACGCTCGAAAAGCATGATACCGCGCGATGTATGCCTGCATCATGCCGGAGGATGAAATGCCCGGGCGAATGATGGAAGATGCCGCCACCAAAGTAGGAAAATCACGGCACTGCAATTTCAGCAGCAAACTACGCATACTTGGGGATTCAATGTAAAAACAGCCCATGGTGTCGCCGCGCTCCAGCAACTCTTGCGTACGTACATCCTCTTTGGGATTGAGTTGCCCAAACTCCACCTTCAAACCGGTATTGCGCTGCACCATACGCTGCGCATCACGCACCACTGCCAAGCCGCGATTGCCAAGCAAATCAATTTTCAACAGCCCAGCTTCTTCGACCGGCCCCATATCCCACTGGGTAACCACAATGCGCCCGTCATCGGTGTGCTTTTTTGCATGTTGCAGCGGCAGATGTAGCGTGAGATCGGTGGGTGCCAAAACCATGCCGCCAGCATGCACGCCAAGATGACGCGGAAACCCCTCCAGCGCTGCCGCCTGTTGCAAAATCGTAGCCCACGGTTCGGCATCCAATGGCAAGCGCGCAGTTCTTGGATTGCGTTTAATGGACTCAAGATCAAAGCCACCCCGCATCCACGGCAAAGCCTTGGTGATTGGACTAATCTCCGCCGCCGGTAAGCCCATCGCCTTGGCCAGTTCCCGCACCGCACCCCGCGCACCAAAAGTCACATGCGTAGCAAGCATGGCTACGCGTTCGCGCCCATGGCGGCGGTACATATAATCCAACACACGATCGCGTTCATCCCAGGCAAAATCTAAATCCACATCCGGGAAATCGCGACGCCCGCGATGCAGAAAGCGATCAAACCACAAATCATGCAACAGGGGATCCACATGAGTGAAACCAAGCAAATAACTCACCAAGCTGTTGGCCGCCGAACCGCGCCCACAGTTATGAATTCCTTGCTGATTTGCCCAACGCACGATATCCGCAACAATCAAAAAATAATCGGCTAGATCCTGCTCGCGAATCAACAACAACTCGCGCTCCAATTGCAGCGTATAGTGTTCACCCCACTGCAAGCCGCGGCGCTCGATTCCAGCCTGGCACCAAGAGCGTAATTCGGCACTTGCAGCAGCGGCGTGCGCGCGCGGATGCGCCAGCGGATCGCCATGCGGATCACTTGGCAAAGCCAAACGTGGCATACGCTTGATGCCCAACGGAATCCGATAACTTACTTGCGCGGCGAGCTCCTGCGCCAAAGACACCGCTTGCGCTTGATGACGATAATCCATCTTCAGCTGTAGCTCATTGCGTAACCATGCTGGTGGAGCACCGCCAACGCGCGCGCGTTGCCGTGGATCCACACAGGCCAATGCACTCGCTGGCAAACGCGACAGATTGGTGTTGCGCCCAATCGCGACCAAGAGTTGGTGGCGTGGAAAATCTTCGGGTTGTGCAAAAGCCACCGCCGGACAAGCCACGAGTGGCAACCCCAAACCCTCCGCAAGCTGCGTATCTTGCTGACCCAATGCACCACTACGCAGTGCCACATACAGGCCAGCTTTGCCCGATCGCGCAATCAACTGCAAAAGGAGTTCGGCGTCGTGCGACAAAATGGCAAAGCCTTGGCCTGGCGCACAAGACTCACGTTCCTGCAACAAAGCCTCCAATAAAAATGGCGCCGTACCAATGCGTTGGCGTGCGACTGCAACGGCTGCTTCACCGACGGCCGGCAACAAAGCCATCTGCACCTTGCTGGCTAAGCGACACAACGCCGCCCAACCTGCGGCATCCAAGGCCAACACCTGAGCACTAACCCCTTCCACCAACAAACGCATGCCCAACAGTGGTTTGATGCCTTGCGCCACACATGCCTTTTGAAAAGGTACTGCCCCCCACAATCCATTGAGATCGGCCATACCCAGAGCGTCAATATTGCCTGCCGCTGCACAAGCAGCCAACTCTTCGACCCGCGATGCGCCCCAATGGAACGACCAAGGCGTTGCTACAGAGAGTTGCGCAACCACAAGCGATCCCCGCTTTGTACCGACTGCTCACCGTATTTTTTGCGGATTTTATCCTGCACCGCAATACGTTCCCGTTGCACCACACGTTCTTTTTCAAACAGACCGCCTTGCCAAAAACCACGCTCTAAACCCGTAAAGCGCACGCCCAACAAACGCACCAGAGTGCGCCGTTTCAGCATGCGGTCTAGCTGCTGTTGCGCGACCTCCCACCATTCCAAATCATGGTCACTCGGTGCTGGCAAAGTAAAATCACGCGTTTCGGTGACAAAATCGGCATAGCGCACTTTCACACTTAAGGTGCGCGCTAAAAAACCCTCGGCGCGCAACTCTACGCAGGCCTTTTCGAGTAACTTTTGCAAGCGCCCGCGCAACACTTTGAGATCATCAAGATCTTCTGCAAAAGTGCGTTCATGCCCCAGCGACTTACGTTCGGGGCGCTCCCAAGGCGGGCAAACAGGGGTTTCATCCACCCCGCGCGCGCGCCGCTGCATGGATGCACCATAACTTCCAAACACTTCTTCTAGGAACCAGCCTGCAGTGCTGGCCAAAACCCCAAGTTGATCAATGTGGAAATCGCGCAACCGTTTGGCCGTCACCGGCCCAATGCCCGGCATCACCTTCACCGGTAAAGGCGCAAAAAAACGCGGCTCCTGGCCAGGCCGGACATCGAATAAACCACACGGTTTGGCGAAACCCGAAGCCACTTTACTCACCAAACGATTACTCGAAATACCAATGGTAAGATCCAACCGTAAACGCTCTTTGACCTCGCGACGCATCGAATCGGCCGCATCCAACGCATTGCCAAACAAATGATGAGTGCCACTCAGATCCAAATAGGCCTCATCGACCGAGACTTTCTCAACGAGCGGAGTATAGTTGCCAATCAACTCAAAAACCGCCTTGGAAGCACGACTATACATACCATGGCTGCCACCAACGCGAATCAAATCTGGGCATAAACGGAATGCTTGGCCCATTGGCATGGCCGAATGTACACCAAACTGGCGCGCCTCATAAGAGGCTGCCGCCACCACGCCACGTGTTTCAGGTGAGCCGCCGACGACCACTGGCCGCCCATATAAACGCGGATCCAAAACCCTTTCTACCGACACGAAGAAGGCATCTAAATCCACGTGCAAAATTGAGCGCCCGTGGTTGGAAATATTCACGCCCCTTGATGGCCACTACCGAACTGACGTAAACGCCCAACCACCACGCCCCGCACCTTGGCCGGCTGTTCATCCGATGGCGGCGGAAAACCACCGACGCCCTTAAAAGACAAGTCTTCCTGCACGCGCGCCAAAGCCAGCGTGCGCGCGAGGCCAGTCCACCACACAACCAAATCGCCAACTTCTACATCCACGCCCTCGGTGATTGCGAAAACATCGCCATCTTGAAGGTTTTCATCATCTGCGACGGCAACCCCGCGCAGGGCTAAGAAAAAGGTGTTCTTACGGTTGGCGAATTGCCCCGCCTGACCATCCATTTTGACTTCTTCTAACATGACTGCGCTCATTTTTTTTTACTCTCCTTTGCCTCTCTTTATGCCCACCATCGCATCACGCCGACCACCCGGCCGGCCAGACTGAAATGATCCTCACGCCGCACCACAATATCTTCCATGTTGGCATTTTCTGGCCGCAACACCACAAAATCCCGCTGCGGTAAATAACGCTTTACCGTGGCTTCCATAGCTTCGCCTTCGCCGATCAAAGCCACAACAATTTCACCGCTATTGGCGCTACTTGCCTGCTGCACAAGCAGTAAATCCCCATCCAAGATGCCGGCGTCGATCATCGAATCTCCCGCCACGCGCAGCGCAAAATCAGCCGCACTGCCAGCCAGGCGCGGCAAGCTCCCCTGGTGGTTTTCGAGCGCCAAAATGGGCAAACCCGCAGCAACCTGGCCCAAAATAGGGATAGTTTCTGCCGAACTATGGCCGATATTTGTAGTGCAAAGATGAATGGACCGCGAAGAACGCCCCAATTTCAGATAACCCTTACGCTCCAGCGCCCGAAGATGAAAATCTGCGGTTTGCGGGCTTACACCAAGGCTAACTCCAAGCTCGGCACGCGTGGGCGGACGCCCCAAAGCTGCCAAAACTTGCTGGAGAGCCGCGAGTGCGGCGCGTTGGCGCGGACTCAGCGGTTCCAGATTCATGAGGTGGGCAGACACAGCCATCTCGGCGAGTATATGACAAATATCATATAGCACAAGCGCCAACCCTCCAAAAACGGTAACCAAGCTACACAAACGCTACGATGACACTCATGCAAACGCCTGTACGGCTTGTACTTTTGGCACTGCTCGGCTCCTGCGCCAGCGCCACTTCCACAGCTCCGTCTGAAACTCCTCGTGGTGATCACGGTAGTACTTTCACCGACGTAGTCGATCAACCCGCGCAAGAACCTGCGCCCGCCATCCAGGAGCCCACAGCTGGCCCACTGCAAGAGCCCGTCGGCAGCACCAAGCCGCTGACAACAGCGCCACCGCCGCCGACTGAAGCGGATGCCGCCCAGCTCTACCTCAATGGCGATGTGCCCGCAGCACTTAAACTCTATACGCAGTTGATGGCGCGCACGATTACCGATTTACGCACAGCAGAGGCGCCGACTCAACCGAACACCGCAGCCGACCCCATCGCTGCCGCACGTCTACGCGCCGAACTGGAGTGGCTCTTGGTGAGTTTCCGCAAAGCCGCCAAAATGAGCGGACACGACGGACTATGTCGGGAGCTACTCGGCTCGCTCGCCATCAACGAAAGCGATGGCAACGTGTGGGCACTCACCCGTTGGTGCTACCCGCAAGCGGCGCAGGATCTCAGCAAACTCACCAACTGGCAGTTCGTCGGCCCGTTTGATAACGAACGTGGCGTGGCTCTTGATCGGCAGCTCGCACCCGAGACCGATCCCAATAGCCTGACTGCTTTCGCTGGCAAAGTACGCCCGGTTGCTTGGCGTACCACACCGCCAACGTCGGCCGCCGATGGTGTGCTTGATTTTTCGCTGCTACTCACACCGGCGGAACAAACGGCTGTGATGCTGCGTACGTGGGTGAACTCCGCTATCGACCAAGACGCGTTCTTGATGCTGGGTATCGCCGGTGAAGCACGCGTGTGGCACGATGGCACCACGGTGCTGCATGCTGGCGGTGAACATGAGTTACATTTTGATGCGCTTGCTGCGCCACTCAAATTGCACGCCGGTTGGAATGAGATTGCCATGAAACTTGGCAGTCGTGATCATGCGCCGCGTTTCGAAGCGCGCTTGATTGACGCCGTAACCGGCCGCGCATTGCACCTCGAAGACAACTCCACTCCACCGGCCACGCTGCTGCCGCAAATCCTCAGCGCCGCGGATCCACAAAAAGTGATTTTGGCGCCTCCTGGAGCTATCGCCTATTACTTGGCGACCACTTATGTTGCGCCCGAAAACGCAGAGGCTTACCATCGCTTGGGCGTTTTACAGGATTGGTACAAAACCGCGCCGAAATCGATGTTTCCAGGCCGCGAAGACCTACGTACTGCTGTAGAACTGGCACCAACAGAACTACGCTATCGCGTCGATTACGCCACCGCGTTGTTCCCTGGAAAGGATATCGATGCCGCAGAAGCGGACCTAAATCCGTGGCTCCAACAAGCCCAATTGATTCTGGAGCAAGAGCCCGGCCAAGTGTTTACCAACTTGCAGCGCGTGATGGCGGTACTGCATTACCAGCACATTGAAAATTTGGGGTTGGAGGCTATCGCCCGTTTAGAAGCCGCCGGTCATGAGGAACCGTGGCTGCTTCGTGCTAAGGCTGCTGTCTACGCTGCCTTTGACCACGATGACCTTGCGCATGCAACACAAATGCGCATTCTTGAGCATCCGCAGATTGATCAGTACCCAACGATTCAGCTGACCGCGGCACGCCAAGCGCTACGCCGAGGCAGCCCAGAGCTATTGGCAATCTTGCAGAAAACTTTCGCGGCGACCGACAACAACTACGCTTTCGCCAGCATCGTTGAGTGGCAGCGTCAACAACGCGCACAGTTTGATGCCACACTTGAGTTAAACGAACTCGAACAACTGATGGCGCGCCAGCCATGGAGTTCCGCAACCTTGCGTGACTGCGCCAAACGTTTCCAGTCGCAGGGTAATCTTGAGGTGGCGTTTGCATTGCTCGATCGCGCGCTAATGTTGAAGCCAGAGTCAGCTGCAAATTTGGCCTTGCTGGCGCGCCTGCATCTTGCCGCTGGGCAAATCGAAGAAACGATCATTGCGCTAGAGCAAGAGCTCAATATCGATTTTACCAACGAAGATGAGCAACGCTTACTGGACCACCTCCAGTCGTTGGATGGTGCCACTTTTGATGCGCCTTATCACGAAAGTTTGGCTGCCATTTTGGAGCGCAACAACACTTCTGATGGCAACTTGGCCAGCGTCGATTACAGCCACGAATACCTGCTCTACCGCAGTGTGGTGCGCGTCAATCCAGACAGCACGGCTAGCCGCTACTATCGTAAAGTCATGCGCGTGTTGAACGTCAACGGCGTGCGCGAGCTAGATGAAATTACATTCCCATTCCGTTGGGGCGATGAAGATCTGCGCGTGCTCACCGTGAATGTCTTGCACCCGGATGGCAGCACCGAAACCGCAAAAACCAACCGTGGTTGGCGCGCAAGCCAAGTGGATTTGCCACGCCTTCAAGTGGGCGACATCATCGATTTAGAGTGGAAAATCAGCGATCTCCACACCACCTACTTTGGCAAATACTTCGCCATTGATCACTCTATGACAGCAGATCGTTCGGTACCCACACACGAAAGCCAGTTGGTGCTTTTAGTGCCGGATGAACTGCCTTTGGAGTTCCATACGATTCGTTTGGAAGGCGCGCAAGCGGAAGTTGGCGCAACGGCTGCTTTTGGCACCAGCCATACTTGGACGGTGCACGATTTAGCACCCCAGCGGATTGAAAATTTGATGCCCCACGCCGAAGAAACAGTGGCGCGCGTGCAAGCTAGCTCCTACACCTCGTGGGATGATTTTGGCGCTTGGTGGTGGAACTTAATTGATGCCGGCATCACCGTATCTCCTGAGATGAAAACCAAAGTTGCCCAACTCACCGCAGACAAGCATGATCTGCGTGAACAGGTGGCGGCAATCTATGGGTTTGTTGCGAATGACATTCGTTACAACGCTTGGGAGTTCGGCGTACATGGTTATCAACCTTACACCGCGCCCGTCATCTTCAGCCGCCAATTTGGCGACTGCAAAGACAAATCCATTCTCCTGCGCGCCATGCTTTCGGAAATCGGCGTAGAAGCTTATCCAGTGCTCCTCTTGCGCTCGGCGGATGGTCGGCACGGTGGACGACGGCATGAAGAAGACCTGAGTTTGGCAATGGTCGATCACTTCAACCACTGCATCGCTTACATTCCGGCGCAACAAGATTTGCCGGCAATGTTTGTTGACGGCACTGCACGCTTGCATCCGCTGGATGTGCTGCCATACGATGACCGCGGCGCGCAAGTGCTGGTGGTAAAGCCCGAGGGCATTGAACGCGTGCGTATCCCCTTCTCGGAGGCCGCCGACAACACCCGCGCCGAGCACTACACGATTTCCTATGAAAGCAACGGCAGTGCTGCTGTCGAAATGTTTCTCACCCCGCAAGGCCGCTGGGATCCAACCTACCGCAATGCTTTTGCTGGTGGTGATCAAAAGCGTAAAGAAACGGTCGAGAACATGTTGTCGGCCCAACTTGGTCCGCTGGATGGCGATGTGACTTACGACATTCAAGATGTGGAGCAACTCAACAACCCGCTGCGTCTGCTGTTCGGCGCCAAAGCCACTAGCCTGGCGCGCGTGGTTGATGGTCACCTAGAAATCCCGGCGATGCTGAACCCGCTCAATCTGCTGCAAAACACTGCCGCCGAAGCAGAACGTACTACCGATTTGCTGTTGGATAGCCCTTGGGTCCGCGCGATCACCATCGATGTTGAACTCCCTGAAGGTTGGAACATGGATGTACTGCCCGCGGCGATTGACGTCAGTAATCACGACGCCAGCTACCAGTGGAATGTGGTACGCAGCAAAACTGGCCTGCGCATTAGCGAACGTTATGCCCTGCTCACCCACCGCATCCCGGTGGCGCGTTACCCAGCTTTCCGCGCACTGTGCCGCGTCATCGATAACAGCCAAGACCGCTACTTGGAAGTAACTGCTTCACTGCCCCCGGAGACGGAAGAAACCCTCCAAGCTGTCCCTGTAGAAGCCTCCGTAAAAGATAAGGAGGACAAGTAATGATTACCATTCTCGCCATTTCCACACTGCTGCTTGCTAGCCCAGCCGCAACTCTGCAAACAGCGCAAGTTTCTACCTCCAAGCTCAGCTCGGAATTAATTGTCGGCCACCCGGGTTTGTTCAACGGTGACGTGGATAGCGTGCGCAACGATCTGCTCGAAGCCATGCTCAACGATCGGTCGTCGCCGCTGCTTGGCGCCGCCGCCCATCAAGCTCTGTTGCTAAGCGAATATTGTTCAACCAATATGGATCCAACTCTGTTGGCGCAGTTGATTGAAGGCGTCGATAACGGCGCCGCATCGGCCGACATTCGTAGCCTTTATATACAGGAGTTGCAACGCAGCCGCTTCCAAGATATCTCGCCCTTGCAGCTGCCACAGCGCCCACCACACCAGAATGATTTGTTCGATCACTGGTTCACCAATTGGCGTGTACTGCAGCCATGGGGCGAACTGGATCACCCTACCCCAATGCGCGCAGCCACCATCCCGCCCGATCCGCGGCAGCTGCAAGTGGTGGATCCGGCGAATGGCCAAACCCGCACTTGGCAAACTCTTACCCGCACCTCCAACCGCACTTGGATTCGGCCAGATAACCTAGCTTGGCAAAATGTCGGCTGTGGTTATGCCGCACTTTGGGTGCGCGCTGAACCGCAAGTTGCCATGCTCGAACTGCATGCCGATGAAGCCATGCGTGCGTGGTGGAACGGCATGCCCACTTTCGAAGCTCTGCGTGAAGGTTTGCCCGAACGCAAAGACACCTTCCAAGCTTATGTGAATGTACAAGCTGGTTGGAACTTGCTGTTGGTCCAGTACGAAAACGGTCAGGACCTGTTTCTCGGCGGCCGCTTGTTGACGCGCGATGGCCGCTTGTTGCCATTCTATGAGTGGGAAGACGCAACCAGCGCCCCGGAGTTGCCTGCAGTGCCAATGCCTGCTGAAATTTTAGATTTGGCCTATTGGCAGCCGCTTGGCAATGATCCTTGGGATGTGATTTTGCGTTGCGCTTTAGCCTTGCATCACAATCGTGCCGACTTGGCACTGGCGACTCCAGAACCACCGGCTATGAGCAACCAGCAAATGGCTGCATGGCTGAATTGGCAGCATCATGCTTACCGTCAGGCCTACCACTTATCACCTTCTGTAGTGCGCAATCGCTTACTCGAAATTGAAGCGCGCAGTAGTGAATTAGCATGCAATGATGTCGGCTTGGAACTCTTCGCAGCCGCTCGTTTGCAAGAAGAAGATAAACGAGAAGAAGCACTTACACTGACCCGTGCGCTCGTCGCAGCACACCCCGATATTTACGCTGCCCGTAGGCTAGAAGCGGCCATTCTGCTCGAAATCGACCGCAGCGGCACTTTAGCCCAACCGGTGATTGAAGCGCTAGCCGCCAGTTTTCCTCAAGCCGATTGGCCTTTGGAACAACTGGAGTCTTTTGCCACGGACCACGGCGACCGCGCGCGTGCTTTATTATACGCCAAAGCGCGCTTGACGACGAACACCGAAGGTGGCTGGAATCTGATTGATTTGTTACTCGAAAGCAGCGATCCCGAGCAAATTCAACTTGCTCATGATTTATTCGCTCGCGCCGCCTTCGAGGAGCCCGATCATTACAGCACCAAGCGCATACAGCGCCAGCTGTGGCACATTGATGGCAAGCAAGATAAAGTGTTGGCGGAGTTGCGCGCCGAGGTCGTGCGCACGCCCAACTTTATCGATGCCTACCGCCGCTTGGCCGAGTATCAAATTCGTCATGGCGAGTTAGCCGAAGCCACCCAGGCCTACGAAACGATTTTGAATCTTGACCCAAGTAATGAACAGGCTTTACGAACTCTAAAGGTGCTTGCGAACCAAGATGACGCCGCCGAATTTTTCGCCACTTTTGGTCCGGATGTCGCGGCGCAGTTGGCCCAGCGGCAAAGCATTGCTGGCGACAACTCCACCGCCATGCTGCTCGATAGTGGCATGGTTTACATGCTCGCCGACGGAGGCTTGATTTACCGCGTTCACAATCTCGATTTAGCCCTCGACCGCAATGGCACCGAAGTTCTGCATGAAATGGGCGTGGTTGGCTCTCCGCAGCTAGCACGCATCATCACCAGTGATGGTGGGATTTTGGAACCCCACCAGGTTAATGATAGCTTTGTGATGCCTTCGCTTGATCCGGGTGATGTCATTGAAACCGTATACGACCGCTACATTCCCGGTTTATTTGGACTGGCTGCAAACCCTGGTATATGGAACTTTTCCTCCTTCGAACAACCGTTTGCGTTGAGTCGCTGGGTTATTTTTGTACCGAATGGTGCGCCAGGATTTTTGCGCGAACATAATTTTGATGGTGGTCATGAGGTGCTTGATTGGAAGAATGGCAAAGTTCATATTTTCAATCGCGCCGAAAATGCCCGCCTGGAACCTGAGGTTCTGATGCCGTCGGAAATGGAACTCCTGCCGTGGGTTGCTTTTGGCAATGATACTCTCCTGGAACGGGTGGCAGAAAAATGGCGCACCTACTTCCTGTGGCAAACGTCGCTCCCCGCCGATACCGAACTTGAGCTGCGCACCTTCCTGGCAACTCTCGATCAAACGGGTAGCAATCGCGATAAAGCACAACGTATTTACGCGGCCGTCACCCAACTGATTTTGGATTTCAATGATGACGGGAACTTGGTGGATGTCTGGACTCTCAAGCGTGGCAACCCCACCTTCTTGTTGTCCGCTCTGTACCGTCTGGCCGGCATCCCCCATGAGTGGTCTTTGCTGCAAACGAGTGCACCGGAACTGAAGGAAAATCCTCTCACCCCCTTCACCAGCGGCGCCGACTTCGTCTACCCAGCTCTGCGCGTTGCGGAAGCGGGCGCCGAGCCTGTGTGGATGTTGTTGTTGACGCGCGGCACACCCTTTGGCGAATTGAGCCCCGCCCTGCTTGGTGCTCCCGCCATGGTGTTGGAGCCCCAAGGCTACCGCCTTGAGGAAGTTTCGCGCGACGGATTAAATGAGTTGTGGGATATGGATCTCCACATTGCTTACGCCATCAAAGCCGATGATTCTGCTGCCGCCATCGGCAAACTCACCATGGGTGGCGTGCAAGGTGCCGCAATCCGCGAAGCTCTCGCGCAACTGTCGCCGCAAGAAATCGATCAAGCCTTACGTCAGCTCTCTGCGCAAATGGTTAAAGGGTTGAATTTGCGAACCGCGCAAGTTAGCGATATGGAAATCACCGGTGGACCATTGGTGATTGACTTTGACGGCGTCATCCCTGAATTTGTGCAGCGCCGTGAAAACAGCAATGGCGCGCGTTTGCGCATCCCGGAACTTGGCCTAGCAGATGGGCTCGGGCCAGCCGAGCGCCAGTACAACTTCGTGATGCGTGCGGCGCAGCGTGTCCGCACCAGCGTACAACTGGATACTGGCAGCGGCTGGACTCTAGAGTACGGTCCGGAAAACAGTAGTGAAATCCGTGATGGCTTCCGCTATGACTTCGCCGTGGAGAAAGATGCGCAACACCTCTTGGTGAGGCGCACTCTGGAAATGCGCGGTACCGCAATCTCGGCTGCGGATTTCCCATCTTTCATCGCCACAATGAAAGCATTGGAAAATCAAGAAACGCGCGCAGTTCGCCTCACCGAAGTTGTGGGTGAAGAGGTGCTCGAACCAGCTCTTGAGGAAGCTGTGCTTGAGGAAGCTCCTCTTGAGGAAGCTGTGCTTGAGAATACGGTTGGGAATGAAGATCCCGAAACCGAAACTCAAGAACTGTAAGAACAACAATAGGGAGCGAGGATGGATTGAAGATCTGCTCCAGCACCTTTGCGCGTGATCTCAGCGGCGGTACGTTCGGCAAGCGAACGGCCGTCGGCGAGTAACTCGCGTAGCGGATCCAAAAAGGGTTCCGCGCTGGCCGACGGTTTCGCCATCTTCAGCAACTCGCGGGCAAAATCAAGCAACGGTTTGCCGTCAGGTGTCGCTCCAGCAAGAGCCGAACGATGGGCCCGATGCCAGGTTTCGAGGCGTTCTCCGAAACTCCAATGCGCCGTCAGAGCCGCTGCATGCTGCAGCGCATCCTGGTTGTAAAACAAACCCTCCACCAACGCCGCAAGGGCCAGGGCGTACTCCGGTGGCACCGTATCGGCGCAGCGCAGTTCGACCTGCGGGCGAAAACGAACTTCAGGGAATGGCGTTGAGAGATGTAAATCCCAATCGGCCTCGGTGGCTTCCCCTGACTGCATAAAATCGCGAAAACTCGCACCGCGCTTATCCACCAGCTTGCCATCTCTTTCAATAAACAGCATGGGCACATCTAACACCCAATCGATGTAATCATCAAAGGTGCTGTCGGGCGCGATCAGTGTTTCAATCAAGCCACAGCGCGAATTGTCGGTTTTTGTCCAAACATGGCCGCGCCAGCTCATATAACCACTTAACTCCCCCGCACGCACCAGCGAGTTCGCGAAAATCGCGTTAAACAGCGGGGCAAGTTGAAACACCGTGCGCAGCTTCAACATGGCATCTTCTTCGTGGTAGTGGTCAAAGTTGATCTGCACGCCCGCAGTCGCTTTCATCATCCAAATACCCAGCTCACCAGCTTGCTGCAGCCACGGTTCCAAATAGTTGTAGCGGCTTTTGGGCAAACGCCGAATATCCTCTGGGCGAGAACTTGGATTGGCGCCTAAGGCGAGAAAGCAGTAACCCTTTTCTGCGCGCAACTGGGCCAATAAACTGCGGTAGTGCCCAACTTCACCTTGGAGTGCCGGTAAATCCACACAGGGCGTGGAGCCGAACTCAATCTGTGCACCTGGCTCCAGAGTGATGGCGCGGCCATCAGGAGCGGTGAGGCCCACCAAGTAACCTTGATCGAAATACTCACGCCAGCCAGTCTTTGCCGCTAAGCTCTTGAGGATTTCTTCGACCCCATCCGGGCCAAAATAGGACACGGTTTTGCCGCTGGAGTTGAGAATGAATTGTTCAAACTCTAGCCCCAACTTGCCGGAGCCTTGTGGGCGGTGGCCCTTTTCAAGAGCAGCACGTAGCTGCGAACGGTTGGTCAAAATGGTCATGACAGGATGGCGGGAGTGCATGGGAATCGAACCCACCGGGCGCCGCCGTGCGACACCCCACCGGCTTTGAAGGCCAGACAGGACACCAGCCCCGATCCACTCCCTCCTGTTGGACGCACATGATAGCGAACGCCAGCTGATGGTTACTCGATTCCACGATTTTCAAGACAAAACTACTTGGGCTGGACCTTCGCGAACTTCCCCCACCCAACTAAAAGGTTCTTCAGCGGGCATCGCATCTTCGAAATCGCGACAACGCTCGGCCGGCACACAAATCAGCAAGCCGCCGGAAGTTTCGGCATCGAAACCAATGCTACTGAACCACTCGGGCACGCCTGCATCGATGGTGACTAAGGAAGCTAAAGTTTCGCGGCCACGCGCGGCTCCACCGGAGAATACGCCGTTTTGGGCATGTGCGGCGGCACCTTGGTAAAGCGGCACCGCGGCACTTTCCAGGTGCAAAACCATGTTCGAGGCGCGGGCGATATTCCCAGCGTGACCGAGTAAGCCAAAACCGGTGATGTCGGTGCCCGCTTTCACACCCGCAGCGCGCATCGCACGCGCGCCATATTGATTCAAGCGGCGCATCATCGCAATTGCTGCCGCCAGCTCTGCGGCCGAGGCCAAGCCGCGTTTATCCGCAATCGTTACCGAGGCAGATCCCACCGGCTTGGTGAGTGCTAGGCGATCCCCCGGACGTGCTGCCCCATTGGTGACCAGAAATTCCTCATCCACCTCGCCGTAGACCGCGAAGCCAAACAAAGGTTCTTCCACCAAAACGGAATGGCCACCGACCCACAAGGCGCCGGCTTCCAGTACCACTTCTACAGCAGCTTTAAAAAGCGGCTCAAGAATGTCCTGACCCCATTCGCGTGGAAAGCCGGCGAGGTTCAGCACCACACTCGGTTCGCCACCGGAGGCGTAAATATCCGACAAAGAGTTAGCCGCAGCAATCGCGCCATAAGCAGCGGCATCATCCACCACCGGAGGGAAAAAATCGACCGTATGCAAGCCAACTTTGCCATTGGCCTGCCGAATGGCGCCAACATCATCGTAACCGTCAGGGCCGGCGAGAAGATGAGGCGACTGCGCTGCGGGTGCTACCACTCGCAAAACTTGCGAGAGTTGCCCCTGGGGTAGTTTGGCCGCTCAGCCACCGCTGGCTGCGTAATCGGTTAGACGTTTCGTCATGGCAAGATTTTAGCGAAAAAAGCCTTAAAATGAGGTTTTTGCTTTAGGGAATCAGGCAATTAGGTCGATTTATCTAAGTTTCCACTTTTTCTGGTGGACTCCTTTGTTGCCTTGAAAGTTGCCGACATCACTAGTTTCTGGAATTTTTTGGTTGGATTTTCCAGTCAAGATGAGTCCGGGGTACGACGCAATTCTCGATTTGCCAGCTATGTGTTTTTTGTCATCGGCGCGCCGTATTTTGTTTTTTGGTATTGGGCCGGAATCCCTGCAGCCTCCTATGCAATTGCCGTCGGCGAACTGATGAGTGTGGGTGCCTTAATTTGGCACCAGCAAGGGCGCTCCGCCTACGTGGCTGCCAATGTGCAGCTTTATTACTTCACTGGACTCCTGATTTGGCTGTTGTATCCGCTCGGCGGGGTCGGTTCGATTGCATCCGCTTGGTTGCTGACGCCCCCGCTACTGGCGGCAGTGATGATTGGTTTCCGCAGTTGTGCGGTCACTTCCATGATGAGTTTGAGTGCCGCTGTCGGTTACTGGGCCTGGGAAGTCTATTTTGGCGCTATCCCCAACCAAGTGCCAGCCTACGCTCACGATGCCTTTAACCTCATTGAAATCACCGGAGCCCTTTCTGCTGTGGTCATGCTGACCGGTGTGTTGGTGGCGAGCACGCGCAGCGAACAAATGAAGCGCCAGCGTGCCGAAGAAGGTTTGCAGGCTACTGTGCAGCAGATCAAGGATGGTATTTTTGTGGTCGAATGGCAAGACCACAACGCGCAACCAGGCAACTTGGAAATTGTGCTGAGTAACGCCGCTGGTCACGCCATTTTGGCGGATATGCCCGAAGCTCCCTTGGACTTGGAGCAATGGTTCCAAAGTGGGCCAGCAGAACAACATTTGGTGCACCTTGCGCGCTCCACCAAAATCCATCAAACAGTTCACTTGGTTCATCCATTTTCCGATAAACGTTTTGATATCAACGTGGCGCACTGGGGCAGCCGCCTGATTTTGACTTTGCATGATGTCACCAGCCGCGCCCTCACCGAAGAGCAGCTCAAAAAGGCCAGCCAACACGCGAATGAGGCCAACCGCGCAAAGAGCGATTTTTTAGCCAATATGAGCCACGAAATTCGCACACCGATGAATGGCATCATTGGTATGGCCGAGCTCGCGCTCGAAACCGAGTTGGACCCCGACCAATTTGAGTTTTTAAGCACCATTCGCAGTTGTGCGGATTCGATGCTCAATTTACTCAATGACATACTTGACCTTTCCAGGATTGAAGCGGGCAAGATGGAACTGGAAGCCATCGAATTTAATCTCCATGAAGTATTAGAAATTGTACAAGACAACCTTAGCGCCCGCGCCACCATCAAAGATGTGGAGTGGAACGCTTTGGCTGCGGAGGAAGTTCCATCCACCTTGGTTGGAGATCCGACCCGCCTCGGTCAAATCCTCCTGAACCTCGCCGGCAACGCAATGAAATTCACTTCACAAGGCGAGGTCGCCGTTGAGGTAGATGTGGTGAACCGTAGCGAAGATGAAGTTCGCTTGCGTTTTGAAGTGCGCGACACCGGTACTGGCATTGCCGAAGATGCCTTAGCCACTCTGTTTGAAAAATTCACGCAAGCCGATTCCTCCACCACGCGCACGCACGGCGGTTCGGGTCTGGGGTTGGCGATTACGCGTGAATTGGTGGATTTAATGGATGGCCGGCTTGGGGCACTCAGTACCCTCGGAGAAGGCTCGGTTTTCTGGGTGGAACTTGATTTTCCCGTAGTAAAGAACCGTGTTTCCAGTTCCGGTACCGCCGAACAGTTAGTCGGGCGGCGCGTGCTCATCGTGGATGATACGGCCACCAACCAGAGAGTCTTGTCCGCACAAATCCGGCGTATGGGATGCCGCTATGAAACCGCCGATAACGCCACCCAAGCACTGGCGCGGATTCAGGAAGCCGTCGCCGCAGGGGATGCTTTCGCGGTCATGATAAGTGATAAACACATGCCTGGCATGAGTGGCATGCAGTTAGCTCATCAAATCCGCCAAGACAGTTCTTTGGATGAGTTACGGATGATGTTGATGTCGTCCAATCACGACCGCGGCGATAGTGTGCTGGCACGTACTTCCGGTTTCTGCTCGCATTTAACCAAACCCGTGAAGTTTCCACACTTGAAGCGTGAGTTACTGCAAATTCTAGGTGACCAGACTCCTACTCAGCAAAACCACCGGCGGCAGGCGGCGCTCACGGTGGAAGCAAAGGATGAACTCTCACAAAATGATTTGAAGAGCATCACGGGTAGAGTTTTACTAGCCGAGGACAATCCGGTAAACCGCAAGCTTGCAGAACGCATGCTGGCAAAAACGGGAGTGGAAGTCACGTCGGTTGGTAACGGTTTGGAAGCCTTGCACGCAGTGGCCAGTGGAATGTTTGATTTGGTATTCATGGATTGCCAAATGCCTGAACTCGATGGTTATGAAGCCACCCAAAGGATTCGTGCTCTGAGCCCTCCCCACAGCACGATCCCAGTGATTGCCTTAACCGCAAACGCGATGGTGGGCGACCGGCGCAAATGCATGTCGGCGGGCATGGATGACTACCTCTCCAAGCCGCTGCACCAGGAACGGCTATTTGAAGCTTTGCGTAAGTGGCTCGTCGGCGACCGACATCGCGCCTAAGCCATTCTCTCTGCTATTTTGGGCGCATGCACTTTCGCCCCTCCCCACGCCTTTTGCTGGTGGCGCTGTTCCTGTTCGGCTATCCTTCTTGGGGGTTTGCTGCGCCACAAGCGCCAGCCAAAGCGCCCAGCAACAAGCAACAAACCCAGCTGGTCGAAGAATATATGGCACTCGACTTGCGTGACCACCATGCCTTCGAGCGTGGCATGGCGATTGTTGCCGAGCTGCAAGCGGTGTCCCTGGCGCGCGCCCAAGAGCTAAGCAAATGGCGCAAGAGTTTGGCTAAACTCGACCTCAAAGCCCACCGCACTTTGGAGAAAAAATCCGGCCACTATTTTTATTGGGAGAAGCAGCGCAGCGGTTTTTTCATTGTTGGCGGCAATACCAAAAAACCCCGTGGTTTGTTAATTGGCATGCATGGTGGCGGACTCGGCTCTGGCGATGCCAATAGCAGTGCAGGAGCATTTTCCGCAGCGGTGAGCGCCTTGGATTTAGTTGGCATTTTCCCTGAGGTACTCGAAAAAACCGAGTGTGGATGGACGGATTCTGGAACGGAGGAGTGGGTTATGGATTTAGTCGACGCGGCCATTCGCACTTGGGATATCGATCCCAATATGGTGTTTTTCTCGGGGCATTCCATGGGTGGTTATGGCAGTTGGACTTTAGGCGGTCATCACGCCGATCGCGTGGCGGCTTTGGCCCCTTCTGCGGGTGCACCCACGCCGGTTTACGACAAACCCGGTGGCGTCATCGTGGAAATTGATACGGGGATCGTAGCCAACCTTCGTAATGTACCGATGGTGGTTTACCAGAGTCTGGATGATCCACGCGTTCCACCGGACGCCAATCAAGCGGCCGTCAAAGATGTGGACAAAGCACGCGCACTTTGGGGGGGCTACGAAAATTTTGAATACTGGCAAGTTAATAGCCGCGCCCATGATTTGCCCGAAGGCGGTATGCGCGCTTTGTTGGACCGCATCATGCACTTTGTGCGCGAACCGCTGCCCCAAAAAATCGTCTGGCAACCTCACCTAGACTGGAAACATCAGTTCCACTGGTTGTGGTGGGAAAAGCCGATTTATGACGCCATCATCGTGGCGGAATTGGATCGTGAGAACAATACCATTCGCATCCAGAGCAGTGCCGACCTCAACGGCCTATGGGTGCTACTTGATGAGCGGCTCGTCAATATGAAAAAGGAAGTCGTCATCCTAGTCAACGGCGTCGAAACGAATCGTGCCGTGCCTCAACCCAACCTCGGTGCCCTCCTACTGACTACCTCTGGCGCAGATACAGAGCTTTCTTTCTGTGCGCGCTTGCCCATCCGTGGTAACGTGAAATGATGCTTTTGGGTCTACTCTTTGCATTTCCATTTGGTCTTGCGCCACAGACGGATGCGCCGAGCACCGTGCAAACCATTTACGTTGTCGAGTTTTGTCACGCCGATGTTGGTTTCGATGCCCCGCCATCGGAAATGGCCCACAATAACTATATCCGCTTGCTCGATGCGCTCGACTTGATGGATGTGTGGCCCACCTACCATTGGACAGTAGAAACCACTCATCAGCTGGAAGGTTTTTTGCAACGCGCATCTTTCGCCGACGTACAGCGCCTGAAGATTCGCTTGGCCCAAGGTCGGATTGCACTCGGGGCAAACTACTCCAGCCTCCATTCGGCAAATTGCGGCGAAGAGGAAATGAATCGCTTGGCCTATGCCGCAGCAAAATATGATGCGTTGTTCGGACATACATCACGTACTGCTTTCCTCGATGATGTACCCGGATTCAGCACTGCTGTGCCACGCGTTCTTAGTGCTTCCGGATTCCCGTATGCGGTGCTGGGGCCCAACGATTTTATTGGCGGCGTAGCAGATATCCCTCTTAACGAGCGCCCCTTCTGGTGGCAAGGTTCGGATGGATCGCGCACCCTGACTTGGCAAAACTACGGTTCCTACGCCGAGGGATATTTAGATTGGGGTCTCACCAGCCTTGCCAACGCGGAACATTTTATTCCGCTACGCTTGCAAGAATTCGCGGCCGCCGGTTATGCCTACGATTCCATTTTGGTCTCGCGCGCCTTTGATAATACTTACCCGAATGCGAGCATGGCATCGTTAGCGGCTCAGTGGAACAGCACCCACACCGTTCCGCAAATCAAACTCGCCACGGCCGCGCAGTTTTTTGATCATCTGCTCGCCACTTACGGCGACGTCTTTCCCACCTACGCAGGCGATGGCTCCGGCGGTTGGGATGACAACACCATGGTTACGCCGGCATCCACCTCGCTCGTGCGGCGTAGCCGTGCCGGCCTCGCTGATTTAGAAGCGCTACGAGCGGCGCTATTTCATTCCGACGGTCTGTCCTATCCCGGACGCCAGTTGCAGCGTGCTTGGCGCCGCATCTTGACCTTTAATGAACATTCCGGCGGTGGCGCTGGATGGCCTGGGCATTTAAGTTTGGCCGATGTGGAAAAGGAGAATCGCGAATTCGTGCAAATGGCCACTGACGCGGATGAAATTTTCCACAGCAACCTCAGTATTGCTCTGCAAACGCACGGGCCAGCGGTAGTGCCTCTAGGCGAAGCTGGATTGGTGGTTTACAACCCTCTGGGCGCAGCCTATAGCGGAATTGTTGAAATTGACACCGGCGCTTCGCAAGCCGCTGATTTACGTTTGGCTGGGATTGGTGGTCGTCCCGATGCAACTTTTCGTTGGCTTGATAACCAACGCCGCACGCTAGCAGTGAAAGTTGTTTTACCGGCACGCGGGTGGGCGCGCTGGCAAGTCACTGGCGGCGGCACCACTGCCCCACCGCCAACCTGGAGCTCAGGGCAAAGTGTCGCTGCTGGCCCGTTCACTTTCACAGTCGACCCGATCACCGGAGTGGCCACGGAGTGGTTGGATGGCGCCAACGGAATCGATTGGTTGCGCAACACCACAACCCACCCTTTTGGTGGTCTCGAAGGAGGCACCAACATGGAAACCTTCTTCAGCATTTGGCGTGACATGAATCCTCCCATTGCGGGGATTGAAATAGAAAGTGCTGCGCCGCTCTTTCGACGCATCCGTGTGCTTGGCCCGAGCGGCGGTAATTGGATACGCGAGTATCGCGTTTATGAACAGGAAGCGCGCGTGGATGTACTGCTGCGTTTCCGCCGTTCCGATGTTCCATTTGTATCGTTCGCCAATCACTCGCTGCATATTGGCATGAGTTTCCCTGCGGCATTAAGCGCCCCAACGGTCCTCACGCTGGATGGACCCGATGGACATTATCAGCCGGAAACAGATTCGCTTCCTGGTGCGCAGTTAGCTCACTTCGGTGCCTCTACTGGCGCCACCTTACGTGGCGTGAATGGCCGCTGGATATCTGTAAGCTCGCTCGATACACCAACCATCGACGTTGGTGAAATCAGTGGTGCAGCTGCCACGATCATGGAAACCGATGAAACGGCATTGACCTGGAAGTTGATCCGCCACCACAGTGAAGCGCAAGTGTTAGGCGGTGCAATTGTGCCTATTGAAGTCGAACCTGGTCTAGCGGATTTATTGCAATATGAATTCAAGGTACGAGTTGGAGATAGCTCTGTAGCACCTCCCAGCCGCGCGACCCAGCAACGCGATTTATCCCCGCCATTCGCTAATTGGGTGCCACTCGGCCAAGCCCTTGCGCCCACCGCCACCGGCAGTTTTCTTGATGTTTCTGGCCCCGCAACAGTAACTTGCTGGAAACGCAGTGAAGACAACTCAGGCACGGTGTTGCGCTTACGTGCTCACAGTAACGGCGGCAGCGTGACGATTGCGCCACCCCCGTTTAGCTATTCCAGCGTGTGGCGCTGTGATTTAGTGGAGCGCCCTATTACGCCGCTGTTGCCAACTGGAGCGCCAGTAATTCTGAATCTGGCAGCCGAGGAAGTGGTCACCATTCTGTTTCTCGATTGAATCGCGCTTCAACTGGCGTTTTCGAACAGTTGCTGTAACAGCAGTTGTTCGCTGCTGGAAACGGTGCGCATATCCAGCAGCACGCCACCATCTTGAATACGTGCAAAAACCGGCGGCTCCGCAGCGCGTAGCCATTGCGCCAATTGCTCCGCATCGCGTTGTGCGTGGTGAACCAGCACTCCGGCACTGGGCAAATCTGCGGTAGGTGACGCACCAGAACCAACCCGCCCGGCACAGGCCATCACACCGGCGCAAAAACCATTTGCGGCACGATTGATGGCGTCGGCAAGTTGGCTAGCAGTTGCATGCAGTTGCGCGGTGGTGAGCGCCAAGCGTTGCAACGCCGGAATCCGCGCGCATGCGGCTGCGTTACCGAGTGCGTGGATGGACAACACCGCTTCCAATGCGGCAAGAATCGTTTTATCCAAACGTAAACAACGCGTGAGCATGTCGCGGCGTAAACGTTCCACCAAAGGTTTGGCGCCCACGATCAATCCAGCTTGCGGTCCGCCGAGTAACTTATCGCCAGAGAAGGTCACCAAATCACAGCCATCTGCCAGCGATTTCTGCACCGAGTGTTCGTTCTCCAACCCGCCCAACTCGGTACCGTTCAACACCCCACTGCCCAGGTCATAAACCAACGGCAAACCGCGCGCGTGGCAGGCGTTCGCGAGCTCTTGCATGGCGGGTTCTGTGGTGAAGCCTTCGATGCGAAAGTTGCTCGGGTGAATGCGCAGCACCAAAGACACCGCCGGATCTTCCATCGCGGTTTCAAAATCCTTTAGGTGCACGCGGTTCGTAGTACCCACTTCGACCATCTCAGCCCCCGCCGCAGCGATGACTTCTGGCATGCGGTAGGAGCCGCCGATTTCCACCAGCTCCGAACGCGCAACCACTACTTTCCGCCCACGCGCCAACGCAGAAACCGCCAGCAGTACGGTGGCGGCGTTGTTGTTGACCGGTAAACCTGCTTCGGCACCGGTGACGCGCGCCAGTAATTCCGAAACCGGGCGATCGCGGCGCCCGCGACCACCCGTTTTGCGATCGATTTCACACAACGAGGCCCCGGCAACCGCAGCGGCGGCATCCACGGCCTCTTGCGGCCAAGGCGCACGGCCCAAGTTGGTATGTAACACCACTCCAGTGGCGTTGATGGCGCCACGCAGCTGCAACGACGGCAGCACCTGCAGGAAAGCCGACACCTGAGTCCAGAAAGCCGCATCCACGCCAGCTTGCGGCTCGCCAGCCTTGCGCAAAGCACGCACACCATCCAGAGCACGACTACAAGCCGCGCGACAGGCCTCGCGGCCAAAGCTCTCGAGGCCACGCTGAGCGCAACTCTCAAGAATTTCATTCATCGAAGGAATACGGGGAGGATTCTCGGCCATGGGAATCCTAGAATCTTAGGGATGAGTAGCACGGCTGTCGCATCGCAATTTCGTTGGAAATTGCAGCCCTCGGATCCGGGTACTCGGGATCGCCTGGCTCAAGGTCTCGAATTACGCCCATTGGTAGCCCAGTTGTTGCTTAATCGCGGCATTTCCACCCTGGAAGAGGCCAATCTTTTTACCAAGGCGTCGCTGGCCGAACTGCCGGATCCCACCACTGTGCCGGGCTTCCAGGATGCCCTCGCCGCGCTCGAGCGGGCGCGAGCTGGCCATTATAAAGTTTTGATTCATGGCGATTACGATGTTGACGGCACCTGTGGCGCGGTTTTACTGCACCACTTGATGAACCGACTCGGGCTGGAATCCGAGGTTTTCATCCCCGACCGCGTGCGTGATGGTTACAGCTTTGGCGTCAACAGCATCGCGGCGATTCACGCTTGCGGGGCCAAGCTAGTGATTGCTGTGGATAACGGCACTACGGCGATCCAGCCGTTAAAGCAGCTCAAAGAGGCTGGGATTGAAGTGATTGTGGTCGATCACCACCTGCCCGGCCCAGAACTGCCCGAATGTGCGGCGCTGATGAACCCGTGGGTGCGCGGGGAAGATGGCGAACTGCAGGTCTTCCCGGAGTTTTGTGGAACAGCAGTGGCTTGGTTACTCACTTGGGGAGTGCTGCGCCACATACTTGGCGGTGAGCAGTTAGCGGAAAAAGACCGGCGCTTTTTATTCGACTGCCTCGGCTACGCGGCCATCGCCACCATTTGCGACGTCATGCCGTTACGTGGACCAAACCGCGGCATCGTCAATCATGGTTTAGCAACTTTGCGTGAATCAAGTTTTCCTGGTCTGCGCGCGTTGGTGAAAAGTGCGGGCATTCGCGATACCCCCAGCGCCAGCGATATCGGCTTTCGCATTGGTCCACGCTTGAATGCCGCTGGGCGGTTGTTTCAAGCCGATCTTGCTTTCCAAACTTTGGCCACCACCAAGGCTCCCGAGGCCGATATTTTGTGTGCGCAACTAGAAGCATTGAATCTAGAGCGGCGGTTGATTCAAACACGCGAAGTTGCTGCTTTGCACGGCATGGTCGAAGAGCAATTTCAGCGCGGTGATGGAGTGATTTTTAGTGGCCACGCCGATGCCCATTTTGGCGTACTTGGCATTGTCGCCAGCCAAATTATGGAACGTACCGGATTGCCGAGTTTGTTATGGGCTGAATGCACTCCCGGTGTGGCACGTGGTAGTGCACGTTCGCCCGAGGGATATCACCTAGTCAAGATTCTCGATCACGCGGCGGAATTTTTGATTGGCTATGGAGGTCACGCACGCGCCGCCGGTTTTCACTTTAAGCCCGAACATGCCGAGCAAGTTGCTGCAGCCTTACGCGCAGGTGCAGCACAACTACCCAAAGCTGAACCAGCAGCACTCACCATTGATTGCGAAATTGGGCCCGCAGAAATCGATCGCGCCACGGTCCATGCCATCGAAGCCCTCAAACCATTTGGCCAAGGCTTTGCCGAACCACTTTTTCTGTGCAGCGGCGCACGTCTAGCGGTGGCGCCAAAATTTATTGGCGACGGCTCCCACGTGGAGCTGCGCTTAGAACGTGATGGCCAGGTGGTCCGCGCTTTAGGCTGGCGTTTGGCCGAACGGCTACGTGATTTCCAAATCGGCGACGCCATCGATGTGGTGGTGAACGTCGGGCTCAATCATTTCCGCGGCAGTAGCTCGGTCGAATGGACTATCCGCGATTTCCGCTCCTGCCCTCAAACGAGTGTTGTCTAAATGAAAATCCCTGTAGTTGCCCAGATTATGAGTGGCGCACGCCGTCTGTATGACTGGATGCTTGCTTTTGCTGACAAACCGTACGCAACCCGTGCATTGTTTGTTTTGTCCTTTGCCGAATCGAGTTTCTTTCCGATTCCACCGGATCCACTGCTGATGGCCATGGGTGCCAGTAAACCGCAGCGGGCAATTGGGTTCGCAGCCATCACCACCGTGGCGTCGGTGCTGGGCGGAATCTTTGGTTTTGCCATCGGGCATTTTTTAATGGACACCGTGGGCACTTGGCTGCTCGATATTTATGATTCCGAGCGCCACACATGGACGAAAATTGAAGATTGGTTTGGCGAGTATGGCTTGATGGCTTTGCTGCTCGCCGCCATTACACCGATTCCATTCAAGGTGTTCACCATCGCCAGTGGTGCGATGGCGGCAATCGGTTTGTGGCCGTTTATTGGCGCTTGCTTGGTCGGCCGGGGCTTCCGCTTTTTCCTCGAAGGGATTTTGTTGCGCTATTTCGGTCAGCCCATTGTGAAATGGATGGATAAGTGGTTTGACCTTGCCGCGGTTGCCTTTGCAGTCTTACTCATTGGCGGCTTTGTGCTGCTGAAATACCTCTAACCATGCTGTTCACCCCTCCCGAACGCCCGTTGCTGCTGGTCATCGATGGCACCGCCCTAGCCTTCCGCGCGTTTTTTGCGATTCGTGGTTTAACCGATGGTGAAGGCCGCCCTTCTGGTGCTTTGTATGGATACATCGCCGCTCTGTTGCGTGCGCTTGAGGATCATCCTGCAACCAGCGTGGTGGTGGCGTGGGATCGTAGTGAACCTACTTTCCGCCACTTGATGGATGCTACTTACAAGGCCAATCGCGAAGACCTTGATGAAGATTTACGCATGCAGTTTCCATGGATGCGCGAGGTCACGGAGTTGATGGGCATACCATCACTCGATCAAGCCGGCTTCGAGGCCGACGACATCATTGCATCTTTGGGAGTTCAAGCATCCGCCAAGGGCTGGGCGGTGCGTATGTTTACTGCGGATAAAGATTTGGCACAAGTCGTCAGCGAACACGTGCTGCAATGCCCACCACCCAAACAAAGTGGTGATGCCGTCATCCTTGGTCCGAATGAAATTGAAGAAAAGTACGGTCTGCCACCCACCCAAATGGCGCAGTGGCAGGCATTGGTTGGCGATAGTGCCGATAATATTAAGGGTATGCCTGGAGTGGGCCCCAAACGCGCCACTCAGTTGTTACAAAAATACGCCGATTTGGAGGATGTACTAGCCCGCGGGCCACAGGAGGAAAAAGGCAAGCTGGCGGAGAACCTAGCAGAACACGCGGATTCTGTGCGTTTGGCTTTGAAAATGGTGACGATGGTCACGGATATGGAAGTGCCTGCGGCTGCAGATTTGGCGCCTGCGATTGCCGACTTCGTGGCCGTTCAGGAATTCTGTACGAACCATAATCTCAACACCTTAGCGAAGCGCTTTGCTGAGTTTTCTAAGTCGGGAAGTTTGCCCGGTTTGAGCTCAACAAAAGTTACAACGACCAGCGTCGCGCCCACTCCGGTTACCAGCCGTAGCGCGGCAAGCCCTACTCCTTTCAACCTCACGCCTTCACTCTTTGGTGCCAGTGAAGGTCCAGCCAGCGCTGCAACAACCGCCTCTGGCACTCTCGATTCCGCCACCACACGCGCCACTGCTGCAATGCTTGCAGGCGATTACCGCTTGGTGAAAACAACCGACGATTTGATTGCGTTGCGCGATGGTTTATTTGCTTCGGATGGTTTTGCGTTTGATACCGAAACCACCAGTATTGACCCAATGCGCGCCAAATTAGTGGGTATGTCTTTTTCTTGGGAGCTAGGCAAAGCTTGGTATGTCGCGGAAAATTTACAGCCACCCGCACTTGGCCCTGATGGCGAAGACGCCGTTGAATTCTTGCGCGGCGTACTCGAAGACCCAACCATTCGCAAGTATGGTCAAAATCTCAAATACGATGCCCATGTGATGCGTCGCCGTGGGGTGAAAATCCAGGGCTGGGAGTTTGACACGATGATTGCGCATTGCCTTGTAGATCCTGCCAGTGCCCATAATCTGGATGCGATGTCCTTACATATGTTAGGCATTGAAAAAATCCCCACCAAGGCTTTGCTGGGCAGCGGCAAAAACGTGCTCACGATGGATTTGGTGCCGATTGAGGTTGTTGCCGAATACGCTTGCGAAGACGCCGATGCAACCTTCCGTTTGGTGGCTCCGTTACGCGCCGGACTCATAAACGCCGGTGCCGAAAAACTTTTTCAGGATGTCGAGATGCCACTCGTGGGCGTGCTCGAACGTATGGAAGCTGAAGGCATCACTGTGGATCGCGAGCGTTTGGCCGAAATGCGTATCACGCTGGGTAAACGCCAATTAGAGTTGGAGCGCAAGGTGTTTGATTTGGCCGGCGAGCCGTTCAACTTAAATTCGCCGAAACAGCTTGGCCCGATTCTGTTTGAGCGGCTCAAGATTCAAGAAATAGCTGGCGTCAAACGCGTGGCGACTACCAAAACTGGTTACAAAACCGATGCCGAAACGATGGAGAAGTATGCTGGTATTGCGATTGTCGATGCACTGCTGGAGTACCGAAAAATCACCAAGTTAATTGGCACCTATGTGGATGCGCTGCCCGGTTATGTGCATCCAGAAACTGGGCGTATTCATAGTTCCTTTAACCAAGCAGTGGCAAGCACGGGGCGCTTATCGTCAAGTAACCCGAACCTGCAAAACATTCCCATCCGTAGCGATGCCGGCCGCGAGATTCGTCGCGCCTTCATTCCGCGCCAGGCTGGCTGGGTGTTGTTATCAGCCGATTATTCGCAAGTCGAACTACGCGTGGTTGCTCACCTTTCCCAAGACCCTGCCTTGATTTCAGCTTTCCGCGACGGCGCCGATGTGCACGCACGTACCGCATCTTTGGTGTTTGGTGTGGCTGCTGAGGATGTCGATAGCGAAATGCGTTCGCGCGCCAAAGCCATCAACTTCGGCATTCTCTACGGCATGGGTGCACAACGCCTTGCCCGCGAAACTGGGTTCTCTTTTAAAGAAGCACAAAATTTCATCGAGCAATACTTCGAAGCTCTGCCAGGCGTGCGCAAATGGCTCGATCAAACCTTGGAAGATGCGCGCGCAACTGGGGAGGTGCGCACATTACTTGGCCGCCACCGCCCAGCTGACGGCGTGAATTCAAGCGATGGCCGAGTGCGCTCCGCTGCGGAAAACGTAGCCGTCAACACGCCGGTACAAGGCAGTGCCGCCGATTTAATCAAGGTGGCGATGTTGCATGTCGAAGCCCGCATACTCAAAGAGGGACTGGCAGCGCGCATGATTTTGCAGGTCCACGATGAGTTGGTTTTCGACTGTCCACAAAGTGAGGTGGAGCAGCTATCCATCCTAGTCCGCGAGGAAATGGAATCTGCCTTTCCGCTCGACGTGCCCCTCAAAGTAGACTTAGACTACGGCCCTGATTGGGCGAGTGCCCACTAAAAATCTATGCCGCATTTGGAAGGCTTGTTGATGATCGGAATCCTGCTAGCCGCAGGTGTTTTGGGTGGTTGGGTTGCGCGCTTGTTGCGCTTGCCCACTCTTACCGGATATCTAGCTGCGGGCATAGGCATACACCTGCTTGCGAATCAAGGTTACCTCCAGCCCGATACTCTCGAAGACTTGCGGAATCCGGTCAATGATCTCGCGATTGCCCTTGCCCTATTTATTCTTGGCGGACAATTCAAACTGCGGGCTCGCAGCGGCGGCCCTTCTGGAATGAGTGCTTTGCTGCGTGTTTCGTTAGTTGAATCCGCGTTTACCTTCTCCGTAGTGGCTGGACTCTGCTTGGCTGTTTTGGGCTCTCTTCCGGGCGCGGTTTTGTTAGGCATCATGGCGATTGCAGTAGCGCCGGCTACCACCCTCGAGGTCCTACACGAATACGAGGCTAAAGGTGCGGCCACGCAAAAGATAAAACAACTTACCGCATTGTCCAATGTGTGGGCGGTGTTTCTATTTGAGTTGGCTTTGCTTATTCTGATCGCACTCGATGGCGGAGAAACCAGCATCATGGATCCGATCTGGGATGTATTCGGCTCTCTGCTCTACGGATTCCTTGCGGGGCATGCGCTGATTTTAATGCAGGAGCGCGTGGGCCGCGCCAACTACGCCGTACCGCTACTTGCCGTAATCCTTCTCACCATTGGCGCCTGCGAACTAACAGACGTGCCGCATATGCTGGCCTTCCTCGCTACAGGCGCTGTGGTGGTGAATCGCTCGCAACTTTTTCCACGCATTACTGCGGCCATGGATGTGTATGCGCAACCCGCCATCGTGTTGTTTTTTGTGCTGAGCGGTTCCCACTTAGATTTCAGCATGTTGGTCTCCAACTGGCTGGCTGTGGGTATTTATGTACTCGCGCGCACCCTCGGCAAAACTTTAGGCGCCCATGTTGGCCTATACGGTTTGAAGGCGATACAACCGAATCGCCACGGGCAAAATCCGCCGATAGGTTTAGCCCTGTTGTGCCAAGCCGGTGCCGCCATTGCCTTGGCTGGTTATGTAGAGTCCTACGATCCCGTATTAGGTAAACAACTGTTGGCCATTATTCTTGGCTCGGTGATTTTCTTCGAGCTGTTTGGCCCCATTTTGGTCAAAAAAGTAACTGTTGCTGCGGGCGAAGTGTGCTTGGGTAACCTCATCGCACACACCGCAGACCGTGAAGGCCGACGTGGTTGGCGTGCAGCCCTACGCGCAACTTTGGGCCACCATTACGCGGGGAAAGGACAGGATCCAATGCAGATTACCGTCGAGCGTTTTATGCGCCCAGATACCACCGCGCTGCAAGGTAACGCCAACATGGATGTCATCCTGCGTTTTGCCAACAGTTCGCCTTTCAACCATTTCCCAGTGATTGATCCGCAAGGCCTATTGGTGGGTGTAGTCACGCTCGCGGACCTAAGCCAAATCGCCTACGACAAACGTACAGCTGCCTTAGTCACCGCCGAGGACATGGCTACGTTGAGCCCCGTAGAAGCATCGCTGACTGCCACCACTACCTTGCCAGAGGCTCTCGAGTTCTTTAAACACTTCCCTGGCAACACCGCCGCAGTGATTGCCAGTGCACAGCAGCCCACCCTCATCGGAATGGTCGAGCGAAGTGAAGTTCTTCACCTCGCTCGACGTTTAGATGACAGCGTTTAGGCGAGCCTAATCACCAACTAACATCTTGGTCAGCTCACTGAGATTCAAAATCGTAGGCACCGCCGGATCGTCGCTATTCAAAATGACGCTTGGGATGTTTAGATTTTCCGCAGCTTGCAGCGCCAATAAAATGCGACCGCCTTCCGAGTTTAAAGCCAAAGTACGCAGCTCATTGCGTAACGCTTCTGCCATTTCCAACGCTAGCTGACCAGTGGCTTCTGCAATCACCTTTTCAGCGTCGCCTTCGGCTTTCATTTCCGCGGCGTAAACATTAGCATCTGCACGAATAGTGGCGATGAGAACGTCGTATTCCGATTTCTTCTCTTGCACCTTCTTGTCCCAACCCTGAGTCAAGGCCTTTTCTGCCGCAACGATTTTGCTGTCATACAGATTGACCGTTTTCTCTTCTTCGGCGACCTTAGTTTGAGCTTGGTCCAGCAAAGCTTTCTGACGCAAAAACTGTTTATCTTGGAGTTTCTCTTCGTATTCCGGCTGGAAACGTAAGCGTCGAATCAAAATCGATTCCGCCTTGCAATGAAACTCAAGTAAATCTTGGTTCATGATAGGCAGAACGTTATCCACCAAGCTCAGGCGCGCATCAGTCAACTGCAAAGATTCCGATGTGAGCTTAGAAAGTTGGTCTCGCAGAATTGCCGTCACCTTAGACTTCACCCGATCCTGGTACTGAATTTTCAGACCTTCGTCGACGATTTCCCAAGCCTCGCCAGCAATAATTTTGTACGTCACCGAAACTTCGTAGGTGACGACGTTGCCGTCGGCAGCACGAATTTCTAATGGCTTTTCAAAATTATCAGTTTCACTCCGTCCGCGCGATCCGGGATCGGTGGTGTAGTGCAGGAAGTGTGTGGTGGCCGGCAAGAAATGCCACTTGTGGTAACCGCTAATGCCAACATGAAATCCCGTAGGGAAATCAGCTTGAACAATACCACTACCGCCCCACTGGCTTTGTTTGACGCCGATGGTTGCTGGCGGAACGCGTTTGAGCAGCAGCGCCACAAACAGCGGCGTCAGAATGAACAGAACCAAAATGGCTATGAGTTTTTTCATCGGTTGCTACCTTCTTTTACTGCAGCACCTGGAACAGCGCCTAAATGTTCAATCCGAATCGGTGCCGGATCCCGCCGATACGGCACGATCTCAAATACAATCTTGGCAAATTTACGCGCCAGCTCTTCGCGCACGAGTATGTCACCACGCGCAGCAAGCGCCTCAACTTTGGCCGTCAAACCTTGCGCCTCTTTACGCGCCTGAAGTTCTAAACCGCGCGCTTCTTGAACTAGCCGACGTTCTGCGGCCTGACCAGCTCCTACCATCTGAATGCGATAAGCATCAGCATCTTTAGTAAGGCGCACAGCAAATTTCTCTTCGCTGATCCGATCGTTCTCCAAGCTACCAAGTAGCAATTCATACTCCGTGGCTTTATCGCGTTCGATGTTGGCCAAGCGCCGTTCCCGCGCAAGCACCAGTTGCATCGCTTCAGCTTTTAACTTTTCGACATCTTGTTCGGCGACCTTACGATCCTCAATGGCACGCTCGTATTTCGGTTCGAATTTGGGCTTGGGTGTGATGATTTGCATAATCTCAATACCATGCGCATTCATCATTTCATTCAAGCGAGCTTCTGCGGCTCGTGCAGCAACGCTCAAGTTCGACATCTCAGTAACCTGCTCGGCAGAAAAGCGACCGAACTCATCGCGCAGCACAGAACGAGCAAAAGATTTGACCCAGTTTTGCTTAAAGCCTTCCCCAAAGCCGGAATCATGTAAGACCACGTTGGCAAGACCAGGAATGATTTTGTACTGAATCTCTAGGGTCTCAAACCAAAAATTCGAGCCATCCTTGGCGCGTACCGTCAGCTTGCTCACCAAGTTCGCGTGTTTATCCGTTTCCCCTTCCATCGTGAAATTGTTCGGAGATTTGTCGAACACGAACGCTTGCGAGATGAAGGGCAAGAAAATCTTGTAGCCCGGATTGTTGACGATTTCTTCTTCGCCCGTCACGTAATTTACAATCACTGCCACTTCCGTATCTTTGACCTCAATGATGCCGCCTTTGCCTGAAACAAATGCGCCCACTATGAAAATCAGGAAGAGCAGCACAATCGCACCAGTGAAAACGGCCTTTTTGTTGACATCTGGCATTTGTGGCATTTGTGGCATCTGTGGCCCACCACCTGCAGGTGGTGGACGGCGAGGAGGACGGGGCGGGCGTGGCGGATTTCCGCCACCACCCAGATCAGGAAAGTCGGAGGGTGTAGTCATCGGTTTGGATTACGCGCAGGATACCCGCTTTGAAGGTGATAACGGGGCCTCTATGCTGCGCCTTGTGATTTCATTGAAACGCCTACGCTTCAGCCGATTGCCAGCGCTGGTATTCGTTGGCTTGGTGCTTTTTTCCGGGCTTGCCTTTATGGGCATGGTGCTTAACGCAACGAGCTTATTCACGCATTTCCACTTCTATTTGGCCCTGTCTTGGGGATTATGGCTGCTGGCCTTTGCTTCCTTGCCTCGTCTGCGCCGCTGCTTCTGGGTGCCTAAGCGAATTTTTCAGGTTGGCACAGTCATGCTACTGGCGCATAGCGGCGCAGTCGGCAGCCTGTGGATTGGCGCTGCCCAACCCGATCTCGCTTCACCCAACCACCTCGACATTGTCTGGTTTAACAGCCATCATCAACTGGCTGGAATCACCGATTTGGAAAAACTTCTGGCGCCCAACCTTCCGGATATCATCGCGATCGCCGAGGTTGGGCCTGAGGTGGAGTTGGATCTGCCCGGTTTCAACTACATCTGGCGCAGCAGCCAGAATTCTGGAATGCTGATCGCTTCGCGTTTTCCCCTCGAAAATCAGCGCATTCTGGCTTCTTCTGCGGGTGCCCGCGATCAACTGCTCGTCGACGTCATCGTCGAGCGCCGCCGTTTCAAACTCATGGCCGTGCATCTGCGCAAACCTTATGAACGAGGGCAAATCGACGAATTGAAAGCCATCGCGGCAACCGTAGTAAAATTGAGCGACGTCATCGTGGTTGGTGATTTCAACACCACTCCTTGGTCCGCACAGTTTCGCAACTTATGTCGAGATGCCGAACTGCAGCATGCCGGTGCCGGCTTTGGCTTACTCAATTCCTTTGGCCTCAGCCGCTGGAGACTTTTCCCAATTCCCATTGATCACATGCTGATGAAAGGGGCCATTGGAATTGAAAGTATTGCAGTGCTGCCGTGGTTAAATAGTGACCACCACCCCATCCGCGCAAGGTTTCTGTTAGGAACTCCACGCGGTCGCAAGGCGCGCAGCGACCACTGAGGCTGCTTGTTCGGGCTGCATGGCCACGCGGCGTAAATCCGTAAAGGAACGCAGCCAAGTCATTTGCCGGCGGATTAATACATTGGTCTTAAAAACCGCGCGTTGCAAAGCATCTTCCAAGCTGCAGCGGCCTTCTAAATAATCGCGTAGCTGCCAATAACCAATCGCCTTGCCAGCACTGCGGCTAAAGCCCTTGCCATCCAGTAGCGTTTGAATTTCCTGTAAAAGGCCAGCGTCGACCATGGCTTGAAAACGACTTGCGACCCGTTGATGCAACACTTCGCGTGGCCATTCCAATAAGGCTGCCGGTTCGCCGATGGTGGTGCGTTGCCCCCACTGCTCCTGCCAGTCACTCATAGATTTCCCAGTGGTGCGCCACACGCCCAGCGCGCGTACGAGGCGGCGCGTATCGTTGGGATGAATGCGTTGGGCAGCATTGTGATCGACCGCTTCTAGTTGCGCGCGCAGGGCACTGGGGCCATTTTGCTGCAGCTCGGTATCCAACTCACGTTGAAGTTCGGGGCTGGTGTCAGGGATATCCAGCAACCCAAATACCAAAGCTTTGAACCACATGATGGTGCCGCCAACATAAAGTATTTTTTTTCCCCGCGCTTGGACTGCAGCTTCCGCAGCAGCCGCGGCCTGCAAATAACGGGCGACGGAAAACTCCTCCGAGGCCTCTACCAAATTAATCAAATGATGTGGTACCGCAGCCAGCTCTGCAGCACTAGGCTTGGCGGTACCGATATCCATGCCACGATAGACCAACATCGAATCCAAGGACAAGATTTCTGCATCTAACAATCCAGCCAGCTCCAAGGCCACCGCCGTCTTGCCTGATGCCGTTGGACCCAACAAAAAAAACCGCGCGGCCACCCTTCTTTACTCCGACGGCATTAATACCGCCACCGCTGATTGCTGAGGCTGAAACAACTCGGTGGCACGGGCGCGAACATCTTCAAAGGTGATTTCACCCAGCACATCAAGCATCAAAAATGGCGGCACCTCGCCGAGTAAACTGGAGAGAATGCTGCCAGCGAGTGCCGTCGGCGTTTGGAGTCCACTAATCAATCCGCCCCAGGCAGCACGTTTCAGACGTTCAAAATCTGCAAGCGCTGGCCCCTTATGAGCGAAAGCTTCCGCCGCAGCCCGAATCTCCGTCACAAAAGTTTTTGGGTCATCGCACAGACCACTCGCAATCACGTGGCCCCAGTCGGAATCGCCCGACCAATGACAACCAAAGCTATCGTCAATCACGCCGCGCTGATAAAGATCCGCGTGGGTATCACTGGCCATGTCAAATGCCAAATCCAGCACCAAACTACTCAGCAAGCGCGTGCGCAAGCGCTCACGACCATCTGCTACGCCAGTTTCTGCCCGCCATCCAATCCACACATGCGGACGGGTGACCGGAAATTTTTCCTCTAGCCATTCCGCTGCGGGGCAACTTGGTTCGCTGGGGTAAAGTTTCGTGGCCAGCGGAGTAGGATCGAGATCGAGGCGCGGCTCAAGGTAAGCGAGCACCTCTTCTACATCAAAATCACCCGCCAGCGCAAGGCGCATCGCTCGGGGTCGATAAAAGCCGTCATAACAATCCTGCAAGTGTTGGGCATGGATGGAACGCACATCCTCCACCGTGCCGCCCGGCTCAACGCGAATTCCATGTTTGGAATACAACGCTTCATGGAGCAAAAAAGTACCGCGAAAACCGGGATGATCAGCGTACATGCGCACCTCCTGCTCAATGATGCCGCGTTCTTTTTCGACGCGCTCCTCAGTAATCAATGGGTGCTGCACAAAATCTACCAGCACATCCAAACATTCATGAAAACGCGAGGCCGTGGTGAAGTGGTAAGTAGTTGTACGAAACGATGTGCCGCCATTGAAGCGCGCGCCGAGTTTGCCGAAACGGTCAAAAACCTTTTCTTCTGTGCCTTCGAACAGCTTGTGTTCTAAGTAATGCGCACTGCCGCCAGGTACTTCCACGACGGCGCCCGAAGGCATTTGAAAGTGGGTATCGGTACTGCCAAAGCGCAAACCGAAATGCCCTGATGAGGTACTAAAACCTGGCGTGCGACACAAAGCTATTTGCGTGCCCGCGGCGCTTTCTGCCAAAACTACAGTTTCACCGCTTTGCTCGTGGTGGATGGTTTGGGTGATTTTCATGATACCTTTCCAGACAACATATAGGCCAAATCAGGCACCAGCAAACGCGCGGCCTCGGCGATTTCTTGCGGTTGCAAATCTTGTAACAATGCGGCCCGCGCTGCCGGGGAGCGATGCAAACCAAGGCTATGCTCGCGCACAAAGTAATTGGCCAACTCATGGCCAGAATCCGCAAGGCCGCGCAAACGGTCTAAGCGATTGACCAACACCATTTCCATTTCTTCGGCGGTAGGACCGTTTGCTTGCAAATCAAGCAGCTGGGTATCCACTTCAGCCCGCACTTCTTCATAAGCGCTGGCATCAATCCCGGCGGCCACCGTAACCAAACCTTTGCGCGCGCGCTGGGTTGCGTAGATGCCATAAGCCAAGGATTTTTCTTCCCGCACTACGCGGAACAAACGCCCATGCGAGCCGCCGCCTAGTACCGAGCATGCAAAGCCTAGAGCTTCCACAAGTCGCTTGCTAGATGGTTCCGCATAACGAAACCCGTAGTGGAACTGCGCCTGATCCATCTCTAACTCTTCTTTCACTTCGCGCACTGCTGCCGGCACCGGGCGACTGATTTCCGTCAGCGTGACCACGTTGTTACGGTGGCCAAAAACATCCGCAAGCCAAGCTGAGATGATATCGGGATCACAGGGCCCAACCACAACGGCGGTAATCCGCGCGCGCGCGAGTAACTCCAGCCGCGCGGCTTCCAAATCGGCGGCCGTCAACGCGGCTACCGCCTCTTCAGAATCCCAAGATTGCAGACCATAGGGCTCGTGCGCACACATCAATCGCAAAAAACGTTCTTCGGCATAACTTGGGCGATCATCTTTGCGCTCAGCAAGGCGTTGCAACAACAGCGCACGCTCGCGGGCGACGACTTGCTCATCAAAAGGGCTGCCATCTTGGCCTCGTCGTGGTTGCTCCAACAGTTGCTGCACCAGAGTGAGCAACTGCGGCACCACGGTAGTGCCGGAGGGCAAAAAACGCTCACCTACCCAAGCCAAACTCACATCCAAGCGGTGATCTTCGCCGTTACGCCCGGTGTCAAGAGAACAGCCCGCGCCGTAGGCCGCTTGCAGGGCGCGTGACAGGTCGCGACGCGTGGGCAGTGCTGCGGAGCCCTGTTGCAGCACCTCGGACAACAGCGTGCGGGCGGCACGGCCAGCATCCAGCGGCATGTCCAGCGAAAGCCCAAGTTGGGCGCGCTTGAACCGAGGTTCAGGCAAACACAGCAGTTCCACACCGGGAGCTGGCTGACGAAGTTCGGGAATGGTCTGCAAGAAGCCCATGTGACGCGTATCCTAGGCGAGCCGACGCCCCATTCCGATGCCGAAATTCTTCCTACTTACTGTGCCACTGTTGTGGTTGACTTCTATCGCTGCTGCCCAAGAGCTTGAGGTTCCTGCTTTAGAGACCCCTGCAGGCGTCGTCGAGACCACCGCCCAAGTGGTTGCACCCGCCCAGCAACCAGCAGACTCCGCAACTCCCCTCCTTGAAATCCCCACCGGTTTCGCCGCTGTAGGAAGCATCACGGATTCCAATGCACTCCTCTTGGAAATCGCCAGCGCCCAGTTCGCCGCCAAAGACCCAAGTTTGGTCGCGGGCATTCGCTTGAAGCTCTACTTAAAAGAGCGTGAAGATGGTCACGCCAGTGAAGTTGGCTTTGCCTTGGTCTATCGACTTCATCCACGCGAAATCATTCGTTTGGAAATCGAAGATGCCGAGCGCGGTACGTCGGTGCAAAAAGGCTTCGATGGCAGCGATTATTGGCTCACCGAAGACGGCAAAGAAAAACAAATCCTCAGCGGGCATGAGTTTGGCAAAGACCGTGAATCCATCGAAGATGCCATGGATTTGTGTTCCGACCTCATGCTGATGCTCGATTTCCGCCAGCTTGAAAAACGTAATATGCCGCGCGCCGTGTTGCAGCATCAAGACGGCCGCCGCATTTTAGTGGGTGACATCAAACGCCGCGAAGGCAGCAAATGGCGTTACCACTTGTGGCTATCCAAGGATAACCTGCAGCCGCATCGTTTAGAGTTGGCCCGAGCAGTCGAAACGAAAGAAACCGCCGCGTTGGTGCCGCCGGAGAGTGCATTAGAAACGCAGCCTGGCGCACCGCCAACGACTACCATCGAATATCAGCGCTTCGAGCTGATGGCCTATGAAGCTTTCGACGGCCGCTTTATCCCCCGCTTGGTGGAAATGTTTCCCACTCCATTTTCAAGCGACGCAGACTTGCCAGCGCGGATTCTACAGATCCACCAGTTTGAATGGGTAGCTAACTAAACGCGGCCTTAACGGCGGAAAAAGGCTTTTTCAAGGTCTTCGATGGACAGCAGAATTCGCACCGGGCGGCCGTGTGCACAAGTGCGATCTTGTGGCAAATTGGCGCCGCGCTGCAATAAACTTTGTAGTGCCTCGCGATCAACATAATCTCCGGCCATCACCGCGCCGCGACAAGCCATCGAAAAAAGCATCTCTTCTTGAATCATTTCTGGCGAGGCCGCGCGGTTCTCGGCGGCCATTTCAAGCAAATCCATCACCAGCTTTTCAGGGTGTAAGCGCGTTAGGCGTGCTGGCACTCCACGAATCGCCAAGGTGGTGGCGCCGAAGGCATCCACATCCACGCCGAGTCGCAAAAAAGTTTTCTGCCATCCGAGCAGTAACTCCAACTCGGTACGGCTTAAATCCACTAAAGCTGGCACCAGCAATGGTTGCATGACCACCTGCCCCTGACGGATCTCGCGACGCAATTCCTCGAGGTTGACGCGTTCATGCAAAGCGTGTTGATCAATGATTTCCACCCCCCCCGCCACCGGCCGAAAGAGGAAGGTATTGGCAATCGACAAAAACTCAGCTGCGGCGGGTTGCGCGGCGCTGGTCAGTGGAAGTTGTGCTGCAACGGCGCTGGCAAGATCCAGGCGTTGCGCTGATGAGGCGCGCAAATCATCCGGCCGCTGCCAACTTGGCGCTGGAAAGCTGTGGCTGCTAGTCGCCCCGCCAGAGGATGAGGTTTCCGCCACTGCCGAGCCAAACACGCCCACCGAACGGGTTGCCCAAGTGGACGCCGCCAAGCATTGGCGCAAAGTACTCACGACGGTACCGAAAACGATGCGTTCGTCGCGAAACCGCACCTCGGTTTTTTGCGGGTGGACATTCACATCCACACGCTCGGGATCAAGGTGTAAGGCTAAAAACAAAGTGGGGTAATAGCCAATCGGTACATATTCTTTGACCCCTTCGCGCACCGCGCGCAACAGTCTTGCATCGCGCACCCAGCGACCATTTAAGAATAAATGCACGCGACGTGCATCCCGCCGCGCACTTTCTGGAGGCCCAATACGAGCGCTACACGATAGCCCCTCGCCAGGCCGGTCCAGAGCGATCATCCGCTGGGCAATATGGGCACCAAACACGCTAGCACAACGAGCGCTGAGATCATCGTCGGCACGCACTTCAAACATCAAGCGGCCATTGTTCTCACACCGAAAAGCTACGCCCTCATGGACCAAAGCCAAACGCTCCACCCATGCCACACAATGCCCTGCCTCAGTGCTGGCTTGTTTCATAAACTTGCGCCGTGCGGGCAATTCGGCGAACAAGTCAGCGACGATAAAGCGCGTGCCTTTGACTGCGGCAGCATCACGGACTTCACCGACCACACCAAAATCCACCTTCAAACTAGCGCCAGCAGGGTTGTGGGGCGTGCGTGAAATCACCTCCAGACGCGCCACCGAAGCAATCGAAGCGAGAGCCTCACCGCGAAATCCCAAAGATGCAATCGCCTCTAAATCAGCGCTAGAACTAAGCTTGCTGGTGGCATGAGAAGTGACCGCGAGCACAAGTTCCGCGGCAACAATGCCATGGCCATTATCGCGCACTTCGATGCGGCGCAGACCGCCATCGAGCAAGATCACATCAATGCTGGTTGCGCCGGCATCCAGCGCATTCTCAACCAACTCTTTGACTACGGAAGAAGGCCGCTCAACCACTTCGCCAGCGGCAATCTGATCGACCACAACCGCATCTAACTTGCGAATTGGACTCATGTTTGTTTGCGCCGAAAAACGCGGAAGGCTAGGTATTCCAGTGCGCGCGAGCTGTTCCGCCATCCGGAAATCTTGACATTAGTTTCCGCTTCGACCAAACACTCCAGCACTAAGGCTAAAAACTTTTCGTTACAAACGGCTAAGCGTTTTTCCATGCGCCGCACCACCGGCATACTCGGACGCGAACCCGCGGCGCTAAGTGCTTCTTCGATAGGGCTACCACCATCGACCGCAGCGCGCACCAGAGCAGTCTTGGTACGTTCGCGCACCAGGGTGGAAAGTATCATGCCAAATGCTTCACGAGCAGCAAGACGTCGGCCATCCCACGAGCGCATGCCCACCGCATCCAAACTGCGTATCAGTTTCAATGCCGTGCCAGAATCACCACTCAAAATCGCATCCGTGAAATCAAATGCCGTGCCTTCTGCACTGCGCGCAGCAACTTGCCGGACTTCGTCTTCGCCGATGCTTTCGATGCCGAGCAAGCCAAAATGTTCGAGTGCCTGAACCAAATCATTGGGGCGCGCGCCGGCGAGTTGTACCAGCAAGCCAGCGGCACCGCGCTGTAGGCGCAAACTGCGTGCTGCCGCTTCGGCAGTAACGAAAATAGCAGCTTCTGAGGCATCTGGATCCGGGCGCCACGGCGGAGGATCAGCATACAAACCACGAAAGCGCACTTTCTCAACGCCTTTGCGCCGGGTGCTAGAAAGTTCTTTGGCGCCTTTGGATGCGCCACCGCCCACTTGCAGCACAATCCATTCTGGTCCGGAATCACTGGCTGCACAATCCAGCAGGGCTGCCGTTAACCGCGGCCATTTGCTCAGAGCCTTGGACGCACGCCCAAGAATCAAAGCTTGGCGACTTGCGAACAACGATGGCGAGGCCAGAAAACTATCCACCAAATCCGGTGAAAAATCTGGCGCGGCGCAATCCAAATCGAGCAAGTCGAGTTCCGCAATACCACGGCCAAAAGTACGCGCAGCAGCGAGGATTTGCTCACCGAACCAGGCTTCCTCTTCGCCACTGGTGGGTGGCAAAATCAACAGCAACTTGGGTAACTCTCCGACGCTAGCACGCGCACACCACGCGCGGCAACTGGTGCCGGGATCAGGAACTTTTTTCTTCGGCGCTGCTGCAGCCATCACCCTAGATTAGCCGCGCCGCCCGTCCATGCCATGTCGAGCCACAGCGCCACAAAAAACAGCACTCCCACCCAAGAATTCACGCGGAAAAATACCAACGGCACGCGCTCCAAGCGGCCACCACGGAGCAACCAATGCTCAAAACCAAGTAAGGCCGCAATCGTGAGGAGCCCCAAAGAATAAAAAGCCCCCAATGCTGCACGCTGACCGACGATGACCCAGGCAGCCACAGCCAGCCCGTACAGCACCATAGAGCCAATCCGCGTGACCGTACTACCGAAGCGCGCCGGGAAAGAGTACAGGCCTTCGCGGCGGTCGTGAGGGATGTCTTGGATGGCATAAAGCAAGTCAAAGCCGCTCACCCACGCCACCACCCCAAGCCCCACCCACAGTGGTGTATCCCAACCACTTTGAAAACTCTTCGCCACGGCTAACCACGCACCCGCAGGGGCTAGACCCAGAGCCACCCCAAGCCCAAGATGACACAGCCAACTAAGGTGCTTGAGTTTGGAGTAGCCGAGCAACACCACCAAGACCGGTAACGCCAACCAGCCACAAAGCGGTGCCAAGGCGAATGCGGCAGCTACGAAAACCACGCTGCTCACAGCGGTGAACAAAACGGCAAAACGTAGCGATAGAGCACCCGTCACCAATTCACGGGTGGCGGTGCGCGGATTGGTGGCATCCAGGGTGCGGTCAGAAATGCGGTTGAAGGCCATCCCAGCCGAACGCGCGGCCACAGCGGCAAGCACAATCAGCCATAAATCCAGCCCATTGGGCAAGCCACCAGCGGCAAGCCAGGCACCAGCCAAAGCAAAAGGCAAGGCGAACACCGAGTGTTCGAATTTGATCATACGCAAAGTCGTGGTGAGCGAAGTCATGCGCAAGGCCCCACGCCACCATCCCACGGGGGAAGGCAATCTTGCTGAATTCCACAGCAGTTCAAAATCTTGCCGCAAACTTGGTTGACTAAATCAGCAATGCTCTGAGGCCTTTGATAGAAACCTGGAGATGCCGGCAAAATCGTCGCCCCTGCCCAAGCCAAACGGGATAGGCAATCGATATGTTGCCGCGAGAGTGGGCTTTCGCGTGGTACCACCAAGAGCTGCTTGCCTTCTTTAAGCGCCACTTGCGCCGCACGTTCAATCAAGTTGGAGGCGCTACCGTAAGCAATCGCCGCAATCGTACTTAAGGAACAAGGCACGAGTAACACCGCGTCGCCAATCGCGGTACCGGAAGCTGGTGGTGCACCGATATCGTGATGAGGCCATAGACGTAAACCAGCGGGAGCTGCTTGCCCGTCTAATAACACGGCTGGGTCATCCAACAGGCGGATATCCATTTCTTCCCAAAGTACCCGACGGGCCGCGGCGGAGTAAATCAAATCCACCTCAACACCGGCGGCAAGCAACAACTGCAGGGTACGAACGGCATAACATGCCCCACTGGCGCCAGAAACGCCAAGGACAACTTTGTGGATGGGGCTCATGATCAGGATGGAAGGAGTAAGTAAATCGCATCGTAAGCAAAATGCGCATAAGCACAAACCGCCAAGCCACGAAAGATAAACAAGAGGCCAAAACTTAAGCCGGCAATGGTGCGGAAGGCTAAGACATCGGGCTCGAAAGCTTGGGTGTTGCCATAGAGGCCATGGGCCGCAGCGAAGGTGAAGGCAGAGAACAACAAGGCCAAAAAAAGCGCTAAACGCCGCGAGGTGAGCTCCGCGGCAAAATGGCGAAACAGAAAATTGAGCGCCAGAGCCACAGCGCCAAGGCCAATGAGCCGAAACAACAGTTCTTCATAGAGCCCTGCACCGGCAGCGACCGCCAGGCTCGTATGCACCGATCCCAGGCTCGCACTTGCAACCGCAAAGCCAGTGCGGGCTTCTCCCAACCACAACGGGGAAGCCGCCAGAGGCAGCCAGCGAGTGAGAGCCATCAAGCCTGGTCCGAGTACCACAGCCCAAACAAGGCCCTCCAGCAAGATCAAGACCGCGCCACCGCGCCACGGCAAGCTTAGCGCTTGGATCCGTCCTACGGCCCACAAAAAGCACACCGCCAAAAGGATCCACAATACCGTGATTCCAGTGCTTCCAGCCCACTCCAAAACGGATTCCACCAAAAAAAAAGTTTCTAATTGTGCGCCGTGGCGGCCGCTGAGATGGAGCAAGGCCAAAGGTAGGAGCATGAACAAACTCACCGCAGGATCGCGCGTGGCTTCGCCGAGGCGCCGGATTTCGTGGCGCGTCATAACGCGGAACTCTCCTTGCGCGCCAGAAACAAACGCGCAACACCACCCGCTAATGCCAAGTTCTGTTCCACCACAAAACCAGCTTCTTTTAGCCAAAGAGAAAACTCGCTTGGTGTGGCGAAGTTGTCAACGCTTGCTGGTAGGTAGCGGTATGCACCGCTGCGGCCCGCGCGCACAATTTTCGCGAGCAAAGGTAAGACATGCAGAAAGTAGAAACGAAACAAGCTGCGCCAAACTGGATTTGGAATCGGGAAAAACTCCAAAATAGCCAGCCGCCCACCGCTCTGCAAAACTCGTTGGCATTCCCGTAATCCGCGTTGTGGATCTTCAACATTACGAATGCCAAAGGCTATGGTGACGGCCGCGAAGCTAGCGTCCGCAAATGGCAAGGCTTGGGCGTCGGCCTGCAGCCAACACATTTGCCGCGGCAAACGACGGTCTTTGTGCAGCGCTGCCTGCAACATCGGCAAAGTGAAATCAGCAGCACACACCGCGGCACCGCAATCCGCCAAAGCCAGAGCCAAATCGCCGGTGCCGCAGCAAAGATCCAGGACCTCACTACCCGGCGGTAAATCCAAACAACGGATGGCACGCCGACGCCACGCCCGATCGATACCGAAACTAAGCAGGCGGTTTAAAAAATCGTAGCGCGGCGCAATTTCGCCGAACATCGCCTGAATCTCCTGTCCTGGAGGAGCTGCCATGTGAGTCTATTGTCTAGTCGCCGGAGGTCCGGGTAAAGCAAAGACGGCTCCTTCCCAAAGGAAGGAGCCGTTGCAGGAAGCCTAAAGCGGCTTCACCAACAAGCCTCTGCGGCTTATTGACGCCAGTAATGACAGAGAATCGAGGCCCCCGGCACCTTAATCGGCTCTACAAACGGAAGCCCTGTGCTTAACTCGATGACATCGACCAAACCATTCGAGTTCGCTGCGAACAAGAACCGAGGGGTAGAAACCGGTGCAGCACCGCGGTGCATACCTTTGCCCGAATGCATCACAAAGCCACCAATGCTCTGGTACAAAGGCTGGGTCGTATCACCAATGTTATTCAAATCATCCAAGGCTAGGTCCAAAATCGCCGAAGATGAGAAAACTCCAGAGAGCTGCTTTTGCAAGCCCCATTCTTTGGAACGGCGGTTTGGGTCAGAAAAGCCCGGCGCATCACGCAAGACCACTACGCCAAAAGGAGAACTAGAAAGGATGATTTGATCGACTATGCCCTGACCACCTGAAGAATAAGCCACATACACACCGTGTTGGCTATTCGAAGGATCCATGGTCATGGCACTTGCATTGGAAAAGCCGGTGCGGCCTTCCAGCGTAGGTGCGCCAATGAAGTCGTCATAACCAATGCCTTGGATGCCATCGGGGCCCGACTCAAAAATGGTCATCTCCCCAGTAGAGGAAATGAGGTAAGCATAGTACAGACCAGTTCCGTAACCGAAACCGGCATCGCGATCGCCAACCGCCAAAAGACGTGGGTTGTTCACACCAGGAATGACTTTGCGCGTGGTAAAGGCACCAGCCTCAATGATGGCCATCGAACCGCTACGCTCACAGATGACCAAGATATCTTCGCCATCAGGTTGCCAAACAATTTCTGTTGGACCAAGTCCAAGACGATTGTTCACCGCATCAAAGATTTGGGTCGTTTTGACGACTTGATGGAAAGTGGGCGAATTCGGATCGGTGTCAATGAAAGTGATGGTGCTCGGCCCAGTATTGGTCACTGCAAGAGTGTTCAAGTCTGGGGACATCGCCAAGTCGCCTGGGCTCGAAACTGGAATTCGGTCTATCACCGTCATGCGGTTGCTATTGAGCACGACCACTTGACTACCGGAACTATCTAGCACGTAGAGGAAGTGACCAATCTGCTGACGAATGACGAAGCTCGGGCAACCGGGTTGGGTGGGTGCAGGGCCGTAGAAGTTAAAGCCGGGGTAGCTGGCCGATTCACTCAACAAGCCACTAGGGCCATTACCACCAATCGTGCCGAAAGCATTGCCAAAAGTCAGACGGTTCACCAAACCACCGTTCAGTTGCGTGGGCTCTTCCGTCTGGATGACCGGCGAGTAACAAGCAGGCGCTAACTGAATCCGAGGTGGGTTCGGATGAGGTGCGAAAGAGATGCCATTGCCGGTGCGGAAAATACCCCCAGCAAGAGGGTGAGTCTGGAACGCCGAACTTGCACAAAGGTTACGCCCGCCAGAAAGGCACATCGAATTGTTGAAGGCCACATCCAAAGAGTGACCGAGCATCATGTCGATTACCGTGCCAACCGAATCGGAACCAATCAGTTGCGTTTGCAGCGAAGAGTTCTGGGCCAAAGTCATGACGCCGCGTGACCCACCAGCGATGGTTGTCGTAGCCGCAGACAAGGGCGGAAACAAACCGGCAATCTGCAAGTTCGGGTTAAACGGAAACTTCGAGACGTCGCCAGCGACAGGGTTGCCGTCAATATCGAACTCGACGTTGTAGAACGGGTTGTTGGTGTCGTGCGTTGGATCACCGGTACCTTGACCAAAACCATCTAGGTCAATAACCCGGATACCACCGGTAACACCGCCACCATTGGAAGCTACGACGATGGCGCCAGGAGCCACTGGAACGTTGACCATGCCGACACAATCGGAACCAATCGTGAAGCTAACTGCGGTGGATTCACTCGAGCCCGCATTGACATTGAGGAACAAGTCTTGCAAGGCACTGTGGAAGTTCGTGACCGTGGCCACTGCTTGCGCGCCGAATGGATCCATGCCAGGAAAGTTCACTACCGGCACGATGCGGTATTCCGTGAAGTTAAACGGACTTACTGGTACAGCGGTGTAGGGCAGTGGAATGCTCTGTCCGGGAGGTGGATCTCCGGGGCGTACTGGGGGCAGAAATTCCACGGTGAACTGACTGGACAGTGCAGGTGGCACCAGACCAGGAATCGGGCCTACGGAGTGTGGCTGCACGGCTTCACTAAAACTCCAGCGAATGTCTTGATCGCAAGGAATATCCGTTGCGAGATCGCGTGGAGTGGTCACAGCATCTCCACCGATACCATCAAGGAGTGGTCCTGGAGCCGTTAAATCGGGCTCAACCATCGAGGTAGCTACGCCGCCATTTTCAAGGTAGCGGTTATCTGCAGACAGCACACCACCGATGACAGACCCCTCTTCGATGCCTTTGATGACCACGCGAATCACTCGATTCGATGGGAAAGTTTCGTAAGTAGAAAGGTTGCTATCCGAATCGACCACAAACACAAAAGTGTTCTGATTGATAAATGCGCCCGCGTTGACGAAGGAACCATCCACAACGCCATTGACATCATCGTTCGTTCCTGGGAAACCAATTCCAGGATTCGTCTCATTGCCACTGCGATCCACAAGGCTGGCTGAAACGCCATTCTGCCCGTTTGCCGTAACCCAGGTCTCCAGGGTTGGTCCGGAACCGAAGTAAGTGCGGCCATTGATGAAGCCGCGGCCCTGGATGATGGTGCTCGCACCGGTGCTTTGATCATAAGCAACCACCGAAATCGCACCGGTCAAACCGTTATTCGACAAACCCGCTGCGGTGGGATCCAGTACCGACTCTGTTTTCAGCGAACGCGAGAACTTCACCGCAACAAAGTGGTTGCCCTTGACGTTGTTCGGGTTCACGGCTCCAGCCTTCCATGGAGTTGGAGGCTTCACCGGGTTCAATACGGTCGACGGATTGTCGAGCAAATCTTGAATGGTGCGAATCTCGATGACTTGAGAAGTCGGGAGACCGTTAGAAGGGTTTGCAACTGGAATCACATAAGGCAACAAGCGGCCAAAGCCGTTGCTGACCTCAACGATATTCATCGTATCGGAAGACGAATTCGAATCACTCTTTAGAGGGCTGGCGCCCTGATTCAAATTGAAACAGGAAACTGCGCCCAGCAAAGCTGTTAGCGCAACGGTTTGAAGTAAGATCTTTGATTCCATGGGGTTCTCACGCAGGACCAGACAAGTCCGATGACCGTGACAGGAGCAACAATCATGCCATCCCCTGACGCGCCTGCCTAGCACTACAGTGCAAGCAATTTACCACAGAGAGTGCGGTTTCGCACGCCTGCTGCCTAGTGGCCCCATCATACTCTTTTCTGATTGGCCCAGTTATCTGCGGTCTTCATTGGCAATCCGTGCCGTCAGCGGGCAAAATCAGAGTCATGCGCCAGTCCTCCACCTTCGAACCCGGAATCTCCGAGGGCGGCGAAATCGATTTCGAACGCGGCCTCCAACCGCAAGACTTCTCAGAGTTTCTCGGCCAAAAAAATCTGCTCGAGCCGCTGCAGCTGATGATTCGAGCCTCTGCAGCTCGTCAGGAAACTCTCGAACACCTGCTTTTCACGGGTCTGCCGGGCCTCGGCAAGACCTCCTTGGCCATGGCTTTGGCCAAAGAAATCGGCGCACCGCTGAAAATGACCAGTGGCCCAGCCCTGAGCCGCGCCAAGGATCTCGTCGGCATCCTGAGCCAGCTGGAGAAGGGCACGCTGCTCTTCATCGATGAAATCCACCGTCTGCCCACCGAAGTGGAGGAATATTTATATGGGGCAATGGATCGCTTTCAGATTGAGTGGACTTTCGACGCCGGTGTGCATGCGCGGCTCCTGAAGTTGGATCTGAAGCCGTTTACGCTGGTTGGCGCCACCACGCGGGAGGCCTTGCTGACGCCCCCATTCCGATCCCGTTTTGGCCATCATCTGCGGTTTGAGCCCTATACCGAGGAAGCCCTGGCGGCAATTTTGCAGCGCTCCGCAAAATTGTTGCGCATTCACCTTGAGGAGGATGCCACCACCGTTTTGGCGGAACACGCCCGCGGCACGCCGCGGATTGCCAATCGCCTGTTGCGGCGCGCACGCGATATTGCGCAGCTCGAAAATGACAACCGCGTGAATCGCGCCGTGGTGAAGCGCACCTTCCAATTGCTGGAAATCGATGCACGTGGATTAGAGCGCCCCGATCGACGCGTACTCGAAGCGCTCGCCCAAGCTGGCGGCCGTCCGCTGGGTTTGAAAAACCTTGGCGTCGCTGTTGGCGAGGCTGAAGACACCATTGCTGAAGTAATCGAGCCCTGGTTGATTCGCCAAGGTCTGTTGATGCGCACGCCACAAGGCCGGCTCCTAACCCCGCAAGGCTGGGTAGCTCTTGGTCTGCCGGCTCCTGCAACGGATGAAACCGCGGGTTGATGAACCATCAGGCGCGTAGTCTTGGTTGGACGTTGCTGCTGTTGCTGGCCCTTTGGGCTGCCAGCCGCTTACTTTTCCCGACCGCAGCCCCACCCACAGCCGCCACCGCGCCGCTTTGCAATCCAACTATCTTTGTCGAGTTAACGGCACTGCGTGGCAACGCCCCCATCGATGTAGAAATCACCGGTAGCTGGCGTTTGCGCAACGCCAATACCCCCGCTGAGCAAGAACTTCACGCCGGCAGTGGTGGTCTGCGCGGACCTTTGGCCCTCACCACCATCGGCATCCAACTGGAAGCCTATCGCACCAAACTGAGCCATTTGATTCTCGAAGCGGACGGCAACCAAGCTCTTCGCCTGAATACTTATCTCTACCCTGGACGTCTCCATATCCGCGTGGTGTCGGACGATCGATCCGCGTTAGGGAAATCCATGCGCTTATCGCTAGAGCTACCGCTGGAGGATTATGTCCTCGGGGTGGTGTGTGGCGAAATGGCGACGATGGTGCCGCAAGCGCACGCCGCGTTGTGCGCGCAAGCGATTGCCGCGCGCTCTTACGCCCTCTACCGGCTCGGCCAAGGGCGGTTGTTAAAAGACAACACCGGCGATCAAGTATTCACCAGCACCGATTTTATTACTGAACAAGCGCGCGCAGCGGTCTTGGCAACCCGCGGCTTGGTGTTGCGTTGGGACGGCGAACCGCTGCCTGCCTTTTTCCACGCCAACTGCGGCGGCGGCACCGCCAATGCTTTCGATGCCGCTTTCTCACCCGTCGCCATCGCTCCCCTTGCGGGCGTGTTAGAAGCCGCCTGCCGCACCCCACTTGGGCTGTGGGAGCAAACAGTAACCGCCGCCGATTTGGATGGTTTGGCACAGCGCTATCAACTTGGCTCGTGGCTCAAAGCCATCGCCATTCAGGCAGTAGACAGCAGCGGGCGTCAGTTACAACTCCGCTTGATCGGCCCCGCTGAGCACATCGATGTTCCCGCAGATGCGGTGCGCGCAGCCTTGCACTTGCCGTCTACGCAAATCGAAGATATGCAGCGGCTAGCCGATGGCAGTTTGATTTTTACTGGCTACGGCTCCGGGCATGGCGTCGGGCTGTGCCAGAATGGCGCGATGCGTTTATCAATCAATGGCGCGACGTATGCAGAGATCCTTGCGCATTATTACCCTAGTGCGCAACTGGTGCCGCTGACCGCGGACCTGGAACTGCTACTCCCTTAGCCTGTGTCCTTCCGCTTCCTCCACCATCAAGGCGTCGCCGACGGCCCGCGCCTTGGAACTCTGGTGACTCCGCACGGCGAAGTCTCCACTCCAACTTTTATGCCGGTTGCAACCCGTGGCATGGTGCGCGGACCTTGGCCCGATCGCCTGCGCCCGATGGGTGTGGAAATGATGCTCGCCAATAGTTTTCATCTGGCCGCGCGTCCGGGTGTGGAAACGGTGCAAAAACTGGGCGGCCTCCACAAGATTATGGCTTGGGATGGGCCGGTATTGATGGATTCCGGGGGGTTCCAGGCCTTTTCGTTGGCGGCGATTTCAAAGGTCACGGATGACGGCGTGAAGATTGCGCATCCTGTTCACGGTGCCATGGTGGACTGGACTCCCAAGGTCGCTTTCGATGTACAAGCAGCGTTAGCTCCCGATGTTGCGATGTTACTCGATGAATGTCCGGCCGATCCGCGTGATCGCATATCCGTTGCGCTTGCAGTACGCCGCACTTTGTTGTGGGCGCGTATGCAGCGCGATATGCATGAAGCCCGCGGCGGTGCGTCCAGTGGCCAAGCACAGTTTGGTATTGTTCAGGGCGGTGTGTTCGAAGATTTACGCGGCGAGTGTGCGCGCGGTTTAGTCGCGATGGATTTTGACGGCTATGCCATTGGCGGCGTCAGTGTCGGCGAAGGCCATGAGGCGATGATGGATGGAGTGCGCCATTCCACGCAGCTGCTGCCCGTAGATAAGGCGCGTTATTTAATGGGCGTCGGCACGCCCCTCGATTTGGTCGAATCCGTGGCGCGCGGCATTGATATGTTCGATTGCGTTTACCCGACTCGCAGTGGCCGTTTTGGCACGGTGCTCACCGATGAGGGCCCGTATCATTTACACAACGCCAAATTCGCAGCGGATCCACGGCCGTTGGTGCCGGGTTGCGATTGTGACGCGTGCCTCACCGGAGTACCGCGTGGGATTTTGCGCGCCGGATTGAAATCGCATGAGTTTCTACCCCCGTCGCTACTCGCACATCACAACTTGCACTACTTAATCCACTTGATGAAACGGATACGCTTGGCCATCGCGGATGGCAGTTTCGAAGAGTTGCGTGCAGCGATTAACTTTGCTTACCGCCGCGTAGAGCCGCCACAGCTGTAAAGCTCACGCCCACGCCAATCAACACCAACAAAATGGTGATGGTGAGCAGAAGCGTTTGCTCACTGCGCTGAAAATCAAGCAACTTTCTGACCAAGGCAAACATGGTGATGGCAATCATGAAAACTGCGGGGATGGCCACGGGCCAGTAATTGCGGCCCTGCTTTTTCAAATAAACGGTGGCTGTTAACAGCGCCAAGCCGGCAATGAGCTGGTTCGTGCCGCCGAACAAAGTCCACAGAGTGAGGCCGGCAGGTTTACCGTCAATTTCATAGAAAGCGAAAAAAATGATGGCGGCGCAGGCCATGGCAGTAGCCACGAAACGATTGCCGAGCAGTTGGCCGCATGGCCCAAGGCCACGGATTTTGGTTAGCGTAACGCCGATTTCCTCGATGTTGAAGCGCAGCAAACGAGTGGCGGAATCGAGGGTGGTCAAAGCAAAGGAAACCACCACCATGGCAACCAAAGTCGTAGCCAATTCCGTCGGCACGCCAAGTTCTTGTAGGAATGAGGCTGAGCCACGAATAAAAACGCCAAGTTTCGCGCCAAGACTTGCCGATACCGCACCCCAGTTCACATAAAGCTTGGCCCAAGCACTACCACTAGAAAACGTGGTGGTACACGCCAATACTGCAATCAGACCAAGCAGAGATTCTGCAATCATGCCGCCATAGCCGATGGCACGGGCATGGGTTTCTCGATCCAGCTGACGCGCAGTGGTGCCGCTGGCCACTAAAGAATGGAAGCCGCTGGCTGCGCCACAGGCGATGGTGATAAAGACAAAAGGGAAAATTGGTGGTGCCCCAGTAGGGCTTGGGTTGAACGCGGGTGCGTCAAAAGTTGGGGCTTGCAGGAAGAAGCCGGTGTACATCAGCACCAAGCCAAGCACCAAAAGCAAAGGGTTGAGGAAGTCTCTGGCTTGCAATAACAACCACACCGGCAACACGCTGGCGGCGTAAGCATAAACCATCAAAATCCAAATCCAAGTGTTCTGCAGCGGCCAGGAGCTGCGCTCGAAACCAAGGGTTGGGTAAACATAGCCAAGCCCAATCAGAGCCAGGAGTGCGGCAAAACCACCCAGGGTTACTGGTAATAAAGGCTTCTTTTTGACATACAGCAACCACCCACAAACCATCGCTACAAGCATCAAGCCGGCCGACGGCATGGCCACTTCCGGAAAGCTCGTGGTAGCAAGATGGAGCGCGTTAGGTTGAAAATCATCATTCCAGGAGAACAGCAACGAAATGATGTAAACGAATACTCCCATCGCCAAGGCTACACCAAATAAAATCAAGGCTAAAAAAAGTGCTTTGGCTTTGGCTCCAAGAATACTTTCACACAAACCACCAATACTTTCGCCGCGATGACGAACACTCAAAACAATGGCGGCAAAATCATGCACGCAGCCCACCAACAGCGAACCGAACACCACCCACATTAGCGCCGGCAGCCAGCCCCAAAACACGGCTACTGCCGGTCCTAACATGGGCGCCAAACCGGCAATGGAAGCAAAATGGTGGCCAAACAGTACGAATGGGCGCGTTGGCACAAAGTCAATGCCATCGGCTAAGGCGTGAGCGGGCGTGACGGCAGCAGCATCGAGTACAAATACTTTCTGTGCTAGCCAGCGACTGTAATAGCGATAGCCCACTGCATAAATCAGCAGCGCTAGCAAAGTGACGAAGACCGCGTTCAAGTGTTAGTTCTGGCGCTCGGGCAAAATCCGCAATTCCGTGATCGCTAAAACGCGCCCTTCCGCCACGCTAGGGTCGACGCGCCAGGTGCCGCGCACCACAATCTCGCGATTGAGAAAATCACGCAGGTTTTGATGGCCATCGAAACTGTGTACCGAAACCGCACGCTGGCCACGCACCACTCTAAAAGGAATGTTAGCACTGACAGCCGGATGGTACTCCACCCAACCCACTTCAACGGCGGTGCCGCTACCTTGGATGGCCCGTGGTTGCATCTCTGTTTCACGCAAGTGCTGCAAAGCCGTGGCACGGATAACATCACCAGCGCTTTCCGCACGGCGCGCCATGGAAGCCAACGAAGCAAGATAGAAACCGCGCAAGCCATCCATGCGCGTCAGCGCGGTACGCGCGGCATCGATTTCTTTGCGTTCGGTGCTATGCCAAATGATATTGCCATAAACCATTTCCAAGTTATCGAACTTGACCCGATTCCAAGAATCGTTGCTTTTGGTGACCGCGGCAGAGAGTTGCTGCAATTGGACATTCGCTAACGCCAGCGACTTGGCGGGCGCTAAGGCTACTTGGGCGGCGTCAAACGGAATCCACACAGCAGCAACAGCAGATTCCGCTGCACCTGCGGCCTTGGAAGTCGACGCCGAGCTGGGCGTGGCGACACCTGCGCCGCCCTCCGCAGAGTCAACTGCGGAAGTGACACCAGGCTCCCCGATTTCACGCGCGGATTCCGCTTCCATAGCGACCACTTCCGGCAGTGGCACTGCGGTGCGTGCATCGACTAAATCACTCCAAATACGCTGCCACTGGCTCAACTCACGCGTTGGGAAAATTAAATTCTTGCTTAGCACCCAAGCAGCCACCTTCTCACTGCAACGCACATGCACCCAATCTCCATCCACCCCCAGACGGGTGACGATTTCGCCTTTGCTAAAGTGCCCCAAAGCATGGGATTCGGCCGACGTGGAGGGCAGCGGACGAATCCTTACGCGGTCTTGGGTGATGGTGCCCAGGCCGCCATCAAAGACCACATAGTCTTGATGCACCCACACATCAAAACCGCCCGGCACGCGCACTTTTGACCACGGTACTAATTCGGCCACCACTTGCACCGCAAAGCCTTTCTCGACTTCGAGCACGGCGGCGGACTTATTGTCGTAGAAAGAGTGGATCACCGTTTTTTCGACGGCAATCTCAGCATAACGGGTATCGGCTTGCGCAGGTGCCGCCGGTAACAAAGTAAGAAGCAGGGTGGTCAGCATGGTGGGTGCGAAAAATCGCTACTCCAGTTTAAGGCTGCAGGGCGCTCAAACGAAGCACTACCTGGCTTCCGAGTGGGTGGCCATAAACATCGTGAAGGCGGAAACTTAGGACCGGGCCGGTGGAGAAGTCGGCGGCTCCCGGGGCAGGGAAATGGAAATGGAGCATGCCGAAGTTCTCTACCGTCGCCAAAGTATGTGCGATGCGTTGCGGCACTGCGGCATCGGGTTGCGCCTCGCCAAGTTTCGCTGCCAACGGCGACGAAGTGAATTCCACCAGTGGATAACTACCCGGGCGTAGTTCCCGCAAAGCCTCGCCGATGTGCCGATCGCCACTGAGGAAAAACACGCCGCTGACTTTTTTCTGCTGGATCAAATCCAGCAAGCGCGCGCGCTGTTGAGGGAACATATTCCACGTTTCAAAACGGTGATAAGTGGATAATACTTGGGTGCTCGAAACCACTACTTTGAAATCCGCGTGGGAGTTTTGCAGCCCCTGCTCGAGCCATTGCCATTGACCAGCGGATAACAAAACTTTCTGCGGTCCATCGACGGCATCATTGGGGCTGCGGCCATAGCGGGTATCCAGGAAAAAAAACTCTACGCGCCCCCATGTAAACTGGAAAAAGATGCCGTCGGTGGAGCTTAGGCCAGCCGCGGGGTTGGGCCAATACTCTTCGAACAGGCGTTTCGATTCGGCGCGCAAAGGAAAAGTGGAATCGGAATCATTGGAGCCGTAGTCGTGGTCATCCCAAGTGGCGTATTGCGGTGTGTGCGCCAGCAAAGGTTGCAAACTCGAAATCGCACGTGCGCTTGACCAACGTTGCTCCATCAACTCGGGCTGCTCCCATTCGCGATGGGGTGCGGTGAAGTAGGTGTTATCGCCTAGCCACAGAAACAAATCCGGCTGTAGTGCATCAATGGCAGCAAAGATGGGCTGGGAAGGATCCAATCCCGATTCGCCCGCGCAACTTCCAAAGGCAACCGTGAAATCCTTAGCCGTGCCGTCAACGGGCGCCGTTTGAAAAAACTGGCCGTGCACATCGGGCAGCCAGCGACCACGGAAATCCACCAAACGATAAGCGTAGCGGCTGGCAGGACGCAATCCAGTGATGCGCGCCACACCTCGAAAACCAGGGCCGTTTAACGCCAACAGACTGCGTGCGGATCCCTCCATTGCATCCTGCCAAATGCCATCCTCATCGGCCACGCGTACCTGCAGGCGATACTGGACTGGGGCTGTTGCTTCAGCCCAAATGCGCACACTGGTGGCAGTAAGGTCACACAGCATCGGACCAGCACGCAGAGGACTTGCTGCGACTGGCGCCGCCAAGTTTGAGTAGCCACTGCAACAGCTCAACAGAGCGGCGCTGCCACAGCCAAAAAGCAAAGAAGGGAGGGAACGCCACTTGCGCATGCACTCTTTTAGCGACGCCAAGTGGTGTTTGTCATGGTGGTACACTGCCCTCATGACGGAGTGGTGGGTTGGCTTAGGCGGAGTCTTGATTGGTGCGGTGCTTGGTTACGCACTGGCGCATGCACGTCATCGCGCTGGCCTTGCTCAGGTACAACTGCTTGCCAAGGAATCAGAACGCCTGCTGCAACTACAAGTACACCAAATCAGCATGGATTTTGCCGCAGCAAGTGCGCGCGCCGATGCCTTAGTCACCGCCCACGCCGCGGAAAAACGTTCTGCCGAGGACTTGCGCCGTGAGTTACGCGAATCCTTCCAAGCTCTTGCTAGCCAGGCTTTAAAAGACAATTCTACGGCTTTATTGGAGCGCACCGAGTTGAAGTTGAAACCCTTGGAAAAGCAGCTGTCGACTCTCGCGGAACAAACCCGTGAGTTAGAGAAAGTGCGCAACGAGACTGCCGGTGAGCTGAAGCAGCAGCTGAAGGCTTTGAACCTCAGCACCGTGGAGTTAGAACGCCGCAGCCGAGATGTGGCGAAAGCTTTGCGTGGAAGTTCGCAAGCGCGTGGCCAGTGGGGTGAAATGGTGTTAGCGCGGGTTTTTGAGTTGGCCGGTATGACGGAAGGAGTGCATTACACCAAGCAAGCGCAAATTGAAGGCGGTTTGCGCCCAGATTTCCAAGTGTTGTTACCCGGCGGTACCGCCATTCCAGTTGACTCAAAGGTACCCATGGCAGCCTTCTTGGATGCCCAAAAGGAAGCTGACCCAGCACGACGTCGGGCTTTTCTCGAGCAACACGCGCGCGATTTGCGCGGCCACGTGACCACCCTGAGCAGAAAAGACTACGCCGCGAATATGGCTGGCGAAATCGATTTCACGGTGATGTTTTTGCCTGGCGACCATTTGCTCGAGGCTGCTTTTCATACCGCTCCGCACTTGCAGGAAGAGGCGATGGAGCATGGGATTCTGCTTGCCACCCCTGTGACTTTGCTCGCCTTGTTAAAGACCGTAGCGATTTATTGGAAGCAAGACAAACTAGCGCGCGATGCCCAGCAGATTGCCGATGTCGCCAAAGAATACCACAAGCGGATGCGCACTTTTGTTGGACATCTTGAAAAAACTGGCGATGGTTTGAAGGCGGCCACGAAGGCTTACAACAAGGCCGTCGGCAGCTATAGCAAGCAAGTGCAACCGCAAGGCCGGCGCCTGGAGGAAATGACTGGGGTTGCACCCAATCGCCTGATTGAGGAGCCGCTGCCGATCGAGGAAGAACCACGCGAAGATTTGCATGCTTAGGCATTTACTGGAAGAATGGTGCGCGTCACCACGTCCGATGGGTTCCTGCGGCCTGCGCCTTTCTCAATCATGAAATACATCTTCGCTGTTCTGACTCTGCTTGCCCTGCTCCTCATCGCCTCTTTGGGCCAGGCTAGCCCAACCTCAGCTCCCCGTGCGGAAAACGTGGGGCAAAGTGAAAGTGGCAACTTAGTGTTCATTCAAAGTCAACCCAATGATTTGGAGGGTTGGGTGGATATCGCCCCACTTGGTTCTACGGCCCGCACAAACGATCGATCTGGCAACGTCGAAGGTTTGATTCATCTGCCTTTTAGCGCTTCTGGGGATACCAAAATTATTGTCAATATGGATTATGCGGAGTGGATTTTCACCACCGGCATCACCACCCAGGTCACCCAACTTGGTAACCGTGGAAGTGCCCAAATCATGCCCACGGAGCCTCGTATCTTGATGCTTTCCGCAATGAAAACCGATTCTTTGGCCGAAGTCTACCTGAGCGATAGCGCCACCATGGTGCCAATGGACGGGCCAGACCAATACGCCATCAACGCGCACATGTTGCGTTGGGCAAAGATTCCGCTGGATGCGCATGTGAGCCTTTTAAAATGATTCCGACGGGCTCCCAATCGCTCCTACTTGGGGCCTGCATCACCCTTTGTATGCTGACCGGCTGCGGCAAAGGCGAATTCGAAAACATCACGGCAACGGAGTTGACGGCGGTCCTTCCCACGAACCCGCCGCAGCCCTACCTCAGTGTAATTCCTGGCAGCGCCGTAAATTTTCAAATGGTGCCGCTAGCCGGTGGCCGTTTTCGCATGGGTTGCGATGCCACCGAACCAGGTGCTAAAAGCGGCGAAAGCCCGGCGCATGAAGTCCAAGTTGCGGGCTTTTGGATGGGCGCGTGTGAAGTCACTTGGGATGAATATCAGCTGTACCAGCTCGATGGCCTAGCACATGTGGATGGCGTCACCGGGCCCACTCCACCCTATGTGCCGATGAATTTCGGCATGCCGGTGGCAGGGCACCCTGCGATTTCCATGACCCAATACGCAGCGCGACAATACTGCAAATGGCTTTCTGGAAAGACCGGATTTTTTTATCGCTTACCCACGGAAGCGGAGTGGGAGTACGCCTGCCGTGCTGGTGAGCAGAGCGCGTATTCCTTTGGCGAAGATGTGCAGAACCTCGGCGATTACGCTTGGTATCGCGAAAATAGTAACGATGCCTATCACGCCGTCGGCCAAAAAGCGCCCAATGCTTGGGGATTATTTGACATGCATGGCAACGTTGCCGAGTGGGTGTTGGATGGGTTTGATGCGCAACTCTATGCCGAGCGCGCGCAGCAAGGTGCGCTGCTTGAAAATCCATTACATTGGGCCACTACCGAATACCAACGCGTCGTGCGGGGCGGTAGTTGGGATGATGGCGCGGCGCTGCTGCGCAGTGCGGCACGGCGTGCTTCCACAGAAGATTGGAAGCAAGACGATCCGCAGATGCCACAAAGCATTTGGTATTTGACCAACGCACGTTTTGTTGGCTTCCGCGTGGTGCGGCCGTATGACGAACCTGAAGCCAACGAACAACAACGTTATTGGGAAAGTCAAATTCCTGAGATTGTTGCAATTCAAGAACGTCAGCGGCGTGGCGAACGCTAAAGAATCTCTGTTCTATGATGGTGGTCATGGACCGTCGCCACTTCCTTAAGACTTCTACTTCCGCTTCGCTGGCTGCTTTGATGGTAGGCCGTGGTTTTGCCCAAACCACTCTCGGTCCGCTCTTCGAGAGCGAATCGTTGGCGGGCAACGCGGCCGGCCAGGCGGATTTGCGTATCGGATTGATCGGGTGTGGTGGACGCGGCACGGGTGCTGCCAGCCAAGCTCTCTCCACCGTCGGCGGAGTGCGCCTGGTTGCCATGGGCGATGCTTTTTCGGACCGCTTGGAATCCTCCCTGGTGTCGCTGCAACAGTATCACCCTGATACCGTAGATGTGCCTCCAGAGCGTCGTTTTTGCGGTTTTGATGCTTATCAGCAAGTGATTGCGTGTGATGTTGATGTGCTGGTCATTGCCACTCCGCCGGGCTTTCGCCCGCTTCACTTTGAAGCTGGAGTTGCCGCAGGCAAGCACATCTTTATGGAAAAACCAGTTGCTGTCGACGGTCCCGGCATTCGCCGCGTCTTGGCCGCCGCACAAGTTGCCAAACAAAAACAGTTGAAGGTTGGGGTCGGCCTGCAGCGCCATCACCAGAATTCCTATTTAGAAACGATTCAACGATTACATGCTGGTGAGATTGGACGGATTACTTTGTTGCGCACTTACTGGAACTCGGCAGGTGTGTGGGTGCGGCCGCGCGAACAAGGGCAAACGGAAATGGAATACCAAATGCGCAACTGGTATTACTTCAATTGGTTGTGCGGCGATCACATTGTAGAACAACACATTCATAACCTGGATGTGGGCAACTGGATTATGCAAGGCTACCCAACCGAAGCGCAAGGCCAAGGCGGGCGCTTGTTACGCACCGGCATCGATCACGGCGAGATTTTTGACCATCACATGGTCGAATACACTTATGCCGACGGCACCCGCATGTTGTCGCAATGCCGTCACATGCCGGGTTGCTGGTCCTCGGTGGAAGAACACGCGCATGGCACCGAGGGCACTTGTGATGTGAGTGGTGCGCGCATTCGCCGCCATGATCAAGACAAGTTGCATTGGCGCTTCGAAGGTGATTCCCCGAATGCCTACCAAGTGGAGCACGATGATTTGTTCGCTGCGATCCGCAGTGGCACGTCTTACAACGAAGCGGAATACGGCGCTATGAGCACCATGACGGCCATCCTTGGGCGCATGGCAACCTACTGCGGCAAGGTCGTCAAAATGGAAGATGCGCTAGCTTCCAGTTTGGCGCTCACCCCATCTGCTTATGCCTTTGATGGCACCCCACCTTCGCTACCAGATGCCGACGGCCGCTACCCGATACCAATCCCTGGTGTGACCAAGTCCTATTGATCACTGCACCTGAAAATCGACAATCAAGGGCCGGTGATCCGAGCCTGTTTTCGCCCCTACCTCGCGATTGACAATGCGTACCCCGCTGCTGTACAGGCAGTGATCGATGGGGATTCCAAGGAGGGGAAAATAGGTCGGCCAGGTGGGCTGCAAACCGAAACCACGGCTGGAATCGTGTAATTCCGTTTCCGCAAGTAAGTGGCGGAACGGATAACTCCACGGGGTGGCGTTGAAATCACCCACCACCATGACCGCATGAGGCAAGCTAGCAAGCACTTTTGGTAAAGCGGCCAAGCTGGAGTCGCGCTGCGCCGAGCGGCGCTTGTTCACCGGCGGAATTAAATGTAGCGCGAGTAGGTGGAAAGGGTGGCCCTCATTTTCAAAACTAGCCAGCAGCAAAGGAATCTGGTCCTCGAGCTCGAGAATTTCAAAATCTTGCAGCGGAACTTTGCTGTAAAGCGAGATACCAAAATTATCTTCACGCACTTCAGACTGATGAAATGGGTACGTCGTGCCGTACTGCGCTTGCAATTTTTGATGCCACCAGCTATTCAATTCCAGAAAAATAAGTAAGTCTGGTTGAGCCTCCTCGACGGCCTGAAAAACAGCCTCATTTTCATGGTTACTCGAAAGTAAATTGACCGACATCACCCGCACTGGATTGGCGGCTTTGGTGATGTCAAATGCAGTCTGCACCGGGATATGCGGAAGTCGATTGCGTGGAATGTCATATTGGTAGCGGGATTGGTCATCTCATTAAATCGAAGCTAGCTGGAACGCGCCAGCTATGGGGCGTCATCACCAATGATTTTAATCGCCCAATTCAAACCCCTGTCCACAATCTTCGCCCCGCGATTGAGGTTTGTGGAACCTGCCACTTTCCAGAAAGTTTCCACGGCAACTTGATGCGTGTCATCGAGCAGTACGAGCCTGATCAGAACAATACTCGGACTGTCACGATTCTGAACATGCGCGTCGGCGGCGGCACCGGCCTGAATAAGAATGCGAGTGGCATTCACTCGCATGTGAATAGCGAAACTTCCATTCGTTACTACGCAAGTGATAACAAGCGCGAGAAAATTCTCGAGGTAGAGCAACACCAAGCTGACGGGAGCGTTCACGTTTGGCGTCACAATGACATGCCGATGCCCGAGGATCCTGATCCTGACCACTATCGTGATATGGATTGTGTGGATTGCCATAACCGGCCTACGCATATTTTCTTGCCTCCTGATAAAGCACTGGATCGTCGCTTTGAGGAAGGCCTACTGGATAAATCCGTGCCGTGGCTGCGTGCCATTGGCGAAGAAATCATCCGCGTGAAATACCCCAGCACTGCTGCCGCCATGGAAGGCATCGCAACCCTGCCAACCGTCTATAAAGAGCGTTATCCGCAGTTTTGGCAGGAATTCGGCGCCAGAGTTGAGGCCAGCGTTGCGCCGTTGCAGGATCTTCATAGCCTCTACGTTTACCCTGAGATGAACCTCGAGTGGAATACGTACAATTCTATGATTGGCCACCCAACGGAACATACCGCAGCATGCTTCCGCTGCCACAACGGAGTCATGGAAGATGACCAAGGCGTTGCCATCACTACGGAATGCAATGCATGCCACTTCGTGCTCGCCGATAAAGAACAGGATCCGATGATCCTGCGTATCCTCGAAGATCGCTAAAGCGGCATTCCGAAACTACACGGGTCGATAGTGGATCAACTCTGGATCGGCAGGGTCGATGGTGCGTTTTTCTGCGGCTGATTGATACGCCGCCATTAACAAACGCATCACTTCCACGCCGTCGTGAAAAGTGAGCGAAGGTGCGCAACGCCCTAAGAAAGCATCCACAAAGTGACGGTTCTCGCCCGCGTAACCATAGTGAGCGGGCTCATTCGGAATCAACGGCATTTGCCCCTGCTCAGCGTTTTGCTTCTCCACCAAATCCTCCCCGGCCTGGCCGTGGACTTCTCTAGAGAAAAATACCTTGACGCCCGCATCGGCCATATCGACATCAAGCGAATACTCTGGTCCGAGCAATTGGAAAGTATGGCGCAAGCCGGCACCTACATAACACCACGAAGAGGATGTTTCAGTAAGCAGGATTTGACCGTCTTCGGTGCGCCATTTCACCGTTGCACGAGCGAAATCTTCACTATGATGGGCGGCCCAATCCACTTGGCTCGGAAAGCGTGCGCTCAGCTGTTTCGCATAGGCTGGCTGCGTCCATTTGAGGTTCTCGCAAGTGGCGGAAACTTCCAGCGGCACCAAAGACTCGCGCGCCGCGCCTGGTGCAGTGAGCAGCCAACGCGCCGCTTCGATGCTATGGCACATCATGTCGAGCAACACCCCACCCCCGGCAATCTCTGGCTGCCAAAACCAAGCCGAATGAGGCCCGGCATGTTCCTCCGCCGCGCGCGCCAAGTACGGCCGGCCTGCAATTTCGGCGCCGCGGCGCCATAACACTTCCTTGCTGCGCACCAACGAAGGGGCAAACAACATATCCTCGAGATAGCCTGTGGGCACGCCGATTTCCTCAGCGATGACTTGTACTTGCAAAGCTTCTGCCAAGGTCCGTGCGAGTGGCTTTTCTAAACAAATGCCGCGCAATGGTGTTTTGCGCCGCCGGTTGCCAGCACGGATTTCCTCCATCACCGAGATCCGCGTATCGTTACGCGCACAAATCCACAAGGCATCAATATCTTCGCAGGCAGCAAGCTCCTCCGTCGAGGCGAAGGCGCGTGCATTAGGACCTACACGGAACTTCTTGGCCACGGCCACCGCTTCTTCGGCCGACGCCATGGAACCACTCGCCACGCCACCTACGCAGCAATCCCGGACTTCTACAAGAGATTGAATGTGGAAGCGTGTGATGAAGCCACCGCCCACAAAGCCGATACAAAGCTGTTTCATGAGTGGTGTGGAGTTGTGGGTTTACGTGGGTAAGCCACGAGCAAGATCAACAGACACACAATAGAGGCCCACATCGGCACGGAAAATAACTTGCGGTAATCGCCAGCAGCCCATTCCGAGACCCAGCCGGCAATCTTCGAACCCACAATGACCCCCACGCCCACGATGACAAGGTTGTAAAGATTCTGTGCACTCGCGCGCACATCAACCGAGGTGTATTCATCCACCAGCATGAAGCAGACGAAAATGAAACAGCCAAAGCATACGCCGTGCAGAGCCACGCCCACGAGCAACGCGGCGCTGGAATCAGCGCAGTATGCGAATAGCGCCATACGCGCGGCATAAGCAATCAAACCCAAACTCAAAATGCCACGTTTAGAAAAACGTTTCATCAGCGTTGGAATGAATCCAATCACCAAGACTTCCGTCATTTGTCCGATAGTCATGAAGCCGCCGCCGCCGACCCCAAAAATGCTCGAGAAAAAAGCGGGCGCCTGCAACTTGTGGTGGAGGAAGGATTCCGTATGCACAAAGTAGAACTGGTGGATACAACTAATCGGCACCGCAAGCAGAAACAACAGGAGTAAGGGCTGGCGTTTGATCTCCCCCAGAGCTTCCAGAGTGGCATTTTTTTGACCTGCTTTGGTTGGTGGAGTGTGAGGTAAGCTCAAGCAGAACACCCCCATCACGGCGCCCAGAATGGCACTGAGGCGGAAGGCGTCGGCCTTGCCAGCGACTTGGGCTAGCAGTAAATCTGGGCCCGCCAAGTCGGCTGGGGAATGTTTCCATCCCAACCAGTGGCCCATGCCGATTCCCACGGCAATCCACCCAAAGGTACCCCACAATCGCACTTTGCCAAAGTCGCGTTCGACGTCGGGCAAGTGATGAAAAGCAAGGGAATTGGTTAACGGCATGGTCGGTGAATAAACCAAACCGTAGAGCAGCGAGAAAATCAAAAAGCCGGGGAAACTTTCAATACTTGCCAGCTGCCAAATCAACGCCGCGCCCACCAAATGGCTGATGGCCAGCATTTTCTCGGTAGCAAACCAGCGGTCTGCCAGCTGCCCAGCCAGGAAAGGGCCGACGATCGCCCCCACCGCTCCTGCTGCAAACATGTAGCCAATTTCATCGCCATTCATGTTGCGGTAGTCACTCAAAAATGACCACAGAAACGGCAACCACGCTCCCCAAATGGCGTACTGCAAGAACATCATCACCGACAGTCGGCTGCGCAAACCTGATGCCAAAGGTGGCGCCCCGCCGTCAACCAAATTGGATGGACTGCTCACTGCGCAAACTCTGTGACACGAATGTTACGGAAACGCACCGGTGAAGTGTCGTCGTGGTTCTGCAAGCCAATGTAACCACGCGCCGAGCGCTCGCCGGTGTAGCGGTTCACGGTGACGCCATTCACTTGCAAAACATATTCCTGACCAATCACAGTGATGCTGTAGTGGTTCCACTCTCCCACCGCTTTCGTTGGAACACTGGTTGGACCTTGAAAGGAGTAAATCGAACCCGTGTTGTGCTGATCCCCGGCTGTATCGCAAATTTGCAACTCATAGCCCTCATTCACCGCAATCCACGGATCATCACCTGGATCAGGGAAACGCACAAAAACCCCAGAGTTGTTGCCAGCATCGACTACTTGCCACTCCAGTTCGAGGCGGAAGTTGACGTAATCCTTGCCCGCGTACCACAACAGCCCCATGCCGCCGGTGGCTTTGATGCTGTCTCCATCCACAACAAAGGCGCCCGGACCAGCCATCCTCCAGCCCTGCTCAAGCGGATCGCCGCCATTCCACAGGATGGTTTCTGCAATGGCTACCGGCGCAGAATCGCTTGGTGTTTCGATGGCACGTACTTCGAGATGGTCGAGCGTGAGCTCGGTGCCCGGAGTGAGCTCCGGGCGAATGAGAATACTGCCCGCTGGGAGTATGGATTCGGTTTCAATGTGGTTCACCAGAATTCCATTTAGCCACACTTTACACGTGGTACTGGCCTCTTGATTGCTGACCTTCACCTGCAACTCAAAAGGGATGCCGGGTTGCAGGAACTGGGTGAGAACCGGCTTGAATCCGTCAATAGAACCCGTTCGCGCACTTCCAGGGCCAGTGTGATTCAGCACCAAATGGATTCCGGGCTGTCCATCAGCCGTGCGCAAATCGATGGCTGCAGAACCGCCATCCGATAGCGTCACACGACCACGCAATTCAAAATCGCTAAGATCTTCATCCACATCGGCTAGAGGCTGCCATGCCGCAGCCCCGCTGTCAGCAAGGGCTTCACCATTCTTGATTAAGCGTACGCGCACATCGCCCAACGCAACCAAACCGGCGCCGGCCTGAAAGCTGAGAGGCCCAACGGCAACCTCTTGGCCGCCATGCGCGCCACCGGTGGTTTCAGCAACTTCGGTGGCTCCAACAACCATGACGCCATCCACCGTAATCTGCTCAAACATCGCATTAGTGATTTTTTTGCCGGTGGCATCAAAGCGTGGTGCATAAAAACGCCCACTCACGGTATGCCATTGCCCCGCACCTCGATAACCCTTGGCGCGCGCGCTTTTGCCGCCGATGATGCCACAACATTCCGCCGGATTATCAATCAGCTGCAGCTCATAACGATCCATTAAGAACAAGCCCGAATCACCGCCTTCCGGTAGCATGAAGTTAAAACGAAAATCGATATCGCCGAATTCCATTTTGGAGCGAAAATCTTTCACGCCAGGCGCACTATTGACCAAAGCGCCATTGCCCGGAGTTTCCAAAAACTGCTGCGGATTGGCCGGATCCAGCGCGGCATCCACCAGTTTCCAGCCACTCTCCTGCCACGCATCAAAAGGATCCTGCCAGGTGAGGGTAAGCCAACCTTCCTCGCTTGCAGCCTTCTGCTGCGGCGGTTCCACTTTCACCGCAACTTGTTTGGTAGTGAGTGGGCCCTCTGGCAACTGATTGATGGTGTAATCAAATTCATCATGCAATAAGCCAGCACCCTCTAACTTGAAACGCACCGCATAGCCCGCTTCCAGTCCAGTGCAGCGCACGACTAAAGTTTTGCCGTCTGCCGACAACACTGCCGACGTCGCCGCAAGAGCGTGTTCGTGCATCAGTGGGGAACCATAATCCCACCACCAGTTGTAGTCGTAGGCACGCACGGAAATCTGCGCAAGCTCCGGTGCTTTCTCGAGCGGCTTTGTGAAGCCTATCTCAAAGCCATCTTGCAATAGATGAATACTTTGGTATTCAAGCGGCACGGCACCCGTCCAACGCAAACGGGAAACACCATTGCCTGGAGCCAAACCTCCCCATCCACGATTGGTGAAGCCGGCAAACAAACTGCCATCAGGGGCGAACTCGACGCGGAAGGCGCTGCCCACATCATGCCGAAACAGCACCGCTGCGCCTTGCAGTTGGCCTTGTACTTCCTCAAAGAGGGTGCGCAAAATCAAACCGTTGGTAAGTTCGGCGACCAACATCTGCTGGGCAAAAGGACCAAACTTGCCTGCGCTAGTATCAGGGACCAGGTTGCCAGTGGAGCGTGACCACTCGTATGGAAGCCACACGGCGGGTGGAGTGCGCGCGACATCGGGAGGCTCGGTGCTGCTCGGCGTACGCGCGCCATATCCGTATTTGCGCGTCCAGCGTTGCGAGGCTGGATGGCCAAAAAACTCGCCGCCTTGCACATGAAAAATGCCGCAGGCTGGCATCCAGTCGCCCTGGTTATCGGTGTAGAACAAGTTGTTCTGTAAATCCATGCCCAAACCTGCTGGGCTGCGTGCACCGCTTGCAAACGGCTTGGTTTTGCCATCAGGCTCCACTTTCAAAATCCAGCCGCGATGTTTGACTTTGCTGATGCCATGCCACCATTCTGGAGACCAGAAACCAACATTGGTACTGATATAGAAATTCCCCTCGGAGTCCATGGGTAAACCGAAGGCAAACTCGTGATAGTTACCACTCATGCCCCAATCTTGGCTCACCGTTTCAATGCGGTCACAAATTTGATCGCCGTCCAAGTCAATCAAACGCGACAACTCGCAACGCTGCATGACGTAAATCACATCATCTACAACACGCAAACCCAAGCCCTCTTGTAAGCCTTCGGCAAAAATATGAAAACGGGCATCGGCCGGATCCTCGGCCATGGCGTTATCTACCCACCACACGCGCCCACGGCGAGTACTCACCAACAGGGTGCCGTCGGCAAGGAACGCCAAACCACCCACTTCGAGAACTTCCCCACTTGGCGGTGTGAGGTAATCAATCGTGTAGTAATCCGACTCCTGTTGTGGAGAAGCTAGAGAAAAAGCGAGAACAAGGGCGAATGGAATCATTGAATGGCCTCTGCAAGTTCTGCAAGATTTTCAGCCGTATCAGCACGGCCGAACAGGAAATCGATGGTCTGAGTGGAGTTTGCCTCGCCATCTGCAACGATGTCGAGAGTGGAAATCAGCAGCAGAGCAGTGCCATCTGCTTGATCAAAAACCTGCGCGGAACGCCCCGATTCGCCGAGCTTCACCATGCGACTATTTAATTGCGGTTCCCGAAAAGTGAGCGTTAATCCTGGGGGTCTGTGGATGCTTTTAAACACACGTCGATAACCGGACCAACCGCCCAAGCTCAAAGCACTGCCCGTTTCACGCATCGCCATGAACTCTTTGCCGTTGCCATCAAGCAAGGCATATTCCACCCAGGCTTGGCCTGCGGATACTTCTGTTGCCCGAAGTTTCAGTTGGAGATCTACCGTGCCACCAAGCAAAGACCCCATCTGCCACATGGTTTGCGGATCGCCACCATCCACTAGGTGGATCAGTTTGCCGAGAGGCTCCAATAAATCTCCGCCACGGTTTTCCCAATCTTTACGTTTTACAAAACCGCCTTGTCTTACGCCCAGTAAACGTAAACTTTCGGCGTCGTACTGGAAAGTCAACCCATCGGTCCCTCCAAGCAACAAACCACGCGGCACGACCGCAAGCCCTTCGGCAATCGGTGGCAAACCACCGCGCACGATTTGCGGACGGTCACCAACGTTCAAAACCGTAGCGCTTTCCAGTGGAATATCCTGCTCCGGGCCTAGTGAAATCACATAATCCGCAAGTGTGCCGATTTCCTCAGCACTCAGCGCGGCACCAAATCCTGGCATCGGAGTTCCACCAATACCGCTGCTCACGGTACGCACGACTGCTGCATGCGTATTACCGAAGCTAAATGCCCCTTCTAGAAAGCTGCGCGCTGGACGATCCAATTGCACGAGGCCTTGGCCATCGCCTTGCTCGCCGTGACAGGGCGCGCAATTGCTTCGAAAAAGAAGGGCGACCTTGCTGTTATCCACGCCTGGGGAAGCGACGACGACGGAGGTCTCCAATCCCTGGTTTTCCAACCTCGCGCCAGCCTCTGGAGGTGCGGCGGCCTGATCGCTGCACGCGGCAAAAAGGAAGGTTAGGGAAAGCCAGGGAAAACTGCTGAGGAAAGGCGACTTGAGCATCGCCATCAGGATAACGGCAACTGCCGCCTCCTACCTTAACTGCCTACTCCTTCTTGGACTTTTTAGACTTCTTGGACTTCTGCTTCCAAATCGGCGGCTTTACCCACCAAGTCTGGAATCGCTCCAGGAAACCGGTCTCAAAACTAGCCTCTAAAAGTTCCGTGGTTTGCTCCACAGTCATCAAAAAGCGGCCGCCTTCCGGGTTTGTCTCCGCATACACTTCTTGCATCCCTTTCAACATCTGAGCCAAACCTTGTGGTTCTTCGAGCAAACTATAAAGGGCAAAAGCGAAAGCTTCATGGGCGAGGTGATCGTCGTAAGGATTGGCTGGATAGGAAAAAATCCTGCGGAAATCCTTCAAGCGCGCCACTTGCTTCTGGGTTTGCACGCCACGCCATTCGGCATGCGAGGAAGAAAAAACGAAGCCGTTGAGATACCACGGCCCGTAAACTTGGCCTACCGTCATGTCTTCTAAAGCTGTAGCAATACCTTCGCGAATCCACAGAGGAAGTTCACCATAACGGCGCTGTAACTCCAAATGAATCAAGCTATGCGCGACGGAATGATCAATGCTAGCTTCCATTTGAAAAGTTGGATCATGGAAGTACACCGTGAGCTCCGGGGCGAAAATCGTGAAGCCGGTGATTTTTTTGGAAGATTCCATAAATCTGGCTTGCGATTCTGCCGCCTCTGCCACAACATCACAAAGGTCAAAGTAAGTGGCGGGCTTGTTGATGACGAACCCTAACAACTCCGCACTCTCGCCCTCTGCGGCCGGCATGACCCCCAAAGTGGCATCGAGTTTATTAAGCATCGCTTCACAAAGTTTGAAAATATCCTTTGCTTCTCTGCTGCGGGAATCCGAATAAAGGCGAATGCGTCCATCCTTGGATTCAAAAAGAGTTAGCTTTGAGGAATCCGCTTCGACGAACTCTTTTACGGCTGCAGAAATGTTAGCCGCATCTAGCTTGACACGGTCATCGGCGGAAAGAACAGCCGGCAAGGCATTTTCGGGGCCTGCGCCCTGAAAAAAGGAGAATAAAAGTGGTAAAACGAAGTGGTACATCCAGGTATTACGTTGTTCAAAAAAGGGTTACGCAAGTAGCGGCTGATGGTTAACCCAACTGCCGCCCGCGTGTAGATTGTTCAGACGCCTAGGTTGCACTAATCTTCCAGCAACTCCAGCAAACGCCCTTCAATTTCCTTGGTCTGACGCTCAATAGCGGCAAGAAGTAGAGCGGTTTCCCCATTCTGCTCCCCCAAAAAGCGGAGCTGAGCCGCTTGTAGCCGCCGCTCGCGCATCGATTCCACAAGGATCGAAAGTTCATCCTGCGGCGGACTCCAGCGTGCCAACTCCACCGTGCGCTCAATCATATCGCGCAATTCGGCAACATCTTGGTCCTCCGGTAGCTCCTTAACGAGCTTGGCCACTTCCTCACGCAGAGTCTGGTAACTGTCCTCGCGGGCATGATGGCTGCGCCGCAGCACTTCCGCGTACTGTGCCACCACGGCGGCCAAACGAAGACGGGCAGGCGCCAAACCCCAGCGCCCCACTGCTGAGCCCAGAGTCAGCTGAAATTCCTGCTCCACTGCTTGCGTGCTGCCGTCTGGGAACCAGCGCAGACGCACCGTGATTAACTTGCCATTGGCGTCGGCACCGGCAACCGTCTGCAGTTCATACAGAGCGCTGACTTCATGACCACTGCCCACTTCTCCAGCATCGATGGCGTCGTTGCGGAAATCAGCCTGGCTTAAAGCGCGGTTCTCGTAACCAAGCTGACGCCAATGCGTGACCACCTTGGAATCAAACTCCACCTGGATTTTCACGTCACGCGCAATCGTCACCATAGTGCCCAAAAACTGTTCCACGAGCACGTGTTTGGCTTCTGCGTAATCATCAATGTAGTGACAAGAACCATCGCCTTTATCAGCAAGCTGCTCCAGGAAAACATCGTTGTGGTTGCCCATACCTACACCAAGAGTGGTGAGATCCACATCGGCTTCGGCTTGCGCACGCACCGTAGCAAGAATACGTTCTTGATCCACTTCACCGGTATTGGCGACGCCATCGGATGCGAGCACCAAACGATTGATACGCTCTGGCGCAAAGCAAGTCTCGATCATTTTGTAACCCATTGCCAACCCCTCGGCAGCATTGGTGGAGCCGCCAGTATCAAGATTGCGGATGACTTCGCGTAACTTCCAGCGCTCCCGCGCGCTGGTAGGTGGCAACATGATGTGACCGTGACTATCAAAAGTCACAATGCCGAGGGTGTCGTCTTGGCGCATCTGATCCACCAGCAACTCCAAGGAATCTTTGACGAGTTGCATGCGCGCTCCAGCCATGGAGCCAGATTTGTCGATGACAAACACCAGGTTCATTGGCTTGCGGTTTTCATCAAGTACCTCACGTGCTTTGATTCCAATCGCCAGCAAGGTACGCTCCGAATCACCTCCAAATAGACTCGGCATAGCTTGCAGACGCACCGCGAAATCGCCTTCGGTAGGCGCAGCCAGTTCATAATCAAAGTAGTTGACGAACTCCTCGGTGCGGATGGACTGCTTGGGCGGCAGATTGCCGTTCACCAAGTAGTTGCGCGCCATGGGATAGCTTGCAGTATCCACATCGGCGGCAAAAGTGCTGATGGGCTCCAGCTTGGTGATGACAGCAGGATTGTCCCCGTAGTAACGGAAAAACATGTCGCGCGGCGATTCTCCTTGATAAGCCGGGCGCAAGTACACCAACACATTTTTATTGACATAGCTGCGCCCATAGCCATCCACCACGACACAATGCGGGTTAACGGCGTCGAGAATGTTTTCGGTGCGCGCACGTAGATCCTGACTTCCGAAATCTTCGAAGTAAGCGCCTGCACTGGGGTTGTCCTGCTGCTGGCGAGCAAACCTGGAGACTAAGCCCTGGGGCTCCAATCTGGCCATGTCCTCTGCGGGCGGCAAAGGAGAGAGCGCACTGCCTGCTTCGCGGCGCACCACTTTATCCTGCGTGCTTGGAGGGGAAGCCTGCTTGGGAGCACTGACATGAAAAACGGATGAGGGCGCAGGCGCTTGGGCCGCGGACCCTTTCGTTGATAACTCACGTTGGAGTTCCAAAACTTGCACCTCGCCATCCCCGGCATAGCCAAGTTGTTCCAGTGGTTCGACTCTTCCTTCCCAAATAAGGCTGTACTCATTTTCAGGCGGCGCGACATCAGCAGGCCCCTTGTAACGATCACCTTTGACAAAATCCTTCCCGTCCAAGCCGCCGCGGAGATCCCGCTCAGCCGTTTTGCCTAGACTTTCTAATTCTGCGCTGGGCCCAGAGGGCGCGCTAGCATCCACATGACTGGCGGGCGCTAACCAAGAATCTTGTTGGAAGTAAGCAACCCCACTCACCAACAGCAACAAGGCCGCCGCACTCCATAACGGCGTTGGGCGCCAACGACGTGGGCGCCGTTGCTGGAGTTGCTGCTGTGCTGCAGCGCGCAAGGCGTTGCGACTAGCTTCTTGCAACGCGACCATACTAACCATGGGCGGGCTTTGCTTGAGCAAGCCAAGAGTGTGGATCATGTTATCGCGCCGTGCGCGCAACTCAGCATCCACCGCCAGAGCCGCTTCGACCTCAGCAATCATGGCGGCGTTGGCTTCCCCCATCAAGACCGCGGTGAGGCGTTCTTCCATGCTCAAGGCTTCGTTGTGTTCAAAATTATCATGCATCCTTCTTCCCCTAAATTGCTTGGGCCATCCGCAGACGCGCGGTCAGACGGTTCATCGCTTCGTGCACTAACCAGCCAACCGTGCCGGCTTTCACGCCAAGCACTTCGCCGATTTCGGCATACGTAAGGCCCTCGTGGACTTTCAACCACAAGGCCTCACGCTCACGTTCGGGCAGTTGCAACATTTCTCGTTGCACCAGCGTCAAAACCTCTCGCTGCTCACAAGCAGAATCCGGCTCTGCTTGCTCCGGCAGCATGATCTTGTCGCGCCTTGCGTTTTCGCGGGTCTCCATCTTCATCGTGTCATATGCGAGGTTGCGGCAGACTCGAAACAGCCATGGTCCGGCCGACGCCCCGCTGCCAAGTTCGGGCCCCATCCGGAGCAAACGCAAAAACACTTCTTGAACAACATCTTCCGCACGACTGGAATCGCGCAGAATGCCGCTGGCAAAACGCAACAGGGGTGCCTGATGCCGCTCCACCATAAAATCAAAGGCCTTCGTTTCGCCACCGCGGTAACGGCTTAACAGCTCGGCGTCGGCCAATGGTGTGTTCCTATCGTTCACAGCAGGACAACGCCGCCAATCGCGAAGGGCTTGGGGAAAATATTAATTTTTGACGCCATGCTTGGCGAAGACGCTGTCACGGTAGTCGAGGACTTGGCGAACATAAGCACGCTTCTCACTGTAGCGCCCAGGGAAAAAGCTGCGCTTGAAGCCATATACCAGCAAATCGGACAGTTGGGTGGCTGTGAGGTCGAACTCATCCACCGCCAGCCGATATTCACGCGTCATAGTCGTGCGCGAGACCAAACGATTATCGGTGCATAAGGTGGCCGACAATCGTTCCTCCAACATGCGCTTGAAGGGATGGTTCTTCAAGGTCTTGAGTTTGGGGATAGTTTGCAGATTGGAGGTCAAACAAACCTCAAGAGTCACGCGGCGATCGGCCACGTATTGCACGAGATTTTCCACATAGGCCTTCGCATCAAGAATGCTGGGATCGTGAACGTGGTTGGCGTGGAACAACCAGGTACCGTGGCCGATACGATCACAGTGCAAATCGGTAAGGGCCTGAAAAATCGACTCCGGCCCATAGTCTTCGCCGGCATGCACTGTTTTGCCCAGGAAAGCATCATGGGCAAGTTGGAAAGCAGGCTGGTGGGTTTTGGCTGGAAAGCCACGTTCCGCACCGGCCAAATCGACACCCACCACCGGCAAGCCAAGAGAATCGCGTGCATCAATACTGGCGCGCACCAGCGCCACGGAAGCAAGACCGTATAAGTTTTCGGCGGGAAGTTGCCCAAAGGCTTCAAACATGCTGGCGTAAGTCGGCGAAAAGGGTGCAAGGAAAAAACGCATCGCACAGACAATGATGCCAGCGCGATAAGCTGGCTCCGAACCATTGCGCACAGCAGGCTTGTGATTCCACTTCTTCTCGGCTTTCTGAATCCCACGCGTAACCGCCTCCAGAACTTCTTGCACGGTTTTCAAACTGCCGCCAGTATGCAGTTGCGGCGCAAAACGCATCTCTAGATAGCGCACGCCTTCGGCAAAATTGTCTTCACATAACTCAAAGGCAATACGCTCTATGGATGCTGCATCACGCATCACCGCACAGGTGTAAGCGAAGCCTTGCAAATACTCCGACAAGTTCGCGTAGGAGTCTTTGAAAACTTTGCTGAATAAACCTTTCACACTGCGCGCGGGCAGCTTGACGCCTTGGGCATCGGCAAGTTCCAGCAGAGTTTCAGGGCGCAGCGAACCATCGAGATGCAAGTGCAAATCTGTTTTTGGAAGATCGCGGAGGAGAGCGTCGGTGAGTAGAGTCATGCTGGAACGGAGGGTAGGCTAGAGATGGCTTAGAACTGAAAGTAAATGAAAGGTGGATGATCCACACGCATAAAGGCGATGGCGACGGCCGCCGCAACGCCGAGACTGCAGGCAAAAGCCCAATTGGGGATCCGCTCGAGGCTATGCCCCTGGCGTAACCAGCTGGCCAGCCAATGGGCCGCATAAAGCAACCCAAACCACCATAGCCAAATGGTATCAATGCTCTGGGTGCCGCTGCTGTGAAACACCGTAAACGACTGCACCACTACCCACGCTGAGGGGAAATCTGCTGCGCGGAATAAAATCCAGCACAAACAGACAAACCACAACGTGAGCAAGCTGCTCAGCACACGGCGTAGGAAGTGGTTGGGCAGACGTTTGCCAAGGCCACGCTGCCACGGGCGCAGCAGGGCAAGGGCGAGGCCATGCAATCCACCCCACACCACAAAGTTCCACGAAGCACCATGCCACAGTCCTCCGAGCAACATCGTGAGCGCCAGATTACGTTGCACTGCGAAGGAGCTACCGCGGCTTCCGCCGAGCGGAATATACAAGTAATCGCGCAACCAAGTGGAAAGACTGATATGCCAACGCCGCCAGAAATCACGCAAATCGACTGCTAAATAAGGCGCATTGAAATTCAAGCATAGGCGGTAACCCAGCAGAGCAGCACTGGCAATCGCCATATCGGAATAGCCTGAAAAATCACAGTAGATCTGAATGGCATAACCCGGCACAGCGATCCATGCCGCCGTCGCCGACCACAAGCTTGGATTGTCGAAGTAGGCATCCACCATCGGCGCGAGGTTATCGGAAATACATGCTTTTTTGATGAAGCCCGAAAGAAACAGCAGCAAAGCCGGTTTGAACGTGATGTTGGCCAAGCGTTGCGTAACTAACAACTGCGGCAAAAAATCCGCTGCACGCACGATTGGCCCCGCGACCAACTGCGGGAAGAAACCCACAAACAAAGACATGTCCAACAATGAGCGCGTCGGTGCCAACCGTTTGTAATAGATGTCGAGGGAGTAGGACATCGTTTGGAAAGTGAAGAAGGAGATACCGACTGGCAGGATAATTTGCAGAATGGGTAGATTGGCTTCGAAGCCAAGGCTCTGCAAAAAGGCGGCGGTAGATTGCAAAAAGAAGTCACAGTACTTAAAGAATCCGAGCATGCCAAGATTGGCAAACAAAGATAAACGCAACCACCACTTGCGTGCTTGGGGGTTAGGTGCTGCGGCAATACGCAAACCAGCGAGATAGTCGATGCCGGTAGAAAGCCAGATTAAAGCCAGAAAACGCCAATCCCACGCTGCATAGAAAATGTAACTTGCGGCCAACAGCCACACTTTGCGAGCCGTTTGGCGGCGCAGTAACCAATGCCCAGCGTAGACCAGCAGGAAGAAACTTAGGAAGCGAAACTCAGTGAAAATCATTGCGCCGCGCGCTCCTCTGCTGTTGAGGTGAGCGTTAGAAATTGCTGCGCAAACAGGGTAGTAAGCATTTCTGCGCCGCCACGATTCAAGTGATACAGATCGAAATGCCAACGCGGTTGATAAAACTGCGGGTAACGCTCAGGATCATCGTGGGCTACGAGATAGCGCAAATCTCCACGCTGTTCCATTTGCCGCCAACCTGCATAGCGCTCCAGGCCCGGGTGTAGCCACCAAATGAGGTTCACACCCTTATCCGCAGCCAGCTCCTCCATCTGCATGACGAGTTGGCGCAACCTTGGATCCGCAGCGCCGCCATCTCCAACTTGCGGCAAACTACGCGCAGCTTGGGTGAGGCTAGAAGGGTCTTCCAAAAAGATTCGCCGCATGCCTTTGGATTGGTTGGTGGCGGTCTCCTGAGACAACGGCATGTATCCATCCAAGTGGCTGCCAAGATTGGAAAAGTTTTCGAGTGCAAAAGGCTCTGGCGCTAGAGAAGAAAGCACCTCCATGCCGCGAGCGAGGTTGAGCGAACGTCGCCACCAATGTTCCAAATGGCGTTGCATCAGCGGCCATTTTTCGGCCGCCGGTAAATCACTTTCCCAAATCGCAAACAACAACGGCAACGTGAGTTGGGTATCGTGCCACTCAAGGCGGCGCAGCCCAAAATCGTTTTCGTTTTGCAGCTCCAAGTCAAAAGGCAACGCTTCGACCACAATCCATTTCAAGTGCGAGGCGGGAGCTACCAAGAGTTGACGCAGCAGATAGGATTCTTCGTGTAATCCCATACCCAGTGCGCCCATGTTGATTGACCGTAATGGGCTTTCACTGGCGCCGCGCACGCGATCGAAGACCTGCGGATCAAACTGCCGAAACACATGGCTGGAGCCGAGGAACACTACGTCCACCTCTTCCTGCACATGCTGAAACCACTGCATTTTCTGCCGCTCGGGAACCATACTTCCAATCCAAGCGGCTGTGGCAAAGAAGCCGGCGAAAAAAAGTAGTAGGTGAAGGAGGGTACGCAATGGAGATAAGACTAAAACAACTGAATGCCGCTCGCAATTTCCAACAAAAAGCTGCAAGCAATGCCGGCGAAGGTGCCAAGCAAATAACCTGCGACAGCCAGTAGCACCCCCACCGGAGCTAACGCCGAGTGAAAGGCGCTTGCCACAATCGGTGCCGAGGCTGCGCCGCCAATGTTCGCTTGAGAACCCACCGCGACGAAAAAAATTGGCGCTTTCAACCAGCGCCGCAATCCCAACATCAAAAAGGCGTGAATCGACATCCAAACCGCCCCTACAGCCACTAAACCAATATTCTCCGGTTGCAGAATCTGCGAAAATTCCGCTTTCGCGCCGATGGTCGTGACCAATAAATAAAGGAAGACAGAGCCTACTTTGCTTGCTCCAGCCCCTTCTAAACGCCGCATTTTCGTAAACGACAAAGCAAGGCCAAGGATGGAAACCAGGACCACCACCCAAGTGAAACCTTTAATGAATTGGCCAATGGGCGGCAACACCGTGGCTAACCAGGTTGCCACCACCGCACCGCCAATGCCAAGCGCGCAAATCATCAGCAAGGATCCCAAATCGGTTGGACGCGCCACCTCGGCTTCATAATTGGCCACGTTTTCACGGACCTCATCCAAGCTGGCGCGATCGGCATAAATGACCGCATCCATTTCTTTTTCGCGCCCAGCGAACCACAGCAACACAGCCATCCAAACATTTGCGACGGTTACATCCACCACAATGATGACGGCCATGATGCTGCTGTTAGCACCGGCATGTTCTTGCAAGGCAATCATATTGGCGCCACCACCAATCCATGAGCCCGCTAAGGCAGACAATCCACGCCACGATTGATCCATCATGTCCGCTGGAATCAAACCTTTGCAAAGCAACAACGCGATGGGGCCGCCAACCACAATCGTGGCAGTTGCGCCCAGAAAAAGCACCACCGCATTGCGCCCCAATTTCATGATGGCGGGAATGTCAACGGACAGAGTCAGTAGCAGCAGACTTGCCGGCAGCAGATAAATCTTGGTGAAGGAATAAAGTTCACTTTGTAGTGGGATAATCCCGAAGTTAGAAAGTAACGTTGGTACAAAATAAGCGAACACCAAGAGCGGCACGAAACGGAATATCCGACCGTACTGCTCGTGGCTGTTCATCCAAAAAAGCACGCCCAAAAAGCCAAGTAGGACCGCGAGGACCTGCATGGGATCAGTGAGCATGGCTTGTGTAGGCATAGCAACCTAGTTGCGCATGAAATCCGGCGGTGGTGGCATACCAATACCTGGATCTCCGGGAGGCGCGCTGCCTGGCGCTTGCGCCTGGACGTGATCAAGGCGATGCACTGGCCATTCAATGGGTACACCATCCAGAATCAAGCGGAATGTATAGGTGCCAAACTCTTCGAACGGCATGCCAGCAAGACGAATCACAGCACGCGCTTTGGCTTGGCGATCGGCAAGATTCACGGGCGGCAGCTGCATGTTTTGTGCAGCACCGCTGGGAGTTTCAATCTGCAGGCCAACTTCATAACTGCCGAAGCCGTCAGCAAGCCCCAAAGCAACGCACAATACAGGCAAACGCCCGGGAAGCTCCTGCGACGCCAGAGAATCGAATAAACCAATCATGCAGAGCTTGCCGGTTTCATCGCGGAAGGCGTGGTCGCAAACATGCAGCCACTCCAAGGTAGGTAAAGGATTAGTCATGACTGTTAAGTGTCTCGATGGACAATCGTGCAGCTGGCCTGAGCAGTAGGCAGCAAAAGGATTTCGGCAGCATTGACGTGCGGCGGGCGTGAAGCCACCCAAACCACCGTTGCTGCGACGTCGGCACCCGAAAGCGGGGTCATGCCGACATAAGTTTTGGCCGCGCGTGCATCATCACCGTGAAAGCGCACGCTGCTAAATTCGGTGGCAACCAACCCAGGGTCGATGGTGCTGACGCGCACGCCGGTGCCGTTCAAATCGAGGCGCAAGCCACGCGTGATGGCGTCCACCGCATGTTTGCTGGCGCAGTACACCGCACCTCCAGGGTAGACCTCATGGCCAGCAATCGAGCCAATGTTGATGACCTGACCGCCGCCGCGCGCAATCATCGCTGGCAACAGAGTGCGGCTGACGTTGAGCAAGCCCTTCACATTGGTATCCAGCATTTCATCCCAGTCCGAAAAACTGCCTTGTTGCACCGGCTCCAAGCCACGCGAGAGGCCGGCGTTGTTGACCAGGATATCGATGGGCTGCCAGACGGCCGGAAGGTTTTGCAAAGCAGCTGCGGTGGCCATGCGATCGCGCACATCCAAACGAAAAGCAAAGACTTCTGCGCCAAACTCTGCCTGTAACTGGGCTGCGAGGGCCTCGACCCGCTCTAGGCGCCGTGCGCAGATCAACAAGCGCGCACCAGCAGCCGCGAAGGCTACCGCGCAGGCCTGGCCGATGCCCGAGGAGGCGCCGGTAATGAGGACGGTTTGTTCAGAAATTGGCATGGGGTAGGCGCAGGAATGTAGCAGAAAGGATACCGTCACTCTAGCGCGGAGGAAGCTCCCCCCGCACTTCCTCCTACTGCCATGACTCTCGAATTCACTCGCCGTAACTTTCTTCGTTTCACCGCCACTAGCGCAGCACTGGTGGCCGCTTCCCGCAACGCCACCGCCCGCCATCTATTCCAAGGCGGCAAATTGCGTCATGCCCAGGTAGGTGTGGGTGGCATGGGCCAAGCCGATTTGGGACAGATCTCTGGGCACCCTGATATTCAGGTGGTGGCCTTATGCGATGTCGATGCTGGCCGTTTGGCCGAGGCCGCCAAATTGCATCCCGACGCCCGCACTTTTGCGGATTGGCGTGAGATGTTTCAGGAAATGGCCACGGAAATCGATAGCGTTTGTGTTTCCACTCCAGATCATATGCATGCGCCGATTACGATGACGGCCATGGCTCTTGGCAAACATGTTTATTGCCAAAAACCGCTTACCCATACGGTCAAAGAAGCGCGCCTGATTGGTGCTGCCGCGGCGCACTCGCGCGTGATCACTCAAATGGGCATTCAAAACCATTCCGCAGCCAACTATCGCAGTACGCTTGAGACCTTCCGTGCTGGGATTACGGGACCGGTGTCGGAAGTGCACGTGTGGTCGGACCGTCCTGCAGGTTGGTGGCCACAAGGCGAAGAACGCCCCGCCGGCAGTGATCCAATTCCTGAAAACCTATCCTGGGATTTATGGCTAGGAGTGGCGCCAGAACGTCCGTACAAGGAAAAAATCTATCATGCGTTTGCATGGCGCGGGCGCAAGGATTTCGGCACCGGCGCACAAGGTGATATGGCTTGCCACCTGATGGATCCCGTGCCTTGGTTCTTGGGTTTGAAAGACCCCACCTCGGTACTTTCGATTGGACCCAAACCAACCGCAGATTGTTTCCCACTGTGGTCGCGCGTGAGTTATGAATTCCCTGCTACCGAACACACCCACGCTAAGGGGGTGCAAGTAACTTGGCACGACGGCGGCAAATACCCAGAAGACTTGGTCGAGGAGTTCAAAATCGAAAACCTATACACCAATGCGTCGCTATTTGTTGGCAGCAAGGGCGCGTTGTTAGTTAGCCCTTACGAGCCTTGCCGTTTCTTTACCCGCGAAACTGGCGAAGTGGAATTCGAGCGTGTGGCTGTCGAAGGCCTTAATCACTGGCATCAATGGGTTGATGCCTGCTACGGGCGCACGGCTACGAGTGCTCCTTTTGAGTATGCTGCCAAGCTTACGGAAGTAGCCTTGCTCGGTAACATTGCACTGGAATTCCCAAACTCAAAACTGTCTTGGAATCCCAAACAAATGCTGTTTGACGGCAATGAGGCGGCCACTGCTTTGCTGCATAAACAGTATCGCGACGGCTGGGTCGTGGAACGCTTGAAGTGATTCGCTGTACTTGTCTTCCATCCAAAAGCACCCATCATGATTGCAACTCTCCTCTTAGCCACCTGTGCGCTTGCACAGAACCCTCCGAGCCCCAATCCTAGCGCAGAGGTCGCGAAGGCTTTTGCGCTTGCCAAAGCTGAAAACCGCCGCGTTTTATTGATCCAAGAAGATGCGGATCCCGCAGTCAACACGGCGTTATCGGCATTGCTGAAATCTAGCAAAATCGGACGTGAGTTAATGTATGAGTACGCCAAGGTCACAGTCGCAAGTGATTCTGAAACCGCTAAGCCGGCACTGCTACAGATTTTCCGTGCAGAAGGTGCTGTGCTTGCCAGCCTTCCGGAAGCAGAGCTGCGCAATCAGGCCGGCGAACTGGATGCCGCCATCCTGCTGCAATTTTTGCAAACGCATGAAGCCGAACCATGGGATGCCCTTGAGGTTTTAAAGACCGCGCGCCTGGAAGCCGTCAAAACCAACAAGCGTTTATTTGTGCATCTTGGTGCGCCGTGGTGAGGTTGGTGCGGCAAGCTTGAGAAGTTTCTCGAGCAACCCAGCATTGCCGAATTGATGGCGCGTGATTTCGTTGCTGTGAAAATCGATATCGACCGCATGGGCAACGGCAAACGGGTGGGCCTTGGTCTGCGGGCGGGACACGATGGCGGTATACCGTGGTTCCTATTTGCCGATCCCAGTGCACCACTGCTGCGCGAAAAACCTAGCGACGCTGGCAGTGTCCCGGGCAAAATTGCACCACTGCAGCGGCGAAAAGCGGCGATTCTTGCCACCGCCGATGGCCCAGAAGGCAATGTGGGCTGCCCGATGAGCAAAGCCGAACGGACTCACTTCATGAGCATGATCCGTGCGGCGCGACTCACCTTGACAGACAAGGAATTGGAAGTCATCGCCAACGCACTTCACGCTTATGCCCGCGAAGTGGTTGGCGAGCGCGCTGATCAATAAGGCCGCGCGTTGCTGGTTTTAACTTTCAATCTCAAGCCCATAATCCAAAGACTTGGAAGAACGCTTGAGGTTCAAGGCAGCAATGAAATCAGCGACCTTCAAAGTGGTTTGTTGCTTCTTGCCATGCACGCGCACATTGACTTCGCCAGTCTCCGCTTCGCGCGCGCCGACGACGGCCATGTACGGGATTTTGTCGAGCTCCGATTCGCGCACACGTTTGCGCAGCGGCCCATCCGATTTCAAAACCGCGCGGAAACCGGCAGCACGAATCTGATCGAACAACTCTTGAGCAGCAGGCATTTGTTCTTCCGTGATGGGCAACACGGCCACCGGGGTAGGACAAATCCAGACTGGGAACCAGGCCGCGAAATGCTCAATTAGGCCACCAGCAAAACGCTCTAGCGAGCCGAAAATGGCCCGGTGCACCATGACCGGCCGTTTAAGTTCGTTATCGGCATCATTGAACTGAATGTCAAACCGCTCGGGCAAGTTGAAATCTACTTGTACGGTTGGCCCCTGCCACTCCCGGCCCAACGCATCCTTAATCTTAAAATCGATTTTCGGACCGTAGAAAACTCCACCACCGGGATCATCCTCAAGGCCAAGATTCTGCCGACCAGCAGCCTCCACCAGTGCGGCAATGGCGTGTTCCCAAACTTCATCCGTGCCTAGAGATTTCTCCGGGCGGGTGGCCAAGTACGCCGTGTATTGGTAACCGAAAGTGGTCAAAATCGTGTCCACCAACTTCAAAACATCCACAATCTCATCGGCCAACTGCGCTTGGGTGCAGAAAATATGCGCGTCGTCTTGGGTGAACCCACGTACCCGCAACATGCCGTGGAGGGTTCCAGATGGCTCATAACGGTACACCGTTCCCAATTCCGCAAAACGGCGCGGCAAATCGCGGTAACTGTGGCGCACCGCATTAAAGATGGTGACGTGGCCCGGGCAATTCATCGGCTTGACCCGGTGCGGGCGGCCGTCAACATCCATCGGTGCCCAAATCATGTCAGCGTAATTTTGTAAGTGCCCCGACTGGCGGAACACTGGTTCGCCAGCAACGTGCGGCGTGTAAACCGGCCAGTAATCGCGGGCTTCGTGTAGCTCCCACCACCACTCTTCCAACTTGCGGCGCACATGACCGAGCTTGGGATGCCAGAACACCAAACCGGCACCGAAGTCTGGATTCAGACTAAATAAGTTCAACTCGCGGCCGAGTTTGCGGTGGTCGCGCTGGGCAATATCCTCCAAGTAAGTGAGATAGTTTTTGAGATCTTTCCGCGACCACCAAGCCGTTCCGTAGATGCGCTGCAACATGGTTTTTTCGCTGTCACCACGCCAATAAGCACCAGCAACAGATAACAGCTTGATGCCATCGATGCGCACCTGCTTCACGCTTTCCACATGCGGCCCTTCACACAAATCTGCCCAAGTGCCGTGATCGTAGAAAGTGATGTCTTCCCCCTCGGGAATGTCATCCAACAACTCGACCTTATACGGCTGGCCTGCTTGCTGCAAGCGTGCCGTGGCTTCTTCACGACTTAAAGTGCTTTTGACAAACTCGCCGCCTTCCCCAAGAATCTTTGCCATCTCGGCTTCAATCGCCGGCAAATCCTCTTCGGTGAGCGAGCGTGGTAGCTCAAAATCGTAGTAGAAACCGTGCTCAATCGGCGGGCCGATGGCAACTTTAGCTTCTGGGAAAATCCGCAGGACTGCATCGGCCATGATGTGACTCACGGAGTGACGCAGAGCTTGTAAGGAGGCGGGACCGTTTTGTGGTTCGAAGGGAAGGCTCATGATGCTCGGGGCGGCCGTACCTGGGCCGTGCGAGGGGCACTATTTTACAGCCCCGGTTTCGTGATAGACGCCCCCAGCGAGATATTCCTTGGCGCGGGAGGGCGCTATCGCTGCGTGCGCGGCACGCTTCCCTAATTACAGAGGCTCTGCCTTAGTCCGCGGCTCAAGCGGTTCCGGCAACACAATCAACTCGCGTGCCAGCAGTATCCCACTGTGGGCGAACACGGCTTGCTCTATTTCACCGAGTAGTTGCCGTAGATCTGCTGCGGTGGCGCCACCTTGATTGACAATAAAATTTGCATGCAACTCGGAAACGACAGCACCTCCAACCCGATGCCCCTTCAAGCCTGCGGCATCAATCAAGCGACCGGCCGAATCACTGGGTGGGTTTTTGAATGCGCAACCTGCCGAAGTGAGCTTGACCGGCTGGGTCAAATTTTTGAGTTTCAAAAACTCATCTTGAGTGGCTTTGATCGAGGCCGGTTTCTTCTCTTCTAAGTCCAGCAAAACCTCTAAAACCACCCGCCCGGCCAAGTTTCCATTGCGGTAAGTGGGTTGAATCTCAGCGCGGCTCCAGCTCCGAAATTTGAGCCCATCTTGTGGGTTCACCGCTCCCGGGCTCCATAGCACCACCTCTTTCACTTGATCCCAAATTCCCCAGGCTGAACTTCCGGCATTCATCGCCAAAGCGCCACCGACGTGCCCCGGCACGCCTACAAGTTTCTCCAAACCGGAAAGCCCTACACCTTGGGCCGTGCGCACTAAAGTTGGCAGAGTCACACCAGGCCAAACTCGTAAACCAGCGCCGTCACGAAAAACCCGGCGCATATTCCCAGTGTGGATGACCGCCCCGAGTAGCCCGCCGTCGGGTGCAACGGTGTTTGCACCAGCGCCGAGCAAGGTCCACGGCACGCCATCGTTTTCCAAGGCAGTGAGCAGATTGGCGAGGTGCTCTGGCTTATGCGGCTCAAAAAACATCTCCGCTGCGCCACCAATGCGCAGGGTGGTCCATTTAGAGAGCGGCTCATGCAGCCGCAGCGGGCCGAATTCAGAGTAGTTGGCGGGCAAAAACATCGACGTCACCGGCACCCAAGCACAACACGATGTCGTCTGGGAGTAACCAGGAAGTGAGTATTTTGCACCCTTCCTGAGGATTTTGCACGACCCTTAAGGGGCGGTCTGGGCGTGGCGCTCCTGGCAGGTTGCTACTGCGTTTGTTTAATTCTGGAACGAGCTCTGCGACGCTAGCTTGGAGCTCCTCAGGATCGCGTGAACGGTAAATTTCGAGGAGCAATAGGGCATCGGCGTCATCGAGTGACGGCGCAAATAAATCGCGGTAAGCATGAAAACGCTGTGCTTGGTGCGGTTGAAAAACCACCATCAAGCGACGCTGCGGCCAACGCTCGCGAGCCGCTTGCAAAGTGGCCTTCACTTCAACCGGATGGTGGGCATAATCACTTACCACCAAAGCACCATTCTTGGTGTAGCCAATTTCTTCTAGCCGTCTGGCAGCACCCTGGAAAGTAGCGAGCGCATGCTTCACCGCTTTCTCATCGAGTCCAAAAGCGCGCAACACGGTAGCCACCAAAGCGCCATTGCGGCGGTTGTGGTGACCTGCTAAACCGATTTCAAAGCTATCGGGTAGCAACTCACAATCCTCCCAACCCCCAGCGCTAGAAACCGCCAAATCCGGTGTTTCGGGGCCGGCAAAGACCGTTCCAGAAGAATCCATCAAGCCAATGAAATGTTCAAAGGCCAACTCAACCTCCGGCAATCCGCCTGGGTAAGTATCCGGATGTTCTGCATCAACATTGATCAGCGCAATATTTTTAGGGCGCAAGTGGTGGAAGCTACGCGCGTATTCGCACGATTCCACGATCAACGGCAAGGACGAATCACCCCAATAAGCGGAGGCCCCTAACTGCGGTACAAACGCGCCGACGAGGAAGCCTGTATCCATTCCGGCCGCGCGTAAACCATACGCAATCCACGCGGTACAAGTTGTTTTACCATGCGAACCAGCAACGGCAAACACCGGCCGAATCTTACTCAGCTCGCCCAGCATTTCAGCATAAAGAGCACCACGCGCGCCACCGGCAACGGCAGAACAAACGTGGCTGTCCTGCGCGGCAACCGCGGCGGAGCGCACCACCCAGGAAACGGCCGGTGCGGCAGCGCTCGCAGCGGGCCATTCCTTCATGCCAGCGGCAAGCAAAGGATCCGTTGACTGGAAGCCGCCGGCGTCTTGGCCATAAACCTGCCAACCTGCATCCAGGAAGAAGGCGGCGAGGCCACGCATGCCGCAACCACCAGCACCCACCAAAAGCATGGATTTCCCGGCCGCACCGACCAAAGAATCGAAAGGGTGAGAGGAGCGATTGGGCTTCCCTTTCACGGTATCGATGGCTACACCCATATGGCTACTCTACGCCTTCCCCGCAGCGATTTCTGCAAGCACGCGCGCACCCTTGACTCGGCCGTCCCCGGGATCGCTCGCGGCCAAGGCTGTGGCCATGCTGGCGCGCAATTCCACACTTTCTAAACACGCGCGCACCGACGCCAAAGCGGCTTGATCCAAGTCATTCAAGCAAATCACGCCAGGTTCTAAAGCGCGTGCATTCCACTCCTGCTGGCGGTCTTTGTGATAAGGATAAGGAATCACCGCGGCCGGTACACGATGCATCCAGACTTCACCCATCGACGACGCACCACCACGCGTAAGAGCAAAATCTGCAGCGCTGTAAGCAAGCCCCATCTGCGCACAATGCTCCAACACCAAGCCCGGCACCCCCGAAGTTTTTAGCGCCGCCTGGAGTCCCTCACCAAGACCACTGCCAACGAGCGCGAGTATTTGCCAACCCAAACGATGCAAGTCGGGCAGCAAATCCATGGCGATTTGGTTGACGTCGCGCGCCCCCTGACTGCCACCCATCACCAACAAAGTTGGCCGCAGCGGATCTAAACCCAATTGCAGGCGCGCTGCTGCTGCCGGAATACTTTCGAGGGTGTTCCGGCTCACCGGGCCGAGCACAAAACCATGGCGGCAATCTTGCGCAGTCTTGGCAAACATCGTGAGGGTGCGTTTGGCAAATATTTCCATGCACTTCACGCTGCGGCCTTTCACAAAATTACCTTCCAACAACACCAGTGGGCATTGTCGCCGTCCACCAATGCCAAGAGCGGCGGCACTGGCGGCTCCTCCCAGAGCAATCACAGCGTGTGGCTGATAGGTGCGGGCGAAGTGGCGCGCATAGCGCATGGCAAATAAAAGAGCGAGAGGTCGCGGCAACTTGGCTGACTCGAACTGCATCGAAGCAAAAGCGCGGCCGTCGGCAAAATAGGCTTGCTCGACGCTACGCCCGCTAAGCAAGAACATCGTTTCATGGCCTTGGCTTTCTAAGCCCTCGGCCAAGCCAATCGCTGGGGTCAAGTGACCTCCTGTGCCGCCGCCGACAAAGAGAAAACGCATCAGTCACGCGGTGGAATAATTAACACTTGGCCAGCGCGGATTTGATCGGCGTTCTTCAGATGATTGGCAGCGAGAATACGCGCGGTCTCTTTGGATGTGCCATAGTAACGGCTAGATATTCCGCCTAGAAACTCGCCCTGCACCACCGTGTGTTGGCGGGTTAAGAGCTCCTGGGAAGCTTCTAAAGGCACATTCGTGTCACCTGCTTGCGGATGACTGGGGGGCACCACCTCAACTCCTGGCTCGGGTAGATAGAGCAACTGACCAAAAGCAACTGCACCATCTGCACCAAGATGGTTGAACGCCGCGAGCTCACGCCAACGCCGCGCATCACCTAACTCTTGCAAGGCAATATGACTCAGCGTTTGCCCTTGAGCGACCCGCACCGAGCGCGAGGAAAGCACTCCAGCCTGGTTAGCACCACCGGCTTGTGCCGCCGATTCTATAGCAGTGGTTGCGCGCCCTTTCGCGCCCACAACTTCACCGCCAGCTTGGCGCCCACCGGTAGGGTTATACGGATTCACGACCGGCTCTGCGCGAAAACGATTCGCATTGACGTAGTGCTTACGTTGCTCTTCTGGCAGCAACCAAATGGTTTTGGTTTGGCTGACATCAAGAGTCATGACGTCGGGCTCGGCGTCCGCTGGCTGCGATTTCTTGCCACCAAAGAGCCAGCCAGCAAAGGCCATAAGAGTGAGTAGGCAAAAAGCCAGAAAAGCGGTTCTTTGGACTCGGTTCATGCAAACAATTCCGTGACATCGGGGCGCCGGTTAGGTGCTGTGGAGCAAGCTTTAATCGCAACACCCAGCAGCAGAGAAAGAGCAAGAATGGAGGATCCCCCCCGGCTCACAAAAGGCAGCGGCAAGCCCTTCACAGGCATGAGGCTAGTCACCATGGCCATGTTGTAAGCCGCTTGAAAAGAAATCATAACGGTTGCCGAGCCCATCAGGATGACGCCATAACGCGAGGCCGCTTGACGTGCAGCGCGGAAACCAAAAAAGGTAAACGCGACAAACAAAAACCAGACTGCAAGAGAACCCAACAGCCCCCATTCCTCGGCGACCATCGCCAAGACAAAATCGGTTTGTCCTTCCGGGATTTTGCCATATTTCAAGATTCCATTGCCAGGTCCCAATCCCGTGACGCCACCTAGATGAAAAGCCTGCATGCCTGCTTGCACTTGCTCATGCGGTTCGTCGAGCCAGGTAAGACGCGCAGCAACATGCGGAAAGGCTAGGGCGGCAACAAAAATGACCACCGCCAGGGCTGGAATCATAATGGCCAAGAATCGTGGCGGGGTGCCTGCAAAGAAAAAAGTAACACCACTGACAAAAATCAAGATGACTACGGAGCCCAAATCCGGCTGGAGTAACACCGGCAAAATCATGATGAAAAAAATTACGCAAAGCTTGAGAATTTGCCGCCAATCGCGCAACCGCAACGGATCGCGCGAAGCCCAAGAAGCCAAGGCAATGGGCCACAAACATTGAAACAGGATCGAAGGCTGTAAAGATAATGGTCCAAGCTGTATCCACCGAGTTGCACCATTGGCATTCTTTCCAAGGCCGGTTGTGAGCATTAAGCACAGCAACAAAAACAGACCGACCATCACTGGAATGACAATCCGTCGCGCAAAATCAGTAGAGATGCTGAAAGCGATAAAAAATCCGCCCACACCAAGAGCAAGAAATAAACCGTGTCGCGCAAGCGCCAACCATGCCTCTCCGGGTGCGGCACCAGAAACCGCAGTCACTAGGCCAATGCCTGCAAGGGCTGCGATGCAAGTGAGAGCACCAAGGCTGGCTCCTTCGACACTTTTCCAGGCTTCCATCTCAGCGTACCTTGATGAAGAACAGCCCTATTGCAGCGCTGACAGCGGCAACAATCCAGAATCTTGAAACAATTTTTTGTTCTGGAATGTTTTGCAACTGCCAAACATGATGAATCGGGGCTTTGAGAAACAGGCGCTTACCGCCGCTAAATTTAAAATAGTAAATCTGCAACAAACTGGTAGAAACTTCCAGCACGAAGACCCCAGCAAGTAGCGGCAGCGCAAACTCCTGCTTGGCGACAATCGCGAAATAGGCAATCGCGGCTCCCAACGGTAAAGAACCGCTGTCGCCAAAAAAAACTTCTGCCGGGTGTCCGTTGTACCAGAGGAAACCAAAGGTTGCACCGAGCACAGCCGCAGCCATCACCGTGACTTCCCCCGCCCCAGGAATATAAGGCAAGCTCAAGTAGGCCGAATAATCGACACGTCCAACCGCATAGACCGCAGCGGATAAGGCAATGAGAGGTGGTATCGCGGAGCCCGCGGCGAGGCCGTCAAGACCATCGGTAACGTTCACCGCGTGGCTACAAGCAAGAATAACAAAGGCTTGAAAGGCTACGAAAATCGCAAAGCCAGTCCAGCCTAATGCAGCTGGTTCGGCAAATAAATCTTTCAACAGCGGAAAATATAAATTGCGTATACCAGGGTAGCCCGTCACCGGATCGCCGAGCGCCCAATAGGAGGCAATCACGCCAGCAGCCAGAGCCGAGGAAGCGAGGAACTTGGTGCGCCGAGACATGCCGTTACGGCCTTTCTCTTTGAACTTGATCCAATCATCTAGAAATCCGATCGTGCCCATGCCCACCATCAACACGGCACCAATCAACACCAAGGGCTCATCAAGACGACAAAATAGGATCATGGTGATAAGAATCGCCGTCATCCAAAAAATGCCGCCCATCGTGGGAACACCTTGTTTGTGCGCCGCTGCGTAGGCTGCAGCGACTGCTGGATCATCACAGACAGAAGCATTTTCCCCAACGCCAGCAGCGCGCAATTTGCGGATCAATGGCTTGCCCAATTTGATGGTTAACAACAAGCTCACAGCGAAGGCCAAAGCCGAACGCACGCCGATGTACTTCAGCGCGTTCAATGGTGACCACAGGTTATCGCTCAGGGTATGCAACCAGTAAATCACGCGCCTGAACCTCCATCCACCGATGCGGCGGCAGTGCCTGCAAGATGCCTAAGCTGTAGACCAGCAAGTATTTTTTCCAGGCCTTCGCTGCGCGATGCTTTGAGCAAGACAATATCGTGGGGCTGCAAATAATCAGTCAAAATTTCTGCTGCTGCAGCGACATCTTCCACTAGTCGAATCGCGACTTGCTTGCCGGCAGTTGCTGCAATCCATGTCCCGCCAACACCTACCCCAATCAACAAATCAATGCCGATTTCCGCAACTTGACAACCCACTTGGCGGTGCAAAACTTCGGCGGCGGCCCCCAACTCTTGCATCGAACCAAGTACTGCAATGCGTCGTCCGCGTCGCGGCCAACTACCCAGTAATTCAAGCGCGGCCGCCATCGATGCGGGATTGGCGTTGTAGGCATCATCAATCACCGTAACCTGGTTGATCGTTGAAACAGTGAGGCGGCCTGGCGGTGCCTGCAGCTGGGTAAGGCGCTGACATAAATCAGTGATGCTCACGTGATGATCTACAGCGATGCGCGCAGCAACAAAAGCCGTAGCGATTTGGTGACGTGCAAATAACGGCAGGACTAGCTCACCCCAAACAGGATGCTGAACATGAACAGCACCAGGTTGGTTGCAAAGGATGCGCCAACCCGACTCATCAAAGGGATCGACCTTGACCATGTCGGCCTGCCAATCCGCAGTTAGGTCGTGGATTTTTTCCCAGCACGGACTATCGAGCCACACGCGGTTTTGCTCCAAAACAGAGCGACCCAACTTGGCTTTCTCAACCGCCACGGTGCGCAAATCCACCAGCCCTTCTAAGTGAGCCGGCGCAATAGCCGTAATCCATGCCTGATGTGGACGAGCAATTCCAAGCAGGACTTCCATCTCACCGGGAGCATTGATGCCATACTCCAAAATGAGCACTTTGGTGCTCAAAGGTGCGGCCAGAATCGCGAGCGGCAAACCAATCTCAGAGTTGTAGGAAGCCGGTGCCGCAAAAATGTTTTGCTGGGCACCGCCGAGCAACTGAAAAAGGAAGTCCTTGGCCGTAGTTTTGCCCACCGAACCAGTGATGCCAATGACTTTGGCCTGTAAGCGTCCAAAATGAAAACGCGCCAAATCAGCCAAAGCAGTCAAAGTATCCGGGACTACCAAATAATCGAGCCCGGTGGGACGCTCCTGCCCGTCGGGCAAAACCAATGCTGCGGCCGCGCCCTGATCTAAGGCTTGGCGCAAGTGCAAGTGGCCGTCGGTGCGGGCGCCACGCAGAGCGACAAATAAATCACCGGGCTGTACTGCGCGACTGTCAATCACTACACGCGCGAACTCGCGGGTGCCGTCGCCATGCAAAATAGCCCCGACTGCACTAGTAACACAATCCGCAGTTAGGCCAAGCATTGCACCGCCTCCGCTAAAAGAATTCGGTCATCAAAATCGTAACGAACGCCGTGAATCTCTTGATAAGTCTCGTGCCCCTTGCCTGCCAACAGCAGAACATCTCCCGCTTGCAAACTTTGAACAGCCATGCGGATAGCCTCTTTCCGATCAAGCACCAGGCGCGCTTGGCCACCGCTTTCTTGCACCCCAACCATGACTTGATCTGCGATGCGCTGTGGATCTTCGGTGCGGGGATTATCGGAAGTAACAATGCACCAAGCACAGTTCTCGGCCACCGCGCGGCCCATAGCGGCGCGCTTGGCTGGATCGCGATCGCCGCCGGCGCCAAATACAACACCGACCCGCCTATCGGGATAAGTGCAAGCGAGGGCATCTAACACTTGAATCAGAGCATCTGGAGTGTGTGCGTAATCGACGAACAAATGAAATCCAGAAGCACCTGCGACCCGTTCTAAGCGCCCAGGTGCGGCGCCCGCTTCGGATAGGGCTGTGCAGCTTTGGCCTAGATCCACCCCGGCGACGCACATCATGGCCGCAGCGACCAAGAGGTTTTCGGCGTTATGTTGACCAATCAAATCGCTCTGAATCTCGCCTGCACCCCAACAACTATCGATGTGCAAAGTGAGACCAGCACCGTTGTCTTGCAGCAAGCCGCGGATATCGCAACTCGCCACACCCAGTCCCCAAGTTAAAAGTTGAGCCTGGGCCCCAGTGCACAAATCTTGCAAATCTGCACGCGCCGGCAACAATCCCACGGCGCTGGGTTTTAACTCCAGAAATAGCTGTGCTTTGGCGGCCGCATAGCGATCCATATCGTGATGATAATCCAGATGATCGTGCGTGAGGTTCGTCCATGCCGCGCAATCAAAATCAATGCCAGCCAAACGCTGCTGCACAATTCCATGAGAACTGGCCTCCATGATGACGGCATCCGCACCGTGTTGCAGGACCTGCGCTAACCACTGGTGCAAAATATCCGCAGATGGAGTGGTATTGCAAATCGCGGTAATCTCTTGATCAAAACGCAAACCTAAGGTGCCACCCCCGGCAGTCGCACGGCCAACACGATTCATCGCATATTCAAACATATGCACAATGCTGCTTTTCCCATTGGTGCCAGTCACTGCCCCCGCCCATAATTGGCGACTAGGATCACCGGCTAAATGCCCGGCAGCAAAACCTGCTGCTCGTGCTGCTGGCTGCGCCGTTACCAAGTGCGGCAACTGACCATAACGGGTGTCGCCATGCAGCAAAAAAGCCTTGGCACCCCGGCTGTAAGCTTCCGCCAAAAAACGCCGCCCATCGTCGGCATGCCCACCCAAAGCACAAAACAAATCACCTTGTTGGACCCGCCGGCTGTCGAAACAAGCACGCAATAACGACGGCTCCGGCGGGCTAGTATCGCCAGGAAAAACCACCCGCACTCCATGCTCTTGGAGGCGCTCGGCAAGGTGCGAAAACTTCATGATCTCAGCGGTCTAGAGTAGCGGCAGAGGCATTCCAATCCAAGCCCTGGTTGCCTGAGGTAGGCAAACTCCCGCGCAGTTCTAATGCACGGTACAGAATGTTGGCTGCTGCCGGACCGGCGACCTTGGAACCAAAGTGATGTGTGCCGATGCGGTCGGCATAGCTCGTTCCATAAGCCACCACCAAAACCAAAACCTCTGGATCCTCGTAAGGTCCATAACAGACAAAAGATGAGGTGTATTTGTTCAAAAAAGGACCACTCCGAATCTTGGCTGTGCCAGATTTTCCGCAGTAGCGTAGGTCATCACGGTGCGGCAACCAATTACGCGTCTCCTTGTTGACCATGCCCAACATCGCTTCCCGAACATAAGCGGTGGTACTGGCGTCAAAAAGCTGGGCACGGACTGTGGCTTCTGAGGCGGGGTCGAAAGTGGCTTCTAAAAGGTTGCCACCATTGGCGATGCTGGCGATGGCCAGCGCATGATCCAATGGAGGTATCTCAAAACCCTGCCCAAACCCCATGTTGGGAATCGTGTAAGCCATTCCATCAGGGCCGCGCTCCTTCATAAACGCCTCACGTGGTGGTGAAAACCGCGGCATAAATTTTTGCTCTAAGCCGACCAACTCAAAAATCTTGTCATGGTATTGGTAAAAATCCAAAAGATCCGCCATGCCTTCGCGACCGATTTCCCGGGCGATCTGCGCGTAAACAATGTTCGAAGATTCCACGATGCCTTCAAACGCACGATAATCCCCTGGCGGCATTGTGCCGGTGTCGGTGATGACATTCCTCGGCAGCCGATGCGGCAAGTTCAGCCGCCCGCCAAAGCGTTGAAAACGCTGCTCCTTGGTAATTGCGCCGCGTTGCAGCGCATACGCCGCAATCAATGGCTTCATAGTGCTGCCGGGTTCAAAGTTCCACCGCGATGGATTAACCCAACCAACTTCCTCAACTTCCCCGGTATAGGGATTCTCACGCCGTTCTATCGACTGCATCGGATCATTCGCATCATAATCAGGCAAGCCCATCATCGACAAAACCTGGCCCGTTTTGACATCCAGGGTAATCGCCATGCACCGCCAAGGTTGATGATCTTCCATCAGCTCGACAAGCTGCGTGCGCGCGTACTCCGAGAGATTGAGGTCCAACGAAGTGCGTATAGACTGCCCCGCCTGCGCTTCGAGATTATCGAGTGCCAGATCCACACCATAATCACCACTGACGCTCAAAGTGTGCCTCTTGCCCTCCATTCCTTCCAGCAAGTCATTCAACCCCCCTTCAAATCCGCTATTGGCCTTATCGTCGGTTTGAATCTGGGGCGAACCCTTATCTCCAACCAGGCCAATCACATGGGCCAAGACGGCTCCGTTGGGATAAACGCGATCGAACTCCTGCTCCAAACTGAGCCCCGAATAATGCACCCGTTTCAGCGCTTGGATGGCCATCTCACGCTCGCTCAAAGTCAAGCCGCGGCGCAACACCTGTCGTCCGCGTGGGTCCACCATTAAGGCACGCCACATCTCTGCAAACGGGATTTGAGTGCCATCAGCCAGTATTTGCACTCTCTCCAACACCTGCTCTACCGTAAGTCCACCACCGTCTTCACTCTCCAACCCACGAATCAAGCTGCGATCTTGCGGCAAATAGTTAATCACTAAATTCCAACTGCAACGGTCCTCTGCCAACACCAAACCATGACGATCCAAAATTGCGCCACGCTCTGCCGGAATGATGGTGGTGAGCCGCACACGATCCATGGTGAGTTCCGCTGCGTCTGAATTCGGATGACTCCACGAAATCAAATTCACTAGCGAAGCTAGGTACAACATTCCGATGGGAGTCAAGGCCATCCAGGGACGGAATGCTTGGGGGGATTGGCTCACAGTTGTGGCAAGTTAGCGATTTCTTGTTGTTGTTTCCTTCTTTCCAACTCACGCTGCAAATTCGCAGGGGTTGTGACTTCATTGAAGAAGTTAATGCAGTTCCGAATTCTCAAGTTGCACTCCACTTTGCAACGGCGCTGCACTTCGATGCGACCCCGCGCGGCAATGGCCTCATTGCGTAAGCCCAAGCCACCCAACAGTTCGAGCACTAACACGACCACAAGAACTGCAATCCGTTCGTTCACCTACGCTCTCCAGCAGAGACATGTTCCAAGGCCCGCAAGCGGGCGCTGCGCGAACGTGGGTTAGTGCGAATCTCGGCCAGATTGGCCACCGTGCCGCGCGGCGACAAGCTGTAGAATTCTCCACCACGTGCTTCATTGCGGAAGGCATGTTTCGCCAAGCGATCCTCCAAGGAATGGAAAGAAATCACTGCTAAGCGGCCACCGGGAGCCAGCAAACGCGGAGCGGCGTGTAAAAACGCATCAATCTCATCCAACTCACGATTCACGGCAATGCGCAACGCTTGAAAAGTACGGGTGGCGGGGTTGTGGCCACTGCGCCCCCCAGGGATAGTGCGGCCAACCAAATCGGCCAACTGCGAAGTACGCAGCAATGGCCCAAAGCGGCGTTGTTTGACAATCGCATTGGCAATGCGCCGCGAAAAGCGCTCCTCGCCATAGACGCGCAGCCACTTCTCGATTTCATCCTCGGAGGCATTGGCCAAAAGGACCGCTGCCGAAGTCTTTTGCATGGTGCGATCCATACGCATATCCAACGGCCCATCCTGCTGAAAGGAGAAACCACGCTCGTAATCATCAAGCTGATCGGAAGACACACCAAAATCAGCCAGAATGCCGTTGGCAAGACCTAAACCAGCTTTTTCGACCAAACTCTCTATGGCTGAGAACGGCGCGTGTGCGAATTGCACACGCTCGCCGAACTCCTCGAGGTGTAAACGGGCCCGCTCCAGCGCCTGAGCATCGCGGTCGATGGCGAGTAAACGCACATCAGCACTCGCGCTCAACACCGCATGGGCATGACCGCCTCCACCGACGGTGGCATCCACGAAAAATCCACCGCGTTGCGGCTGCAGAGCCTCAAGCACTGCCTCCATGAGGACGGGTTGGTGACAAGATGGCATCAGTGGACCAGAAGGCGTAGCAAGGTGACGACAGACAAGAATCACAGTCCCCCCTCCTCAGGTACATAATCCGGATTGGGGAAAGTGGCCGCCTCCGTGTTGAAGAAATCATCTGCAGCTGGCAGCGCGGTTTCCAGGTACATCTTGCGATCCCAAATTTCAAAATAGCTCAAGCTTCCAACAATCATGGCGTCTCTCCCGAGTTCAATGCGGGCACGTAGCTCGTCTGGAAGTAGCAGGCGCCCCTGCGCATCCAATGCAATCTTCCGTGAGTTAGCGCCCAGGCTGCGGCGCAGTAATTGCGCGCCTTTGGCGGTCTTTTGTTTGGCGACGGCGCTGCCGATATAGGCGGCAAAAGCAGAAGCTGTGTAAATCACCAAGCAACCGTCCGCTTTATTGACGACCACATGAAAGTGGTTGCGTTCGCTGATTTCTTCAATTTCCTCAAGGAAACGACGCGGCACAAAAATGCGACCTTTCTGATCGATTTTGTGTTCGAATTCCCCGTTGAAGCTAGTCATGAATTGAGAGCGGATGTTGTAGCGGCCTTGAACAGGACAAATTCCCCATATTCATGCTCGTCTCCACCACATTCCTATTCTTCTCTCCCACCCAAATTTGGCAAGAAAAAACCCGAGAAAATCCACGGGTTTATTAAATTGTTTGTATCTGGCTTGTTTTAATGCACTTACGAAGGCTCGCTGGCCTCAAGTCCGCCCTCAATCGTCGGGTCTAGGAGCCCAGCAAGGATGGCGGACAGTTGTGCACGACGTTCCTCTTCCAATCCGCGTGATTCCACGGTGAAGGTGGTTTTGGAGCGTATTTTGCGCAGAATCAAAAATTCGACGCCCTGCCGCGCCTCCACGCGCTCGAGACGCAATTTCCGGTGCCGAACGAGCAGCAAGGTGAGTAAATAGCGCAAATCACGGCGCTCTTCGCGTGGGTCATCCGCCAGTTTTTCCAGCACTGCGAGCAACATGTCAAAATCAACCTTCAGAGCACCGCCCTTTTCACGATGAGAAGTACGCCAATAGACCACATCTTGGCTTGGATCGCGGTCATCAAACGAAGCTCGGCATAAATCGACCCGTTGTAGTTCATCAACCACGATACGTAGCAACGAATACACTTCTTCTCCTTCCACAAAAGTGCGCTCGCAATCACTGCAACACAGTTGTCGTTTGGCGTAAGTCCAGTTTTCAGCCATGGGTTAACCTGAGATATGCAGTTGCGACAACACGTGCTGCATCAAAACGCGCGCGCGGGCCGGTTCATCGTCGGTACGCTCCCACTCCGCAGCAGCAGGATTCATGGTTTCATTGATTTCCATGTTGCGTTCCGTCAGAACTCGTGCTTTGAGGATCGTGCTGCCATCTTCACGGATGACCACTTTCAAAATTCCTTGCCAGCGCAATCCTTTCTTGCTGTACGGCCGCAAATGGACATCCCAACCGGAAGTGACGCTGCCCCGGCCCTCATCGCGCGAGCCCGGGGGAAATCCCGCACTCACCGTGGCCCATTCACATGCATTGAGCAAATCCCGCCGCGGAGGAGCAGGTTCCACCACGTATTCCACCCACAAACCAGCGGCGTCGTCATCGTCCAACGGTGGAGTGGTGCAGGCTGCCGGCAGCAAAACCAACAGCAGCAAAGAAAGCATCAACAGCTTGCGCATTGTGTGATTCTAGCAGCCCCGAAGACGCCTAGCCCTTTTTTGAGGCACTGCGTTCCCGCTCGCGTAATACCAGGCGCAGCGGCACGGATTTGAGCCCGAGGCGCTTGCGCAAATCGCTGCTGATGGCACGCACCACCTCTTTTTCAAATAGGTGTTTGCGGTTCACAAACAGCAAGAACGACGGCGGGTTAGAGCCAAGTTGGGTGGCGTACATGACCTTTGGTTTCTCACCCCGGCCGCGGAATCGCAAAGTGTTAAAGGTTTGGGTAACAATACGGTTGAGCTCACCAGTGCCTATCTCCACCTTGCCCTCCTCATGCAAAGCTAATGCTTCTTTGATGACGCGATCGATTCCCTTGCCGGATACGTTGGAAATCGCAATCACCGGACTGCCTTTTAAGTGAGGTAATTTATGCTCCACATGATCACGGAAGGCCTGCAAATCAAAGTCTTCGATTAAGTCCGTCTTGGTGCCCACAACTACCACTGGGCGAAAGCGGTCGACAATCGTCCGCGCAAGCTCCTGATCCAAACGCGCTAGGTCGTTGGTAAGGTCAAGAAAAAGCAGAGTCACATCGGCACGACGAATCGCTTGGTCACTGCGGGTTAGAGAATAGAATTCGATGGCATTGGCCACTTTGCCGCGGCGGTGCACACCAGCCGTATCGACCAAAGTAATGTCATGCTCGCGCCAGCGAAAATCAATATCAATGGCATCCCGGGTGGTGCCAGCAATATCACTCACAATCACCCGGGGCTCGCCCAACAGTTTGTTGATAAAGGAGGATTTGCCGGTGTTGCGCCGGCCCATCACAGCGATTTTCAAACGCTCCACAAAGTTCACATCAACTTTCTCCGGCAGCGCCACAACCAAGCGCTCATAGAGATCGCTAATCCCCATGCCTTCTTGGGCAGAAATAGGCAAGGCATCGCCAAATCCTAACGAGGAAAAATCGGCCAAAGACAACTGGGCAGAGCGCGCTTCACTCTTATTCGCCACCAAAATAACCTTCACATCCGAGCGCCGCAAATGCCGCGCAACCTGTTCATCGAGCAAAGTGACGCCTTCGCGTGCGTCGACCAAAAACAGCACCACCTGCGAAGCAAGTAAGCCGGTCATGACTTGGTACTCCACAGACTCGGCAAGATCGGCACGGTCGACGACGCCGATTCCACCAGTATCCATCATTTCGAAATACAATTCGTATTCGGGCAAATCAACCGGCACAATCAAACGATCACGAGTGACGCCTGCGGTGTCTTCGACAATGGCCCGTCGCTCGCCCAGAATGCGGTTGAACAAGGAAGACTTGCCGACGTTTGGGCGGCCAACGATGGCCACCAATGGGCGTTTTGAAAGGGTTTGACTCATCAGCGAATTCCCAGCATGGGGTGTATTTGCGGCAACACCCGCAAGTCCAAATGAAAGTGAAACAACTGCAAACTCCAATCAAGAAGTTGCTTGCCAGTGGGAGGCCCTGGCCCCGCACCGAACTGGGTTACGGGTTGCAAGAAAACCGTGCACCCCGGAGAAATCTTGGCGATGGCAGCGAAGGCATCCTCAAGTTCTGCGCGCGTAGTCATGGCGGTGACCACCAACTTGACTTGCACCGCAACACCACTCACCACCGCTACGGCTAAACACGCCGCGGGTTCCAGTAATGATTCCCCTTGGCGCACGGTATTGGGCAGCTTCCAATCCAATGACAATAGATGCACATAGGGCAACAACAAGCGCAGCTTGGCAGCGTACACGCCGGCAGTTTCGAGCAACACCAGTCCACCCCATGTCGGTAACCAAGCAGCCAGGAAATCAACTTGTTCGAGTGGCTCACCGCCGGTAACAGACAACATGATTTGCTCACGCCGCAAACCAGCCTCATGCAGTAATCGGTCAAGTTCGGCCTCTATTTCCTGAATAGAGAGACTTCCACTCGCCTGCCAGGAACGCGGGGTATCACAATAAGTACACCGCAACGGGCATCCGCCGAGGCGTAAAAATAATTGTGGGCGTCCTACCTCAAGTCCTTCGCCCTGAAGGCTTAGAAAGATCTCGTCGACGTGGACGGTAGCGGTTTCCGGAGTCATCACGACTGCAGCATGGGGAAGCCCCCGGTGACGCAAAGCATCCATCCGGGGAGTGCGGGCCCTGATATGACAAGCCAGTGGAGAAGGCGCAGCGAAACCTAATCAGGGACTACTTCGCCGGCTGCCTCGGCTGCGCGAGCGGCAGCATCGGCGGCTTCCGCCTCAGCGATGGAAATTTCGCGTTCCGCCGCAGCAAGCGCCTTCAACTGACGCTTACTCACGGTGCGGAAACTGGTGCGCACTTTCGGCAAACCGAGTGGATTGGAACTAAGTTCCACTTCGCCCCCCTCCACGAGTTTGTCAATCCGCTCACGACGGGTAAATACAGAGCGCACCGAGGAAAGTCCGCTACCGAGGTTCAGGGATTTATGGATGGACATGGATCGAAGTTCTTAGTGGTTCAATTGGACGAGTCTGGCCGAGGCTCGATGCTGGCCCCCCGAAAGGGGAAATTACCAGCGCTCCCCTCAGGGGAAGTTTCTTGGATTCTCTGCAAGGTATCTTCTAAGGTTGCTGGATCGGTTTCTCGACCGACAAACAGCGCTAATTGTTCTTGCCCTGAATCGTCAGACACCCGTAGCAGATTCACAGCATCATACTCTAATTTCAGCAATGCGCTGCCATCCTTTTGGCCTTGCTCCATCCTAGAGATTTCATAACGGCTCGCCAAAATGCCGTAGCTAACCTTCTGTGGGCCACCAAACATTGCGTATAAGCCCCAGATGACCAAAGCGACGGCCACCACGCCAGCGCCAATTTGGAGCATGCGGGGCGGCAAATGGAAAGCAAAAGAACGGCCAGCAGGGACGGAAAAAGACTGCCGCGAAGTAGGCAAATCGATGCCGGCCTCGCGGTCTTTCCGCTGGCGCAACACATCCAATAATTCGCGTTTTCTAGGGGTCATCGGCTTCTTACAACGGCAAAAGGATACCCGCTTGAAGCGCGGCTGGCAAACTTGAGCAGTCCTCTGACATCTATGGCAGAATAGGGCAATGCCCCGCGTCTACTCCAACGATGCCCCGCGCCGTGCTGCTGCGGAGTGCCTACTTGAGGGGATGCTCGAAGCTGGCCTAGCAAGCATTCATCGTGTTGCCCCGGCTCCTCCGCTCCCAGCCACCACCTCCAGTGCGGAGGCCCTTTCTCTTGGTTTGATTGCTGCGGCCGTCGCCAGCTGTCAAAACTGTGATCTTTGGCGTAACCGCACCACCGCCGTGCCTGGAGAAGGTCATGCCGCAGCCCGCCTGATGTTTGTTGGCTTAGCTCCGGGGGCGGAGGAAGACCGCCTCGGACGCCCGTTTGTGGGCCCAGCTGGCCAATTGCTCGACAAGATCATCGAAAATGGCATGAAACTGACGCGCTCCGAGGTTTTTTTTAGCAATCTCGTCAAGTGCCGGCCGCTTCATGACGGCGCCCCCCAAGAGCAGGAGGTCGCTCTCTGTTCCAACTACCTCACACAGCAGATTCACGCGATTCAGCCCGAGCTCATCATCGCCCTGGGGCTCCCGGCAGCGCAATTTCTGTTGCAAACCAGCGCCCCAATCGCGGCAATCCGCGGAAAAATCCACCAAAGACCGCAAGACGGCCCCCCTATCCTAGTGACCGATCACCCTGCCTCCTTGCTCCTGGAACCCTCACGGAAAGCCGAATGCTGGGCGGATATCCAGGTTGCCATGCGTTTTCTGGGTTTGCCTGCGTGATATTCCAGGTAACTTCCAAAGGGAAGGAAACTTCCACTTCTTGTAGAACGATCAACCACACCTTTGACGCGTAGCCGCGCGTCGGCATAATCTCTGGTCGGCCCGTGGCTCTGCCGCTCCGGTCGTCCTTGGCTTCTTTGTAAGCCGTTACTTTCCCGCACCCTTGTGGCTGATTCTCCTCGCGGAGAACTGTCACAAATGCCGCCCCTTCCCAAAAGAACTCGATGCGCCCTGATAGGAAGAAACTGTTGCTCCCATTTCTGCTTCTCGGTGCTTGCACTTCCCCGCAAGCAGAGATTGAAGATGGCCAATACCAACTCGCCGATGATGCTCCACAAATGGTAGAGCAAGACCCGGGTCAGCAAGAGGCTAACGCCGGTAGTGCTGCCCAGCTCATTCGCGCGAAAAGTGAAAAGAACGCCCTGGTTGCCCAGAGCTATGTTGACATGGGTGCTGACGCTTTCGAGCGCGGCGACTTTGTCGGCGCAGGTGTTCACTACGCAGAGGCAGCCCGCCTTGATCCAAACAGCGTGGCTGCCCGCGACGGAATGCGTCGTGCGCAACTTGCTTCCGCCGGTCAGCCTTACGACATTGACTCCGCAGAAAATGCCTTGGAGACCGCAACCCGGCGTGCGAGTGCCCAACGTATGCGCGTCGAGGGTTTGGTGCGCGAAGGTGATATCGCCATGGGCCAAGGCGATTTCCAAACTGCCGTCGAACGCTACACCATGTCCACCCAGGCATTGTCGTTCAACCCGAACTTGGCTTACGGTTATTTGGAAACCGGCCTAGTTCAGAGCAAACTGGATGAAGCTGTTGCGGCCCGCAACTCCGCGGATTTAGCGAATCGCGCAGCAAACATTCAAGGTGCTGCTGCTGAGGCTGCTGCCACCGTGGAAGCCCGCAGTGCTTACAGCGCAAACCTCATTGCCAGCCACCTCGACGACGCCAACGAGAAGTTCCTACAAGGCTTCCCTGGTGAGTCCGTCACCATTCTTGATCGTTTTCTACGGATTGATCCGGGTAACGAGGATGCTATCTACTTGCGCAGTGTTGCGCTGGAAGCTTCTCACCAGAACCGCCAAGACAGCACCGCTGCTCGGTTCAGTGAAGAATGGCAACGCACCTTCGAAGTGCTGCGTCACCAAACTGCGCCGCCAAATGGCTCCTTCAATTTCGATAAGGACTATTGGGAAAATGTAGTTTCGATCCGTAAGCCTCTCGACCAGGTCGAAGTCGATGTGACCATGGATCCTGTTGAGGCTGCCATTCGCTTCGCCTTGGCGGATACCAAAATTGTCCCCAACTTTGATGGCACCCTGGAAGAGATCGTGCCAAACCTGCAAGCTTTCACAAAGGTGAACTTCCAGCTTTCACGTGCCGTCCTTGACGACATTGAAGAAGACGTCAAAACCATTCGCCTGCCAATCAAGCAAGCCATGAGCGTGGATCGCATCCTGCGCATCATGGAAGACTTGATGGGTAGTCAGGTGAAGTTTGTAGTTCGCCACGGAGCTGTGTGGGCCTTAACTGCTGAAGAAGCGGATACCGAGGCCATCACCAAGCTTTACGAAGTGCGTGACATTGTGCGCCCGGTCAAAGACTTCCCACTTGGTGATTACAATCTCAACCCATCCGGCGGCATCGATTCCGAGGCAGAAGAATTGCCGGAGCCGGAAGCCACCATTCTGGGTGATGATGATTTGATCACGATGATCACAGAATCGATTGCCCCAGATTCCTGGGACGGCGAAAACCACTCCGCAGCCATCGAAAGCGGCAATCTCATCGTGCACCACAATCCTGAAGTGCAAGCGGAAGTGGCGCAAATGCTCGAAGATTTGCGCGTGCCGGCGAACATCATGGTGGACATCAAAGTGCGTTTCATGCGCGTGGAAGATTCCTTCCTGCAAGATGTCGGCGTAGACTTCCGCGGCCTCGGTAACGATTCCACTTCTGGCGCAGCGGGCAAGGGCGACGATCTCGTCTTCGACGATTTCGGCAACAACTTTGGTTCCGCTGGAGCTCCTGGCCGGATCGGCACCGGCGCCGACAGCGGCATGATTTATCGGGAAGCCAACAGCGACGTCACGATTCTTGCACGCACGGAGAACCTTTACGACTCCAGCCTCGGTGGCGATGGCATCATGACCAACGCTGGCGGTTTGGCCATGCAGTACACCTGGCTTGACGATACCCAGCTGGAAATGGTTCTGCGGGCTGTGCGCAAGTCAAAACGCTCCGAGCTAGTCGTGGAGCCGAGCTTGATGGTGTACAACACCGCGCGCGCCAACCTAGTGGTAGCGAACCAAGTCTCCTACATCTCAGACTTTGATGTTGAGATTGCTTCCAACGCTGCCATTGCTGACCCAATCGTCAAGGTTGCCAACGATGGCGTGTTCTTGGATGTTCGCCCAGTGGTCACTGCTGACCGGCGTTTTGTTTGGATTGACGTCCGCCCCACCGTCGCCAACCTGAAGCGTCCTATTGCGACTCTGCAAACTTCACTCGGTGTCGGTTCCCCGGTAACTTTGATGCTGCCCGAACTGGAGCTGCAGAAGATTCGCACCCGCGCGATTCTGCCTGACGGCGGCACTTTGCTGCTCGGCGGCATGAACGTCATCAAAGAACAAGAAATGGTTACTGGAATCCCCTTCTTGAGCTCGATTCCGGTGCTTTCCTTCTTCTTCTCGCGTAAAGGTACCTACGAGTCCTACCAGAAGCTGATCATCCTGCTGACGGCACACATCATCCTCCCCGAAGAGTACGAGCCGGAAAAACTGCCGGCCGGCTTCTAGAACCGGGAAACCGAACGGCCGGGGACGTATACACGTCTCCGGCCGTTTTCAATCACACCGAGAACGATTCAGCCCTTCATCACATCATCTGGCATGCTAGCCCTCTGTTCCGGATTCCTACTTAGTCTTCTGGCGTTACCGCAAAGCGGCGTCGACAACATGGCCCTCAAAAATGCCAACGCGGCACGGGCTATCACTGAAGAGTTCAGTCTCGACTATTGGTCAGAGAAACTCCTCGAGCGCGCCCTAGCGGAAACCCATGGCCCAGAAGGCCGGTCGGAGTTGCTACTTGCCCGTTGCGATGTGCTCCGCCTCAAGGCGGGTCGCAAGATTAACGACGATGAGCGCCTACCTGCTCTTGGCGATGCCGGCACTGCGTATGTGGAATACCTTGAAAGTAGCCCGGGTGCTGCACGCACGGTTTTAGCGCAGAAGAACCTTGGGGCGCTATCGAAGATGTATGGCGAAACCTTGGTGCGCCTCATCGAAAATGGAGACATTCAAGGTGAAGAGCGTGCTGCAGCGGTTGTGACTGCAGAAGCTATTTTCAAAACGGCGCTCGTGGGCATGAACACCGTGGTCAGCGATTGGGAGAGACTAGATGACGAAGATGAAGAGAAAAACTTCACCCGCTACACCGTCTATTTCCCAACCGTGTTTAACCGCGCCATGGTTTACCTTTATTGGTCCCAGCTCCACGAACCCGGTTCCTTGGAGCGCAACCAGCGCGCCAACCAAGCTTTGGAGGCCTTGGGCGATTTCGCAATGGGTGCACCTTTTCTACAAGCACAATTGGCGTATAAGGCCATGGCGGACTGCTACGTCGCGCTTGGCTCCTACGGAGAATCTACCGATTACTTCGATTACGTGCTTGGCAATATCACCCAACTACTTCAAGAATCGGGCTCTGAGCTAAGCCAAGACTACATCGATCTGCTGCACGAGGTCGTGCAAGAAACCGACCACGGCTTAATGAAGATGCTCCTACTCGCCGGCAACGTGGAACATTTTTGGGAAATCTACGATGGCATGATCAAGTGGACTACCGAAGAGCGCATCGAGCTCAGCCGCCCCGGCTATGAAGCCATGCTCACGGCCGCTTTACAAATGGTGAATGAAGGCCGTGCCATCGATGCGATTGAACTTTCCAATCGCATCGCCGAGGCCAATTCGAATAGCCCATTACGTCTTCAAGCGAATGCAGTCATGGGACGTGCGATTGCCATTGCCCCGCCGGATGCCGACATTCCGCTCGATGTACTCTACGGTGCAGCCGAAGGCGCTTTCTACCAAAAAGATTACAGCGCCGCGGTCGACGGCTTCCGCATGCTCATTCCGCGACTTGCCGGTTCACGCGACGCCGATTTATACGGCGCCCACGCGTATTACTTGCTTGGTCTTTCCTGGGCCAAGCTTGACATGCCGATGCTGTCTGCCGTGGCCCACCAAGTTGGTTGCCTCGATTACAGCGAAGATGAAGATTGGACCCTGAAGAATGCACAGAGATGGCAAGCTGCTGCCGAGCGCTTCACCAACCTTGATCCCGCCGACAAAATCCTGCAGGCCTTTAATGAAGATGCTGTACAGGCGGTGGTGGACAACGACGGTGGTGGCGATGATTTGCAATACAAGCAAGCCAAAGCCGCGCACGACGCTGCCAAAAAAGCCGCGCGGGCCAAGGCAAATGATGCCGATATGGCACGCCTGTATAAAAAAGCCATCGCTCTCTACAAGGTGGTTCCGAAGGAGAGCTCCAAATATGAGCAATCTCTGCTCGGCATTGCCATTTGTGAAGACGAAAGCATCGCTTTTGATCCCTCTGCGGCGGCCCGCGCGGAAACTCTGTTAAAGGCTTTCCTCAACGTCTATCTTGCCGATCCAGCCAATGCACCGCAGGATCCACGCCAGCGGAAAGTGCGCAAAGAAAGTGAACCGGCGGCAAATTTTTACCTCGGACACACTTATCGCGCTATGGCCAAGGCTGGAGATATGTCTGCTTGGATGAAGGTACTGCAAACCTTTGAAGGGATGGTTGAGAAGTTTCCCGATCAACCAGGGCTTACTCACGCGGGAATGAGTTATCGCGTGGAGGCATTCTTAGAGCTCGACCAGAAGGCGGAAGCCCTCTCCGAGTATCAAACCATGCTGGCGCTCCCGGCCGATAAGTCCCGTTTGTCCATCGCAGCCTATTACATTTACCAGTACTACAGCAATCAGGTGGCGAATACTGCTCCAGAAGCAGAAGACGATGCGTATTGGATTGCCAAAGGTTTCCAAGCCAAATACTTAGCCGATTACAATCGTTTCAGCCGTAACCCGGCTCTGTCGAACCTGGTCAGTGAAGCCGATTTGTGGGCTGCACTGGGAGAATTCGAAAAGTCCGCTGCACTGTTTCAACTGGTGCTTGATAACTACACCAAGGATTCCAGCTATTCCGCAGCCGTGCATTTCAAGGTGCGTATGGGCTTAGTGGAATCGCTGCTGCAAATCAACAAACTGGGGGCTGCGATTCCTTTGGTTGAGGAACTCGCCGCGGAAAGTCCCAAGAACCTGCGTGTCATGATTGCGGTGGTGAAAGTCAAAGCTGGCTTCCTCGTTTACGAAAAAGGGAAAGTGATTGAGGTCCCTGGAGAGGGCACCAAAGAAGCTCTTGAGCAAGCAACCGAGATGGCTACCCTGCTGCTGAAACTGGCCGAAAACGATGCTGGCAAGGAAAATCCGCCAGTTAACTATTTTTACTTCCCCTCCTGGTGGGAAGCCAAGTTGATGCATGGCTATGTTTTGTATCAACGCAACTTGACGGTGGCAGAGGATGTTGGCAAACATAAGAAGATGGTCGAAAGCCTGCAACGACAAGCTCCCCTGCTTGGCGAGAAAGTCGTCGGCAAACGTATGTCCGAATCCCTTCGTTGGCTCTTGACCCACTAGTTTCATGATTCTTACTACCGCGCTACTACTCCCACTGCTTTTGCCAACGGCGCTGCCACAGAGCCGCGTACACAAGGTTGATGGTGGATTGGTCTCTGGAGAACTTACCGCTGCTGGCTTTGAAACTGTGGATCTCACGATTGGCGGCAAGAAGCGCAGTTTTGCTGCCGCTGAGATTCTGAGCCTGAGCCCTGGTCCTCTGCCCGAGCTCGTCCATAAAGCCGAATCCTTCTTCCTGGCCCACGATTTCCAAAATGCTGCCAACAGTTTCGATGCTGCCGCAGAAGCAGAAGCAACTGCTGAGGGCGCCTTTTGGTTGCGGTCGTGGGCAAAGTTACGCCACGCAGAAACTCTACTGGCGTGGTCAGCAACCGATCGCGGGCGAGCAGGCGACGCCGCCAAAGCGTTTCGCACTTGGTCTAGCGACAACGCCGACAGCTTCTGGTTGCCGCGTGCGCAAATGGGCCAGGCGAAAGCCATGGCCATGTCGGGAGATGTCGACGGCGCCACGTCTTTGATGCAGCGGCTTTCGGATACCGCTTTCGAAAAAAACCTCGGGCGCCATGTGGAGCTGCATGTCAACCTAGTGCGTTGCGAGGCGTTTTTAGTTGGTGGTCAAGCCGAAGTTGCCCAAGCGCGTTTACGCGATTTGGTTGTCAAACTGGGTGAAGCGGTGCAATCCCCCGAAACTCCATCCGGCAGTAAATCTCTGTTCAGCGGTCTTTACTCACAGGCTCAGATTCTGCTCGGCAACGCCATTACCGAAAAAGATGGCGGCCGCGCTGCGGCCACCTACTGGCAGAGCCTTGCTCAAGACCGCAATGTAAGCGCTGATGTGCGCGCTGCGGCATGGATTGGGATGGCTCAGAATGCCCGGGAGCAAGGCCTAACTCGTGAAGCACAACTCCAACTTGCCAAAGTCGTTGCGACTCTGCCGGCAAATGACGAGCTGATGGCTCGCGCACTTTTTGAGCTCGGTGAGATTTCTAAGGAGTTAGGGAATAACCCAACCTCCGGAGATGCTTATCATCAACGCCTACTAAAGCGCTACCCCAACACTTCTTGGGCAGCCAAGGTCCGTTAATCCCTAAGTCAACGGCAACTCAAGTCCAACTGCTGAGTAACTACGCCATTGTGGCGAGTTGCTAGAATCCTCCTCTTCCCTGGAGCAATCGCTCCGAGTAACACTAGCGTCCAACTAAAATGTCCCGATTCCGTTACCTCGTTCCTGCTCTGTTCGGTTTCCTCGCAACCGCCAGTTCCGTTCTTGCTCAAGGTGAACCTGCTGCCGATGACGGCACTGGTTTCCTCGCGGCCATCCAGAAATCAGGAACCATTGGTTATCTGATTATCCTGATGTCCGTGGTGGCCATGGCTCTGATCATCGAACACTTCATGACTCTCAAGCGCGAGAAGCTTGCGCCACCGGAAGTCATTGACGAGATTGAAGAACTCTTCCAAGAAGGCAACTACCAAGAAGCTCTGGTGGCCTGCGAAGCCACCCCATGTTTCTTTACCAACGTTACTGCAGCAGGCATCCGCAAGCTTGGCCACCACTTCGCTGCGATTGAAAAATCAATCGAAGAAATGGAAGACGAAGAAAGCATCAAGCTGCAGCAGAAAATTGGTTGGCTGTCGCTGATTGCTGGTATCGGCCCAATGATGGGTTTGTTTGGCACGGTTACGGGAATGGTTGGTGCGTTCGCAACTATCGGTTCTGCCGGAGCTGGTGGTGTCAACCCCGCAGACTTCGCAGCAGACATCTCTTTGGCACTGATGACCACCGTACTCGGTCTGACCGTGGCAATCCCTACCACGGCGTTCTACGCCTACTTCCGCAACAAGGTCACGATGACCTCGCTGGAAATCGGTGCTGTCGTTGAGGATATGTTCGAGCGTTTCCGCGCTGCTGAATAATTTAGCGCTGAAAACCGTTACCCTGTGAACATCCACGACCTAGTTTGAGCTGAGGCTCTACAACCGATGGCAAAACGCACTGCAAATACCGAAATCGAAATCGACATGACCCCCATGATCGATATGACTTTCCTGTTGATCATCTTCTTCATCATCGTGAACGATATGTCGCAGAAGGATCTGGAGGAGCTGAAGTTGCCCATCGCCATGGAAGCTGGTCACGATGAACCGCCAGAGAACCGCCCCGTACTCAACGTACGCTGGTTCCCTGCGGGAGGTGTACCGGATTCGGTCATCGCTCACTACAAAGAATTGGGCATTGGCATCCCTAGTGATCAGGAGTGGTCGGATATCGTGTGGAAGCGCAATATCCTCTACTACCCGTTCATGGATACCAAAGGTCTTACCGATCCCATCCGTAAGGGGCGGCCAGACTACTACTGGAAGTTGGCGGAAACCATGCGGCTTGTGTGGGTCCCGGAAATGGCCACCAAGATGGATGACAAGTTGAAGAGGATTTTGCCCGATGACCCGATTCTGATTCGGGCCGACCGCAACACCCCATTCAAATACATCCAGAAAATCATGGAAGTATGTACCCGCGAAGGCATTCAGATTTGGAAAGTGCAGCTTGCTGCCTCGGAAGATCCAAAGATTGTCGATGCCCGTGAAAAAGCCAAAAGGAAATAGAGCTTAATACCATGGCTAAAAAGAAGAAGAAATTCGAAGAGATCAAACCAGACATGACGCCAATGATTGACGTCACGTTCTTACTGCTGATTTTCTTCATCGTTACGCTGAAGTTCAAGGTACTTGAGGGGCGTCTGGACGCCGCCCTACCCAAGGACCGCGGCTCCAGCACTGCGAAAGAGGAAGAGATTGAAAAGATCGATATTCAACTCTATGTTGCCGATCCTGGTGACCTAGACTTCGAAATCGATGATAAGAATAAAGTTACCAACCTCAAGGTTTTCTCCGGTCGCAAGATTCGGATTGAGGTCGGTACCCAAAAATGGTACTACGAGCCATTCGATCCCAACCGCGATACCCAAAACCCGCTCCCCGAGCTTGCCACTTTCTTGAAGACCTTTGATAAGGATGAAACCCCAGTCTCCATCGATGCGCGTAAAGGCATCGTATACGGTGACGTGGTGGTGATTCTCGACGTCATCGTGCGCGCCAAGTTCGAGCAAGTTTCCTTCGCTGGTACGTTCGAGCAAGAATAGAGCATTTTGCAGCGCTGCAGAAGGAAATCACGGTTCCTTAATCCCAAGACTGCCCCTCGGCCCACCGAGCGGCAGTCTTTTTCATTTTGGCCCACTTCGCATCCTTTTCGCTGCCTAGCGGGTCTACACAGGCTTTTGGGGATGAATTTGCCAATTTACCTGCTACCGCGCTGCAAAACCGAACTACTTAACGCAACCGCCTAGCGGCCATCCATGCGCCACTTTTTGGAACTCTTCAGAGTCCCGAACATCTGACCACAAAAGGGCGTAGCGTGGCTCCGCTGGCGCTGCTACATTCTTCCCGTGCCCATCGTCCGAAAGACGGTAGCCGGGGTCTGACGGTTGACTAACCGCCTGCTCCGGCAACAGCTTGGAAAACCTGCATTCCCATGAAGAGAACCCTTAAATCGGCTGCGTGCCTTTCGCTTCCTTTCGCCCTCATTGCTTTCAGTTGTGCATCTTCTGAAAGCCCAGATGACACCAATTCCGCAGCTGCGCCTCACTCGGCGTCTAGCGATGCGCCTTTGTTTGTAGGCACTGCACAAGAGCCTGGCGATTCTGACCTTCAACAAGGTATTCAGGCCAAGAGCCTGCGTGATCAGAAGACTGCCATGTTGGTCAATGAACACGTCCGTCGCGCGCGCATGGCATACAGCGATGCACGTTTGCTGGAAGCCGAAAATGAGTTAGTGGCTGCCTTAGGCTTGGACAACTCCTCGCAGGAAGCCCGCGCCCTTCTCGAAGATGTACACGTTGCTTTAGGCAAAGCCGATACCAACATTACTGGTTCTTCCAGCGATGTGGTGCTGGCCACCCAGGCGCGCGCAGAACGTAGCCGCGCAGATGCCCAAGGCAACTTGACCGCTGGCCGCAACTACTTGAATGAAGGCAACTACAACGTTGCCATTGGCAAGTTGCGCCTCGCCAAGAGCGCCATCGATGGTTCGAGTTTGCAGATTGCTTGGGGTAGTATGACGGATGAAGTCAACACCCTGCTTGCACAAGCCGAAGCCGAGCGCGATTTGGCCTTAGCAGCCCAACGGAGCGATGAGCAGTTCGCCACCTTTGAAGCTCTCCAAGGCCAACGTCGGATGGAAATCGAACGTCGCAACTTGCGCCTCGATGCCATGTTGGTGGATGCCATTGGCGCCTTCGATGCCGCAAAATACGATGATGCCATCACCCTCTGTGAAGACATCATCCGCGAAGATCCTCTTTACGGTCGGGCACGCGAATTGAGCGATGCTTCCCAAAAAGCTCGCCACACCAACGTCGAACAGAAGTGGTTGGAGCAGCGTTCCGAGCGGTTCCAGGATTGGCAGGAAGATGTTGATGAGGCACGCATTCTCAACAACAACATCATGACCCTTCCAGACCCAACTCACTGGAAGCAGATTTCAGAGCAACGTCTGCGTTTCCGCGAGACGCAAACTGGAGGTGCTGATTCAGAGCTCAACCTGCAGTTGCTGGAAGACATCAACACCCAGCGGATTCCGAGTCTGATCTTCGAAGGGGAAACCTCTCTCGATACGGTCATCGACCAGCTGCGTACCTTCACCAGCATTCCTTTCGTGATCACTCCGGATGCCATCGAGGCCGTGGATTCCGCAGGTATTGAGTTCAACCTCAACATGACCCACGAACTGAGTGTTGCCAATGCCCTCAACATCATCACCGATGTGGCAGGAACAGGTGTCACCTACACCTTCAAGCACGGCGTGGTCTATATCACTTCCACTGCTAAAGCCCACGGTAACCTGATTCTAAGGCCACACGAAGTACGTGACTTAACCGCTCTGGTGGTGGACTTCTCCGGTCCAAAACTCGATGCCATCCGCCTTCCAGATGAAGAGTACAACGACGAAGACGGCTCCGCTTTCGGCGGTACGATTGGCGAAAGCCTGCCGATGATGGATCCGGATGCTTTGGCTGCTTTGGTGCAACAGAGCGTGGCCACCTCCACTTGGGATACCGTTGAGGGCGCTTCCATCGTGCACATCAACGGCCAACTGTTCGTGCGTCACACCCCTGAGGTGCACCAGGAAATCGAAAACTTCCTGGAAAAATTCCGCAGCTACACCTCTTCGATGGTCAACATTGAAGCGCGCTTCCTCACCATCACCAATGATTACTTGCAGGAAATCGGCATTGACTGGCGCGGCAACGGCGGCAATGGCAGTACACTGGATCTCGTCAACCTTGATGATGTCACTTCGGGCTTCGATGACAACTCTTCCCTAGGTCTGGACAACAACGGTCCTGGCTTGCCCTCTGGTGCAGATTCCAACCCATCTGCGGGAGCTTACTTCGATGAGTTTAGCGACGGCGATATCCGTGCCCGTACGGAGAACATCCTTGGCTCTTACGGTTCCCGCTTGGGAACCACCGGTGGCCTCGCGATGCAGCTGTCCTTCCTGGATGACCTGCAATACAGCCTGATTCTGGAAGCCGTTGAGAAAAGCCAAAATGTGCAAGAGTTGACCAGCACTTCGCTGTCTGCTCAAAACACCCGGCGCGCTTACGCCACCATGCTCAACCAAATCACTTATGTGCAAGACTTTGATGTTGAGGTGGCGCTGGCAGCTTTCATCGCTGACCCTGTCATTGGTGTGATTAGCGACGGCATCGTTCTGGATGTACGTCCAACCATTTCGCAGAGCCGCAAGTACATCACTCTGGAGTTACGCCCCACCATCGCCACCATCGTGCAGCCCATCACCGAGTTCACCTCGTCGCTGGCAGCACTTACCGTGCCGATTACCGTGCAACTTCCAGAGCTGCAGATTTCGTCAGCCAACACCACGGTGGTGGTACCTGACGGCGGCACGGTGGTGATTGGTGGTTTGAAGAAACTCTTCAACATTGATCAGCGCGCAGACATCCCCTTCCTTTCTGACATCCCGGTGCTGAGCCTGTTGTTCAAGAAAGAGGGCGAAGCTGAGGAGAACCGCGACATCATCCTGATGATTCGCGCAGAGATCGTCGATGCCAACGAAATGAAGGCCGCTCTCGATACTAGCCTCGGTCGCTAAGCGCTTGCTAGAAAAGGCCGGGCTTGCCGCTCGGCCTTCACCAACCGCCCTCTCTGCTTCCTGTGGAGTGGGCGGTTTTCTGTTGGCGCCGCCCAACACTAGGCTGCAACTAAACGGGAATCGCGTAGGAATCGCGCAGTAATTGGCGCAACTCAACAAACTCATCAATCACATGTGTTGGCTTACTGTGCGGCAGCAAAGCCGAATACTTGCCCGTGCCGCGCAACCAGACGGTGCGAAGTCCAGCAGCATTCGCTGTATCAACGTCATGATAAGGGTGATCGCCCACATGCATCACATGATCGGCCTCGACACCGGCGCGTTCCACGCAGCGTTGGAAAAGCCGCGGGTTTGATTTGGCAATGCCCACTGCATGAGTTATGAACAGCAGCTCTTTATCGAGAAAGCGATCAATCCCCAGGCGCAAAATTTTCTCTATTTGCTTGTGCACCAAACCGGCACTGATGATTCCTAAGCGCAGCGGCGTGGCGGCTAAGGCACGCAGAAGGTCTTCGGCCTCCGGCCTAATCCGTAATTCTTGCCACTTGGTATTGTGATAGGCAATCACCCCCGCTCCGACTAATAAATCGTGGTTGGCGCCGGCCACACAACTAGCAGGCAAACGCTGCAACAAACGGTTGTAATGGTGATCATCATTGCTGCCAAACTCCGCCACAACTTCGGCCAAAGACTGTAAGACTTGCCCCGGCTCGGCAAGCAAGCCGCGCTCAATCATGGCCGCTACCGCAGCGGTGCGCGCCTTCTGCACAAAGTCCGTAGTGCCAAAAAGCGTGTCGTCGATATCAAGGAAAAGAACCTTGAGGTCGGGAGTGTCAGTCACGAGGCTGAGTGTATCGCAGCAGAGGCATGGAGTAGACGCCGGGTGTAGGCGTGCTGTGGATTTCCTAGCACTTGGGCGGTGCTACCCGTTTCCAGAATTTCCCCATCTTTCATGACTGCGATGCGATGGGCGAAGCGGCGGACCGCCTCGAGATCGTGGGTAATAAAAAGGTAGGCAAGGCCATAACGTTGCTGGAGGCTGGCGAGGAGCTCCAGGACCTGGGCTTGAATGCTGCTATCCAGCGCCGAGATGGCCTCGTCACAGACCACCAAACTCGGTTTGAGGGCAAGTGCACGGGCAATCGCGACGCGCTGGCATTGCCCTCCGCTCAGAGCGCTTGGCAGGCGGTCAGCGAACTCCGGGCCAAGGCCCACATCCGCCAGGAGTTCTTCGGCACGAGCGCGGAGTGCAGCCCCATGCGCCTCTTGATGGATCACCAACGGCTCCACCACACTGCGCCAGACCCGCATCCGTGGGTCCAGGGCGGCGACCGGGTCTTGAAACACCATCGCAAGATGGCGCCGCAAAGGCCGCGCTTGTGGTTCTGGAAGCTGCAACCAGTCCACTTTGACGCCATCGGGCAACCAAAAATCGATTTTCCCCTCCACCTCTGGCAACAAGCGCAACAAGGCGCGCCCCACCGAGGTTTTGCCGCTACCGGATTCGCCCACCAGCGCCAAGGTTTCTCCCGCGTGAATGGCAAAACTGACCCCTCTGACGGCTTCGGTGGAGGCTCGTTTGCGCCCAAACCAACCGCCGGCCGCCTGGTAACGCACTTTTAAATGCGCTACCTGGCAAACGAAGGGGATGACGTTCGCTTGGGTGGCTTGGTGGGCGGTCGCTTGGCCACCCGCCTCTGCTGCGGCCACCAGCTCTTTGGTGTGAGCGTGTTGCGGGGCGGCAAATAATTGTGCAGGGGTGCCGCGCTCCACAACCTTGCCCGCATAGAGCACCACTGCTTGTTGGCAGAAGGCCCGCACCAGCTGCAAGTCATGGCTAATCCACAGCATGGCAAGGCCGTGTTCGGTGCGTAATCGCTCCAACAACAACAAAATCTGCTCCTGGACGGTGACATCCAGCGCCGTGGTAGGTTCATCTGCAATCAGCAAATCCGGTTCCCCCGCCAAGGCTGCAGCAATCAACACTCGTTGACGTTGGCCGCCGCTCAGTTCGTGCGGATAACGCTGCGCCATCACCGCGGGTTCGGGAAGCTCCACTTCGGTGAGCAGTTCCAACAAGCGTGCCTTACGCTGGACTCTACTGAGCTGCGATTGATGCGCGCGCAAGACTTCTTCAACTTGGGCGCCCACGCGCATCACGGGATTCAAAGCAGACGCAGGATCTTGAAAAATATAAGCCACCCGCGCACCGCGATATTTGCGCAACTGGCGTTCTGCCAAGCCGGCCAAATCCGTGCCGTCGAACAAGATCTTCCCGCCCGTGCGGCGAATTTGCGGCGGCAAGAGATCGAGTAAGGCCAATGCCGTCAAACTCTTGCCACTGCCCGATTCCCCCACCAGGCCAACGGCCTGACCCGCTGCGATGACAAAACTCACATCTTGCACCAAAACGCGTGGGCCAGCAGCCGTTTCGACTTCGAGACGGAGCTGGGACACGGCGAGTAATGGCTCGGGCGACACACGGCGATTGTACGGGGGATGGGCTGCGGAAACCGCCCCTCCAGAATCGTTATCCGCACCGCTGGCGGCAGCAGCAGCCAATCACCGTCAGCGGCAAGGTTCCAAACCAAGCGCAAGCCACTTACCCCCCCCGATCCCTACTCGTAAAAAAACAAATTAAAGCTCTCCGCCCCGCGTTCCTCCAGCCGACGCAGAAGTAAATCCAGCCACTGCAGTGAAGCATCACGCGAGACGAGAATCTGCAACGGTGGGTAGCGCCGCTTCGCTTCCTGAATCATCCGCTCAAGCTCTTCTGGCTCGACGAGACCCCTACCCGGTAGCCCGCGCAAGTACTCCTCATGCGACACTTGATCCCGGAATGCACCCGTCTCTATAGCAGGCATGCGCAGCAAGCCATTCAAGCTGCCGTCCTCCGGGGCCAATAGCACATCAGGCCACAGCATCCCCGGGTTGAGGAGGCGGTGCTCAGGACCATCACCAACACAAAAGCGAATCTCATCGCACTGGGCGCGCCAGAGATCGGGAGTGCATTGGGCCAGATGCCGGACCGGCTGCTGTGGCCGGAATTCCAAACGCACCGTGGGGGTTCCATCCACGTACTCGTCCAGCCATTTCTGAAACTCCAGCCACTCTCTATTAACGGTACTGCCAGGGGCAAGAAGGGATGGATAGGAAAAGTCTCTGCCAATCGCATGGCTGGGAATGTAGGCGTGGAGTCGATCCCGATGCTGAACCGCATACATTTGGGCAAACTGCCCGCTGGTGGCCGCCATCAGAGTCATCAGAATCAAAGCGAACAGATCCGTGGAGAGTCGCCGCAGATGGCGCTGCGGCGAAGTGACTGCACGGCCGGCCAACTCCACCAACAGAAACAGCATGGATAAAAGTGCTGCCCACATCCACCAGGAGAACATTTCCCAGAAGCGCAACAAGGTTTCTGTCTCAAGACTAGCCGGGTTGTGGTTCACGAGCATGATGATCATGAACATGACCCACAACACCAACAGCACCAGAGAAGCCATGCCCGCTTTCCCGATTGCCGGAACTGGGCTGCCGGGATCTAGCTGCGGCGGCGGACGTCGGCGATGGTGACGACTTGGAGCTTGCAGCCGTGGGATAGCGCGTCGTGCAAATAGCCCACGCCGACGTCCGCCTTGCTTGTTACCGTTTCCCATTTGGGCTGCTTTGCGTGCTTCTTTGCGCGCCAAACTCCGCGCCTGGATTCGCGCCTGCTGAAGCTTGGGATTCAGTTGCCGATGGACTCGATACTGCGCCAGCATTCCACTACAGACCAAAACCACAGCCTCGAGCTGCAAGTCTCCATCCACGAGGCCGCGATTAGCCGCCATCACCAGAGCGATGGCGGTGGCGACGGCCATGGCGAGCCAAGCCGCAATCCGTTTTTGGGGGCGCTCTGCTGCGGCAACAGCGAACAGCACCAGCAGCGAGCCAGCGAGGGCGGCGGCCGTCAGCATGATGCCGCGCTCCACCCAAGCGAACCAAGGCACAGTGTTGATCCCGCTGACGAGATCGGGCTCGGGACTGAAAGTTATGGCAACGCCATAGAGAAGGAACCCCGCCAGCAGCGAGACGGCAACTCCGCAATAGGCTACGAGGGCGATGCCAAGCCACCCCAATAACCAGTTCAGGAATTTACCCACCCGGACAGTTTACGGTTCCTGAGCCGTTTTTGGGGCCAAGCCAACCAGTTGCGCACCCAGAATCGTTATCCTCTGCACGTGTTTGTTCGACTTCGTTGGCTGACGTTGATTCTGCTGTGGACAGCATGCACGCCCAGCCGTGCGGAGTTAGTGATTGCCAATGGCCCTGATGTGGAAGTGCTGGATCCGCAGCTGGCCAATACCACCGCCGCCGCGCGCCTGTTCCAAGCCCTATTCGAAGGCTTAACCCGACTCGATCCTGTTTCCCTCGAGGTTCTGCCCGGATTGGCGGAGTTCTGGGAGCCCAATGATTCCGCCACCACATGGCGCTTTCAACTGCGCGCAGGCTTGCGGTGGTCCGATGGGACGCCCTTGACCGTAGCCGATGTGCGCGCCTCCTGGGAACGCTTAGCCGCACCGGCTACGGGTGCTAGTTATGCCGATTGGATGCGCGACACGCGCATAGAAATTGATTTGCCAGCGCGCGAGTTGGTGATTTATTTTCCACGTCCGATGCCGCTATTTGACCGCATGTGCGCCTATCACGCTTTGGCCCCCATTCCTGCCGTGTTACGCGCAGCGGCGCCGGGAAGTTCTCCGCAACCCTTACCGTGCAGTGGCCCCTTCCAATTGCTAGAACGGCGCATCCGCCAGCGGATTCGTGTGGTGCGTAACCCACTGAGCTGGCGCGCTGCTTCCGTTGCGTTACAGAGCATTGATTTTCTCACCATCGATTCGCAGTTTACCGCGCTCAATTTATTCTTGAGTGGAGATGTATCCTATACGCCAAACGTGCCCTCCTTGGCAGTACCCAAACTGCTCGAAGCACACGCCGACATTTTTTCTCCCGAGCCTCAATTCGCTACTTACTTCCTGCGTTTTCATGTCAATGCACCGCCCTTTGAGAATCGTGATTTACGCTTGGCTTGCACTTACGCCATCAATCGCGAAGAGTTGGCCAAACAAGTCGGCGGTGGCCGTCAGGCGGCGCATACTTTGGTGCCCGAGTTAGTCAAAGGCTACCCCAAAGTTCCTGCGCCAAGCTTTGATCCAATCCAGGCACGCAAGTTCCTAGAATCTGCAATCGTTGCGAATGGTGGTCCTTTTGGCCGTTTAGAGTACATTTACCCTTCGTCTGAACTGAACCGTGCGGTGGCTGAAGTGTTACAACAGCAGTGGCGCGAAGTGCTCGGTTTGGAGGTTGCGTTGGTGAATCTAGAGAGTCAATCCTTTCGGCCGTTACAACGCGACTTGGAATATCAAATCTCTCACTCTAGTTGGATTGGAGATTACCTCGATCCGCTCACGTTCTTGGAGCTGTTTCACTCGAAGAGTAGCAACAACCGCACCGGCTTCCGTGACCAACATTACGATGCACTACTCGAGGATGCCAGCGCTCACCCCGACGCCGCCGCACGTTTTGAACTCCTCGCCCAAGCAGAAGTCATGTTGCTCGAAGAGGCCGTCGTATTGCCCTTGCTAGTTGATGTGAGTCAGGAACTGATCAGTCCGCAGCTCCAGGGTTTGCCGCGTAACGCTAGCGGAGTGATCGATTGGGCCGCACTTCATTTCCACAACACTGCGCCAGCAGCGCCGGCACCAGAGAAATGAGTAAACGTCTTTTGCGCCGTCTATTGAGCTTATTGGTGAGTATTTTGCTCGTGCACGCTGCCGCATTTATGATGGTGCGCGCCACCCGCGGCGGGCCTTTTGATGAAGAACGTGCTCTTGCACCGCAAGTGCAATTGGCACTGGAGCAACGCTTTGGTTTCGACGATTCTTTGCTGGTGCAGTACTTCCATGCCGTCAGCGGCCTATTCCGCGGCGACTTCGGCCCCTCCTTGCGTTACCGCGATACGCAAGTCTCCGCATTACTCGCTGACGCGCTACCCATATCTTTGGCGCTGGGCGGAGGAGCCTTACTGCTTGCACTTTTGCTCGGCATTCCCAGTGGTTTATTGGCCGCCAGCCGACGTCATCGCAACGCTGGCGCACTGGCAATCACTACGAGCACGTTCTTATTAGCAATTCCAAACTTTGTGCTTGCCGGCTTGTTGGTTGCATTGTTTAGTTTCCAACTCGGTTGGTTGCCACCGGCAGGATTTGGCAGTGTGCGCCATTTGCTCTTGCCGTGGTTGTGTTTGGCGCTACCGCTGGCCGCACAAATTTCTTTGTTGGTGCACGCCCGCACCACCGAAACTCTCAATAGCGCCTCAGTACGTAGTGCAATCGCCCAAGGCTTATCCCCGCAGTTACTCTTGCGGCGCTATATTTTGCGCCCTAGCCTCACCCCCGTACTGGCTTTTCTTGGCCCGGCCACGGCGGCATTACTCACCGGTTCTTTAGTGATTGAGCAAGTGTTTGCGTTGCCCGGCTTAGGCACTTTTTTTGTGCAAGCCGCGTTGGCCCGTGATTACACTTTGGCACTCGGCGTGACGGTAGTGTACACCGCGCTACTCGGCAGCTGCACTTTGTGCGCCGACCTCCTCATGGCGCGAATGGATCCACGCGTGGAGGCTTTGTCATGACTAGGCGTTGGCTGAACCGTGCAGCGTGGGCATTTCTCCTCACCCTTGGTTGTGCCGCACTGGCAGCCCCATGGCTGCCGCTCGAAGACTACCGCAGCATGCACGTGGAACTGCGTCTGGAGGCGCCACATTGGACGGCGTCGCCCGTGCTCGGCACCGATGCCCAAGGCCGCGACATGCTGGCGCGTTTGCTTTGGGGTGCACGCATTTCGCTATTCGTGGGTCTATGCGGCACGCTGGTGGCGATGTTTGTCGGTGTTCCCTACGGCGCGTTTGCGGGTTTCCGCGGTGGTCGCTGGGAACGCACAATGATGCGCCTTGCCGATGCCCTGGAAAGTATTCCGATGGTGGTTTTTGTGCTCTTTCTGATGTCGATTTTGCAGGAATATCGCAGTGAGTTGGCCGCCATCGGCTGCGGACGGCTGCAGTTGTTCCTGGTGGCCGTCGGCCTGCTGTTTTGGCTACCCACCGCGCGCGTGGCCCGTGCGGAAGCGCTGCGGATCCGACAACTCCCGTATGTACTCGCTGCCCGCGCGAGTGGAATGCGTGGCTGGCCACTGCTGCGTACCCACATTCTGCCCAACATGATGCCCGCCATGCTGGTGATGCTGCTGCTCACTTTGCCGCGCGTGATTCTAATGGAAGCCTTTTTGAGCTTCCTCGGTTTGGGGGTTGAGCCGCCGGCGGTTTCTTGGGGTGGTTTAGCCAGCGACGGACTCGCGGCGATGAATCCTTTGGTGGGTTCTGCCTGGCTGATGGGCCTCCCCAGTGGTGCACTTGCCCTCACTCTGCTGGCGCTGCAACGCATTGGCCGTAGTGCGCGCCCCTAAATCTTGGCTAAGCTGGCACGCGCGCAATCACGTCAATTTCAATGCGCAAGTCACGCGGCAAACGCTGCACTTCCACACACGAGCGCGCCGGTTTATGGCCATCCATAAATGCAGAGTAAATCTCGTTCATGGTGGCAAACTCATTCATGTCGGCGAGATAAACAGTAGCCTTCACCACATCTTTGAGGGTGCAGCCTGCGGTAGCGAGTACCGCCGTCAAATTGGCGAATACCTGCCGTGTTTGGGCAATAATGTCGGGGCCAGCAATGCTGTTGTCAGGGCACATACCCACCACCCCGCTGGAATAAACCCAGCCATCTACCTTGATGGCTTGACTATAAGGACCAATCGCTTGCGAGGAATTTTCAGTGTGAATGATCTGCATGATTACTTGTTGGTGAAGCGTTTTTTGAGCGCGACGTGTACCGCATGCGGCAGGAATTGTTCAATCTCGCCGCCGCCGGCATAGACCTCTTTGATGAGCCTGCTTGAAACATAAGCGTAAAGTTCGTTGGGCATCACGAATACACTTTCGATGTCTTCATTCAGGCGACGATTGGTCATCGCCATGGGGTACTCATATTCAAAATCAGTGAAAGTGCGCACACCGCGCATCAAGATGGAGATGCCGCGCGCATGGGCTTCATCGACCACCAAGCCATCAAATCGCACCACCTCCACCGGCAAGTCACCGAGCTCATTACGAATCATCTGCACCCGCTCCTCTGGGCTAAACAATGGCGCTTTGGAACGATTTTCGGCGACGGCAACCAGGAGCGAGCCAAAGAGTTTCACGCCGCGCTTGATTAAATCCAAATGACCCAAAGTCATTGGGTCAAAAGTGCCTGCGTACAGCGCGCGCGGTTTGAGCTCAGTCATGTCGCCGATTGTAGGGTGCCGCAGCCGCTGTGGAACGTCTTCCTGGCAAGCCTATTGCCCTCCTCGTTGTTGCCGCCTGTGTCCATCCGCTTACTCCCCACTGCCGTTTGGTGTGCAACCAGCCATGTTCTCACCACGGTAGTGGTGTTATTTTGCAGCACTCCATCTGCATCGATGATGATGGTGGCTGGCTGGGCAGCCATCACTCTCGCGGCTTTGGCTAGTTTGCATCGTTTCTGCGGCTATCCGCCACGCCTGCTGCTTATTCTTGCGAGTAGTTGCCTAGCGCTGCAACGAACTCCGCAAATCATGCCGTTGCATCTGGTGGAGGCGCGCCCCGTGCAATTACGTGGGCGCTTATTGGAATGGCACCCCACCCCCGATGGAGATTGGGCTCTACTGGATCAGCTCGAAGATCTGGATGGCCGCGCACTGGCCGCTCCCAGCCAGCGCTTACTAGCGATTGCTGCACCCCATATTCCTGCAGCATCACCTGGCAATTTTTTACGCTGCGAAGGGCGCCTGAGCCATGACGGCTACTCCTTCCGGCTCGAACGTTGCCGCTGGCAATTTCTCGAGTTTGGCCGCGCTCCACCCTTAACGGCATTGCGCAATTGGGTACGCGAACGCCTCCATCAAACCTTGTCCGCCGAAGCTGCGGGCTTGGCGTTGGCGCTATTGCTTGGCGAACGTCGTGAATTGGCGCCTGCTCTGCAGGAAAACTACCGACGCTTTGGCCTGATTCATCTCCTGGCGGTGTCGGGCTTGCACTTCTGGTTGTGGGATCAATTGTTGCGCCGTTTGCTGATTGGCCGTTGCGCCCATTTGCGTTGGCCCTTGCTGCTACTCGCGGCTGGTTTGGCCAATGCTTCCGCGCCCGTAGTCAGAGCGTGTAGCGTGGTGTTGCTCCGCGATGCCAGTGCTGCTGCGGCCCTCCCAGTGCGTGGTTTGCATTTATGGGCGGCGGCGTGGGCGGTCGAAGTGAGTTTGCTTCCGGCACGTCTAGATGGCCTCGGTTTCGCCCTTTCCTATACGGCAACTGCATTTCTCATTGTGGGCTCCGGCGCACGCACCAGTCCCTATTTCCTTTCTGCTTTGCGTGCTTCGTGGGCGGCATTCCTGGGTTCGATGCCCATCTTGTTTGCGGTCCAAGCCACCCTCGAACCATGGACCATCCTACTTAGCCCGATACTGGCATTACTCATGCCCGTGCGCCTGCTTGCAAGTTTGTTGGCACTGGTACCAGGCCTCGGTTGGTGGATGAACCATCTGCTACTCGGACTGGGTCGTGCGGAAGATTATCTCTTTGGATTATTGGATAAGGCTCCCTGGAGTCCGTGGTCCTGCCCGCAGCTATCGCCGTGGATCTTGAGCTGCAGCGCACTAGCTGGTTTGTGGTTGTGCCGTGATGGATCACGGCTGGGATGGTGCAAACGTTCTCTGGCCGTGTTGATGTTGGCCAGTGGATTTGTGATCTCGCTGCCGGTGACTCCGGGAGTGACTGCGCTGCCGGTGGGCCATGGTTTGGCGGTGATCATTAGCGGCAAAGAAAAAAGTATGAGTTTTGACTTGGGTAGTGGAGATTACGATCCGCGTTTGCTCGTCGAGCGGTTGCTCCTGCCGGAACTGGGCGCACGCCATTGGCCCTTGCCGCAAATCGCAGTGCGCTCGCATCCTGATCGCGATCACGTCAACGGCTTGCCGTTTTTGGCGCGCCGCACCAACTTCACCGATTTGCAGGTTGCCCCTCAACAAAGCCATTTGCTGGACGGTTTTGAACCCTTGCAAGTGCGTGTGATAGGCTGCCAACCAGCACGTAATGGAGTGGCCAACGATGGAGGTCATGTGCTGGAAGTGCGCGCCAAAAACTTTCGCATGGTGTTATTGGGGGATCAAGCAGGCTATAGCTTGCGGCAACTGCAGCAACAACTGGCCCCTGGGCCGATTGATATTTTGCTGGTGCCACATCATGGATTAACCACCGATGGCTTGGCCGAGCTGCTGCTGTATTTGGCACCCAAACTCGCATGGACATCCTCCGGCCCACGCAACTATCCCTTGCCGGTGGCGCCGTTGTTGGAATATTTCGGGATTCCCCTCGCCTCAACTTTGGGACATGCTTTGGATTGGCAAGATAGCGAGTAACTTCCTGCGCGCGCCCCGTCTTCCTGACAATGAGTAGGGCAATCCTTGGTGCAACCTTGTTTGGCGATTCGGCCCATCTGGTTCACGTAGAAACGCGCATCGGCCGCGGCTTGTCACGCGTGATTATGGTTGGCATGCCGGATGCTGTGGCCAGAGAGGCGCGCGAACGCTTGCCGTCGGCATTGTCGTGGCACGGATTTCGATTCCCCAAAAGCAAAGTGTTGTTCAACTTGGTACCCGCGCAACTACCCAAGCACGGCTTGCCTTTGGATCTGGCCTTAGCAGTATCGTTGTTGGTGCAAGATCGCCAACTGCCTTCACCCCAACAACCAATCCTTTTTTTGGCAGAACTGGATTTGCAGGGGCGCTTGCGGCCGCCCGCGCGTGGAACTTTGCTGGCCAGTTTGGCCGCCCTAAAAGATCAGTGTCAGATTGTTCTTACCGCTACAGAATCCGCGCCTGAAGCCGCCATCGCTCCGGGAGTGCAAGCCTATGGCTTAGTCGACTTACGCGAAGTCGAGCAATTCCTGCGCGAACCCCAGGCTTTTCATCCAGCGGTTGCGGTGGCACCGCCAGAAAATCCCTCCAGGGTTAGGAGTCCATTGCGGCTGGATGATCTGCGTGGCCAAAGCTTGGCGCGGGAAGCCGCCATACTGGCTGTAGCGGGGCGACACTCCTTGTGGCTGCAAGGTCCACCAGGCACCGGCAAGAGCATGCTGGCGCGGCGTCTACCCGGTTTACTACCTCCACTCTCGGCTACCACGGCTTTGGAACTTGCGCGCGTAGAAGCCTTGCTGGGGCCGATTCCAGCAATGCCTCATCGGCCGCCCTTTCGTGCGCCGCACACCAGTGCTTCCGCGCAAGCTCTACTGGGCGGCGGTTCGCCTCTACGTCCTGGTGAAATGGCGCGCGCACATGGCGGCGTGCTGTTCCTGGATGAACTACCCGAATTTGCACGCCCAGTGCTTGAAGGTATGCGGCAACCACTGGAAGAAAAAGAAGTGCGCCTACAACGCGCGCGTGAATGGGCCACCTACCCCGCCGATGTTTTGTTGGTGGCCACCAGCAATCCCTGTGCGTGTGGATTTGCCACCCATCCCAAGATTCCATGCCGCTGCACTCCTGGGCGTTTGGAAAATTATCGCAACCGCATCAGTGGCCCCCTCCAAGACCGCTTCGATTTGTTCGTCGAAATGGGCCCCGTCTCCGCCGACGCCCTGCAAAGCCCGCCGTCACCACCGCACGATGAAGACATCCTCATGTTGCTTAGCCGAACGCGCGAATTTCAACAGCTACAAGCGCGTACCCGCGGCTTCGTGAACTCTCGTGATGTGGAAATCAGTATCCTCCGCGCCGCCGGCTTGGAACCCTCCGCAGCAACCTTGCTCCGTCAAGCAGCGGCCGTGATACCCCTCAGCGGGCGCGGTGTTTTACGTTGCCTGCGGGTAGCGCGCACCGCTGCAGATTTAGGTGGGCGCCCAAAAATCAACAGTGCGGATATGCGCAAAGCACTCAGTTTGCGGCCGCTGCCTGTAAAGGAGGAAGTAACCACAGCTCCACCCCGTTCTCACTTGCGCGTAACTCGGCACCAGCCGCGCGCAACCGATGAGCAGGCTCCGGCATCGCCAAACTAAGCACCGCTAGGTGCCGTTGTGGTTGAAAAGCACGCGCAGCGGCAAGGGCTAGATTCGCGTCGTAGGGCGCGGTTTGTTGGTTAGCACCCGCCTGCCAACGTCGGCCTTCCCAGAAACCAAGACAGGCGTCCAAGCGCGCTTGCATATCAAAGATGCCCTCATTATGAATCTGGGGGGAGTCCACCAAGAGCACATGGTGCAACAAGGGCGCCAGCTGATTGCCTTGTGTGCCGCCGACAACATTGGGGTGGCCGGGATGGATCATCAACACGGCGTCGGCAGGCAACTCGCGCTCGGCTAGTTCTACGGCCAGTGGCCAACCTTCTTGCCGCGCCGTTGCGCGAACAGCCAAACGCCCATGTTCGACGTGATCCAGCAAATAGTGCGATCCATCACCCCATGAGGCGTAGACCACCACCGTTTGCCAAGTCATGGGGACACAAAGCAACAGCCACAGACCGGCTGCGAAACCACCAGGAATGCGTCGCGACCAAGCGCCAAGCAAGCTGCCCACTGGGATTGCAAGCAAGATGCCTGCAATCCGTGGAAACTTGTATTCATTGCCCCATGGCAAACTCGCGAAGGAAAACGCGGCGGCCAAAAGAATCCCCAACAGTAAAAAATTACGCCGTTGACGCATCCGCCACAAGCCCGGAACGGCGCACACCAAAAGCCACAACAGCGGCCCAAGAAGATTGGCCCAAGCAACTCCTTCAAACGGTAATTGGGGATTGCTGGCCTCCGAATCACGTTCGATGCCAGCAAAAAAAACCGGCAATAAAAAGGGCACGGCGATCAACAATGCCAAGAATGCCGGTGGCAGCAGTTGTTTGAGCGCAGAGCTTCCTTGGCGCAAAGAAGGCAGTTTGTGAGCGGCCACCAGCAAGCCAGCAAACAATCCCACTAAGGGATTCAACGCCGTGGTGATACCCAGCAAACTCGCGCAGCGCCACAGAGCTGTGCGGCCAGCACGTAAGTTTTCTGACAAGGTGAAAAACGCAAACGGCAAAGCTAACGCAAAGGAAGAGACATTCAGAAACTTGGGGAGGAAGGCCTGCAGGCGGCCGTCCCAGCGAAAAGAACCAAACGGCCGGGTGGCATCCATCAACGCCGCCAAAGGCAAAGCACCAGGCGGCAGCGGCTGATGATCCGACCACATCATGAATAACCAACCCAGACCGTTGAAGCCCAGCACCATGGCGGCGAAGGCAAAACGTCGCGCGCGAAAATCAAGGCCGAAGCGTTTGCCGAGCGCGTCCAAGGCCGGGCCCATCAAAGCAGCCGCCAAAATATTTAGGATGGCAAAACCCCATAACGGTCCACCACCTAAACGCCCGAGCAACACACCCAGCAGCGGGTAGAGCAAATAATAATGCAAATTGGAACCTGCATGATATGGGTTTTCCGGCAACAAACCATCGCGTAATACCGCTTCACCGATGGTGGTATGTAAATAACCGTGGTAGGACGTGCGCACCGCGTCGCCACCCATAATCACCACCGCCATGACGAGTAGAGCAAGTGCTCCACCTTCCAGCCACGGCGCGATGCGTTCCCGCAAGGAGGGCTCCGAATCTAGGGATTCCATTGCGTGCCAGGCCAGGGTAAAGCAAGGTTGACAGCATCCGGATCATCGCCAGTAGCGTAGCCCAACTCAGCTAGTTCCGTTTGCCGCTCCGGGGTGAGCACGACGGCTCCACTACCAGCATCCCGATTCAGTTGGAAATACCAATGATGCAAGGCATCCAGCAAATGGCGGGTGATTTCGGGATGCTCAGCGGCCACATCATGGAGTTCCAGAGGATCCACCAAACGATCAAACAAGGCAACTTGCGGATACGCAAAAGGTACTCCTTGGGGTGGCTCTTGCGGCCCTTTGCGATTGTTGCTCGGGTTATGGATTAAAGTCCAGCGTTCGTCGCGTGCGGCAAAGTAAACATCGCGCCACGCTGAGAAAAAAACTTGCGCTTGCGGCTGCGTGCCACGCAAGACCATCGGCAATACTGCGGCTAAAGGCAAAGCCCGCCTAATGCGCTGGCCAGGTTTCCAATCTCCCCCGAGAATAACCAGCGGCACATGGGTTGTGCCTGAGTAGATGCTCTTGGCGTGCATGAAATAGTTTTCGTGAAAGGCCAGTTCTTCGCCGTGATCGCTGACCAATAGGACCACCGCATTTTCCAATAGACCGCCGCGCCCTGCAGCTTGATATTGCGCGTCAAGACCACTCAAGAAAGTCATCACATAATCGTTCGCGGTGAGAATTTCTTCATCATAAAGTCCGCGCAAATGGGCCAGGAGCTTTTCGTCGACGGCAGAGCGGTCGGGATTGGAATGAATTCCTTCCAAAGTGTTGCGATCGCCGGGCACCCCATCGGGAGCTGAAAACTTGCCTAGATGGATTGGATTGGGTTCATAGGGTTGGTGCGGCGCCATGTAGTGGGCCCAAATCAACGAGCGCTTTCTCTCTTGGATGCCCCTTTCCGTGCTCAACAACAGCAGCGCTGGGCCGTTGGCTTCTTGCTCTTTGGCACGCACTTCGTAACTGCTAAAGCCACGATCCACTCCCGAACCCCGGTTCAGTACTTGATTCGCAACCACTGCATGATTGTTCCAACCTAAGGCCGCCAGCTCCATCGCAAAGGTGGGTGCAACCACTTGGCGATGATTGCCCATGGCGCCGTGTTCCAAGGGCGAGAGCCCCGTCCACAGCGTGCCAAAGGAAGGCAGAGTCATGCCGGCGGGCGCCCAAACTTGATCAAAAAGAGTGCCTTGCTGTGCCATCCAGGCAAGGGACCACTGGGCTCCCGGATCGCCTGCGGTGGCATGTTCTGCGCCATAAAACGGCAGGCGGTCGGCACGCAAAGTATCGATGGAAATAACCACTAAATCCAAACTTGCGGCAGAACCAAGTACGCCTTGAGCGGGAATATCGAGTGGCGTCAGCGCCGCTGGACCGCCTGCCACGGAATCATCACCAGAGCAGCTCGCCACAGCGACACACAGCAATCCAGGCAAGAAGACCAGCTTCCAATTCATTCCGCTAGTATAAGCAAGCAGCGAGCTAAACTGTACCCACAACCCGACACCCCTTCCCATGTCCTGGTTCGATTCACTCACTGCATCTCTGATTCCTCTTGTGCCGAAGCCCATCATGCGGCGGCTCAGCACGCGCTACATCGCTGGTGAACAACGCTCCGATGCCTTATTGCGCGGTGCGCAACTGGCACGCGCGGGTTATCGCGTCACTTACGATCAGCTTGGCGAGGCCGTCAGCAATGAAGCCGAAGTTGCCGAAGCCGTGGTGGAGAACCTAATGCTGCTCGCCGACTTGGTGGATGGTGGTTTAGAGCTCAATATTTCCACCAAACCCACCCAAATGGGTCTCAACATTTCCGAAGACCTATGCCACGATTCCGTGGCGCAAATGCTCGATACTGCCGCTATGAGTGGCGCATTCGTACGTTTTGAAATGGAGGAGTCGTGGACTGTGGATGCCACGTTGCGCGTATTTGAACGCTTGCGCGCCCGCTACGGCGCCACCGTTGGCATCGTGGTGCAATCCATGTTGTTGCGCACTGAAAACGATGTGCGCCAGTTATTGGCCAGCAGTACGCAACCTCTGAACGTGCGTCTGGTGAAAGGCATTTACGTCGAACCAGCAGAGATTGCGTTTCAGGATTACCAAGCCATCAACGACAGCTATTTACGCTGTTTGCGCCTGCTGTTCGAAGGCGGCGCCTATATCGGCGTGGCTACCCACGATGACGCCCTCATCGCTGGTTTGTTGGCAATGCTGACCGAACATCCGCACTGGCGGGAGCGCTGCGAGGTTCAGGTGCTGCTTGGCGTGCGCGAAGACTTGCGTCAAAAAGTAAGAGACAGCGGTTTGCCGGTGAGAGTCTATGTACCTTATGGCCATGCATGGTTGCGCTATGTCACGCGGCGCTTGAAGAAAAATCCGAAACTTGCACGCTATGCGTTCTTCGGTTTGTTCCGGCGCGGCGAAAAAATCAGCTAGGGGTTTGCGAGGCCGCCGAACTTTTCAGCGAATCACGTTGAGTAAGCAATCACGCACCTTGGCGACTGCATCGGCGAGAGTTGTGCCCTGGGCAAAAGTAGCTCCGGCCGCGCGCGCATGACCACCACCGCCAAGTTGACGCGCAACTTGATTCACATCCACGCGATGTTTACTGCGCAAACTTAATTTCACCACACCGCCAGCGCGCTCGGTCAACACCGCCACAACTTCCACAGTGCGCACCGAACGCAGTAAATCGAGCACATCGTCAGTATCTTCCATGCTGCCGCCAAGCTCTTCCAAATGGGCTTGGCTTGCCCAAGCAATCGCGATTTGCCCATCGGCAAAATACTCAAGGCTTTCCAGCACCGCCGCAATCCCCAGCGGCCGGCCGATTTCGGCTTGTTGAAAAACTAAATCGAAGATGCGCGCGCTATCCACTCCCTGCTCCACCATTTTTGCCGCTGCCGCCCACGCCGCTGCATTGGCATTGGAATACTTCAACCAACCGGTATCGGTCATCAGTGCGACGAAAGCCGCTTCATGGGCTTCCACCGGTAGATTTTCAACGCCTAAGGCCGCGGCGAAATCCAGTGCCAGCAAACCACTGGCCGCCGCACTGCAATCGTGTACGCAAGCGGTCCAACCGTGATCCTCAGCCATTGGATGGTGATCCAGCACGATCCGCGGCAAACCACTCGCAAGCACAGCATCCCCCATCGCTCCCAGGCGATCGAGTTGATTGCAATCGCACACAATCAACAAATCCGCTGGCGGCAGAGTGCCGGCAAATAAAGTCCAGGGCGTGTGCGCCTCGAGAAAACCGTAACGATTGTCAGGAGCATTCGGCAACATCACTTCGACTTGCTTGCCGAGCTGCCGCAAGGCGTGGTAAATCACACTTTGAGCTCCAAGACAATCGCCGTCTGCACGGAGATGACCAGACAACAAAATACGCTGACTCTTTTTAACTAGGCTGACGGCTTCCTTCACAGAGCTTATTTTATCGGCGCGCAATCATCGAGCCGTCGCGGTGGCCGCCAACCTTCACACAGAGCTTGGCAGACGCCCGCAGCACTCAGCTCAGGTGTTGCTTGATGCTGCAGCGTAAGACGCAGAACGGTGGCTCTTTTGCCTAGCGTCAACGCGCCCCAGGTGGGCTGCTGCAACACTGCCGCGCCGGTAGAGGTCAAAGCGTGCCACCACGCTTGGGCGCCGGGCTCTGGCATCATGGCATAAGCGAGCTGCAGCTCACGAAGCGGATCCAGGCAGGAATTGGATGCACGCGAATCGCAGCCGAGTGCTGGTAGCGCAACACCCGCGGCCACAAAGGCCGGTAAGGGTCGTTCAAAATAATGATGGGTGCCGGGACAAAAGACCACCCCAACCTTGGCGTCAGCGAGCCGCTGCAATTCTGCCACGTTGAGATTACTGCCATGCACCACCAGCGTGCCCGGCTGCAGGCCTCCAACGGCATCCAACCAATCCACTGGCGAAGCCCAACGCTGCTGTTTCAAGGAGCGTCCGCGGCTGGTGAGCAAATCTGCTAATGGCCCCGTGCCCGAGGCCAAGAGTTGCCGCTCTTCTTCGTGTTCACCAAGATGAATGGAAACCAACTGCCCAGCGGCGGCTTGAAATACGGCGGCGGCAACCTCATCGGCAATCGAAAAAGGAGCATGCAAAGCAATGGCGGCGCCGGCTTGAATGGTTGTAAGGAATTCTCCATCGAAGTCTGCTGCCGCGGGCGCGAACACTTCTTGCATAGCAAGGATATGCGGCAAAACTGCTTGGTAAGCCGTGCCGTCAGCCCCCGCTTCTGCGACATGCGTGGCCACCAAACCGCAACCAAAATGCAACAACTCCGCCAGGGAAGCCGCGGCGCTCGCTGGAGCCGACAACCGACCTTGACGCTGACGCCACGCCAACAACTGCGCCACCCAAGTGCTGAAACCAGCACCACCCCACTCTTCGCTGGGTGCATCGAAGCTTTCCAAGTGTGCATGCGCCAACACTGGCGCGGCGGTCCATAACTCACCGGGAAAGACTGTCTTCGGAATATCCGCAGGCAAACTGGCAGCGGGTGTCACCGCCACGATGCGCGCATTTTGATCGACGACCAAAGCAGTGCGCTCCTGCAGGGTTAAAGAATCCTGCAGGAGCGCGTCAGGCAAAAATGCTCGGAAACTATTTTGGCTCAATCGCCCGAGTAAGCGAAGCTGAGGTCAGTGACGCGGAAGTAAGCGCCGGCGCCGGTGCCAATCAGCGCCGCGATTTTGTCTTGGTCAAAAACCAAGGTGTAACGCAAAGCACGCACCACCGTGCCGTTGAGGTTGGTAATGCCACCAACGACACCGTTGAAACCCGGGATCACCCAATCCGATTGATTAATCAAAGTTGGATTGGCCAAAGCCGATTGCCCGGCAGCCATCCAGGCCGCTTGAAAGGCGATCCAAATGGGTGTGGTATCAGGATCGGTTGGGGAAGCATTGTTATAGGTACCCGTGTTCACCGTGACGCCGTTCGGAGACCACTGGTAGTGGATGGTCCAATCGGAAAACAGCAGTTCCTGCACATCCGAAGCTGGCTCATACCAGCGGCTACGCACACCGCTCGCGTTGCCGTTAAAAGTGGTGCCATCACCTGCAACCACATCACCGCCGCTAAAGGCCACAGCAATCGTTGAAATATTGGCTTGGCCTACAGAACCGATTGGCCCAAGCTCCACCGCGCCATCGGGGCTGATACGGTCTTGCAAGAAGGCAAGGCTTTCCAAGCCAGTGGCGGTTTCCACCCTCACCAAACCGCTGCCACCCGCGCCACCATTGTTGCCTGCAGCTCCAATACCGCCGCGTCCACCCGTAACAGAAATGGAATCCATGTCGGCCTGCAAAACGGAGCCGACTTGGATCAGCAACGCGCCGCCAGAGCCACCGCCGCCACCAGCATCTCCTGGAGGGCCATATTCAATCGCATTGGTGTCGACGAATGGAATCGTCAGCATGAAAGCACTATCGCCACCATTACCGCCATTGGCCAGAATCGATCCACCCACAGTCAGACGAGATCCAACATGGATCTGAGCAGCACCACCACCCGATCCGCCACCCGCGCCAGGGCAGTTGCGGTAAGTGCCAACTTGTCCAGGCGAAGAACCATAGCGATTAAAAATGGAGCCATGCACAGAAACGCCTGCACCCCCGCCACCCGAACCACCAAGCAACAAATTGCTCTCTGGATTCGCCGTTTGGATACCACCGGGCAAGGAATAGTTACCGCCGTCCGCATCAGCAATGAGACCGCCTGCAGCAGCATCCCATTTGAAGTAATTGCCACCAAGACCATCCCCGTTGAATTCGCGAACGTTATCGCCCCCGTCTAAATCAATCAGAGGTACCGGCAAAGCAGCGCCTAGTGGGTCGGTTGCAGTGGCATCGTAGTAGCCACCGATGCTGCCATCGAGCCAGTAACCACCGCCACCGCCACCACGGGCACGGTGAATGACATTGTTGCTGTAAGTAATCGCAGTGCCACCTGAAAAAGCAGTGGGGTGCGTGAGCACTGGAACGCCGCCAGTAAAGGCTGGGTTCGGCATGTTGCCACTGTGCGGTGGCCAGGCCCATGATCCCATTCCAGAACCACCTTGGAAATCTGCGAGCAGTTGGCCTGGAGCACTTAACGGTGAACCTGCTGCACTGACACCACCAATGCGCCCGCCGTTACTACCGTTGTAGTTGTCTCCGGACATGGATGTTTTGAAACGGGTGATGTCTGGAGTGCTCCCAGTAAAACCCTGTTGCCAATGTGTCTTCAGAGCGTTGAGATATCCGTTCGCGTTAAAAAAGATACTGTTGTGATACCAAGCGCGGCCGCCACGGCCGCCATCACCACCAGACAAATCGCCAACGCCACCATCGCCACCTAAGGCCGCATCTTCATTGCCACTGAAATTCACACCTTTGCCGAGATCCGATTCAAAGAAATCTCCAAACCCGTTACTGCCAGAATCCTGTTCGGTGCTGTGAAAATACTTGCCGTTTTCATTGACCGGTGCATCCGCACCAGAGACATCCACAACCCCTGCAACTTGCATGCTGCCCTGCACCACCAAACGCAGTGGGTTGCTGCCCGTTGCTTCGATACGTGATGCCAAATTGATTGTGACCTCCGAGAATGGAAACAAACCATCGGTAAGCGTGACATCTTCGCCAAGTAATTCAGAGTGCACCACCGCGGAATCGGTATCCAACACGGTGATTCCATCCAGAGAATCAAAGACGCCCAGCGCACCGGAGCCACCACCTTTATGCAGCCCAGTGGTAGCGTTCAAGCCACTGTCCAAAGTTCCTGGGGCAGCGGAAGTGGCCCACAAACCAGCGGTACTGCCGTTGTCATCTTCCTTACCCTTGTCGTTAAACGTTTCCGTGAGGACACCAGAAACAGTAGGCAAGTCCGGCAACAATGCCGTCTTGATGCCTGGATTCACTAGCAGATTGCCGGCCAAATCGGAAATTTGCTGCGACAGGAAAACGCGCACCACGCGTGCTCCAGAGTTGGAACTCGGCCACGGCACCAGCGGCGTGAAGGTAACGGTGGTGCGCAAGGTATCGCGGTTTGCGACCGCAGTGAAAAACCCCGGAATAGGAATCGCACCAGCAGTCGTATCAAACGTTTCAACCGTAATCAGCAAACTCGCGCCGGTATCTGGGTTCGCCAAAGGTAGAGTGGACATGATGTCATCGAAGACCATTTCGATACCAAAATCCCGCGTGGTTGGCGCATTAATATTATCCGGTGAAATCGAAATCATACTCGGCGGGCCGGGGATGAAATCGACGACGTTTACAATCGTGACGTCGCCGGTGAGGAACGATTGGTTCACGCGCCCAGAAAGGGAGCGAACTGCGTTCGGACCACTGCCATCAAAAATGCGAATCTGATAAACCGCTCCATTGAGGAAACCAAATTGCAGACCCGAAGAAGTCTCGAGTAGCGTTGGGCGGAAAATAACGTTGTTGCCGTTGACCAGGAAACTTCCTGTAGGTGAAGCCCCATTGGCCAGGTTTACAATCGAAATGGATGAGAAGTTAACCGAAGTGGGATCAACCGCATCATTGAAAGTAAACGAGAGATCCTTGTTGGCCGGATGTGAGTTCAACGCGAACGTTGCACCATTGCAGCCAAGCGAACAAACCGAGATGCCAAAGGCTTCCACCTTGGCGCCAGCAGAGGATGAGGAGCCGCAAGCGCCCAGCACGAGTAACATGCAGGCAGCGGCAAGGGATTTGCTTGTAGGGAGAAGCATCTTCAAAGGGACCTTAGTAGGACAAACCGCAAAGCCACGCTGACAAACGTCAGCGTGGTTTCTCGGGGTAGCAAGTTTAGCAAAGTAAACACCATGGGCACACAGACTTACGCACGAGCACACAGACACTCGCTAGGGACTCCATTTCTATTGCAATTAGCATGCCGCCATGGCCTTATTGCGGCCGCGACATGGTTGCTGCTGTTCACCGCAGCATGCTCCAGCAATTCCGACGGAAGTCCTTTCATTCCAGAGGCTTCGCGTGCTTTGGCCGCCTCTTTTGCAAGCCCGGAAGCGGCCATCGCCGAGCTCCAGGTGCGAGCCCGCACAGTTGCCGTGCGACTCCACACGGATGCGCTGGTGGCAGAGCTTCCCAGACTCGAGGACGAGCTGCTGGTCAATGTGAGGGCTCTGGCGGCCCTACCAGACGCCGCAGCGCTCCCTTGGTTGCCTTGGATTGAAGCAACTTGGCGCATTCTGCCCAATCTCGCCGAACAGTACATGCTCTGTGCTGAGGAGCTGCTCCACGGCGAAGCGGCGCTGCAACTGATTCGAACCGTGGACCTACGAGAAATGCCCATGCGCGTCCGTCTGGTGGCGCACCGCATGTTATGGGAGCTCGATCCCAATGAAGCTCTGGCGCGGGGCAACGTTTTATTGTTTCGCGAACGGCCACGCGCAGACGACCGTATGCGACCACTTTATGTCGAAGAATTGTTGGTTGCTGCAACCCACCCACTGGCACTCGAATTATTACTCAACGTTGCGACCTCGGATGCAATGGAGCCACGCGCGCGCACTCTTGCCATTCGCGCGCTGGGCAATGGCACGTCCTTCGAGGCGCCCGCCATTTTGGAAAGTTTATTTGACACCGAGTCCACCAATTTTCTCGTGCGCAAAGAAGCACTGATGTCTATTTTGAAACTGGACCCGCCACGCGCGCACCATATGTTGATGGATCGCTTACCAGGACGTGAACATGACCCCGGGCTGTGGGAGTTCATGGTGACTTTGCGCAAGCAAGAGGGGCTGCCGTTGCCGTCAGAAAATTAAGATGCGTATCATCGACACCCATTGCCACCTTGTTTGGCGAGAAGAGGAGAATCCACCCGGACCCCAATTGCAACGCGCGCGTGCGGCTGGCGTCGAACGCTTCATTTGCGTGGCTACCGATCTCGAAAGTGCCACACGGTGTCGCGCCCTCGCCGCACTAGAAGCGGATGTGTTCGCAACCGTGGGGATTCACCCTAATGACGTCGGCAACGCAGCTGCATTGGAAGTGCAGCTACGCGAGCTGGAAATCATGCTCAAGGAGCCAGACTGGGTTGCCATTGGTGAAACTGGTTTGGATTTCTTTCGCGAGTGGTCTGCGCCGCAACAGCAAATACATGCCTTGGAGCACCACCTACAGTTAGCCAGCGAGCATCAACTTCCGGTAATCCTGCATTGTCGGCAGGCGATTGACAGTCTCTTGCCGGTACTCGAAAATTTTGACGGCAAGTTGTCAGGCGTGATGCACTGTTACTCGGAAGGTCCGGCCGCGATTGAGCGGTTAGTAGAACTTGGCATGCATATCAGTTTTGCCGGCAACCTCACTTTTCCAAAATCCGATCACTTGCGCGCTGCTGCTGCCATCGTGCCGCAAGAACGCTTGTTGGTAGAAACTGATGCACCGTTTTTAGCCCCACAAGCGCAACGCGGCCAACGCAATGAATCCGCGTTTATCGCCTTCACCTTGCAGGCTCTGGCGGAGTTGCGCCAAGTGGATGCAGAAGCACTTGCTTTGACCACCTCGGAAAATGCGGCGCGCTTATTTGCACTGGACTGGCCGCAGCTTTAGTCCATCAGCGCACTTAAATCCTCGGGGGCAGGCGCCAAAGTGCCTGGCGTATCATTCCATGAAGCATGCACCGAGCTCACCGAAAGAAGGCTAGTGGAGAAATCAATCCAGTAGGTTTCACTGCCTGAGTACCCGCGTAGATTGGGCCACGCCCAACAACCAACAGCCTTACCTTGGCCGTCGGTACCAACCAGAAAACGATAACCGCCACGGTGGGCAATGCTCAGCCCGTCAAAAATCAGTGGAGGCGTGAGTGACATGCCGGGCGTGCGCGCATGGTTACGCTGCTCCGGAGGGATTGGAATCGATTGTGCCAAGCGGCGCAAATCCACATAAACGCCCATTTCGCGCTGCCAGACTTGCTGGGCAGAAGAAATCATCCGCAGGTAAGCGCGGGCGTGCACGCCGTTCTCAACTTGGCGCGCTTGCAAAGCGAGCGGCAACAGCCACATCGACAGGCCCGTGAGTATCACCAAAAAAACCAGCAACTCGCCAAGCACGAAACCGGGGGCGCGGCGAACCACGCTCCCGGTTGGAATGGCTTTGGCAAATGCTATCCAATTAGTCATGAGCGACGGCTTCACCTTGAGCTGCCATGATCTCAGTTTGCAGATGCGAAGGCACTTGATCGTAACGCAAAAAATTCATGGTGAAACTACCTTCCCCGTGAGTCATTGCACGCAGCAAAGTACTATAGGTTTGGAGTTCCGCCTGCGGCACCTGACCCTCAATGGTCTGGAAATCACCATCGGTGGTCATGCCCATAATCTGGCCACGGCGTGAACTCAAATCACCTGAAACATCACCGAAGTAACGTGACGGAACAGTAATCGCCACAGTCATAATTGGCTCGAGCAAAATCGGATGGGCTTTTGTAAAACCATCCATCAGCGCCCGCGCGCCAGCCATCTTGAAGGAGTGTTCATCACTATCGACGGCGTGGAATTTGCCATCATAGAGTTGCACCTCTAGATCAATTACATTGGAGCCAGCGATTACACCTTTCAGCATTTGCTCTTCGACGCCTTTGCCAACCGCCGGAATGAATTGACGCGGCACCGAGCCGCCGACAACTTTATCCACAAACTGGAATCCAGAACCACGCTCACCTGGAATCAAACGAATGTAACACTCGGCGAACTGACCCTTGCCCCCCGTTTGCTTCTTATGACGGAAGTGTCCTTCCGAAGCCTGCGTAATGGTTTCTTTGTAAGCAATCTTTGGCAAGTGCGTTTCCGCCTCCACCCCGCGCGCTTCCAAGCGGCGCAACAGACCACGCAAATGCAGTTCGCTCAACCCTTCGATAATCGTTTCGTGGGTGGTGGAATCGTGACGCATGCGGAAGCAAGGATCCTCACGCTCAAGTTTGTGCAGCTCCTGCCCAATCTTTTGCTCCGCAGAGCGATCCTTGGGCACAATCGCCAACGCCGTGTAAGGCTTTGGCAGTGGAAAATGATGCGCGCTTGCTTCCCCTTCACTGACCAAGACATCACCAACCCGCAAATCATCAATACGCGTTACCGCAATGATGTCGCCGGGGCCAGCCGATTTGGTGCCCACCAGCTTCTCCCCAATGATGAAGGAGAGACCATTCATTTTGATGTACTTGCGCGTGTGCGGATCGAGCAGCTGCGCATCGGATGTGACCGTGCCTTGCAGAATCCGCAAGTAACTAATTTGCCCGAGGTGTTTATCCGTCATCACCTTCCAGACCCGCGCCACCACACGTTCTTCAGGGGCGCCACTTGCTAAGTTCTCACTATGCATGACGGCCAATTGCATTGCGGCGGATGGGAAGTCACGCACCATAAACTCGCCGAACTCATCCACGCCAATATTGCGCACTGGATCGACACAAAACAATGGCGCAAAAGTGCCCTTCGCCATAGCCAGAGGAATCGCAGCCTCCAAAGCTTCATTACTGATGACACCCTCTTCCAGATATTTCTCCATCAGCTCATCGTTAGCTTCGACCACGGCGTCGACAAGATGCTCACGATCTTCGCCCGCTTCCTGCTCGACAACCACAACCTTGGTGAAATCGGAGCCAGTGCCATTAGCAAGCGTGAACGGAACCACCCGCTGCCCAAACAAGGTGCGAATGTTCTCAATCACGGCATCGAGGTGCAGATTATCGCCATCCAAACGGGTGACCACGACCGCCCGCGCTAGACCCAAGTCGCCAGCCTGCTTCCACATTTGCAAGGCATGAAATGGCACGCCGGTATCGCGTGCCGGTACCACAATCACAGCGGTCCCAGCAGCACCCATGGAAGTGATGGCGTCGGCGCAAAAATCCGGGTAGCCCGGCGTATCGATGAGGTTCAGTTTCCCGTGCGGGGCCTCTAAATGAACCACTGCTGCGGCAAGGCTGTGCTGTTTCTCTTTTTCATCGGGGAGAAAATCGCACAGAGAGGTACCTTCTTCTACGCTGCCGACGCGGTCGATTGCCTTGAAGTGGTAGGCCACTCGTTCGACTAGAGTCGTTTTTCCGGCATCAGAGGAGCCGAGAAAAGTGATGTTGTGGATGTCCTTTGCTGACATGTTCCTGGGATGTTCTCAGTGGATGCGCTGGGGTAAAAAAGGAGCGCCGGGTGGTTAATCCACCCGGCGCTAAAAGAGTAGCAAATCCTGCGCTTATGGAAGGATTAGAATCTCGACCCGACGGTTGCTCGCCTTGCCTTCTTTGGTGGCATTATCGCTAATTGGACTGAATTCGCCATAGCCAGAAACCCGCACCTGTTCAGAGCCAATTCCGCCTTGTTCCATCAGGTAGTTGGCGACTTCCATCGCGCGACGCACCGACAGCTCCAAGTTGTTTTTCCAGCCAGATTTCTTCGGCTGATCATTATCGGTATGACCCGTGACCCAGAAGGTGTTGGTGGGGTAACTCTTCAAGAGGATTTCGCTAACTTTTTGAATGGTCTCAGCACCCTGCTTGCTCAAATCCGCTTTGCCGGATGGGAAAGTGAGTGCAGAGGGCAGATCCAAAACAATCATGCCGCCACGAGAGGATGCGTCGACGCCAGGAGGCAAGGCTTTGCGCAAATCTTCAAGCTCAGCATTTTGCTGGGCAAAAGCTGCGTCGCGAGCCATGCCAAGAGCGTTGAGTTCCTCGACGCGATCGGTGGCAAAGCGCAACTGCTCCTCGAGAGCATCGCCCTCGGCGCGAGTACGCGCGAGTTGTGCGCGGGTAGCCTCATTATCCGCCATGAGAGCGGCGTTTTGTTGATCCGCATCCTGGAGCATTTGCTTTTGCATGGTGCTCTGGCAGGAAGGCGCGATCAAAGCGAGGATGACGATGAAAAGCGTAGATTTCTTCATTTCGAATGCCTAAAAACTAGGACTTGAGGGGATTCAGCCTAGAGACAAAGCACGTGGCCATGTTTCGAGGAAGAAGGTGTGAACAGCGGAAGGATCCAGCATGATGAGCATGGTTCCAAGAATCAAAGGCGGGCCGAATGGGATGGTGCGCCCAGCTTGCCAGCCGATGTAGAAGAAGGAGTGGACGTAGTGATGATGCTTAGCCCTTGTACGACGCCGATGGCGAACCACCAGAATCATCCGCAGAACATTCACTACCCCCAAGATTGCGCCCGCAAAGACGCCGACCGCCAAAGTCCAAAGAGAACCTTCGAGACCGAGGAAAGCTCCGACTGCGGCGATGTATTTGACATCCCCGAACCCAAGGGCTTCCTGCTTTAAAAGATAAGAAAACAGACGCCCAATTCCAAACAGGAACCCAAAAGAAATTATGGCGCCAAAGATTCCTGAGATAAAAGCCACATAATTTGGCGAGGCGTCGGCGCTAAGTCCTAACAAGCTAACACCTAGCGGCAATCCCTCTAATCCTGGCCAAAAGTGAAACGCGGGAACAAATGCCGCCGCAAGCAGGCCAAATGGCACTCCGCCGATGGTAATTCCGTCGGGCAAAATGAAAAAACGGAAGTCCACGGCCGCCGCGACCCATAAAGCAGTGAAGGCCACAAAGCCCAAAAGCAGCGCCGTGGCGCCTCCGCCTAAGCTCATATCCGCCATCCAGCTGTGACCGGCCAGCCAAAAAAGACCGCTCAAACCAAGCTCATGCACCATATAGCCCGGCCCATAACTGGCTTTGCAAGAACGGCATTGGCCGCGCAAAATCAGGTAACTAAGAATCGGCAGATTATCGTGCCAACGGATGGTGGCATCGCACTTGGGGCAATGCGAGCGCGCCGGACTCACAATCGACATACCCTCGCGTGGAATGCGGAAAATGGCTGCCGACGCGAACGACCCAGCCATTGCGCCAAACACACAGAGGAACACTCCGTAAAGCAGCGGGGATTGTTGCAGGAGTTGCAGCCACGACATCTATCCGATTGTGCGTGCGCCGCGGCCGATATCCAAGTCAAAGAAGCGGATAAGTCGCAGGAACGGGTGCGGTTACTGTGGAGCGCGATGGATCCGCATGGTGCGGATGTTATTTTCGAGCGGCCAACCACCAAGGCCTTCGATTTCCTCGGGCAGTTGCAGACGTCCCCAGCCGCTCCAATTTCCTGCGAGCACCTCAAGTTCCGCGCCATCCAAAGCATTGCTGCGCAAGCGCAGTGCACAGGACTTGGTGGAACGTCCGCCTTCGCTCTGCAAGGTTGCTTCGCCAGTGATGGTGCGGGGATCCAGACCACTGCGGAAATGCAAAATCAGCGGCGCACCGGCGGCAAAAGCCAGCGGCGCTCCCACGGCGTAGCCACTCAAATTTACTGCAGAAAACTCGGCACCGTTACCGACCAGAGCTGCAGGATGATTGGCCGGGGCGGTGTGGAAGGGCAAAATCAATTCCGAGCGCAACACTTCTCCTTGAGTCGATGTCAGCGCCACCAGCCGCGGTAAACCATGCAGGCGAATTTGATAATTGTGGTCTGGTCGCAGACTGCCATCTTGGAGCCCCGGTTCGAGCGGCAGCCGCGGTGCCAGCCGTAACCAACTACCCACCACCGTCGGCAACAAACCAACAACGGGGTTGCCGCCTTCATCAAGGACTTCTACGGAACTGTGCCGCCAGGGTTGCGTTAACGGCTGGTTGAACTCAATGACCAACTCTTGGTCCAACGGAACAGCAGAAGCATCACTGCCGCTCCAGGAGAGCACCGTGAAGGCCTCTGGTGAATCTTGGTGGGCACAACCAATCGCCCACAGAACCGGCGCCACAAGCAGCCAGAATGCGCGTGGCGTGCGCCAGGGTTGGAGGGCGGGGCGTACAGTCCTCATTGGCCGTCAGCATACAAAAAAACCCTCGTGACTCGAAAGTCACAAGGGTTAAAGGAGCTCGCTAGAGTATTACCAAGCGAAAGGCAGTTTGAAGTATTCAATACCAGGACGTTCCTTATCCACCGTTGGACCAGAATCCAGGGCGTCGATATTGAACGTGAAACGGTAACGAATGAAGCGCGAGCCATCGAGCGTAGCGAGCGTGGTGGTACCCCCGTCGCCAGTCCATGCGGTTTTGACCGATTCATCTGGAAGGTTGGTGCCCGTGAACGCCGTCGTACCTTGGAACTGAATGCGCACACTCGCCGACACAGGCAAGCGATCCTTGGTCGCTGAGGTGGAAATGCGGAAGAACTTCGAGCGCACCGCCCAACTTGCACTGGCTACCAAAGCCATCGGCCCATCACTCACGCGGGTGTTCAGGATGAGGCGTTCGGGACTAGCCGTGTAAGTGGCTGACACAATCTCGAAGGTAGGAGGATTGCCCAACGCGGCATTGGGCAAGACATCGAAACCAATCATCAAGTTCGGGTTACGCAAGAAGTCTGCGGAGAAGGAACTCGATGGACTGGAAATGGTGACGGTGTAGTTTCCAAACACCGCGGTACCGGCTCCGCCATCGCTACCCACGGTGGCGCCTGCGGCAACGGTGTTAGCGGTTGTATTCACCAAACCAGTGTTCGCATTGATGCCATCAAAGTGCAGCAAGCTGTCCAGGTAAGCTGGGTAAGTTCCAGAACCAGAGTTGACGCGATCACCAGCTAAGCCCGTGTCAATCCACTTCGACTGCAATTGGGATTGCGGTGAGTAGAACGGAACCAAGGTGAAGGCTTGCGGCAAACTGTACAGACCTAAAATGGCATCCTGACGAGTCGAAATCGGCGGGTTGCTCAAATCCAGACCCGAAATGTACTGTTTAAAGGCCGCATCCACCGAGGCTGCATAAGTGATATCGGTTAACGGATTCGGCACGTGCACTTGAATGACGCCGCTCGCACCAGCACCACCGCGACCGGTGTGGAAGGGACCGTTGCCATCAAAATCCACATCGTTCGAAGCACCGCCTTGGTTAAAGGTGGCTGCAGAAGCACTCAAAGCCCAACCGCGACGTCCACCAATGCTGCGCAGCACATAGTTCGGAGTGAGGTTGGCAAAGAAGGTTGCAGGGATGGCTGGGTTGCCCGCAGTGCCGACTGGAATCGCTGCGAGATTCAAACCCGTGGTGGTATGCAAAACCATGTGGCCACCAGAGCCGCCACCTGAGCCAGAAACTTGAGTCGTGGTACCCGAAGTGGTGCCCTCGAAGGTTGATTCGCCACCGTGACCTGCGCCACCGTTGACTTTCAACACCGTGCCAGGGCCGAGAGTGATTGCGCCCAAGGCGTGAATCTGCACTTGCCCACCCCCACCACCGCCAGGAGCGCCACGGTAGTATGCCGGCGTGGCAGGGCCGTGATTAGGGAAGTTGACATCTGGCCAGTGAGCTATCAGCGGCAAAGGAATGCCAAGACCAGCGCCATTGTCGATGTAGCGCAGGATGGCCTGCAAATCGCCACTCGCGCCACCACCGGAACCGGCATAAGCGGAAAGCAATTCTCCAGTTACCAATACAGGATCATTGGCGAGGTTGCCGTCCCAGAAATAACGGGTGCCAAAGAAATCATTGGCCAAAGCGCCATCCGTGAAAACCGATGCTCCGCCGAGGCCGCCATCTGGGCCATTGGTAAGGCTGCCATACTGGTAGCTGATGGTTCCGCCGGCCGAAGTTTCTGCGATGTCGAAGAAGGCGGTATCAGATGCTTCGCCATCTTCAAGCAGGTCTTCATAACCATGTACCCCGTGAGGGAGAACCGAAGTTTCTAGCCTGCCTGAATCGCGCGCGGAACCACGTAAACCTGCTTCTGCACCGGTAAAATAATCATTTGCATCCGGGGTGCCATCAAAGACGGTGTGACGATCCAAGCGGACGTCGGGGCCGGCATTATCAAAGGTGAGCGGGTTGACTGCAAGCGACCACTGATCCCAGAAAACGGAATCCGTACGGCCCAATGCAAAACCACCGCCACCACCACCGCCAGCAACGAGGTAGGAAGCTGCAGCACGGATGGTGCCGCCCCCCGTAGCAGCTGGGTTAAAATACTGCTGGAAGCCACCTTCGCCACCTTGCCCCCCGCCCAGGGTGCCATGGAAAGGACCGGAGCCTCTGGCACCGCGAATGGTGTAGCTATCGATGGTGGCGGAAGCATTGCCGCCCTTGCCACCACCACAAGCGCCTAAAGCGCCGGGAACCATCAATTCGGGATGGTAAGCACCGCCATCAGGAGCCGTTGCGTTGAAGCCACTGGCATCCAGAGTGCCAAGCAAACTGGCTTCACCGGCCACATAAATGATGAAGGGGTTTTCACCGGCAGCGCGCAGGGTAGCGCCCGCTGCGATGGTGAAATTGTTCACCTCAAGCACACCATCGGTAATGGTGAAGGTGCGCCCGTTGCCATCCGAGAAATCATGGCTACCGTCGTCGGTAGTCACAGTGAGTAGGCCTTGGTTCGCTGAGACCACCAAGTTGTGATCGGTGGACACCGCGGAACCAGGGAAAGCGAAATTGGCCGACAGTAAATTCGAGGCCACGTGCGCTGCTGGTTGCGGCAAGGAGGCTTCCAAATCTAGGCCGTTGGGGCCATCATACTCATCACGAAAATCATCCAGGGTGACATCGGTTTCCGTGAAGCTTGGGCCAGCCGCATAAAGTTCTGCCAGAGTGGGCATGGCCACAGCTGCTGAAGTAAGCACCGCAGTGTTGGTCGAGCCGCCAATATCTTGGAAATCTGTAGAGGCCACAATACGAATCAAACGGCCTGGAATCAGCACACCACTAACCCGGAAGTGCAAAATCGCACCATCCCCGCAGTTGCTGACCACCAGCCATGCTCCGGGCACGACATTGCCGCTGGCTGGGAAAAGTGCACTACTATTGGAGTACTGCACAAACAAACGATCCTCCGCAAGGTTGGCCGGTTCTGGGTTAATCGATTGATTAAACGCAACCACGATTTCCGTCCTTGCTTGAGACAGGAGTCCCAGAGAATTCGGAATCGTAACGGAATCGAACGCAGGAGGACCGACAATCGTGTCCGCAAACAACGGTTCACCAATCTCTGGCGTTTTAAAGCGACGGCTCAGACCAATTGCGAGCTGATGCCCTTGAGTGTCGCGCAAAATCGCGGAACCTTGATTACCTAGAATCGGAATCACCAACTCATAATTTTTCCCGCCGGGAATCAAGCCGCCATTCGTATTGGCTGCATTGGTTGGGCAGGAAGGCGTGAAGACAATGACACGATTGGGATTGCCGACAGAATCTGCCTTCAGTGCAAAAGTACCGGTGACCGGAGAGCCAAGATTATTGGAATCCGTAGGGCGCAAAATTACCGAGCCAAAACCCACGGAAGCTGGATCAATGGCGCTACTGAAAACAATTTGGATCGGCCGGTTCAGTGACCAAATGTCGCCATCGCTCATGTTCGAGGTAAGAGCTTCGAACGTACCAAGGGTTGGCGAAGTTGATTTACATCCTCCAGCTGTGACAGCACAAAGCGCAGCAGCGGCGAGAATGAGGTTACACAGATGGGGAAAGCGTGATGGGTGCATCAGTTGGTAGTGTAAGCGAAGCCGAAGGCGTCAAGTTCTGCCTCGAGGTCCTGATCAATGTTGGCTACGAAGGTAAAGCGAATCTGGAAGTAACGTTGGCCTGCAGCCACAAGAACTCCAGCATCATCGCTCCAATCAGTAGTTGGGTCAACTTGGCCACAAGCAGTGTTGTCGTAATCGCCGTAAGCATCAAAGTTCGCCGAAGCATCGCTGAGTGGCGATGACTCATTCAGGGCAACGCAGCCCGCATTTAGAACTTGGGTGGTTGCGCGGTAATCCACTAAAACCGAAGTGCCGGGGTTCGCTTGGGTGGATGTTGGTTCCAGAGTCACGGAAGACAAAGAGTTCAGGTTGCCTCCAAAGTCAAACCAATGGGTGTAAATCTTACTGACCTTGGTGACGAAATCGACTTGGCCCCAATACAATTCCGGGCCCCAACCAAGCGTGGCAGTTCCTTGGTTTGGCGGCGATGTTTTGTACCCGCCATAAGGGTGAGTCCCTTTGGGGGATGAGTCTGGCACAATCAGTTGCCAAGTCGAACTAGTGTCTTGGCCCCCAGAACTAAACACGCGGAAGGCCGGAATACTGGAGGAGCCAACCATAATCTGAACCTGGAAGCCGTTGAACCCCCATTCCCCGCCACGCGGATAAGAGCGATAACGCATCAACAACGGCAAGGCAATACTTGGGTAGTAGCCCTTTTGATAAGTAGGAGTGGAACCAGAAACCACACGCGGTGGAACGCCCCAACCATTGAGCACGTTACCCCCTTGCAAGGTGGAGCCATTCGGCTTAGGCATACTGGTATCACGCCAAGTGTAAGTGGTCTGAAAATCCGGCCATGGGTACATGAACACACCACCGGCAGTCTGGAATTTGTTGATGTTCGAAATAGAGTAACTGCTGTCAAAGCAAACCACCTCATCGAGATCCGCATAAACCGTGGGGTTCTGGCCGTAGCCGTAAATGTTGGTGTCGAAGTCATCCCCCGAAAGACGGTGCAAACCAGAGTTTGGAAAGCCCGGATAACCGGAAGCTGGATCAATCCAATCATCTGGGAAGCGGTTCGAGTGAGCCAGTGCAACCGAGTAACGGGCAAAAGTGTCGTCAAACAGCACGCCCTCAAAAGGTGACCAGTTCAAGCCCTCCACGTCAAGGTTGAATTCGGAGTTACTGGTAAGGCCAAAACCAAGGTGATGATAAGCCCAAAGAGTTTGCAACACCGCACCTGACGGAGTCAGCGGGGTCATCAGACCAAAACCGAACTTTAGCCGTTGACCAACGTATTGGTTGGTTTTATCTGCCTGACGGGAAAAACGCGACAAAGAACGACCGCGCAAAATTCCGTCGCCCACTTGAGCGCCAATCTGACCGCCGTATTCGGGGGCCTGATCGTTATCTTCATCCACGCCATTACCGCGCAGGGCAAAGTAGCTGTCTTCTGGAACAACCCCCGCCAAAGTCAACTGGGCTGCGGGTTGCGAGCTGTGCCCCGCTACGAAGCCAGTGAAGTTCACGGAGTTGCCCGATAAATCAAGGATACCCGTGGAGCCGTCTCGCAAAGCAATCGAAATGGTAGTGACTGCAAGTGGGTCGAATGGATCGGTTACGCCGGCAACAGGAGCCAAAGTGAAACCCTGGGCATCACCGGTAACGGACACTGGCCCAAACATGATGTTGCCGGAGCCGGAACCGGGACCGAAACCTGGAAGGCGATCGATATAGTCCGCCACAGGCTCCGAGCCAGCAGCATTCCAACCATCATCGGCCGTGATGAGCTCATTTTGAGCATCGCGATTGGTGTCATCCGTGGTTGCTAAAACCATGGAATCCAAGGACCGGACCGTAGCAATATCGATCGGCTCACTGAAGCGCACGGAAAACGTTGAGAAGGGATCCACACCGGTTGCAGGTAGACTCTGCGGCGTTGGCGTGATGGTGACGAAGCACAATTGGACCGGTGCATCGGCGATGGTGTACTTCGTGGTCAAGAAACCACTCGCACCAGCAGTGCCACCCGCTAAGGTGCCCCGCAGCAACGAGCCTGAAACGACATAGGCACTATTGTTTGACGGATCGACCACTTGCGTGACTTGGAGCAGTGCATCGCCGACCTCCACAACGTCACCGATTTTCGGAGTGACTGCGCGACAGCCTAGAGCATTGATCGAGTAGGTAATGGTGCGCAAAAAGCCAACTTCCACCACCGCAGCGACGGTCACATTTTGCGTTACAATGAGATCTGGTTTGAGATTATCCACCAAGAAACCATTGAATACGTCCGAGTTGTTTCCGGTACGAAACGCGCGCACGGAAACTGGATCAAAACCGGCGAATTCATGAGGCTCCAAAATGGAGCTGCCATCGGAGTTGCGCAACACATTGATCGTTCCCGTTCCAGACTTGTTGCTGAGCAAAAGATTCTGGTTCAAGAACGGGTTCTTCGCCGTTGGAATGCGCAGCTTTACGTTAGGGTCGAGTAAACTTACCGACTTCGGAAAGCCAACACCATTTTCAGGGATGCCAAGGTTCTCCGAATCAAAACGCGAAATCGTGGGATCCAAAATTACCATCCCTTTCGGTTTTCCATCTTGGCCTACGCCCTCTTTCACCACATAACGCACTTCCAAACTGCGGAAATTTTCGGTGCTCGTTCCCACCAAAACTTGTAGGGTTTGGCGATCCACAGAGGCCGGATCAATATATTCGCTAAAAATGAGCTTCACACTGCCATTGCGAGCTACTTTGGTAAAAGGACCTGGATCACCAAAATTTTTCGACTGTAACGAAGCTAATCCGGTTGTGGCATCTGCAAAAGCCGAAGCAAAAGCAGCACTGCCAAAGGATGGTGTGATAGTCAAGGTCTCCCGTTGCGTAATCGGGTTGCTTGATAAGGTATAAATCACTCCATCGCCTTGCACGCTCTCACGAATGAGAACATCGGCTTCCACCAACAGGCCTTCGCCGTCAAAAACATCCACCAAGCGACCCCATTGCAAGTCTTCCAAGAACAAATTGGAGGAGCCACTGCCTGCTCCGGTTCCCTGCGAAGCACCTAAATCAGTGTTCGTTTGTTCACATCCCAGCAACAAAACTGCTGACAGGGTGTAGGCGAGGAGAGAAATCGTTTTGTGGATTGTATTCACTGATTCAGCCTAAGATTAGTTGGTCCAAACGATGCCAAGTCCGTCCAGAGAAGGGCGCAGACCTAAGTCAGCATTGGATTTGAATGTCACTCGGATTTGGAAGTAGCGAAATCCCAAATCTTCCAGGTTAGAGAAATTAGTAGTCCAGACACTGGGTGCGCTGACGCTACCTACACCATTGCTATCCCCGTAATTATCAAAGGGGGTATCGGCACTTGTAAGTGGCGAAGGGTTCAAGCCAGGATCGCCGAAGTGGCCTACTGCAGCCGCACCGCGGAACTCAATCTTCAGGGAAGTCCCCAAAGGTTGATTCGCCGCCGGTGGCTCCACCACCACGGCCAGAGAATTACCCGCGGTAAGGGTGGCACCAAGGTCAAACCAGTGGGTGTACATCCGCGAAGTATCCAGAGCGAAATCGGCTTGTGCCCAGTAAATCAGTTCATCGCTGACGGTGGGAGTGCGCGCGCCGCCTGCCAAATATCCACCCGTTGGGCGCGTGCCACCTTTGGTCGGGTTGTCCGGCTGGACTTGCGCCCATTGGTTGTTACTGTCCTGGCCGCCCGCGGAGAAAATGCGACAAATCGGCGAGAACGGAGGCGTGAGGTTGGGAGGAACAATTGCCGTCGTAGTGAAGGAATTCAAACCCAGACTGTTGCTCTGTGGGAACGTACGAAAGCGCGTTAACAACGGCAGGGCGACCGAAGGTGCGGTGCCGGGATTCCATGCAAAAAGTTCCCCGGTGTCAATCAGGTATTGAACGCCAGGAGTGGGAGCACTTGCGCCGCCCAAGTAAATTTGTGGGATGGTGGTATCCCGCCAAACGTAGTTGTTGGTGAAATCAGGCCATGGCAAGTAATTCACACCATTGGCTGTGTAGACATTGACGGCCTGGGTGAAATAGTTACTGCGAAAAACTTCCACCTCATCCACACCGGTATCCACCCCATCAATCCAGCCTAGAATGTTGGCGTCGAAACTCTCGAACACCAGACCGGATGCTGGGTAAACCGGGTTGCCTGAAATCGGATCCAAATATTCATCTGGCTGGTACTCCGAAGTGGCCAAAGACAACGAAATATCCGCAAAGCTTTCATCAGAGACGACACCAGAAGCGGGTGCCCAGTTGAAGCCAGTTACCGTCACATTGTACTCCGTTGGATCGGTGTATCCAAAACCAAAATCGTGGGCACGATACATCCCCATTACCACTGCACCGGCAGGGTTCAATGGTTCATTGACAGCGGCACCAACCGGACGGTTCGACATCGCAGCACTCGATGAGTCGGCGCTGCGGGTGAAGCGCTCGGGCACGCGGCCGGTGATTTTTCCTGCCGTAGCGAGGTTGACTTGACCAGCCCATTCGGAAAGGCCATCGCCGTTCTCATCCAAAGACAGGCCAAGCAAGCACAAACTCTTATAGTTGGTGGCAACGCCTGCAACAGAAATCAACTGGGCCTGCCCTTCATTGCCGGCAACGAAACTCGACAAATCCACGGGGTTACCGGAAAGGTCTTTGATGCCATCCGCGCCACCACGTAAAGCCACCACAAAAGCGTGATCCGGACCGGGATCATTCCACCCAGCAGACGGGGCCAAGGTGAACTGGCGGTTACCATCGGTAGCTTCAATCGTGCCGAACAGGATGCGCCCGCCGAACTCCGAAGCTGGATCGACACCACCGGAGATTGGACGATAGTCATAGCCACGCTGACGGTCGACGAACTCACCAACGGTTTCATCCAGAGTAATCTGACGGAACCATGCCGCTTGGATTTCATAGGGTTCGTTTACCAAATTGGTGTTCTTGTCATCCGGGCTCACAATCACAAAACTCTTCATGGAGTACATGGAGCTGGGATCGATGGGCTCATCAAAACGCACGGTAACCGTGGCATTCGGATCGATATTCCGCACGGGAAAATCGCTCGGGTTTGATGGCGGTGGCTGAATATCCAAGTAGCAGACTTGAACCGGAGCATCCACCGGGGTGTAACGCGTGGTGTAACGGGCCGCCAAGTCGGTAGCGCCCGTGACCACGCTGCCGTCGGAACTCTCAATCGAAGTGCGCACGCGGTAGGCTGCAGGGTTTGCAGAGTTCAGCACATCGGTCACTAACAACAGGCTTCCGCCGACTTCAAAAATGTCACCAGCCTTGGGCAGCATAGGCTGACAACGGAGAGCATCGATGGAGTAAACCACATCGGCAACTGCTGCGGTTGCAGAAGTCACAGAGGAGATGGTTGCTTGTTGCACACCCAGCAAATGAGGACGGGTTGCGTCACGTAAAAAACCGCGGTAGGCATCGACCTCGTTGCCGGTGCGAGCGGCGCGAACCAAAACTTTCCGGCCACTAATATATTCCTCAAAAGGTTCGGTGGAAGGATTCTGGACTGTAGGTTTGCGGGAACCGCTGAGACTAGTCAGAACATTTGGCTGACCAGAAAGCGGATCTGGGATGGTTGGAATGCGGAAGGCAATATTGGATGTTAAGGTGTCGATGGAACCAGGAAAGCCAATCGAATTTTGCGGCACCGCTTCTTGCGCGGCCTCCAAAGCAGAAACAGTCGGATCGAAAATCACATTACCTTTGCCCGAAACAGAATCGTTATCAATCAGGTAACGACCGGCGAAGGACAACTGGGGTGGATCCCCCACAAAGACCTGAACCGTGGTGAAATCGACGGTAGCTGGATTGATGTGCTCGGAAAACTGCAAACGCACCGTGGCGTTACGCGCAATCATTGTCATCGGTGGCGCGGCGCCTACTTTCTTCGCCGTTACGTGTTGCAAATTGAGCTGCGCCGCCGCCAACAAGGTTGCAAACTCGCCCGAGCTAGCATCTTGAAGAATCGACAGGGTTTCGCGCTGGTTGACTGGGTTGGTACCCAATTGGTAATTCACACCATCAGAATCAAGTAAGTGATTAATCAACACATCGCTTTTGACCACAACACCGTTGATGTCGGTGACGTCGACTAAACGCCCCCAATCAACGGATTCAAGAAATAGGCCCAAACTCGAGTTCGAAGATCCGCCACCAAGGCCGGCACCAGAGTTAGATCCGCCAGTGATGCAACCGCCGCTAAGTACAGCAGCAGCAAGGCCGGAAAGTGCGATTAGGGAGAAAAGTTTCATCTTGATTGATTCCATCGTTCGGATTCTCGGTGGGACGGTCTGTTTCGAGGCGCAGAAGTCAGGACACAGGCCTTCTATATTAAAGCTGCGCCGAGTCCTTCGCCTGTGTCCTATGAGCAAATCCCATACCAAGGCGCAGAGTGGGCAAAAAAGCTGCTTTAAGAAGTAAGACCGCCCACAGGGTGCGAAAGCGCACAACTGAGGAGTCTCAGGCTCCAAAGGACTTAGGTACCCCAGATATAGCCTGCCGCGGTAGCCTCGTCACGGCGTAAAAAGGGCCGCAAATTCTCCGGCGCAATTCTTAACGCTGCCTGAGAGTGAACTGGGTGTACGCGTTGGGTAGAACGACATCCAGCGTAGTCCACCGGCAAGAGCGAATCGCAGAAGGAACACAAAAAACTGCGTCGGGTGACCCCAATTACACGCCAAGGAACTTGTAAACCTTCCATGCGCGTGATGCACCCCTCATTCGGACAGAGGCCTAAGTGGTGCTCATGATTGCCCGCAGGAAGCGGTGCCAAAGCCGGCAAGGACCACTGATCCTCCCCGAGCATGGCCAAAAACACGACCTGACGCACAATTGGCCCCATGGAAGCTTGCTCAAAATAGAGCGCACGCGGATCCCCATCAATCTCTACGGGTAGCTCTGCACAACGTGGAAGAGGGTGGAGCAACAGGCATGATTCCATCAGAGGGTTCTTCAGATGCTCCAAAGTAATCCCAGGGTAAGCACTGCTGGGGTCGACTTGAGCCCCCCGCTCCGCCTGCATTCTAGTTAAATACAAGGCGTCAAGGCTGTCTATTTCGGGAGGGTCCTCTCGGAATAAGCTTTTTTGCACCAAGCCCTTGGGCTCCAGGATGCGTGCTTCTTGAGATCCAGTCCAAACTGAGAACAGAGGGTGTTTGCCCCAACGGAGGCGATAATCGAATTTATCTAGAATGCGGCGCTCAAAGCTGGCTTCCCAATCGAGGCCTTTGCCGGGAAGAAGCAAAATACGCGCACCGAGCAGCGCTAAACCCCAAGCCAGAGAACGCGCTGTGCGACCGTTCCGCAAATCCCCCATGACGGCAATCGTGCGCCCTTCAAAACTCCCCCATTTGCGATACAGCGTGTAAAGATCCACCAGAGTCTGAGTGGGATGCCCAAGGCGGCCGTCGCCACCATTCACGACCGGTACCCCCGCATACAAACCAGCCAAGCGCGAGGCACCATCTTGAGGGTGGCGTAGGACGATTAAATCGCAATAACTGCCAATCACTTTGATGGAATCGGCCAGAGTCTCGCCTTTCGAGCCACTCGAGGTTTTCGGATCGGTCACGGTGATGACCGAAGCCCCCAGGCGATGGGCGGCCGATTCAAAGGACAAACGCGTGCGGGTGGAAGGCTCGGCGAATACCGTGGCAATGACTCTGCCGCGCAAGGCCTCGCTGAATTCAAGAGGGCGGTTTTCCACTTGCCGTGCGCGCACAAAAAACGCCTCTAGAAAAGCTGGATTCAAGGCTTCAGCAGAATGCAGGCCTTTCATTACCGGCAAGAGATTCATCACTAGAGATTCGGTATCGCGTTCGGACCTGGGGCGAATGCCACCGGGCGCGCTATAGGATAGCCACCACAGCTACCGACGGGAATCGGTTGCTGCCAGAGCTTGAAGTTCCAGGCGTTCGGCCGCGTGTACCGCCACCAGCTGCCCCACCGGTGGAGGTGGTCCCAGTTGCCGCAAAAGAGCCCCTTCTAAAGCTGTAATGAGTTGCGGCGACTGCCTGCTTTGATTTTTGAAAAACGCACGCGGAAGAATTTTCTGTGGATTCCAAGTAGCTTCAAGATCCATACGGTTGACCACCAACAAGTCCTCTGGGCAACGTGTTGCAAGCGCCTTGAGCAGCGTTTTCGAAGGAGGCGTAGCGGCGTCCAAAAGCCAAATCACGCGCCAAGCGGAGGCTATGGCAGCGAGGCTCATGGCGACCGCAGCTTGATCGACGCCGCGCGCTTGTTCCCACAAGCCCGCACTATCGACTAACTTCACCACGAACGCCTCCGCGCCAACACCAAGCTGACAGGGTGCGGAAATGAGATCGCGGGTGGTGCCGGCAGCAGCGCTAGCGGTGACACGTCGCTCCTGTAACCAAGCATTAAACAGAGTGGATTTGCCGGCATTGGGAGGACCAGCCAAAAGCACCATAGGTGGTTCGGCTAACACTTGCCCCCACGCATTCCAATGTTGCAATGCCGTGACTATCGGAACTCGATCCGCAGCGGCAACGGATGGAAGTTGCTGCAAAGCTGCATGCCAAGCACCATCACGCCGCGCAGAAAATATTCGTGCTGCTAAGGGTGAAGTAGCCTGCAGTAAGTCTAAGTCTTCGTGAAGGATGGATGGCACTTCTTGCCAAGCGCGCGCGGCCAGGAAATCGCGCAAGGCAGCAGCCACACCAAACCCACCGTGTAGATGCACTTCGATGGTGTAATCCGGACTGCCGTCAGCGGGAAGCGCGCGACACCAACACAAAGCTTCGTCAAAGGCAAAGCTATGGCGTGCAAGTTGCAAAGCGCCAACCGTCGTTGGCAAACTCTCGCCGAGTAAATCGCGCAGCGGCACAAGTGGCGCGCAGAGCTCCCAAATAGACAATGCGCTAGTTCCAGCCGCCGAGAGGCGACGGAATCTAGGCACCGTTACCGGCCCTGGCTACCCATAAATCTAGTGCTTCTAACACCAAGTTGTCACGCAGCTGCCAAGTGGGAAGCAATGTTTGCAAGCGCGCTGCATCGCCACCACTCAAAAAACGTAAGGCGGTACAGCCAAGCTGTTGTTCGAAGCGTTGCGCTAGCGCAGAAATGGATGCTGCCAGAGCAAGACTTGTGCCAGCAAATACAGCGCTCGCGGTAGTTTGCGGAATGATTGGTGTGCCAGCCACTGGCGCTGCGAGGTGTGGACATGCATGTTGCAAAGCTTGCTCCTGCACCGCCAAGCCAGCGCCAATCGCGCCGCCATGAAAACAGCCGTGAGCATCGACGATATCGAGAGTAAAAGCCGTGCCGCAATCAGCGCTCACAACTGCGCTGTGGTTTTGCTCGAAGAGCAACCACGCAGCCAGCAGGCGATCGATGCCGGTACCATGCGCAAGAGACGGCATAGGTAGATTCGCAGCGGTGATTTGCTGAATGGAAAACCCCTGCCAAACACTGGTCGTTAAAATTTCATCCGCCAGCGGCGCAGTACTCGCAAGCACGATATGTGTTGGTGCGTGGCGCTCCACATAGCTGCGTAATTCCTGGCGGGCTTGTGGCTCGCGCCACGCGAAGCTCACGATTGGAGCGCCACCAAGAAGGCACACCTTGACTCTGCTGTTGCCAACATCAGCCAGCAAGACAGAAGCTGCCACGGCTTTACTTGGGCAGGCGGAAGGTCAAAGTTCGCACACCACCGAGGCGTTCAATGCGCACCTTCAGAATATCGGTATCCAACTTTTGCATGGCTGCAAAAAGCTGATCACGATCGGTAGCAGGCTGCCCATTGACATCCAAAATGATGTCTTCGGCACGCAGGCCAAGACGCTCAAAAATGGAGTTTGCTGGAACGCTGCGGATGGTGATGCCATCCACCTCATTGGACATTGGGTGGCGATGAATCTTATGCGGCAACGAGCTGAGAATCTGCTCCTGAGACATCGACTCCAGCATGGCAACATCCTCTTTGCCAACGGCATAGGTGTAGGGTTCGGTCTCGCGCGTGATGCTAGGAGAAACGAAAACAGCACCCTCGCCGCCAGGATTTGGCCCCCCATGCTCCCCATCCCCCAAAAATACCTGGCTGGAATCGACTTCATAGGTCAGGGAGTAAACCTGGAAGACCTCGCCACTTTCCACCACTTCAATTTCCACCCATCCCGGCTGCACCGATTTGAGGCGCAGTTTCAAGCCAGCCTTGCTCGGCAGCTCAAATATTTCGCCCACCACGCGAAAATCGCCAATGAGTTGATCGCCGTTGGCTTGCTCGGCGCGCCCCTGAATCCACGCTGCAGTGGGCGATTGAATCAGCGGTACATCAACATCTTCCGCAGAGAAAACGGCCTTCGGCAGAGTCGTGGTTGGCCCTTCCAGGACCGGAGGCGGAGCCACATAGCCGGTAATATTGAGATCCTGAAGCACCTTATATTCCGCGTAGCTGAGCAAATGAGGCCCGAGCGGCACACTATCGGTGTTGCCAAATCCAGCCTGCAGCGCCTTCAAATCAAGACGCTGGGTAATTTCTTCGCGGTGCTTCACAAAATCGTAAAACTTCCAAGCAAAGCCCGAAAGCGTAGCGACGCCTGCAATGACCAGCGCAAATCGGAGCAATTTCTCGTTCACAAATAGCATCTTAACGGTGTTCCCAGCAGATTGCGACGCGCCTAGACCAAGCCTTCTTCCAAATTCGCAGCCAGTGTCTGTAAGCCTTTCAGCATAGCCTCCAAACCAGCGCCGCTGGCGGCGGAAATCATCCGCGCTGGAAGTTGGATGGCAGCGAAGAATTCCTCGGCTTTGAGCCGCGATTCATCATCTTCAACCTTGGTGGCCACCACCAACGTTGGGCGTGCCATAAGTGCCTCGCTATAGCCGGCCAGCTCCGCGCGAATCACCCGGTAAGCTTCCAACGGCTCTTCAAGCGCCATCGAGGAACAATCCACCAAATGCAGCAGCAAGCGCGTGCGCTCGACGTGGCGCAAAAATTGAATACCGAGTCCCTTGCCTTCGTGGGCGCCTTCAATCAACCCGGGGATATCGGCAATGACTAAGTGGCGGTCGCCGTCGCCCAAATCCAGGATGCCTAACGACGGATTCAGGGTCGTGAATGGATAATCAGCAACGCGCGGACGGGCGGCCGTCACGCGGCGCATAAAAGTGCTCTTGCCAGCATTTGGCAAGCCGAGCAGGCCGACGTCCGCAACCAGCTTGAGCTCCAAGCGGAGTTTACGAACCTCTCCCTCCATCCCCTTTTCGGTGCGTACCGGCGCTTGGTTGACGGAGGTTGCAAAACGCGCGTTACCGCGACCAGGCTTGCCCCCAGCAGCAACCACCACGCAAGCTCCCTCGGTAGTTAAGTCTGCGAGTAGGTTGCCGCGCTCGAAATCGTAAATCAAGGTGCCCACCGGAACCACGACGGTGACACTCTCGCCGCTGCGTCCGCTGCGGTTATTGCTGCCCCCGGGCTGACCATCGCTGGCACGCGCGTGAAAGTTACGCGATACCCGATAGAGGGAGTTCTCCTGCACACTTGCCAGCAGCGTGACATCGCCACCACGGCCACCATCACCACCATCCGGGCCACCTAAGTTGATGTACTTCTCACGGTGGAACGAGCGACAGCCGCTGCCGCCATCACCTGCGTGAGCAATCATTACCGCTTCATCGCGGAACATGGTTTCGATTTTCTGTCCCATCCGTGGTCTCTCATGGAAAAAGCCTGGAAGTCTTTGGGGACTCCCAGGCTCCTGGCCGCGCCACTTTCGGCGCGCGGCAAAAAAGCTTATCCCTCAAGAGGAATAATGCGCACCCGGCGGCGGGTTTGAAACTCCACCGTTCCCTCCCAAAGAGCAAACAGGGTGTAATCCGTACCCATGCCGACGCCGCGCCCAGGGTGATGCTTGGTACCACACTGGCGAATCAAAATCTCACCGGATTTGACCTTCTGGCCACCGTAACGCTTAATGCCCCGCATTTGCGGGTTGGACGATCGACCGTTTTTGGTCGAGCCACCACCTTTCTTATGTGCCATAGTTCTGGTTTCGCTAGGTTAGGGAAGCGCTTAAATGCGGATTTCCTTGACGCGGATGTGGGTGTATTTTTGCCGGTGGCCAACGCTGGAGCGACTGCTCTTGCGGCGACGGAATTTCGCTACAGTGATTTTCTTATCAAGAACTTCACCCAGGATTTCGGCGACTACAGAGGCGCCATCGACAATTGGGGTTCCGACTTCAATCGAACCATCTTCCTTTTTGAGGAGTTGGACTTGATCAAAGACGAGTTCACTGCCGGGCTCAGCGGTGGACATGCGGTCAATCCACAGGTCTTCACCGGGTGTGAGGGTCAGGCAGCGTGAGCGGTCGCGGACGATTGCGTACAAGGTAGTTTTCCCATACAAAAGGCTGGACATTCTAGCGGTCGTCGGCGACCTCGGCAAGAGCTGTCACGGTTTCCAGGACAGATTCTCCAGATGGAACCTGCAAATCTTCCACAAATTCCACTTTATGGGGCAGAGCCAACAAGGCTATCTGGTGGCGGCGCAGCTGCTGGATGACGCCAGCTTGAGCTCTCACGCGGACCTGCCAAGCCCCGCTTAACCCGCGTAGACGGCGTAGAGTGCGTAATGCTCCGGCTCCATGGTGGGCATGGCTGCCGCTGCCACCACAATCGCGGCACATGGCTTCGGTGGCGCGGGCGGGCCCGGTACCGAGTCGGCGGCGAGTAAAAGAAAAGAGCCCAAAGTTGCCAATGCTGCCCGTTTTCATGCGTGCGCGATCACTCTGCAAACACTCGCGCAGCGCATCTTCCACTTGACGGCGGTTTCCAGCTTCGCGCATGTCGATAAAATCAATCACGATAATGCCGCCTAAATCGCGCAGTCGGACCTGTTTGGCGATCTCTAGGGTGGCCAATAAGTTGGTTGCCAGCGCCGTTTCCTCGAGGGTACTCCCTTCCACCCGACCACTGTTGACATCAATCGCGGTGAGGGCTTCGGTGGGGTGAATGACAATAGATGCCCCCAAGCCAATCGGCACGCGGCTGCGGAACAAACGCTGGTAGCTAGTTTCTAAGCCAAGTTTCTCGAAGAGTGGCAAATCCTCGGCATAGAAACGCTGCTCCACGCGTTCCGTAGCGGCTTTGCTCTCTAAAAAAGAACCGATGGCGACATTCATAGCGGAGTCATCGCAGTAAATCACTTCCACACCCGCGTGGAAGAGTTCGCGAATGGCGCGCATCACGATAGATTCTTCTTCTACTAACAAAGCCGGAGCCACCGACGCTTTTGCCCCCGCCTTCAGCTTGTCAATGCGCTTTTGGATGCGGTTCAAATCGGCTTGCAAGACCCGTTTGGGTTCATCCGCCGAAGCCGTGCGTGCGATCACGGGCATATCCACACCCGCGCCCAGTTCCTGCAACAGAGTGCGCAGGCGTTCGCGTTCTTCGGTACTTTCAATCCGGCGACTGATGCCAATACGACCCAAAGATGGCATCCATACCAAACCAAAACCAGCTAAGGAGATGATGGTGGATAAAGTCGAACCTTTGCCGCGCACCGGATCTCGTACCACTTGTACGATCACGCGTTGGCCAACCTGCAAGAGATCAGAAATGCGGGCATGGAAATCAGAAACTACACCCTGAAGGTCTTCCTCCGGCGTTTCAGTAGCGGCGGATTCTTCCGGCTGTTGTGGAGTTTCAGTAGCTTCTTCAAGCTCACTTTCCGCAGCAACCTCGGCCTGGGCGGTGGGGTTGCAAGGCGGCTTGAGGATGGCCGTAGTGACAGCGTCATAAGCATCCAAGGTGGGATCTTGAACAGCCGGGTGCACGTTGCCTACATGCAAAAAACCCGCCCGCTTATCACCGAAATCAACGAAAGCGGCATCCAAACTATCTTCGACTTGCTTGACCACCCCGAGATAAATATTGCCGACCATCGAGCCGGAATCTGGGCGCCCGCAGCGTAAATCACTGATTTCGCCATGCTCCAGCAAGACCACACGCACCTCTTCTGGGTCGCGCGCGTTGACCACGATAGTGTTGCCGAGGCGGGACATACGATTGCCTATCCTTGCTCCGCAGTAAGGATTTCGACCATCCGCAGAGCAGCTTGTTGCGCCTGCGGGCCAGTGGCAAACACTTCTATTTCGGCGCCATGCGCGGCGCCTAAAGTCATCACCGACAAAATGCTGCGTGCATCCGCCACACGACCATCACAATGCAATTCAATGGTGGCTTCAAAGCCGAGGGCGGCGGACACAATCGCATAGCTCGGACGAGCATGTATGCCATTTACGTTCGCAACCTTCGTCTTGCAGACGACGGGCTCATCCATGCTGAGCCCACTAAGCTGCAGCGAGTTCCGACAGGAGATCAATCACCTGTTGGGCTTCTGTGGCTTGCACCGAAAACGACACGAAGTCTTGATGTTTGGCAATGCCCGCAAGCCAGCGCAGCAAGCCAAGATGCTCGTCCGCGCCTTCTTCGGGACGCACGACGCAGAAGAACACTTTGACGGACTCCGCATCCAAGGCGGCGAACTCCAGGCCTTCGCGATGCACACCAATCACCACGGCAACATCAGTGAGGCCAGCCATTTTGATGTGTGGCATGCCTACCCCAGCATCGCCGGTGGAGCCTTGGGCTTCGCGGGCGAGCAAGGCCGCCAAGAGTTCCGCTTTGCGGTCGGCCAGAGTGGGATTGAGGACAGCCATGCGGTCGACCATGGCGGATAAGGCGCTGTCAGAATCAGACACCTGGAGATCGAGCAGAATGGACTGCTCTGAAAAAAGATCCACGTAGTTCATGAAGTGATGATTCCCGCTATTGAGGACGACGGTCCTTCGCGGATTGTTTTTCTTTGGACTTGAGGAACTGGCGCTCGAGCTTGCCGACGACACCGTCGACTGCCGTGCGGCCGTCGGTTGCTCGATCAGAAGCAACAAAAGGTTCACCGCGATGACGGTGAAGAATGACATCACAAGTGACCTCTCCGCCCTCGTGATCAAAGACCACTTCGCTTCTGTCGAATTCTTCACCTAAGCGTTCGATATGCTTTAACTGTTGCTCGATGTAATCGAGCAACGGCTTTGGGAAGGATTCGTGACGGCAAGTAGTTTCGATTCTCATGTTGAGCTAGGGCGGTGGTTGGCACCCACCAACGCGTAGGTTACTTGCTCCGTTGGCCCTGGGCTAGGCTAGAGAAGGGATTGGGCTGATAAAAAACCCGCCACAGATAGAGGCCTTCAGGGGCCGCCGTGGCTCCACCTCGCTTGCGCTCACCGCTGTCGCGTACATGGCCGACCCACTCCGGCGCACGTTTGCCATAACCGACTTCCAACAAAGTGCCGACCATATTACGCACCTGGCGGTACAGAAAACCCTTGCCACGGAAATGAAACGCCAGCCCCCCACGCGTAGGCAGAATATGAGCGGAAGTGACGGTGCGGATCGTCGTTTTCGAACTGCGCCTGGCGGCGGCAAAGGCTACAAAATCGTGGGTGCCGATGAGAGCTGGCAACGCCGCGCGCATGGCGAATAAATCAAGTGGTCGCCGAATCCATGTGACTTTGCCGCGCTGCAACACGGGGCGTTCCTCACCGGTGGCAATCAAGTACAGATAATGCTTAGAAAAAGCACTGTGCGAGGCGTGAAAACCTAGCGGTGCTTCGACCGCCATCCGGATGACCAAGTCTTCCGGCAAGTACGCGTTCATGGCCCGCTGCACAATTGCCGCGGGCATTGCGGAGCTGGTCGAAAAATGAACCACTTGGCCATAAGCATGCACACCACTATCGGTGCGCCCACTGCCATGAACGACTTGTAGTTCGCCTGACACCGCTGCCCACGCTAGCTCCAACTCTTCTTGTACCGTACGAAAACCCGGCTGACGCTGAAAACCGCAAAAAGCCGCACCATCGTATTTGACTGTCAAGGCAATCCGTCGCGGCACGAGTGGGTCAGGAAAAATGGAATCAACCATCCAGGGGGCGGCGTCCACGATAGGCGTCGGCAAGAATTTCGCCGTGCAAATATTCAAGACGTGCGCCGGCGGGCAGGCCACGTGCCAAACGCGTGATGTTGGCGGTGGTTCCTGCAAGTGCTTCGATCACGCTTAACGCGGCACCTTCGCCTTCTCGATCAGGAGCCGTGGCAAGCACCACTTCGGTGACTCCATCCGACTCCACCCGCCGCCGCAAGGAGTGCAGTGCATGAGCGTCGGGCTCTGCGCCTTCGCGCGGGGCGAAGCCTTCGAGCAGCACGTGGTACAAGCCTTCGTGTACGCCAGCACTTTCCAGTTTTTCGACTTCGCGCGGGCCTTCTACCACACACACGATATGACGAAACCGTGTGGTATCGGCGCAAATCGCGCACGGTGAGCGCAAAGTAATATTGCCGCAGGTTGCACAGCGCTGCGTTTCAATACGTGCATCGCGTAAAGCCATGGCCAAATCGGCCACCTCTTCGCGCGTAGAACGCAACACATGCAGAGCCATACGTTCCGCACTGCGCGCCCCCACCCCGGGAAAGCGTTCCAATGCGCGAATCAAGCGCTCCATCGGTTCCGGAAATGCCACAGCTTACATGAGGCCTGGCAAACCCATGCCGCCGGTGACGCCTTTCATGGCGTCCGCGTGCGCGGCTTCCGCTTTTTTCAATGCTTCCTTGACGGCAGCACCAACTAAGTCTTCCAGCATCTCCACTTCCTTCGGATCGACCACTTCGTGAGCGATTTTGATGGACTGGAACTCACGGGCACCATTGACCGTAACTTTGACCGCACCGCCGCCGGAACTGCCTTCAAAGCTCATTTTGTTGAGCCGCTCTTGCGTTTCCGAAACTTCTTGCTGCATTTTTTTTGCTTGGCGCAACAAACCGCCAAGGTCACCGAGACTTCCTGCCATCGTTCTTTTTTTTATGAGTGGATTAAGGCGTTTCTTCAGCAAGCGTACTGTCTCTTATACACA